>ERZ1090862.1369-NODE-1371-length-10726-cov-8.516353_pt1 | contig 10726 bp, 11 predicted proteins | sample MGYA00478481_ERZ1090862 | MGnify/ENA primary metagenome ERZ1090862 (study PRJEB33644, sample SAMEA5815745) | chicken gut metagenome | biome: Chicken; feature: Gastrointestinal Tract; material: Caecum | place: Ireland | collected 2019-01-01 | study: A study of... | reverse complement strand
TACTGTTATATACTGTTTATCAAGAGGAGGACACATATGAAGATTATAATCAACAGTTCATCGATGGTACCGATCTATGAACAGATCATGGATCAGATCAAGGCGCAGATCACTGCCGGAGATCTGAGAGAAAACGACGTACTCCCCTCTGTCCGTACTCTTGCGAAAGACCTGAAGATCAGTGCTCTGACTGTCAAGAAGGCGTACGATAATCTTGAACAGGAAGGGTATACAGTAACGGTCCACGGGAAGGGGACCTATGTAGCGGCTGCAAATACGGAGCGGATCCTGGAAGATCAGCGCAGGGAGGTAGAGAGCGACCTTGAGAAGGCAGTCGAGAAGGGGCGCAGGTGCGGCCTGAAGGACGAGGAAATCAGGGAGTTATTTGATTTGATAATGGAGGACTAGAAGATGCTTGAGATCAATGGTTTGGTAAAACATTACGGCGATTTTACTCTGAACTGTACGATGAAGGTAGGGCCCGGACGCATCACCGGGCTTGTGGGTGAAAATGGCGCCGGAAAGAGCACGACATTCAAGGCCGCGCTGGGGCTTATCACATACGATGCAGGAAATATAACCCTGATGGGAAAAGCACCGGCGGATCTTACGCCGGTGGAGAAGCAGAAGATCGGCGTGACTCTGGCGGAATCCGGATTCAGCGGTTATCTGAAAGTGAAGGACGTTGTGCCGGTGATGGCAGCCCTGTACCCTGCTTTTGACAGAGCGAAGTTCATTGATCTGTGCCGGAAGTTCGGAGTGCCGCAGGATAAATATATCAAGGAATTCTCCACGGGAATGAAGGCGAAACTGAAAGTGCTTGCAGCAATCACCCACGGAGCAGATTTTCTGCTTATGGATGAACCTACGACCGGACTTGACGTGATGGCGAGAGAGAGTATCCTGAATCTGTTCCGGGAGTATATGGAGGAGGATGAGAACAGGAGTATTTTGATCAGTTCTCATATTTCCTCAGATCTGGAAGGGCTGTGCGACGACATCTATATGATCCACAACGGGAAGATTGTTTTCCACGAGGAGACAGATGTGCTGCTCAATGAATACGGGCTGCTCAAGGCGGATGAAGACCAATATAGAAAACTGGACAAAGAATACATCCTGAGAGCCCGCAGAGAGAGCTTTGGATACTCCTGTCTGACAGACCAGAGACAGTATTATCAGGAGAACTACCCGGAAGTGGTCGTTGAGAGGGGAACTCTGGATGAAGTGATAACGATGATCGTAGGAGGGGAAAAGTTATGAAAGGGATGCTGATAAAAGATTTCAGGCTTTTGAAAAATCAGGGGAAAACATTGATCCTCATGCTCTTGGCTGTCGCTGTATTCATGAACCTGATAACGGATGTCGGGTCTTCCTTTGTGGTTGGATATATTACGATCATTTTTTCATTGTTTACAGTTTCAACGATAAGCTATGATGAGTTTGACAACTGCTATCTTTTCCTCATGACACTGCCTGTCAGCAGGAAAAACTATGTTAATGAAAAATATCTGTTTGCCCTGCTTTCGATCGTTCTGACATGGTGCGTCGGAATGGTTCTGGGAACCGGGCTGATGCTGATGTCGAATTCAGAAAAGATAGATATGGCCGAGTGGATGGGAAGCGGTGTGGGATATATTTTTGCAGCATGGATATGTATGGGGATCATGATTCCGCTAAGACTCAGATTTGAGGGGGAAAAAGCCAGATATGCGAACTTTATCCTGATCGCAGCCGTTTTTATCGCGGCGTTTCTTGCATCCAAAGCTGCAGGATATCTTCCGGCAGAAACCGTGGAAAATGTGAAAAACTGGTTTTACGGGATGAGCGCGGGAGGGGTCCTGGGATTATTTGCAGGTATTACAGCAGCGATCGTAATTATTTCCTATGTGTGCAGCCGGCGCATCATGGCGAAGAAAGAGTTTTGAGGTGACAAGATAAATCGCAGCTAAAATGCAGGTGCGGCACGCCTGGGAAAGATTCCGGTGTGCCTCACCTGTCTGTATCTGTCTGCTTTCAATTAAATAGATGACTGTATTGTCAGAGAATACTCTAATAGATATCTTTCTTACGGATTACCATTATATCCGGTTGACAGATTTTGAGAAGACTATTTAGTAAAGAAAAGGTTTCAACATTCTGCGGATAACGTTTTGCAATTCGTGTAAGTTTGTTGATAACTTGATTTTCTGTGAAATGTATATTGCGGAGCGGATTTTTCCGTGATATTGTGAATGCATTCAAGTATCCGATTCTAAAATTCAACAGGATTCAAGGACAGAATCGTCCCAAATTTCAGCTTTAAATTTTTTAAATTAATCGTGATTCGGAATAAAAAAGACGTTTCGTCACGCGGAACATGAAAAGTGGTGTTTCATCGTAGGAAGCATCGTGGTAAAATAAGGAGGAAGAATATATGAGTACACAAAAAAGCAGAAGAAACAGTGATAACTTTATCATGCTTCCCACCGTGGATTTCTGTTTTAAAGAACTGATGCAGAATCCGAAAGTGCGAAAAGGATTTATTGCGGCAATTTTGGGAAAATCGCCCGGGACGATCCGACGAACTACATTGATCCCCACAGCTCTTCAAAAAGAAAGCGAAGAAGATAAGCTGGGGATTCTTGACGTTCTGGTAGAACTTGAGGACGGTACGAAAATGAATATGGAGATGCAGGTGTCTTATTTTGACTGCTGGACGAACCGGGTACTGTTTTATCTGGGGAAAATATATACCGGCCAGATCAAAGAGGGCGAGGATTACGACAGACTTCGAAAGTGCATCCATGTCAGTATTCTTGATTTTGTTCATTTTCCTCAGGATGAGAAATGCTGTCGAAAGATTGTATTCTGTGACGCAGAGTCAGGCGAACAGTATACGGATCTCATGGAACTGCATATTCTGGAGCTTAAGAAGCTGCCGCCTAAAGATCAGAGTGAGGATGGGATCATCCGATGGATGCGATTCCTCGGAGGGAAGAACCGGAAGGAGTTCGAGGATATGGCAAAGAAAGATGAATATATCGAAGAGGCTTATAATGAATTAAAAAAATTAAGCCTTGATGAGGAAAAAAGGCTGGAATATGAACTGAGACAGAAAGCGGTCCGGGACCATAATATGATGATGAAAAGTGCGGAAAAAAGGGGGCTCGAGATCGGAAGAAAACAGGGAGAGCAGCTTGCGCTGAAAAGGGTTGTGGAAAAACAGTTAAAGGCAGGGAAGACTGTGGAAGAAACAGCAGAGCTTCTGGGCATGGATATTCAGGAAGTGAGAGAACTAACAGAGGAGTGAACAGGAAGCGCACGGTTTACAAAGCTGTGCGCTTCTGCACATAATCCGCTGACAGTTCCATCAGACAGTCATGCATCCGGAGAGTATCTTCAAGGAGAATCCGCGCATCCTTTTCTGAAGCGGGGGCAGCACTTCCGTATTTATTGATGCACTCGTGGGGACGGCGCAGAGTTTCCAGAAGTTCATTTATTCTTTTGCTCATTTCTGTATCGCGGGACATGAGATATTTTGCCTTGGCGACGTCACGGATTCCTTTTTTCAACATTTCACACCGGGGAGAGCTGAGGCAGTAAGCGCCGGAAGTTATCCTCTCTGCCGGCTGATCATGAGGTGAAGAATAATCTGATGCAAGGCGCGCCGCAGGATAGACATACCAGCAGTCGCCCGGTTCGAATGCGGAGTAGGAATTGCCGCCCAGCGGGTCATCCGTCCAGTTGTCCCATGCCCAGCGGAGAAATCCGTCTGCGCCCTGGGCGAGAGTATACCACATCATCCATTCATTTTCGGCAGGATCGTTGTAGAGAAAGCTTCCGGGATAAATGCCGGTGCAGTTGTAGATGGTTGTCTTCAGCCCAAGCGTTCTGCGGTGCGCGGTGAATCGCCGAAACAGACTGCTTTCTTGGTCAATATGGCAGAGAGCTACCGAGATATCATCGATCCTGTCCGTGAATGAAGGATCATTCTGCCGGTTATAGTTGAGGGCGGAGAAGATCCGGAAGCGCTTTCCTGACTTCTCGGAACGGACAGAATGGATGAGATCCACTGCAGGGATCAGTTCCTCAATCTTTCTTTCGTCCATTGCGATATAGGTGAGGTCTAGCCATCCCATTTCTTCCGAATGGTTCAGGAAATCCGTGAGAAACTCTTTCCACAGAATGTTCCACTCCCGTGTTCCCGGAGTAAAGCGTTCGGTTCTGTATTGCCCAGAGGCGAGATCAGTATATCCGATCTGATTTTCCCAGGGCACGATGCTGTAGCACTGGATGGATCCGATCCCTGCGGAAGGGTTCAGGATGCCGAGATGGACAGCATAAGAGACCCATCGGTCATACCAGCTGTAGTCAAAGGAGAAAGTTCCGTCCGTCCGGCGGAACCATTTGATCATAGATGGATTGCCATAGAAGGACTGATGATTCCAGGCTTCCTCCACGATCGTGGCGGTGACCGCAGTCCCTCCTGTTTCGCGGTAGGCGGTAAGGCTGTCGGAGAGATAGTTAAAATGTGTATCTGTAAAGTATTCGGTTTCTTTTATCCCGTAATATTCTGCGACAGCGAAAGGATACTGCCATAGTTCGACAAGCGTCCCTGTGTCCGACGGAGCGGGCTGAACAAGGTCGATGACATGAAGCGTACATTCGACGACGATCGAAGCGGGATCCCCGCTGTCGACTGTTATAGTCAGTGCACCCCGGTAACAGCCGGGGACAGTGTCTTTCGGGATGGAGATATCGATCCATGCAGGAACGGAAGAATGTGCGGGGATTTCAGCTGTCAGATATTCTTTGTCCGTGGGGCCCGCGGGAAGAAGGATATCCGGAAATGATCTTACCGGCGCCTGAGGATCATTTCTTCCGATATTGACACAGACATTCTGCATCCGGCGGATACGGATATTTTCCGGAGAGATCGTACTGCCTGTTTCAGAGACGAGGATGCCGGCCTCTATTCTTGCGTTCAGGCCGCAGTCTCCCCTGTTTGAGAGTATAAGCTTTGTGCATACGATATCGTTTTTCCAGGCGGACGCAGTGAAAGAATTCCCGCAGGAACCTGTATCCTGGAATGGTGTTTCGAGATCCAGTTTTTCCGGGAGCCCGACATGGACGGACAAAATTTCAGAGCCTGTGTTAATGTCTTTTTTCTGAGAAACAGTTTCGTTCATAAAAGTATCTCCTTTGTTTTCCTGGCTTTGTTGTCTGATACCATTATATCCTGCCGAATGGTTTTGAAAAGCCCCTTTTATGTGGTGTTTGGGAAAGTTCAGGCCGCCCTTTATTTATGGCCGTGGGCTGTTTATCTGAGAAAGAATATTTGCGGTGTACTTATTGACATTGACATGGCGGAAAAATAAAATGGCAGTTGAGAATAAACATGCGGTATGGAGGAAGCGATATGGGATACATTTATTTTACCCGTCACGGGCAGACAGTGTGGAACGTTGAGAATAAGATCTGCGGGGCGACGGATATTGAACTGACAGAACAAGGACATCATCAGGCGGAAGAGCTTGGAAAAAGGATACTGGAAGAAGGGATACACATTGATGAGATCATCTGCTCTCCTCTGGTGCGCGCTGCGGAGACGGCGAGACATATCTCGGAGATCACCGGAGTTCCCATGCGTGTTGAACAGAGACTGAAGGAGCAGAATTTCGGGAGATATGAGGGGACTCCCCGGGATGGGGAAGAATTCGGACGCGCCAAAGAGCATTTTGCTGACAGTTATGACGGCGGAGAGTCCATGCTTAAGTTCTGTCACCGGATCTACGGCCTGCTGGATGAGCTCGAAAAAGAGGCGGATGCAAAAGTGTATCTTCTCGTAGCGCACAATGGAGTGGCGAGGGCAGTACAGTCCTATTTTTCTGACATGACAAACAGTGAATTTGCGAAGTTTGGGATCCGGAACTGCGAATTGAGGAAATTTTCTTATTGAAAATCGCAAAATTCGTAAAAAAAGTTATGTACTATTTCCAAAAAAAACGTATAATGTTGTTGGAGCATACAAAGAGACCTGAAAAGGTGTTCATATAAATACCTTCCGCCATGTGCGGATCGGATCGCATTCAGCGTGCTTCAAAAGAATGACAGGAACCGATAATTTGCTAACAGGAGGAGAAACAAGATGGACTACGCAAAAGAATCACTGAAGATGCACTATGAACTGAAGGGAAAGATCGAGATCACCAGCCGTGCGGCAGTGGATACGAAAGAGGCGCTGAGTCTTGCCTATACGCCGGGAGTAGCTCAGCCGTGTCTGGAGATCCAGAAGGATGTCAGCAAGAGCTTTGATCTGACAAGACGCTGGAACACGGTAGCGGTCGTTACAGATGGAACGGCAGTTCTGGGACTCGGAGACATCGGACCGGAAGCAGGTATGCCGGTTATGGAAGGAAAATGTGTGCTGTTCAAGGAATTCGGCGGCGTGGATGCTATTCCGCTCTGCGTTAGAAGCAAAGATGTAGATGATATTGTGAAGACAGTAAGCCTTCTGGCAGGAAGCTTTGGCGGGATCAATCTGGAGGACATCTCCGCGCCGAGATGTTTTGAGATCGAGAAGCGCTTAAAAGAGTGCTGTGATATTCCGGTATTCCATGACGATCAGCACGGAACAGCGGTTATCACACTAGCAGGTATGATCAATGCGCTTAAGATCGTAGGAAAGAAGATCGAGGATATAAAGATCGTAACGTCAGGAGCGGGAGCGGCGGGAATCGCTATCATCAGGCTGCTGATGTCCATGGGACTGAAGAATGTTATCATGACAGACCGTCACGGTGCGATCTATGAGGGAAGAGACTACCTGAATCCGATCAAGGAAGAGATGGCAAAGATCACGAACTTCAATCACGAGAAAGGAACACTTGCAGAGGTGATCAAGGGCGCTGATGTATTTATCGGAGTATCTGCACCCGGAACGCTGACACAGGATATGGTGCGCAGCATGGCTAAGGATCCGATCATCTTTGCGTGCGCTAACCCGACTCCTGAGATTTTCCCGGACGAGGCGAAGGCAGCAGGCGCGGCAGTTGTTTCCACAGGACGTTCCGATTTCCCGAACCAGGTAAACAATGTACTGTGCTTCCCGGGAATCTCCCGTGGAGCCCTGGATGTGCGCGCATCTGATATCAATGACGAGATGAAGGTTGCAGCTGCATATGCGATCGCCGGGCTTGTAAGTGACGAAGAGCTGAATCCGGAATATATCCTGCCGGCAGCGTTCGATCCGCGTGTAAAAGATGCGGTGGCAAAGGCAACTGCTGAAGCTGCGATCAAGAGCGGTGTTGCAAGGATCCAGAAGTAAGATTTGTGATACCGTTTACGTAACTGTATAGAATGCAAAAAAGGACTGCCGTACATGACAGGCTCTCAGGGAGCAGGGCATGTGCGGCAGTCCTTTTTGAGGTAGAACGTGAATTCAGTTTTTACTTCAGAAGATGCGCCTGTTCAGGATGCTTTTCAAACCAGTGCACCGCATAGGAACATGTGGGGACTGCCTTCAGTCCTCTTTTTTTCAGCTCATCTGCAAGTTCGATCATCAGTTTTCCCGCGATTCCCTGACCGCGGAGAGAAGCATCTACAAATGTGTGGTCCACCTCGACTGCACTGCGGCTTTCGTCGGTATAAGGAAATGTGACCTCTGCGAGGAGGGCGCCTGTTTCTGAGTAAAGTGCGATCTGATTTTCATTTCGTTTAAAATCCATTGTTTTCTATCCTTTCCCGAGCGCTTTGACAAAAATCTCTGATTACAGATTTTTGAATCATGCACTCATATAATTATTATATAAGAATCGACAAAGTTTACTATCAAATTATTTTTGTTGTCCACTGTGTGCAGTCCCATACTTCTGAGACGACATCCTGATAGAATTCCGGCTCATGGCAGATGAGAAGCACGCTGCCACGATATTCGTTCAGAGCCTTCTTCAGAGCATCTTTCGCATCAATATCAAGATGGTTGGTGGGCTCATCAAGAAGAAGGATGTTTGTCTCGCGGTTGATCAGTTTACAGAGCCGGACTTTTGCCTGCTCGCCTCCGCTTAGGACGCGGACCTGGCTCTCAATGTGTTTCGTGGTGAGGCCGCATTTTGCAAGAGCGGAGCGCACCTCGTACTGGGTGAATGACGGGAACTCTTCCCACAGTTCGTCGATGCAGGTGTTAGTGTTCCCGCCTTTGACTTCCTGCTCAAAATATCCGATCTGCAGATTTTCTCCCAGCTCGCATGTCCCTTCAAGAGAAGGAATCAGTCCGAGGATGCTCTTTAGAAGAGTAGTCTTTCCGATCCCGTTGGCACCCACAAGCGCGATCTTCTGTCCGCGCTCCATGGAGAGTGTGAGCGGTCTTGAAAGCGGCTCATCATAACCGATTACAAGATCCTTCGTCTCAAAAAGAAAACGCCCGGGAGTCCTGCCGTATTTGAAGTGGAACTCCGGTTTCGGCCGTTCGGCTGCCAGCTCGATCACTTCCATTCTGTCCAGTTTTTTCTGGCGTGACATCGCCATATTTCTTGTGGCGACGCGCGCCTTGTTCCTTGCGACGAAATCTTTCAGCTCACTGATTTCCTGCTGCTGGCGCCGGTAAGCCGCCTCGAGCTGAGCTTTCTTGACCGCATAAACTTCTTCGAAATGAGAATAGTCTCCTACATAGCGGTTCAGTTCCTGATTTTCCATATGGTAGATGATGTTTACTACATCGTTTAAGAACGGAATATCATGGGAGATCAGGATGAATGCGCTTTCATATTCCTGAAGATAGCGTTTCAGCCAGGCGATATGCTCTTCATCCAGGTAGTTGGTGGGCTCGTCCAGAAGAAGGATATCCGGTTTTTCCAGAAGAAGCTTCCCGAGCAGGATCTTGGTCCGCTGGCCTCCGCTTAAATCCGTGACGTCTTTCTCCAGCCCGATGTCGAGTAGCCCGAGCGCACGCGCTACCTCCTCTACTTTGGAATCAATGACATAGAAATCATGAAGTGTCAGTGTGTCCTGTATCGTTCCCAGCTCTTCCATCATGCTGTCCATCTTATCTTCGGAAGCGCTCCCCAGTGAATCGCAGATATCGTTCATTTTCTGTTCCAGCTCAAAGAGCCATGCAAAAGCGGATTTCAGTACGTCCCGGATCGTCATTCCTTTTTCCAGCACAGTATGCTGGTCAAGATAACCGACGCGTACATTTTTTGCCCATTCGATCTTTCCTTCATCCGGCGCGAGGTGTCCGGTCACAATATTGAAAAAAGTAGACTTTCCCTCCCCGTTGGCGCCCACGAGCCCGATGTGCTCGCCACGCAGCAGCCGGAAAGAGACGTCCGAGAAAATTGCTCTGTCTCCGAAGCCGTGAGTCAGATGCTCTACAGTCAGAATGCTCATAATAATCTCCTTGCGTAAAAATTCGTTCTCATTCTACACGAAAAAAGCGGCGTTGTCACCATAAAATATGAGGATTCTACCGCTGGTCGGTTGCCCATCGCGCTGTGTCGGATTAAAATATCAGCAGATACAGACGGAGGTGAGGGAATGTTTGAAATTGACAAAGCGGCATTCGGCGCATTTCTCGCAGAGCAGAGAAAGGCAAAAGGGTATACGCAGAAGGAACTGGCGGAAAAACTGTTCATCTCAGATAAAGCGGTGAGCAAATGGGAGAGAGGGCTGAGCATGCCGGATATCTCTCTGCTGGTACCGCTGGCTGAGATCCTGGATGTGTCTGTCACAGAACTGCTGGAAGGAAAGAAACTGGACCGCTCTTCGGAAATGAAGCCGGAACAGGTTGAGAACATCGTGAAGAAGGCGCTGGCACTCTCGGAAGATACACCGGAGAAGACTGGCGTCCGGAAAAAGAGAAATGCTTTGATCCTAGGTGCATGCGCATTGGCTGCAGCAGCAGAGCTGACAGTGGGCATGTGGGGAGCCGCGGCGAACGGAGCGGAAAATGTTTTTTCTGAGTTCCGTGAGCTTCTGATCATGGAGGCAGCGCTTTTCATGTTCGGCATCTATTTCTGGATCTTTATAAAAGAAAGACTGCCTTCTTATTATGATGAAAACAGGATCAATGCCTACAGTGATGGAGTGTTCCGCATGCATATCCCGGGAGTCAGACTTCATAATGGAAATTGGCATTCTATTATTAAATGTATGAGAATCTGGCTGGCTGCCGCCATGGTGGCAGTTCCGCTGACAGTCTTCGCGGGACTCGTTCTTCCTGTGGGGACAGAAGTGAAAGCTGTTCTTGAAAAAGCTGTTTTGATCCTCTACCTGGCAGCGCTGTTTATTCCATTATATATTACAGCGAAAAAGAATGACTGAGATGGTTATGGCAGGCATCTGGAAAAGTCATGATGTGGCAGAAGCTATGGTTTGCGACATACTTTATATAGGAAAGAGACTGTCAGAATTGTGTGAATTGTCTGAAATAAATAAAAAACAGAAAAAACATTGACAATTCCCTTTTGCGGTGATAAGATAGCACCTGTCGCTGATGACGGGGACTCAACACCGCAGAAGATCAAGCCAGCCGGAGACGCGGAGGCGGAACAGCCGGGGGCGGGAGAGCGGAAGGAGAGAAGCCGGAAGCGCTGAAAAACAGATGAAAAAAACTGTTGACAACGCCTTGCAGATGTGATAACCTATATAAGCTGTCGCTTGAAGCGGACCGAGAGGGAAGCGGAACGGCAGAAAAGAAAAATAAAAAAGTTCTTGACAAAGCGAAAGAGATTTGATAAAATATCAA
>ERZ1090862.1368-NODE-1370-length-10734-cov-9.266223_pt1 | contig 10734 bp, 17 predicted proteins | sample MGYA00478481_ERZ1090862 | MGnify/ENA primary metagenome ERZ1090862 (study PRJEB33644, sample SAMEA5815745) | chicken gut metagenome | biome: Chicken; feature: Gastrointestinal Tract; material: Caecum | place: Ireland | collected 2019-01-01 | study: A study of... | reverse complement strand
TGAATCCTTTATCCGATGTCATGGGCGGCTGGGGCATCTGGGAGACAGTGAACGGCGAACAAAAGCTGACAACGGAGTGCATCGAGAACGTGATCATGATGGTGCCGTTCTCAGCAATAGTGCTGTGGACATTCGAAGATAAGATAGGGAATGGTTGGAAGAAGATCCTGTGGCAAAGCGGTAAGATAGCATTTATCTTCTCGATAAGCATTGAGATGTTGCAGTTATTGCTTCGCTTGGGAACGTTCCAGCTATCAGATATCTTCTATAACACACTTGGTGGAATGATTGGCGGATTGATGTATTGTGCAGTGATGAAGACAAGAAAACATCTATAAAACTGGCTGAAATTGTGATACACTGGGAGCAGTAGCTCCCTACGCTGCTCTGATAATCACACACCTCTCCGTGGTGAGCAGCAGGCAACGATCTATTATGATCGGCGAAGATGTGAGAATGATACAAAGATAAAGAAAAGGAATAAAAAAGCATGCCAAATTACAATAGCATCGAAGGTAATGTTTTGTTTCCGACAATAGATGGTTACGATATGCATAAGGCCGGGGATATGGCGTTATATCTTGCACACTGCGATTTTTATCCTTTCAAAAGTGTAATTGATAATAATAAAATGGCGATTGATCTTGTCACAAAAGCGTATAAAGATATGGCGCAAGAAGCAAGAGAAAAAGACGATTTTAGAACAGAAAGCTGGGCAATGACGAGCGGGACTCTTCAAGCCTGCAGGGTGGATATTTTGACACAGTATTCGTTATTATTGACGATGGTTTCTTTACTTGAAGAGGCAGTTAATACGCTGTGTCGGATACATAAAGACTTAGGCCAGCTTACTACAGAACTTAAGGATGTAAAAGGTGCAGGATTGGAACGTGCAGCAAAATATCTAAAAGATGTGGTCGGTATAAGCGGATTCAAAGCTGATCAGAGTTGGGAGTATATTACTACGATTCGTGATTGCCGAAATATGGTTGTGCATAATGGTGGACGAATTAAAGATGATCTCAAGCCGAAATGTGATAAATTTAATATTGGATATAGAGAAGAAGACTCTCAGTTATACATTGAATATGCTGATGTGATGAAATTCTATGAAGCAATATTAGATTTTATGGATCGTGCTTTTAGACTTGAGTCAAGTACTTCTACACAACCGTAAAAAGATATTTATGGGAGGAGTACTGTGGGAGAAAATGAACTTTACCAGATTGCATTTCATTTTCGAGAAGCAATTGTAGCAGCGAAAACAAACGGAGAATTTAATTTCCGAGATCGGATGCATAGATTTCCAGATGGTTGTTGCGATGACACATGTGATTTGCTTGGCTTTTATTTGTGGGAAAAATACAGGATTCACACAAGCCAAAGAAATGGATACTATGAAGCTGAAATGACCAATCATGCATGGCTTATTACCGATGATCGAATTATTATTGATATCACGGGAGATCAGTTCTATGGAGCATGGAAATCAGTTTATGTTGGACAGGAAGTTGGAACTTACAAAAAATTGAGTAGAATTATTACACAAGATAATTTTGATATTCGAAAGCAGTCGCGGTTGTGGGAGGATTATAATATTATTTTGAAATATCTGAAAAAAGTGTGAACACATTGCCCTCAACCCAACAATCTATAACACTTAAACCATTAAAAAGGAAAGAGGTTATCACCTATGCCCAGAACGAAAGGCAGCAAAAACCGTCCCAAAACCAATACCACCAAAGACTACGCATCCCAGATCGCAGAGAAGCAGGAGACTATCGCATCTCTGAATACGGAGATCGCATCCATCACCGCAAACATCGACACTTTGAGGGCTGACTTGAAAGAGAAGAAGTCTGCTTTGAAGAAGACTGAAAAAGAAGTGGCAGCTCTGGAAGCAAAGAAGACAAAGGAAGATGCTAAGGTCGCTGAAGAAGCTAAGAAGGCTGAAGCTGAGAGTGTGGTTAAGAAGCTGTTGGCCGGCGGTATGAGCGCGGACGAGATTCTGGAAAAACTGAATGTCACGGGACGCGAAAAATGAGAATTCTGTGTCCCATTGAGAATAAAGTGTCCCAAGCTGCCGATCAAGTCATCTCAGATATAAAAGAGCGAACAGACGCTCAAAAATCTGCCCGCTCAGTGTGACGCCAACAACTGTTTTTGTCAGGATTTCGTCTTGTTTTTAGATGTATCTGTCGGGAAATGGGATTTATATTCATTCAGCATAGTGCTGACCATTCCCTCATCAATGAGGACTGGTTCCGGTGTAGCCGGAGGCGTGAGGATTAGTTCGGCCCCGGGATAGGTTTTCCCTTCCGGAACAGCCGGACGCACACAATGGGTGCTGTCTGGAAAAGAATGTCCCGGAGCTTTGTAGTACATGACCCTGGCGAGGGTGATACACCTGCCGATAACTGGAACAAATATCACAGTCTAATGGAAGAACAGTGGAAAGAACAATGGAAAAACTAAGAAATACTGTGAACACAAGGAGGAAGGGGATCACAGAATATGGCAGCCTACATATTAGCTCTTATCAACAATCATGAGGATGGAAAAAGATTTTTTGAAACGTACAACATACCATACCAGATCATTACAAGAGGCGAGAATAAAGGGAAGCTCCGTGTGAAAGCCACACGTTCTTCGGATGGACAGGCTGTTCTGGAGGCACGGAAAGAACTGGAATATGCTGGGTATGGATCTCTTGCTGACCATAGTAATGTGTTCCGCGATGAGAATGATCGGACTGTGATAACATTCAGTCCATATAATGCAGTACCAAAAGTAATTGATGTACCGGGATATGATGTGGAAGTCAGCGACTACAGTATCTACAGCTACGGGACGAAAACGATAGTAATGAGGCGACTGTGAAAATAAGAGGGACACGAAATTCGCAGTTCGGGTGTCCCGTGACACTAGAGCTGCCGCGGCAGATCCGGCCTTTTCTTCGGATTGTTTATTTAGATTGAAATGAAAATATGATTTAATGGAGGTGCTATATATTGGCAAGACCAAAGAAAAAACCAAACTATAACCCTGATCAGATTATGCAGGATTTCATGATTGTAGTGGCAGATGCCTTTGGGGCCTATGATGACCGGGAGGATACTGCCCCGCCCGGTCTAACGCTGTGGCTGCCGAGTTTGGGATCACGGCGCTGAAGGCCCGGAAGCTGCTGATTACCGCCGGTGTGTATTCCACGGCCCTGAGCCGCCAGATTGCGGAACTGCAGTCCAAGAAGATGAAGATGGAGCAGATCATGAGTGCTACAAGACTGAGCCGGGCTTCCGTCCACTCCTATCTCCCTTACACAAAGATTCCATATAACTTGGAGGAACTGTCCGTCAACGCAGAGCGGATCCGGCTGTATCGGGAGCGGAAACGAAAATGCGCGGAGTTCAGCACCAAACTGTCAACTTTGGCCAGACAACCTGCCAAGGAGCAGGAAGAGGAGCTGTGGAGCATATTGATTTATCTCCAGGGCTGTGTGTTCCTGACAGCGAAAGGACTGAAGTTCACCTACAAAATCAAAGGCGGTGAGATGTTTGTCAGCCGGAAGTCCAAGTCCATCACCCAGGCAACAGTGTTCATTGCATTTCGGAAAGCGATGGAGCTGGGAGGCGTAGCTGCTGGCCCGAAGAAGCTTGGAACCTTTGGGGCGAGCTATCTGTATCCGGTGTTTGTAAGAATCGGGGTGATCACAGGGTAATACTGTGGCACTCCAGGAATGATTTATAAAATCTATTTAGATTGAAATGAAAAAGTTATGTCCTTATGTATTCCAGTTATGCCTTCCAGTTATGCCTTGCAGTATTAAAAAAGCAATTAAAAAACAATCCACCTGCTCCTCTTCCACTTGCTATGTGCAGAATACAGAGGTACGATCATCACAGCCCGTAAAGAGAGCGAGGTAATATAAAACAGCAGCAAAGCGGAAAGGACGGCGGTGAATATGGCACATGGGGAACATTTGGCGCATACGGAAAATAGGGAGTGTATCTGGGAAGAGAGAAACGTGCATACAGGGGAAATTGTGGAGAATATAGTTCAGAATATAATTCAGTATCTAAAGGAACACCCTGCAAATTATCAGGGGCAGGTGGACACACTCCTGGAGCTGCTCTATCAGGCATTTACAGAATATAATTCTGTGGAGACGCCGGAGTTTAAGAAGGTGATCCATCCTCTGCGGGAGAAATTGAGATCCCTGGTGGACACAGAGCAGGATGCAGATGACTATATGGATATCGTGTTTTCCCTGTGTGCCGCTTATGGGCGTCAGGGGTATATCGAAGGAATCAAAGTCGGGGCCAGATTGATGATGGAGCTGCTGCAGGATGGGTAAAATTTCTTCTAAGACCGGATCGTGAAATGCGGAGAATCTGGAGCAGTCTGCAGCACCATGGAGTTCAAAATACTGTCTGATTCTGCCACTCTTGCCATGACGAGGATAGTTCGTTTCAAATAAATGAACAATACAGTTTTGAAAGTTTGTGCAATTTATGCTTTTTATATCGCTTGAAACTTTCGGCATTCAGAGGTAATATGCACATACCAAAAGGAATTGGGGCTATTTGAAGCCGCCAGGCAATGCAAGTGTAGCCAGTCAAAACGATTGGATTCCAGTACAAATCCGTAAATCTCAGTTAAGTCCGGTCACGACCTATCACGACCTGTCAAGACGGACCGGAAGCAGTGACCGGAAATATGAATGGCTTCCCAATTCCAGAGAGCAACCGCGGAGCGGATTCAGAAAGGCGGAAAGAATTATGAAAGCTGCAGAACTTGTAAAGAAATATGGGATTGCCGAAGGCGAAAGAAGAATGATCAGTGATACGAAAGGAATTATCTGGCGCGAGAACAGAGAAGGAATTCTGATTCCGGTTCTTATCTATATCCCCGGAAAGGACGAGGATTGAATAAGGTTTCTATACGAAAAGAATCTTCGTATTCACTATGGAATCCAGCCTGCTGTGGAAAAAAAACTGGTTTCCGCAGCAGACCTTTCGAGAAGGTCTTATTCCGGCTCTGCCGGAAACTCAATTTCCAAATAGATATCGATGTCTACGATGCCGTCTCCGGACAGCTCAAGGATATCATCAAAGCGGATGGTCACAGGCAGTTCTTTCCCAAGGACATTTTTATCATCGCCATGGATCTGCAGCTCCCGATATACGGGATCGATGCGGTCAACAGCGCCAGTGATCGTCCGGTAACAGCCCAGAGGAACGTCTGTCCCGGCAGGTGTACCGGATACGGCCGGCCCGGTATTCTCAGCTTCGAAAAAGCGTACAGTGATCGTCATCCCCTTTCTGACCTGCAGGAGATTGTCAGAAAGGGTTTCTTGATCTTCCTCGGAAAGTTCTATTTTTTTAACTCTCAGATGGTCCTGCCCTTCTGCAGCGATTTCTTCTTCGTAGCCCCGCAATGCCGCGAATGGTGAGAAAATCTTGGCCCGGTTGGAAAGAGTCATCCGGGGATGTTTATAGGATGGCTCCGGTCGGGAGCTGTTCAGGATATCCGCATACTTCCGGGCGACATTCTTCCCCTCCTCTGTGTTTTTGTAATCTGGCATAATCACTCAACTCCGTCTTAAACGCCACATGCTGTGGCGATGTTGTTGATGGTTTATAAGAGTTCATCGGGGTTCATACGATTCCTACGGTAAATAGGATGATAGAAAAGTGTAATCAGTCTGCTTTGTGCCCGCCGATCTGTTTATTTCGCTCCCGCATGGTAGCGCCGTCCAGGAAATTTGTGCCTTTCAGGACGGCGTTCTTTCCATACTTCTTTTTAATGCCCAGCATGGCTTTCTGCAGGTTTTTCTCTTTTTCCTGCTTTTCTGTATCAGTAAACAGGTCAAACTGGTAGATTCCTTCATCCTGCACCACCCGGTTTGCGGCAAGGGTGATCCGGCGTACCGTGAGAGACTTGTTGACGATCCGGTCGAATAATTCCACGGCAGCTGTGATAAGAGAACTTCCCAGATTGGTGGGATTTCCAAGATGAGTACTGCCATGCGCTCCCTTCGGCACAGACCTTCCGTAGTGATCCATGTGTACCGGGCCACGATATGTCCCTCTGTCACAGTTCTCCCTGTCATAGCCAACGTCCAGTGTGAGACTGTCAGTCACCAGGTTCTTATCCGTTAACTGGTATACCATGGAATCCGCCATCTCAGCGACAATGACGCGGGCGTGTTCGTAATCATACGGCTCGGAGAGTACCTGTCCTTCGGAAAGGCTGTTTGTACCTGGTTTATACGCCTTGATCTCTGCCATTCCACAGGGTTCCAGACCCCAGGCGTGGTCAATCAGGATCTCCGCGTCGATTCCGAATTCTTTGAATAACATGTCTTCGTTGTAAATGCTTGCCCTGGCCAGTTCCCCCATGGTGTGGATGCCATGTCTGGCCAGTCTTTTTACCGTGCCCGGTCCAGTCTGCCAGAAATCCGTCAGCGGCTGGTGATCCCAGAGCAGGTACCGGAAAGACTCCTCATCCAGCTCTGCAATACGCACGCCGTCCGAATCCGGCTTCGTGTGCTTTGCTGTGATATCCATGGCCAGCTTGGCCAGATATAAGTTCGGCCCGATACCGGCGGTGGCGGTGATGCCTGTGGCGTACAGAACTTCCCGGATCATGGTTTTCGCCAGGTCGTGAACGGACATCTCATAGTGGGAAAGATAAGCGGTAGCATCGATAAACACTTCGTCGATGGAATACACCAGGATATCCTCCGGAGCGATGTATTTCAGATAGATCCCGTAGATCTGCCGGGAGACTTTCTCATAGTAGCGCATCCGCGGCGGAGCGATCAGATAAGAAACCTCCAGGGATGGATCGGCAGTCAGGGCATTGGCGTCATAGGATGGCGAAGAGAGGGACGGTTTGCCATTCTTATACACGGCGGTATGATTTTGGATCGCAGCCTGCAGTCTTGCCGCATTGACTTCCTTAACTTTCTGGACCACTTCAAAGAGCCGTGCCCGTCCGGGAATCCCATAGGACTTCAGGGATGGAGACACAGCAAGACAGATGGTCTTCTCCGTGCGGGAACTGTCCGCCACCACCAGATTGGTGGTCAATGGATCCAGGTTCCTGGCTGCGCATTCGGCGCTGGCGTAATAGGACTTCAGGTCAATTGCCAGATAGGTTCGATTTTTGTCTGTCATGCAGTGCGCCCTCCTTTCTCTGATTGTCGTTCAGTCTGTACCTGTTTTATTGTGCAGCCTTTTCCACAAACCACCGCCCTATCCGCCCGGAAAAGCGCCGGTCAATGTGCTCAAAGAACAAGTGCTTTTCCTGCCCTTGTATCAGAACCGTAAAACAGTCTCCGGAGAAGTCGTTATTGGCTGATCCAGCCGGCCGGAAATCCCTCACAGCATCGATGGGAAATGTACGTCCATCCTCCCAGGTGATGGATTTTGGCTGCATATATCCTGTGGAATCAAAGTCGGACGTGACTTTGACGTAGATCCGTTCCGTGCGAGAGGGAGAAATGGCTCTCATGGTCTGCCGCCTCCTTTCCTGCAGTACGCAATTCCTCTTTCTTCAGTTCCATCTGTATCCGTCTATAGTCTGTGATTTCTGCTTTCGTTGCTGCCCGTACAGCGGGATGCCCATGCATGCGCTGCTTTCCACAATCCGGGCATCGGTCAGGAAGCATCTTTGCCGTAAAACAATAATGGCAGACATCACAAAAATAGCAGTTCATTTTATCATCACCTCCGATATAGCTGATAATAGCCTATTCCCAAATGTCATAGTCTTTTAGGTAATTACCACGTCCCGAACGAGGCAAGCGGACAATAAAATCCGGATGCAGCTTCTGGTAATCCTCAATGGCGATCAAAAGCAGATCTTCCGGGACATAAAGTTCTGCGGCAATGGCTTGGGAAGTATGCCCTTCCATAATCAGACTGACCATCTTTTTATCATCAATGAGAACATGAGCAGCGACAGAGTTTGCCTCCCTCTCTGATTGATTTGCACCACCAAAAAATTGGATCTCCTTATAAGGCATCCGTCTGGCCCGTTTCCGGTGTTCCGGTATCTGATCATGGCAGATCTCATGCATGAGGACAAATCTGCGCAGGTACCCAGTCAGACGTTTATGTAGATAGATCGTGCGGTGCCGGTCTGCGGAAGAATACATTCCCTTGAGATTTGCCAGATCAAAGGTATCCTCCAATTCAATGCCGAGACATTGATAAATTTCTTCCGGGTCACGGCTCCCATCACATTTTTTTATGATCTTTTGAGCTAATGCATAGCTCTCTGCGGCTTTCAATAATCATGCACCTCCAGCTCATGGTTGGATTCTGATGCAGGTATCCCGGATTCACTTTTCTGATGGGGTGCCTTTGTTTTTCTTTGTTGTATATCGTTCACGGTTTTCCTCTTTGTGTTTCCAGTATACCGCATTCAGCGCAGCCATAGCGGCGTCTTTGGATTCCTGGTCAATCTCACCGCCGGCAAACATGGCAGAAAGCTGTGTTACCATCTGTTCCATCCGTCTGCGGTCTCTGGATCCGCCTTTTTCGTTTGCCTCTACTATATAACCGCCGGCGGCACCCAGAAGGTCTTCCGCAGTAATCCCAAGAGCCACAGCAATTTTATTGACGACTTCCATGTTACGCGGGTAACGGTGCCCGGATTCGTAGTTTTGGTAGGTCCTGAATGGGATTCCCAGAAACGCGGCAAAATCCGCCTGGGACATCTCCCGTGCTTTCCGATAGGACTTTAGCTTCATGCCGAAATCATTGTTTTCACTCATTTTGTATACGCTCCTTTTTGATAAGTTGGACTGCACGAGCCGTATAGGCCAGGGGTATATGCGCAGCCGATTGAATACTTCCGATAGCTGCAGATAAAAGTCAATACAAAAAGTGGGATTGCATACGCAGACGTCAAGGGAAAATAAATACGTCATATGTGTGTAAAATGTATTGACTTGCTAAATCCTGTGTGCTATCATATAAACACGGTTGACGTACTTTTATGATAACATCGAGTGCGTAGGTTGTCAATAGGATATAAGAACAAATGTTCTGGAAATATGTGGGAGAAAAACATCAATAAGGTATATCATGTTGTACATAAGATAGTATTATTATAGATTATGAACAAGTGATAGCAATATGAAATGATGGACTAATATTGACAGACGGTTCAATATGTGATACTATTCATTCAAAAGGACGGTGAAAATTGAATGGACGAGTTTAATAGACAAAAATTGATGGAAAATGTGAACGAATTGATAAAAGAAAAAGGTTTAAAGGTGGGTGAAGTGGAATCGGCAATAGGCGTATCAACCGGATATATTTCCAGGTTGACTAAAAAAGAAACAGATACTGCTCCATCGGCAGATATTGTTTGGAAACTGGCAAAGTATCTTGGCGTCAGCACAGATATGCTTATTGAAGGGGATTTTTCCAAAGCTACGCATAACCTTCAATATATGAGAAACTTTGTTCTTAAGTTGAAGGCCATGACAGATTTGAATAAACTGGAGTGGGATGCTATTACAATTCAGGATGTTAACAAGGCGCTTCAAAATGAAGAAGATGGAGAAGAAACCCTGCCGATTATTGCCCATAGAGAGAATAGTGCTATGAATTTAAAAGAGATGCGAGTAAGGAAAGAGGCACAGTATCGCGATTGCTCTCTTCCTGAGTACGGGAACAAAAGAATAAAATCAGCTGCAACTGAAGAACGTGTTTGGACCTGCGGGTCAGGCTTTCAGGCTTATCTAAGCGATGGAACTACAGTATTTCTTTTCAAAATGGCGGGGAACTTTAGATTAAATGATGAGAGGGATTGTGATGTCCTTGAGTTTTATGATATGTATTTTGGAAAAAATATCCTAAATCCCGCCTTTGAAGGCAATTATCCCCCTGAAGATGATGATTTTCAATATACCTTCTTGCCAGTATGCAGTACTTTGAACAATGCGTATGATATTGGGGCAGATATAGCGCTCCTTTACACAAGCATTTCCAGACATGAACGGGATCTTAAGATTAGCCAGGATGTGAGGAATTCAATTGATCATTTTTTGAAAGAGAACGAAAGCCAGAATTTTTTGCAGCAGACGGATGAAGGATTTCCATTTAATTAAGGGGGGAGAAGGTATTGGAGTATAGGGATTGCAGCGTAGGAAAGGGTTGCGAAAAGCACATTTTACAACCCGAAGATCTGAAAATGTTGAATGTAATTCGCAAGATTACTAGCAGGGGAAACGATGCAGAAGTCAGGAAGAAGCGTGACGGAACGTTTGCAGTGTATGAAATAAAACGAAATATGGTAACCGTCAAGTAATTGGGCTTGATGAAGGGCTGAGTGGAGCTGGAAATATTTATGCAGTTAATGCACACATACGACATGTGTTACATAAAGACTGCATAATATTTCCGGCTCTTTTTATTAATATTGACATTAGACTATGCCAGTTTGCTTTTCTATTGGCAGATGATTGAACTTTTTAATTTCTCCTTAGTACACTTAATGAGTGAATGATTCATCTGAATTGCTACCTTCTTTTCGCCAATACACGCCAAAATATAGCAATTTGCACTTTACGATAGCTACCAGGAGTAGTATAATAAAGCTTATAAACCACAGGATTTTTGGAAGAAATTGCTATAGTTTTATTTTTGTTGGAATAGTACAATAGAAATTTTAGTGGCCAAATAAGGATTGAGAAAGGTAGGTGTGCAAAAT
>ERZ1090862.1366-NODE-1368-length-10750-cov-20.377092_pt1 | contig 10750 bp, 10 predicted proteins | sample MGYA00478481_ERZ1090862 | MGnify/ENA primary metagenome ERZ1090862 (study PRJEB33644, sample SAMEA5815745) | chicken gut metagenome | biome: Chicken; feature: Gastrointestinal Tract; material: Caecum | place: Ireland | collected 2019-01-01 | study: A study of... | reverse complement strand
GGGCTCAATTAATATTTTCCTTACATTATGGGTGCGTATGGGGCCGCCGCGGCAAAAGCCGCGGCGGCTCTTTTTTTATCGCTTTTCCACAGTTATTTTGTCAGATTTTGGCGAATTAAAGAAAAATCCGTCGGAAAAGTCGGGTAATTTATATGCGGCGCGGCACACATATCCACAGTCCGCTCCGCCTTTTCCACCATACGCCCGCCACCGCCGAAGGGGAGGAGGAGAGCCTATTTTGCCGCCAAAACGCATATCTGCCGCGGCGCATATAAGGCGCAACCGCCGCAAACACGCATATATATTTTTTTACATATATTTCTTAGCGCATATTATTTTTAACGCATATAAAAATTTGATTTTTAATATATCCATTCATATGCGTGCCCCTCCACTTTTTACATATTGCATATGCATTAAACGGCAACCATAATTTTTTTCGCATATGCGTGTAAAAAACAGATTTTTTTACAATATGTGCACCGCCGTTTATATGCCCTCCTCCGCCGCCGATAATTTTGCCGCGACAGATGATATGCGCCGCAACAAATCTGCGGTAATTGCCACATATATGCCACCGTTTTGCCGCGACCCGTCATATGCCGCGGGCAATATATGCGCGTCTTTTAATATTGTATTTCACACATATCACCCGCCGATAATATCAGCCGCACAACATATGCATTGCGGCGGCAAAAAGGCTTATTTTATGCAATAAGACGCACATTACGCATATGACAGAAAACACGAAAAATTACATAATTTTTTGGGCAATAAAAAAAACGGAGGAAGCGATTTTTTGCTCCTCCGCTGAAAAAAATTTCATTTAAAAAATTAAAGAGCCGCCAGAAAACTTACGACCGCCGATATGCACAGCGAAATTACTGCCAGCACCACGAAAAAAGTTACGCCCTTTCTGATTTTGTTGAGGTTGACGGAATTTTTAAGCTTTAAATATTCCTGCTCCTCTTCGGGCGAGAGAGTGGATTCCGCCACAATGGGAAACCCCTTTGCCCCGTTATTTTCGCCTGACGATTCCTTCAGTTCTTTAAGGCCCAGGTAAACTTTCATATCTTCAATTTCCTGTCTTTTATCCATATTATCCTCCCCTGCGATGTATAAAAAATTGTAACATAAAAAATTTTAAAAGTCAACCGCAGATAAAAAACAGAAGGGTAAAAATCCGCAAAAAAATTCCGCGCCGTAAAAGACGCGGATTTTTTATAGCCTATTTTTTATGTCGATTTCAGCTTATTTTTCGGCGGATATAATTTACAGAATGATGCAGATTACGCCGCCCTTGCCCTCGTTTACCATTCGGGTCATTGCCTTGCGCAGTTTTGCGCGGGTATCTTCCTGAATTGCGCCGACCTTTGCGCCCAGCCCCTCCTGAACCATGGCTTTCAGAGATTTGCCGAACACATCGGTATTCCACGTCTCTTCGGGGTTGGTTTCAAAGCCGCTCATCATGCTCTTTACAAGGCTTTCGCTCTGGGAGGCCTCGCCCATTATGGGGCACACCTCGCCCGAAACGTCCACCCTTATCACGTGATAAGTGGGCGCGGACGCGCGCAGTTTTATGCCAACGGAGCTGCCCTGCTTTACAACCGAGGGCTGTTCATAGCTTAAATCTTCCTCGGCGGGGGATACTATTCCGTAACCGTTGACGCGCGCACATTCAAGCGCGTCGCGCACTTTCGCATATCCCTTTTTGGCCTCAGATGCCGAACGGACGTACTTCATCAGCGTATATTCGCCGTCTATTTTGTCGCCCGCAATTTCGGAGAGCATTTCAAAGAATATTCCGTCGCGCTCGCGGCAGATGACCTTTGCCTCGGCCGCGGTATAGTTCACTTCCAGAGTGACTTCCGCCGACCAGTACTTCGTCTTTTCGGTGATAAGCGAAAGCGCCGAGGCGTCCTTTATTTTTTTTACGTTCTTGCAGACCTCCGCCGTATGCGAAACGAGTTCTGCCACAGCGGAATTTTCCGCAGGCAGAAAGCGCATCCATTCGGGAATATCCACATTGACCGCACTGAGTGCAAATTCGCCCGAAAGGGCGGCGACAAGCGCGCCCAGGCGCTCATCCGTCCACTCGCCGGGAGCCATGCAGGCGCAGCCGTATTCCTTTCTTACGCCCTCGGCGTCCTCGGAAATTACTATAAAGGGCCTGCCCGCGGCCTCGGCAAGCACATCGCAGGAGGTATCCGCAAAAATTGCGGCGGCACTCTCCGCGCACAGCTCCTCCGCCGCCACGCCCGCATCCGCAAGGGCTGAAATAAGGCCGCCGTCGCCGCGCACCCCGACCGCGCCGCCCTTTAAAAGCGCGGACAAATCTTTACAAATTTCACTGTCCGTCATATCGTCCTCCGCATTTTGCCGCGCTTTGCTTTCAGTTTTGCCATCCGTGCCGCGGCTATACAATAATCTATTGCGCGGCGGAAATTTTTAGAACGGTTTTTGAACATAAAAAAGGCAGGGAAGCGCCCTGCCTTTGCATATTTTTAAATTTCACACGTGAGCAGCGCGTCCTTATAGAATGCGTTCATCTCCTCGCGCGTTTTGAAGTTTGCAAGGAAATAAGTGTTGCCCATGGCCGCGGCAAGGGCGTCGGGTATGCGGCCGATTTCCTTGATGTTTGCGGCATATATATGGGCCAATTGCTCATCCGAATACCTGAAGGGCTTGCCGTCGCGGCGGCCTGCATACGCACAGAAGAACCTTTCGCCCGTGGTTACAAGCGTGCTGTCATAGGCAATCATATCCGCCCATATCTTGTACACGTCCGTGGAGTTTGCGTAGTTCATCATATCGGGAGTAAAGCCGCCGCAGGGGCGCATATTTACTTCCAGCGCAATCACGTCGCCCTTTTTGCCGAGGAACTGGTCGGCAGTAAGGCGGAAAAATTCAAAGTGCACAAAGCGGCTCTTAACGCCGAAGGCCTTCACCGTGCGCCTGCCCGCGTCGCGCACGTCGGGGGCAAGCTCGTTTACTATATAATATATGCTGTTGCCGTTGGTGTTTACTATATCCATTATGGAAAGGGGCGTAACATTGCCCGTTTCAAACACGGGTTCGCCGCGGCTGTTTATTATCGCATCGTAGGAGTTGACTTCCGCCTGAACAAACTCCTCCATTATGTACTGCACGGGAGGCTTGGTATTGAGAAATTCCCTAAGCTCCTCGTCGGAGGAGAGCTTGTACGTATCGTTTGCACCCACGCCGTTATCGGGCTTTACTATTACTGGATAACCGACGGTGGCTATGAATTCGCGGCAGGCCTCTTCCGAGGTGACCAGGCAGTAGCGCGCCGTGACAACGCCCGCCTTTTTGTAAAATTCCTTCATGCGGGACTTGCACTTTACCTTGGGCATATCTTCCGATTTGAAGCCCGTGCACACGTTGAAGTCCGTGCGCAGGCGCGCGTCCAGCTCCAGCCAGTATTCGTTGTTGCTTTCAATGAAATCTATGCGACCGTACTTAAATGCAAAGTACGCGGCGGCGCGGTAGACCTCCTCGTAATTTTTCAGCGAATACACCCTGTAATATTCTGCAAGATTTTCCTTTACCTCGGGTGCGAGGTTTTCATACGGGCAGTCGCCTATGCCCAGCACGTTGAAGCCGTTTTTCTTCAGTTCAAGGCAGAACTTGTAGTAATTGGTCGGAAAATTCGGCGAAATAAATATAAAGTTTCTCATTTTCATACCCTCCCCCGCTCACCGCGGGAAATGGCGGCTTTCTGCCGCCTTTTTTACAAATATTTGCGGCATATGTGCCGCTGTTTTTACTGCGGGCGACACATATACGCTTTGAAAGTCACTTTATTTAAGTCGCCGCGCGCAAGCTGCGCAAGTAAAAGAATGTAAAATAAGTCCGACAGCATTGAATGGCACATATATGGCACCCAATGCCAAAAACTAATCGCCGAGAATTTTAGGCAGGAAATACGCGGCCTGCGCAAACCACCAGTTCCAGTCGTGACATACGTCCGTACCCCAGAAGTCCACCCAGGCGTTTATGCCCTTGCTCTTTAAAATTTCGGCAAACGCCGAAGTGCTTTCCAGCGTTTCGTTTTCCCACGCGCCGCGGCCTACGCACAGCACTATGCGACCCTGATTGTACTTTTGTATATACGGATGGTCCTGCGGCATTCCCGCTATGAACTGCTGGGGCGAATTCATATAAGTCAAATCGTCGTGATAGTCGCCGAAGCAGTATTCGTTTGTATAGAGTCCGCTGAGGCACAAAAGCGCGTCGAACACGTCGGGATAGCGGAAAAACAGCGTGGCGGCGTGCAGTGCGCCAAGGCTTAACCCCTCGGCCATGAAGCGTATTTCCCAGCCGTTGGCGCGGGTATTGATATCTGAAAAGAGGGGCACGGCCTCCTCCATTATGAACTTTATCCAGCGTTCGTGCAGCTCTATGCGGGCGCGCGGGTCACCGTATCCCGTAAGCGTCTGGTTGTCCAGACTGTCTATGGTGAACACCTGAATACGGCCTTCCTCGATATAGGGCGCGTAGACATCGAGCATGTGCAGGTCCTCAAACTCGTAGAACCTGCCGCCCTGACAGGGTATTGCAAGCACGGGCTTGCCGCGCGTGCCGTACACCTTGTACTCCATATCTCTGCCGAGGTTGTGGCTGTAAATTTTTCCGTACGATATTCTCATAACTCTTTCCGCTTTTTACGTTTGCATACTGCGCCGCAATAAAGTTTTTTATTCGGGGTCGTAGCCCAGCGCCGTCATGAATACGGGTATCTGCTGCTGCCACGAGGCTTCGCAATGGGTGCCGCTTGGCACTATGCGGGAGGTGATATATACTCCCTTTTCAATCAGCTCTGAGGTGACGTCCGCAAAAAATTTGCGCTGGCCTTCGTGATTTTTGAATTCGCGGCTGCCGTAGTCCATATAAATCTGGGTGGGACGCCCGAATTTTGCACGAGTGAGGAAGGAAGGCGTGCCGCCGCCTACCCACAGACTGGGCGAAAGCGCGGCCCCGCGCGAGAACCAGCGGCCGTATACGGAGAGCGCGTAAAGCGTCATAAGTCCGCCCATTGAACTGCCGCCGATGGCTGTATTCAGTCTGTCGGAGAGGGTGAGAAAGTTGGCGTCTATATACGGTTTGAAAACTCCCACCAGCCAGTCCATATATTTTCTGCCGTTGCCGCGGATGAATGTGCCGTCGGGCAGGGTGAAGTTTATGGGGGAGTACTCCTCCAGTCTGCCGTTGCCGACGGTATTGCACTCCACGGCGGCAATTATGATTTTTGTGTTGGTGTAGTCGAGATATTCGCCCAGTCCCCAGCTCTTGCCGAAGGTGGCCTCCTCGTCATAGAAGAGGTTGTGTCCGTCGAACATGTACATTACGGGATAGCGGCGGTCCTCCTCGCCGTAGCCGACGGGGAGATATACGTATGCCCTGCGGGTGCGCTCGCCCGTGAGCGTGGGGATAGTTATATCCCATTCTTTAACCATTTTAAAGCCTCTGAAATCTAGTGTAAGTTGCTCTTTAAGTCGCGGCGGTCGCCATTGTCGGCGTCAAAGGCCCTGCAGTGTCAGATTGTATCTTCTGCAGAAATTCCCGCCTTGTCGGCGAGGAAGGCAAGCACGTCGCGGCAGGCGGCCTGCCTGCACGTATCGTTGAGTATTTCGTGGCGCGCGCCGGCGTACAGCTTTAACTGCACATCGGCAAGCCCCGCCTTTTTGTATTTATTATACACCTTTTCCACACCCTTGCCATAGTCGCCGACGGGGTCGTCCTCGCCCGATACTATCAAAAGGGGCAGGTATGCGGGAACTTGCGCGAACGCACTCTCCGAGCACGCCTTTTTCATTATGCCGAACAGCCCCATATATCCGCCGCACGTAAAGCCGAAACCGCACAGCTCGTCGGCCATGTAGGCGTCCACGTTGCCCTCGTCTGCGGAGAGCCAGTCGTACGCGGTGCGCGCGTGCGGAATGCGCTTGTTGTATGCGCCGAACGCAAGCGAGGCTATGAAGTTGCTCTTTTTATCGTACCCGCGCAGTCTGCCGACAGTTGCGGCGAGAGAGCGCGCGAAAGCAAGCAATGCGGGGCTTTTGTAGCCCGTACCCATTATCACCGCGCCCGACAAATCTCCGCCGAAGCGGGCAATGTATTCGCGGCAGAAAAACGAACCCATGCTGTGGCCGAGCACGAACACGGGGACATCGGGCACAGACTCGGCTGCGCGCAGCGTAAGCGAGCGGATATCCTTTAAAATGAATTCCTCGCCGTCCTTGGGGAAGTGTCCCCTTTCGCTCTGCGCGGCCGTGCCGCCGTGACCGAGATGGTCCTCCGCGCACACCAGAAAGCCGAGCGCCGCGGCGCTTTCGGCAAAAGGTGCGTAGCGTGCGCCGTACTCCTCCATTCCGTGAATTATCTGCAGAATGGCGCGCGGCCTGCCCTGCGGTCTCCACAGTGTTGCGTGAACGGTATGCATTCCGTCCGAAGAAGGATAAAACAGGTCTTCCATTATTTAAACTCCCCTTATCATAGCGCGCAAAAACGGCGATAGTTGCCGCATATATGCGCCTCTTTTGCCATATGAGGCAAATTTTTCCCTTAACGGCACAGATACTGTGCCTGAGTACGGCGGCCGAAATTTTTTCAGCTGCCCGCAATAAGTTTTTATATATTATACCACCCGCGCGCGATAAATGCAACAATATGCGCCGCACACCGCATTCGGGCAGTTTTACACAAGGTTTTTGAAAAGTTCGAGATTTTTCGGCGAAATAGTGCGCTCTCCGCGCTCGATTTCGTGCACGCCGTTGCAGATAATGCTGTTGAGCGGACCGTCAGCGCCCTTCTTCTTTGCATAGGCGAGCGCCGCGCCGTTTATGAAGTCAATTTCGCACAGTCTGCCCGCGGCCAGGTCGCAGTACATTCCCGAAATTATGTCGCGGTGCTTTTTCATTGCAAGCGGTATTATCATATAGGACAGCCATTTTGTGAAAGGTCCGCGGTAGCCGAGTATTTTTTCCACGTTGTGGCCCTGCACTTTAGCGGGGCGTATGCCGCAGACCTTTGCCATGTCAAAGCACTCTTTAAGCACCGCCTGCGCCACTTTTCTTGCATACTTATTATCGCAAATCTGTCCGAAAGTCAGCCCCGTGAGCGCGGAAATGCCTGAAAAAGCGCAGTTTATGGTGAGTTTTGACCACCTTGCGCCCACAAAATTTTCTTCCACGGTGACCTTGCCCATCAGGCTCAAAAGATTTCTGACGTCCTCAAGCCTGTTGCAGTTGCCGTAAATTGTGCCGAGCGCAAATTCCAATGCGTCCGTGCGGGTGGTCAGCCGCGCGCTGCCCTTGCCCAGAAAGGTAGCTCCCCAGGAAACGGCACAGCCGCAGCAGCGTTCCTTGCCCACGATTTCACCGACAAGAGGTTCGGGCAGACCGTTCTGTGTGGTGCATACCACTCCGTCCTCCGCAAGATATGGCAGCAGAAATTTAAGAATTTCGGCGTTGTGACGCTGTTTGGTCATGAGGAAAATGACGTCGTATTCCCCCTCCATCTCCTCGGGCAGGTACGCCTTTACGGGCACGGTGAATTCGGCCTCGCCCACAATGTGCGCGCCGACCGACCTGAGCGCCGCTATATGCTCCCTGTTGCGGGAAATAAGGTCAATGCTGCCGCCGTTTTTTGTTATGTATGCTCCGAGCACCGTGCCCATTGCGCCCGCGCCGTAGATTGCCGCCCTCATTTTTTATTCTCCTTTCTGCGTTCCTTGCCCGTGATTATCTTTCTGAGTCCGCTGAAAAATCTGCCGTTGCACATATCCACAAATCCGTGCGCCTGCGCGAGGTTGAAACCCGCGTACTGCATTGCCGAACGCACGCTTATGTAGCGGAACGTGAGCAGAGCCTTGTTCTTTTTGCCCGTGCAGTACCAGTCGGCAATGCGGTATATGAGCCGCCCCGTTACGCCGTTTGCACGCTTTAAATCTATGAGCGGGCTGTGCAGAGTGATTACCTCCCTGCCCACGGGCTGGGGCGCGGGAGATGCGGTCTTGTCCTTTGCCATAACGTAGGCAATAAGCCGTTCGCGCACGGCGATGCCTGCACCCGCGGAGGGCGCGCTCTGACCGTTTATCTGAATTACCGAATAAAGGCGTATATCGCGCGAGGAAGAGCCCACCCCTATGCCGTATTCACCGCCATATATGGCGAAACTATGCGTATTTTCGTCGAATATCCGCAGCACGTTTTTGTTGAGCGGAATGAAGATAACCTGCTCCTGCCCCGGCTGGAGATATACCTTTTCATACCCCATAAGTTTTTTTACGGGAGTGCATACGCCGCAGTCGGGCAGGTACACGTACACCTGCGCCACCTCGGCGCCCGCGGTAAAGCCGATATTTTTCACTCTGAACGCCACGCCGCTCTCCGTTGCGCTTAAGCGCGAGTACTCGAACTGCGTATAGGAAAGGCCGTGACCGAAGGGATATTTTACCGCCACTTCCGCCGCGTCATACCAGCGATAACCCACTAAAATATCCTCTTCGTAGCGGCATATGTAGGGGTCTTTTGCGTATTCCGCGCCGCAGGGTACATCTTCATAGGAGATGGGGAAGGTCTGCGCGAGCTTGCCGCAAGGTACGGCACTGCCGCAAAGAAGGTCGGCAACCGCGCCGCCCGTTCCCGCGCCTGTAAGGGGCATATACAGCACCGCGGCACAGCTTTCGTCCCAGGAGGTATCCACAGCCGAACCCGAGAACAGCACTACTATCGGGTGAACGCCCTCGGCCGCGAGCGCGCTCAGAAGTTCCGTCTGGCAGGCGGGCAGCAGCATATCTTCCCTGTCGCCGCCCTCGGCGTCGTCCATATCCGAAAGGCCGACAAACACGACCGCGTGTTCGGCCGTCTTTGAAAGTTTTACCGCCTCGGCAATAAGTTTTGCGTTGCGGCGGCCGTCACTCTGATAGCCGCGGGCAAAGCCCGTAACCACGAAGCGGCTGCGCAGACAGGAGAGAATATCGTCCGATGCGTTGAAATTGACCTTTGCCGAACCGCCGCCCTGAAGGTGAGGGTTGACGCACAAATCGCCCATGACCGCCACGGACGAGCCGCCGCGTATGGGCAGAACGCTGTTTTTTAAAAGTACGGCGCAGTTCTGCGCGGCCGTGCGCGCAAGCGCGAGGTGAGCCGACATATCGCACGGCGGCTGCGCCGCGCGGGAGTACTTCTGCGCAAAGGCGGCTATGCGGTTGACGCAGCTGTCAATCTCCTCCTCGGCAAGGTTGCCCGAAAGCACGGCATTTTTTAGCTGTTCGGCGGAGAAGGCACAGCGGGGCATCTCTATATCCTCACCCGCCTTTACGCCCGCAACGCGGTCGCTTGTGCCCGTCCAGTCGGAGATGACTATGCCGTCAAAACCCCATTCGCAGCGGAGTATGTCCGAAATAAGCCACTTGTTTTCCGAACAGAATTTATCGTTGAGCTTGTTGTAGGCCGTCATTACGCAGGCCACTCCGCCCTGCGTTACAGCCATTTCAAAGGGAACGAGGTACACCTCTCTGAGGGCGCGTTCAGATACTTCTGAAGAGTATATGGTGCGGGCAAATTCGCGTCCGTTTACGGCAAAGTGCTTTACGCACGCCGCCGTGCCAGTGCTCTGCACGCCCTGAATGTACTGCGCGGCAAGACTGCCCGCAAGGTATTCGTCCTCGGAAAAATATTCAAAATTTCTGCCGCAGAGAGGGTTGCGCTTTAAGTTTACGCCCGGGCCGAGCAGTACGTTAACGCCTGCGGAGGCCGCCTCCTCGCCGAGGGCTGTGCCAACGGCGTACACAAGTCCGCCGTCCCACGAGCAGGCCAGCGCAGAGAGCGAGGGAAAGCCCGTTGCGGGAAGGGTATTTTCCATTTCCGAGCGGTTGCCGTTGCCCGCCTCTATCCTGAGGCCTGAAGGGCCGTCGGCAAAGCGCACGGAGGGTACCCCGCGGGAGGAATAGTCCTGCGTGGTCCAGAAGTCGCGACCGCTTAAAAGTGCGGTCTTTTCATTGAGATTGAGGCGGAGTGAAGGCAAAATCACGCCGCGGGGTTCATTTATATTCATACGAAAATTTTACCACAACGGCGAAACAATTGCAATATTAACGCGCCCATTTATTTCACCGCCGACAGTTATGCACAAAAAATTTACATACCAAAGCACAGACGGGCGCGCCACGCACAAATACGGATATCGCGGATACGGAAATTGTTGCCGCACGCATATATACTTTGCAGGCGGGCATACTAGCTGACAAGGAGATGAAACGCTTATGTTGATTGCAAATTTTGTTGCGTATATTCTGTGCATAGTAGGCGCACTCAACTGGGGTCTTTACGGCATATTCGACTTCAACCTTGTAAGCTGGATATTCGGCGGCCCCCGCACGGCGGGTTCGATTACGGTATATGTCATAATTGCCGTAGCCGCACTCTGGCTTATACTCTCGCCCATCATTTCGGGCTGGGGCTTAAGACTTTCCCGCCGCGACGACATGCGCGAAGCTAACTAAAAAGCGCAAACCGCGCCGCCACGGCGGCGCTCTACATAAAAAGTTATGGCCAGAATATGCAATGGGCGGCACATATGTGCCGCCCATTTGCTTTTAAAAGCGGCGGGGGGGGGGGGGGGGGGGGGGGAGTGGGGGGGCGGGGGGGGGCTGCGAAATATCTCACCGCCGCGCGGACCCGGATTACGCTCTACTGGTATTGGTGCGCCGTGGAAAACTAAGAAA
>ERZ1090862.1363-NODE-1365-length-10760-cov-24.699206_pt1 | contig 10760 bp, 17 predicted proteins | sample MGYA00478481_ERZ1090862 | MGnify/ENA primary metagenome ERZ1090862 (study PRJEB33644, sample SAMEA5815745) | chicken gut metagenome | biome: Chicken; feature: Gastrointestinal Tract; material: Caecum | place: Ireland | collected 2019-01-01 | study: A study of... | reverse complement strand
ATAAGAAACTCCTTTGAGAAAAAGATGGGGAGCCCCGCCGGATTGGTTGGCCTATCATCAGACAGCATTGCCGGAGGGCTCCCCACAGGTTTTTACTACATCACAGGCACATCGGACGGGCATAGACTTTCTGCCCCATAGTATTTCAACTCTCCCCATTCTGATGGCAAGGCGTTCTCATTGCCTGCGACGGCTCACGGCTTGCAAAGCCGCTTCAACGCTCGGACTGTGACTAAACGCAAGTATCCGGGTCATGTGCCTGTTCCGGTGGAGCCAGCCTTGCCCCACCTATGGCATGAGCCTGATCGCTCGCCCTGTTTTATAGAGACTGTATTCTCCAAAAGCAGAGGTCGTGGCGGGCCTGTCACACAGCGCATTTCCCTTCGTATCCGGGTGCCTTTTTATTCAGTTTTCGATTTGCATGAGGGCTTGTCCGAACCTCGGGCCACCTTGACCCGAAGTGTTTTGCCTCTCATAAGCCATTTCATTTTTTGGCCTAAATCGGTACACCTTACAGAGATTTTTTCAAAATTTTTTCCAAGTGCCGCAGCCCGCGCTCGATTGCCACACGGACTACTTTCTCATGCACCCCTTCTGCCCGGGCAATATCCTGTTTCGTCATGCCAAGAATAAAGTGGGCGTAAATCCGTTTTGCCTGTTTGTCCGGCAGGCTGGCAATAGCAGCGTGAAGCTCCTGCATGGTAACTTTCCGCTCGTACAGCTCATGGGGCGAAAGTGCGACAAAGACAGCCTCATGTTCCAGCCCATCATCCCGATCAAGGGAATAGTAGGCTTTATGGCGGTATGTACGCAGCCGGTAAGCAGCCTCCTTGCGGTCAAATTCTTTGAACATTTCAGCAACTTCGTCCGATACTTCCATGAAGCAATCCGATGTATAAAACGGGTAGTAGTCCCGCAGATTGATAATAGCCATATTGACCTCCGTTTCGGTTGGTGGTTGACAAGTGACCGAAACAGAGGCGGCGGGGAGCGGCACCGGGGAATGACTTCGGGCCAACATGGCCCGAAGCAGTCCCATAAGAACGCAAAAGCGCCCGGGCGGCACAAGGCCACTCGGACGCATGAAATTACATAGCAGTTAAGGTTCCGACAAATTTCACATACATAGCCGGAATAACCCGGAGGCGGGGCTATGCTTTTTTTAGCTGGATTAGGTCAACTGACCCGCAAAAGAATAAAATAGACATGGCGGCTCCCTCCCAGGGCCGCCAATCTTGCACTCTCTTTTAGATAAAATAAGAGCGGCGGCCTTGAGTGTTCAAAGTCGCCGCTGGGATATGTAGAATGAGCGCACAATATCAGCCTGCCCCGCAGCGTTTTTTCTTTCCCCGTTGGGCGGGGCAGGCTTTTTGATATATCAATATATGAAATAAAGAAAGCCGACAACAGACAAGGCTACTTTGTCTGTTATCGGCTCTGCGTCTGTGCGTCTGGCTCTTTGATAACTGTTATATTCATGTGCTGTACAGTAATAAGTGTTTCTTGCTTACATTTGGGGCAATACAGGGGGAAATTTATTAGCACCGTATCCCCGCGGATCTTTAGCCGTGTTTTATTATGACACATAGGGCATAGTACCCATTGAATTTCATGCAATGTATCACCATCTTATCTACTTTTTCTTATTATTCTTCCATGCTCTGTATATTGCATTTGCGATAGGAAGCAAAATACATATTGCTACAAACCAGCCCGGAAAATGTGGCATAGTTACTCCCTCCTTCTTATAAAAAATTAGACATTGCCAACGCAGCACAGACAACAGCAATTAAAAATGACACAACTATCCTTGACACGGAAAAGCTGTACAATTTTTCTGGATGATTGATGTCATAACGAACAGAAATTGTAGTTCCAACTTGTGATGCCATAGGTACTTGTATTCTGTTTTGAGATTGATAGGTTTTTCCTTTTACCTTGTATGAAAAAGTTGCCCATTTTGAATTGCGGAATTTTGAGTTCTGAGGGTTTGGTGTTTTAATTGAAATAATTGTTCCAACTACCTGCGCTGTTTGGTTCCTTTTCAGCAAATACTGAATGAAATTTATAAAACCAAAGACAAATGCCAAAATAGCAATGATATAGAGAAAAATAGTATCTCTCATAGTCCCACCTTTCTTTATGCTAAATCAGTTTCGTTGTAGATTTTTATAGACAACATAGACGACAGCACCAAAATTATAAAGCCACCCACTAAAACGCCGCTATAAACAAAATAAGCGGGGATTGAAGCAAGAAAATCCAAGTTGGCGGTATCCATTCGCATAAGCATAGGGAGAATGAACGGTGAAGCAACAATAATAACGGCAAATGCAAATTTTGTTTTCTCGTACCCCAGCTTATATTGAATTGGCAAGTAAATCCCAATGAAAACAGATGTTACAAAGAACATAAGGATAAACAATGCTATGCCAGATGTACCCAGCCCCGGAATAAGAAGTGTTTCAATTCCAAAAATGATGCAGCACGCAACATATATTGCAATACAGAAAATGTATTTTGATAATACCATCATGCTCCTTGAGAACGGCGTGGCACATAGTAATGTCGTAGCTTTAGGAAATTGATACTCTTTCAGAGATACATATTGAAGCAGCATAAAAACCGAAAAAATCACGGAAAGGATAAAACCAAAAGTTCCAGCAAACTCTGGTGTCCGCCAGCGCATGACCGGCGGAATAAGAATAGCAGCTACCAACACAATCAGAACATACTTCTTAACAATCAAAAAATCTTTTTTTATCAAATGAAATAACATTATTCTTTTCCTCCTTCAATATTGCCGAGCATAATATCCTCGATTGTCGGACGCTCAATAATAATGTCTGGAATATACTGCTGAACCTCAGACACCCTTTGGGTAATTCCAGTAAACCCATAAGCTGTTTCAGAAATTCGTAAGAAGAGCTTGCGGATATTTTCGTCCATCTTACGCATATCACCTTTAACGATACGGTAACTATCCAGCAAGGTATCTTTTTCCTCTTGAAACACAATGCGTCCATTGTCAATCAGAATAAGCATATCGGCAATCTTATCCAGATCGGATGTAATATGTGTTGAGAAAAAAACACCTTTGCCGCCATTGCTCATGTAGTCTGTCAGTATGGTTAAAAGTTGTCCGCGGATAAGCGGATCAAGGCCACTGGTCGGCTCGTCCATAATCAGCAATTCGGCATTATGTGAAAGCGCCAGTGCAAGAGCATATTTCATTTTCATGCCTTTAGAAAGTGTATTGATTTTCTGCTTTGGACTGAGTTCAAACCGCTCCATATATTCCTTGAAATCCCGTTCACTCCACGCAGAGTATGCCGAGGCAATTACATCTTTCATTTCAGCTAATGATAGTTCGTCATAAAAGCAGCCATCATCCAAGACAACGCCAATACGATCTTTGATTTTACGAGCATCTTTTTCAATGTCCATACCAAAAAAATTGATATGACCAGAAATACGACTGGTAAGCCCTAATATAGATCGTAGAGTAGTTGTTTTGCCTGCGCCGTTAACGCCAATAAATCCCGTGATACATCCTTCCGGCAGGGTAAAGGAAACATCCTTCAAACTGAAATTGTCATACGATTTATTTAGGCCAGTTACTTTCAAAATATCGTCCATTTCAATCCTCCTCGTACAGAATATCCATCATAGCATTTAATTCATCTTTGGTAATTCCCATTGTTTTCGCCGTCTGTATCATATCTTGCATTTTCTGTTCCACAAGGCGGCGCTTGGAATCTCGCAATAGTTCAATATTGCTGGTTGATACAAAAGTTCCCTTTCCTACTTGACTTGTGACAAAACCTTCTTTTTCCAGTTCCTCATAAACCCGCCGTATGGTTAAGACGCTAACAGACAAATCGTTTGCGAAGGCTCGAATAGATGGAAGTGGATCACCTTCGACTAATTCCTCTTTTAAGATAGCATCTTTAATTTGGTCTTTGATTTGCTGGTATAGAGGCTTTTCCGAAGTATTAGAAATCAATATCTTCACAAAGTATTTTCCTCCCGTGTTTTAATGTGATGTTACTACATACACACTATACACTACAAACACAATAAAGTCAAGAATAGCTTACCGGAGTAACTTAAAAAGCAGAAAACGAAATAAAATAGCCCTTTATATCAAATTTCATTACATTCTCATAATCCGACCCGAAATGTACAATGATATAGGGTGATATGAGAATGAACCAAGATGAAAGAAGGTTTGACTTTCACGGGCTCGGGCTGGCTCTGAAACAAGCCAGAGAGGAAAAGGGCTGGACGCAAGCCTATGTGGCGGAGCTGGTCGGCAAGACTGACCGCACCATTATGAACATTGAGAACAAAGGCCAGCACCCCAGCTTCAACCTGTTTTTCAAACTCGTCACTCTGTTCGACATTTCCGTAGATCAGTTTTTCTATACAGAAGGTCAGCGTGGAGAGAACAGTTGCAGAAAGCACATTGATGTGCTTTTAAGCTCGATGAATGAGAAAGAGCTTGTTGTTATGGAGGCCACAGCCGAAGGGCTCAAGAAAGCCAGAGAAACGGAGGTTCAGGAGTAAGAGCCTCCGTTTTTTCATGCCATTTTGAGGGTTGCCGCTAAGTGGCAAGCAATGCCTTTGTGGCCACAGACCACAAACGCCGCTTGTTGGGGCCCGCCCCAAACCCGGCAGCTTCGGGCCATGTTGGCCCGAAGTGATCGCGTCGCTTTGCTCCTTATTTCTCATACCCTCAACGCTCCATTTCTTTCTTCTTTGCAGGCTCCGAGTAGCCCAGCAGGCAGTCAATGTTTGCCTTGATTGTCAAGACCTCCTGCATATCACGGCGGGCTTTCTGGTATTCCCCATAGAGCCGCTTTTTCTTTGCGACCAGCTTTCGCCCTTCCTCTTTCTGCGCCTCCATCTTCGGGAGCTTTGCCCCTCCAAGAAGCCGCCTCATATCAGCCTGCGCCGCCCGGTAGAGCTCTATATCCGCCTCATGCTCCGCAAGGAATTTCCGGCTGTACTTTGACGCTTTGTACTTATCAAAGACAGGACGGGTTTTCGCATACTGTACCGTGGCCGCCTTCAATTCCGCATTGGCTTTCAGCGCCGTTTCCGTCTGCTTGATCTGGCCGGAAAGGGCATGGAAACGGTCAGAGGCTTCTTCCGCTTTTTTCTCCAACTGGCTGTATTCTGTCAGGCCGTTGTCCTGCAAGTAGGCAAGGGCGGCGGCCATCTGTTTGAGATTGAACACCTTCGCCCACCGCTCATAGCCCGGGCCTTTTCCCTCGGCCAGCTTCGCCTGTATATCCACGGCGAGGCTGATTTTTCTTTCCGGCCCACGCCGCCCGGTTCCGCCCTCAATAGCGGCCATTATGTCCTTCAGGTCGTAGCCTTCCCCCAGCGTAGAAGCACGCAGCCGGGTAAAGCGGTCCTGCCCTCCGCCGGGCAGACGAAAGCTAAGACCGCCGCCCCGGACTTTCTTCACTTCATATCCGGCCTGCTTCATCAGGTCGAGAAATTCTTCCAGACTGGCGGGACGCTTCGCAAGCGCACTGTCTATGGCAAGACAGAGCCGTTCTTGAAAGTTTAAGGGCCGCTTTCGTTCCTTCTGCCACTCCCCATAATGTTTGTATTTGCTCTTGCTCCGGGGCTTCGGGTTCTCCACAATGGAGAGGCCGTTTTCCAGACACAGCCTGTCAGAGAGCCGCCGGAGGGCAAAGCTGGAGCCCCAGAAGTTTCGGAACTTCCTGGAGCAGTCAAGGGAGGTGGAATTGTAATAGATGTGACAGTGGATATGCTTCTTGTCCGTATGGGTCGTCACAAGAAAGGCGTGGCGGCCCTTCGTCCAGCGCATAGCCAATTCATAGCCGATACGGTTCGCTTCTTTTGGCGTTATCTCCCCGGGATAGAAGGCCATGCGTATCTGGTAACAGAGTACGTCCGTTTCCTTTTTCTGCTCCCGTCCCGTTGCGGCCTTGTAGCTGGCTTTGGCAAGAAGAAATTCTTCCGCCACCGTGGCCGGGTCGCACTCATAGGCAGAGATATATTTGCCTTCGGTTTTCTCCGGGTTCTTCCCATAGTCCAGGCAGTCACGGATGGCCGCCGCTATGGTTTCGCCTTCGCCTGCATGGCGAGGCAGGAGCGTGGTTGTCGCCAGATTGTTTCCCTCCCTTCCAAAGAAAACGGCGGCCCTTACGAGCCGCCGCCTATACTTCGGGCCAACATGGCCCGAGGTTCTATCAGCTTACAAGGAACCGGCACAGAGCGGATTTTCCGCCGTCCAGCACTCCGATCAGCGAGCCAGCCACCGCCTGCAAGCCATACGGAGAAAGCAGGAAAGCGAGGAACAGGAACACAAACCCGCCCAGCGGTGTCGGTGTGAAAAAGAGGCCGATCCCGAGGACCGCGACAATGACCGAGGCAATCGTCAGGAAGAAGGCGCAGAGGTCAAAGAGGAACCAGCACAGGGCAGTCAGCAGGGCGAGGACAAGGGCAAAGGGAGCGGCGATTACTTTCAATATCATCTTCATAGTGGAAACCTCCTTCTTATCTTTCTACCTACATTTTACCATGCCTGCCCGGGGACATAAATGTTGCGAATGATTAGTGAAACCTGTCCTCTGGAAATGTGAGTTCATTTTTGATATAATTCAAATGAATAAGCAGGGAGGACTATTTTATGGATGATAATACATTACAAACCATAAAGGATATAGTTTTAATTGTTGTACCGATTATCACAGCCTATTTCACATATCGAACAAATAAGAAATCAAAAAAAGAATTAAATGCTGAATTAGAGGTACACTTAAAGGAGCAGGATAATGAAACCGCCAACGAATTAAAGAAAATGCAAAAGCAGTTGGAAGTACAGAATATGCAAAGTTCATGGGAAACCAGTACACCTACTACGCAGAAATACATTGACGAAGCAGGAGCAAAGAGATATGGTAATGTTTCAAATTTAACTCCATTAGTTTCTCAAATCTATGGAGAAATTCAAACCGGAAATCTGGATGTTGAGGATTTAAAAACATTAAAAAAAATGCTTTTAAGCATACAGCTTCCTGCTGAAGATGAGGAACTATACCCGTATGAAATTCCAAAGTTAATGGGATATAAAAAATTGCTTCGTTATATTGATAAGTTAATAGCAAATATGGAAGGTAAATAATTAAAGGCGGCAGGCCCATCCGTGAACCTGCCGCCCTCGTCTTACTTTGCCACCAGCGCAGAGAGCTCCCGCAGGACCTCCGACACCTGCCCCCACAGCTTTTCATAGTCCCGCCGCAGGCCGTCTATTTCCTCCGGGTACACCCCGTAGGTGTTGGCGTGAACCGCCACCTGATTGAGATTGTTGGAACAGCGGCGCTGCAAGGACACCAGCTCCTTGACCGGGGCAAGGTCTACATGGAGAATGTAGCCGTTGAGCGCCATCTTCCGCACATAGGCCCCGGTGTTGGAGATACCGGCCTCGGCCATCCGCGCATGGATGGCGGCCAGCTCGTCCTCCGTGACCATCACATGAAGATGGACGTTCCGCTTGCGGCCCGGCATTACCGTTCCAGTTCCCGGCCCTTCCGGCGCTCCTTCGGCTCCTTGACCTTATCAAGCGGCTTCTTGTCCAGCTCCGGCGGCTCCGGGGGAAGGGGCGTGTTGTTCGGCACCCCGTCGATCATGTTCTGGTTCTGCTCCGTGGAGAGCTCGGCGGTTTTCAGGTAATTGTCTTTTTCGTGCATGGCAGTCCTCCTATCTGTCCTCATGGGTCTTGTGGTTCCGTTTCTGCCCGGGCTCCTTCGGCGGCTCCTGTCCCTTTGCCGCGCCCTCTTTGAGCCGGGCGGTAATGGATTGTTTCCTGTCCGGGTTGTCCGGGGCAGGCGTCAGCTCATAGTCCCTGATCTGTTTTCCGGTCAGGGGCTTTTTATAAATGGCTTCGCCCCATGCGTGTATCTTTCCTCCGGCAACGGGCCGCCGCCTGTCGTCCTCATAGTTGACGACTTCCACCAGCGGATTGTCCTTTGTGTCCGGGGTGGCCCCTATGTCAAAGGGGCGCTGGGTGGAATAATAGCGGTAGTATCCGCCCGGTTCCTGCCCCGGCTCTTTTTCCTCCACTTTGAACAGGTATTGATAATCTTGAGTACGTCGGGAAAAGTCCCGCTCCGCCCATTCCCGGTCCGTGTGGTAGTGGCCCCAATAGTAGTCCCGGACGCCGCCCTCGTTCTCCGTGAACTGCCACGTTACATAGGGCTGGGGAGCCGCCGGGTTATGCCCCAGGGCAAAGCCACGGTTGTTCTCAAACAGAACGGATTTCTCAATCTCATAGCCTTGTATGTTCTCCAATGCTTCAAACCTCCTTTCCGGCCTCGGGCCAATGTGGCCCGAAGTGCCCTGATGTTACGAAATAAAGGGATAAGCCGGGGCCGGGAGTATTCTATTATTCCCGCCCCGGCTGCGCCCCTTAAAAAGCCCGGAATATCAAGCCTTCCCGGAAGGCAAATCGTAACAGCCGCCCGGCCTTTTCTCCCGCATTTTCCTCATGCGCTCCCGGCTTTTCCGGCGGTTCCCTTCGGCCTTGCAGGCTTCGGAGCAGTAGGCTTGCCGTCCTTCGGGGAGGAAGGCTTTCCCGCAGACCGCACAGGCGCGCAGCTCCGGGGCCATGCCTTCGTCCGTCAGGGCGATTTCCAGCGCCGGGTCTAAGGGCAGGACGGCATTTCTGAAATACCGACAGTAGGCCCCCGTCCAGCACTTGTGGAGCATATAGCAGGGGCAGTCCAGCGGAAGGCACAGGCCGCTTTCCCCGTCATAGTTGGCGCACATTCCCGTGACCAGACGGCGGATTTTCTTTTTCTCGTCACGGGTCAGCTCCCGGGCAGCCATTCACGACTTCGGGCCACGCTGGCCCGAAGTGCGGGGCTTTACCACCAGCGCCCGGAACTTCTTGCGGCACTGGTTCTTTTTTCCTCTGCACTCCTTATGGTAGCGGCACCCGGCACAGGGATCGTCGCTGCCTCGCCCCGGCCAGGGCACCTCCTTCATCATCCGTTCAAAGGGGTTGCTTGTGAAATTCAATGCTCGTCCTCCTTTCCGTCCTCGTCCCAGGGCGGCGTGTCCTCGTCAGCGGTTTCCTCATAGTCCTCCACTACTTCCTCCGGGGCTTCTTCCTCATACTCGCAGTAGTCGTCCTCCAAATCCGGGGCCTGATGTTTCGGCTTGTAAATCTTGAAGTAATACCCGGCCCCGCCGCCGATCAGCACCACAGCCCCCACAAGGAGGATGGCAAGGAGATTGCCGTCCGGAGCTTCTGCCTCGGGTTCCGGTTCGGGCTCCGCGGTTTCCTCCGGGGCCTCTGTGGGCTCTGGCTCCGGTTCCGGCTCGGGGGCAGGCTCCGTCATTTCTTCCTCGCTCTTTTCGGCCAGCGGTAAAAGGTCCGCCTCGGTCACGGCATTGAGGAAATACACGTTGTCCGTGGTTTTCTGTTTGTCGATCACCAGATAAAAGATGTTCTCGTCCGGCGTGGTGATGGTATAAAACTCCTTGCCATCTTCATCGGTGGCATTGTCTACCACAGTCCCGGTGCCGTCTGTGCTGAACGGGTTCTGCGTTTCCGGCTGGGCCTCAGTTTCCGCCGGGGGCGTTTCCTCCTGCGGCTCGCTGCTCTGGGCGTAGGCCGGAACCGTGAAAATGGAGCAGCACAAAAGGCCGGCAGCCAGAACCGCCAGCCTCATGGATTTAGTTTTCTTCATGGGCGTTTTCCTCCTTCCCGGTATCTTCGGACTTCGGGCCATCCTGACCCGAAGTGGAAAAAGCGTTTTTGGGGTCGTTGAGGAAGGCCATCAGCTCGGCGGGCGTCAGTTTCAGGGAGCGCACCGCCTGCACGATCTGGCTGTTTTCTTCCTCCTGTTTCTGTTTCTCTAAGTCCCGGATTTTTGCCTGCCACTCGGCAGCCTTCTCCCGGGCCTTTTCCAGCTCTTTTTCGATCTTATCAATCTTGTTCATGTATGGACTCCCTTCTTAAACATTCACGATAACCTGCCGAAAGCGTAAAAGTGCTGCGTCCAGTAGGAGCTTGTAATGTCGGCGTACTGGATGGGGTCGCCGCAGTGCAGCATTTTGTTGTCGCCCACATAAATGCCGACATGGGAGACAGGCACTCCGCTGTCATAGGTCCCTGTGAAAAAGATAATGTCCCCGGGCTTTGCCTCGGAGGACGGAATGATGGCGCACTGGTTGTAAATGCCCTGCGCCGTGGTACGGGGCAGGTTGTGGACGCCGCTTGCGGTATAGACCCAGCAAACGAAGCCGGAGCAGTCAAAGGAAGTGGACGGGCTGGAGCCGCCCCACACATAAGGATAACCGATATACTTCGTAGCCTCGGCCATCAGCGCCGCAAAGGACGGGTCAGACAGGGCCTCGCCGGGTATCTCATAAGTGGGGCCCGGGTCGCCGCCTCCCGTGTAAATCCCTTCCCACAGGTAGGGCTTGTTTCCTTTGAGCTCCTGCATGATGGTGTAAATCTCTTTCTGCTGTTCGTCCATCCTCGGGAAAATGACTGCCGGAAGGGTGTGGTTTTTGAGCGTCACGTTCAGGATGTAATACTCGTAGGGGACTTCCTCACTGGTGGTTTCCCCGGTCTCCGGGTCGGTGCTGGTTTCGGTACGGTAGCGGATCTCCACTTCCTCGGTCAAGGTCAGCTCGTACTGGGCCTCGAAAATCTCCCGCAGCTCCGCCTGCACCTGTTCCCGGGTGTAAACGTGGTACTTTGCCGACAG
>ERZ1090862.1360-NODE-1362-length-10769-cov-6.261060_pt1 | contig 10769 bp, 5 predicted proteins | sample MGYA00478481_ERZ1090862 | MGnify/ENA primary metagenome ERZ1090862 (study PRJEB33644, sample SAMEA5815745) | chicken gut metagenome | biome: Chicken; feature: Gastrointestinal Tract; material: Caecum | place: Ireland | collected 2019-01-01 | study: A study of the... | reverse complement strand
CACCGGACGATATTCTGCGGATTAATGATATCCCCTACGGCCCGGATGTGAAGTGGAATACTCTGGATGTGTACAGACCGAAAAATGTAAAGGGAAAACTGCCGGTCATTGTAAATGTCCACGGAGGAGGATATGTGTACGGAAGTACGAAGCAGTATCAGTTTTACTGTATGGATCTGGCGCGGAGAGGCTTTGCAGTGGTCAGCTTTAACTATCATCTGGCGCCGAAGTTTAAATTCCCTGCTCCGATCTTTGATCTGAATCTTGTAATGGAGTGGATCTGTAAAAAAGCGGATATCTATGGCTTTGATATGGACAGAGTGGCGCTAGTCGGAGATTCCGCCGGAGCGCAGCTTGCCAGCCAGTATGCGGTCATCTGCTCGAATCCGGAATATGCCGAAGTGATGGAAGTTGTTCCGCCGGCTTTCCGTCTGAGAGCAGTGGGACTTAACTGCGGAATGTATGATCTGAGAAAAAGGGCATCTGAAATCTCGGAGAATAAACTGATGATAGATTATTTTACGGAACATCCGTCAGTGTACGGAAAGAAACTGGATGTACTTGACTATGTGACGGAGAAGTTTCCGCCGGCTTATCTGCTCACCTCAAAAGGAGATTTCCTTATGGATCAGTGTGAACCGATGGCAGAGCTCCTTATGGAAAAAGGCGTTCCGTGCGAGTATAAGATCTATGGGGATGAGAATACAGGACATGTATTCCACGTGGATATGCGTTCGGATCTGGCACGGGAGGCAAATGATGATGAGGTTGCATTTATAAAAAAATATATAGATAATACAGTAAAAACAGAGAAAAAGGAATGATAATTTCGTATCAAAACTATAAATATTAACAAATTTTAGCAAAATCTTACCACCATCTTGACATCAGAAGAGAGAAAGAGTAAAGTCTTATGCATAAAAGCAAAGGCGTTTTGGATGAATTTCCGAAGCGCCTTTACTTTTATCATAAAAATACCTTTCGGTACAAAGAGGTGCATCAATGGGAAGTGATCACTCCCGTCGGTGCACTTTTTTGTTCCCCGGAAAAATCAAAAGGAGGAGATATTATGTATTCGGCAACAGATGTAATGTGGGTTCTGGTTGCGGCCATTCTGGTGTTCTTTATGCAGGCAGGATTCGCACTTTGTGAGGCGGGACTTACCCGGGCGAAGAATACGGGAAATATTCTCATGAAGAATATGATGGATTTCTGTATCGGAACACCGTGCTACTGGCTGATCGGATTCGGAATCATGTTTGCGGGCAGCGGACCGCTGATCGGCGGACTGGATCCTTTGATTCGGGGAAGCTACGATTTCGGAACACTTCCTACATGGTGTTACGCTATCTTCCAGACCGTGTTCTGTGCGACTGCAGCGACGATCGTATCCGGATCCATGGCGGAGCGTACGAATTTCAAGGCTTACTGTATCTACAGTGCGGCGATCAGCCTGATCGTATATCCGATCTCGGGTCACTGGATCTGGGGCGGCGGCTGGCTTTCATCCTTGAACTTCCATGATTTCGCAGGTTCTACCTGTGTACATATGGTAGGAGGCTTGATCGCATGTCTTGGAGCTGCAATGCTTGGACCCCGTATCGGAAAATACGATAAGAATGGCAAGGCGAGAGCAATTCCGGGCCATAATATGACAGCAATGGCTCTTGGTGTATTTATCCTCTGGTTCTGCTGGTTCGGTTTCAACGGCGGTTCTACAGTGGCGATGACAACAGATGCGGACATGGAGCTTGCCTCTCTTGTCATGTTTAATACAAACCTTGCAGCAGCTGTATCTACAGTTGCAGCAATGATCTTCACATGGCTGCGTTACGGCAAGCCGGATGTATCCATGACATTTAATGCGGCTCTTGCGGGCCTTGTTGCAATTACGGCACCGTGTGACTGTGTCACTCCGGTGGGCGCATTCTTTATCGGACTGATCGCAGGTTTACTTGTAGTGCTTTCTGTTGAATTCTTCGACAATATAGCCAAGATCGATGATCCGGTAGGAGCGGTATCCGTCCATATGGTAAATGGTATGTGGGGAACTCTTGCAGTCGGACTGTTCAGCAACGGCGGCGACGGCGTGGCACCCGGACTCTTCTACGGCGGCGGATTCAAACAGCTTGGCATACAGGCACTTGGCATTGTTTCAGTTGCGGCATATGTACTTATAGTAATGTTCATCGTATTTAAGATCATAGATAAGACAGTGGGCTTAAGAGTACCGGCTCAGGTTGAGATCGACGGCCTTGATATCCATGAACACGGCCTTGCCTCCGCATATTCCGGCTTCGCGATCAATGATATGACAGGAATGGATATGGATGTGAATGAAAATACGGATCTTGGCGAGGAAGATTATGAGAAAGCCTCCAAAGCTCAGGTAGACGCGGCGGTTAAGGTTGTAAATAAGAAAACTGTTGTGGACGGTGTCTATGATACAGGAATGCATAAGGTAAGTATTATCTGCAGACTGGCCAAGTTTGATGCACTGAAGACAGCACTCAATGAACTTGGAGTGACCGGTATCACCATGACGCAGGTTATGGGCTGCGGCATTCAGAAAGGCGCGGGAGAGAAATACCGCGGTGTTGAGCTGGATGCCAACCTGCTTCCGAAAGTGAAAGTAGAAGTCGTCGTAAGCAAGATTCCGGTAGATTCTGTGATCGAGGCGGCGAAGAAAGCACTGTATACCGGACATATCGGAGACGGCAAGATCTTTGTCTATAACGTAACGAGAGTAGTCAAGGTAAGGACCGGTGAAGAAGACTTCGCGGCGCTTCAGGATGTGGAATAGTTTTGATCATCCGTCTGCTTTTTCATGCAGTTTCGGGTCTTTCCGATACTGCAGCGGCGTGATACCATATTGTTTCTTAAAAGTGCTCTGAAAATGACTCTGACTTGAGAAGCATAGATAGCTGCTTATGACACTGACAGATTTGTCCGTGTTCTTAAGCAGCTGTTTTGCTTCTTCCATCTTACAGCGCAGGATGAATGCGCTCACAGAGAATCCCAGTTCTTTTTTAAAATAAGACGAAAAATAGCTCCGGCTGAATCCGACATGTTCTGCAACATCGGAAGCTGTGATATGTTCACATACGTTCTGCTGGATAAAGCGGATAGCATTTTGTATTATTCCGTCTGTGGAGACAGGCATCTGTGCATCGCGTACTTTTTCTGCAAAGGTATAGCTGATCTTACCCATCAGCTCATTCAGTGCATCCGGATCCGTGAGCTTTTCCGCAGCCTGAATGAAATCATCTGAAAGCTGAAAAGCAGTATCTGAGTCAAGACCGCCTTCAATGGCTGCGCGGGTTGCAAGGGTAGTTGTAATAATTATATTATTCTTTATCTGCCGGAGGGCAGTAGGGCCGGTAATGCCTGCATGCACCAGAGATTCATTAAAAGAAATCTTTTTCAGTGCATCTAAATTTCCGGTCCGGATGATCTCGGAAAAAAATTTTTCTACTTCATAGGAATTGTTATGTACAGCGTAGAATTTCTGTTCATATAGTCTGTCCGTACTTTCCTCTTTCTGTTCAAATGATCCTAATGCGATGATATCAGTCAGACCCAGAATCTCCCGGTTTACACAGAAATTAATAAAAATCAGTTTCAAAAGGAAGCCATTTAAAGGCAGCTGTGGAATTTTCTGCATGAAATCAGAAAAAGCCTGCCTTTCCTCCTGCGGGACGACATAGTCGATACAAAGCTGATGGATTTCGGAATCCGAGTAGGGTGTCAGACTGACCGGACCGAACAGAAGCCGCCAGTCATTATTAAAGAAGACTTTCAGGCATCCGTAATAGATACCGTATTCTGCAGACATATAGGCGATCCTGTCAGTATTTTCCAGAAGCCTGTTGACATATTTCTCCGGAGGATATGTCAGAGAGGTCTGTTCCGGCTGTGCGTATAGGATTTGATTTTCTTTACAGCTGTAAATGTAAGAGGGAATATTAGCGTCCAGATACAGCATTTGAAAGCCGGGATGTGTTCCGGAGCTGATTTCTGGCATCTGAAAGGAGTGGAACGTCTCGGAATCCCGTCTGTCATGGTTACGGACGGACCGCACGGACTGCGCAAACAGGCGGAAGCCGCAGATCATCTGGGAATCAATGAGAGTGAGAAGGCTGTCTGCTTCCCGGCAGGATGCGCAACTGCTTCCAGTTTTGACAGAAATATACTGAAAAAACTGGGTGAGACGATCGGGCAGGAATGTCAGGCGATGGGAATCAGCACCATTCTTGGACCTGCAATCAACATTAAGCGCTCTCCGCTCTGCGGAAGGAACTTTGAATATTATTCCGAAGATCCGTATGCAGCGTCTGAACTTGCAGCTTCCATGATTCAGGGTGTCCAGAGCAAAAATGTGGGAACCAGCGTAAAGCATTTTCTGGCAAATAATCAGGAAAAACGAAGGATGACCAGCTCCTCGGATGTGGATGAACGGACTCTGCGGGAAATCTATCTGACTGCTTTTGAGGGTGCGGTAAAAGAAGGAGAGCCGTGGACTGTAATGAATTCCTACAACCGGATCAACGGAAAATATGTGGGTGAATCGAAAGAATATCTTACGGATATTCTGAGAAATGAGTGGGGATTTGACGGCTATGTAGTATCTGATTGGGGCGCTGTCAATGACCGTGTGGAAAGCCTTAAGGCAGGGCTGGATCTTGAGATGCCTTCAAGCGGCGGCATGAATGACGCCCTGATCGTTGAAGCAGTAAAAGACGGCACGCTGGATGAAAGTGTAGTGGATACGGCATGCGAACGCATTATCGATATTATTTTCCGTTATGCGGAAAACAGAGATCTGGATGCGAAACTAGATCTCAGGGAAGACCATGAGACAGCGGCGGCCATCGAAGAAGAGTGTATCGTACTGCTGAAAAATGATGATAATATCCTTCCGCTGTTAAAGGAAAAGAAAGTAGCGTTCATTGGAAAATATGCGGAGTCGCCAAGATATCAGGGCGGCGGCAGCTCCCATATCAACAGCTGGAAAGTAGAATCTGCGCTTGAAGCTGTCAAAGAAATCGCGGAAGTGACCTATGCGAGAGGCTATGATGATGCAGAAGATAAAACAGATGAAGCGCTCCTTGCAGAGGCAGTAAAGACAGCGCAAGAAGCGGATGCGGCAGTTATCTTTGCCGGGCTTCCGGACAACTTTGAATCCGAAGGATATGACAGGAAACATCTGAATATGCCGAATTGCCAGAATACTCTGATCGAAAAAGTGGCAGAAGTACAGAAAAATGTAATTGTTGTCCTGCACAATGGTTCGCCGGTGCTGATGCCGTGGAAAGATAAAGTAAAGGGTATTGTTGAGGCATATCTGGGCGGTCAGGCTGTAGGAAGAGCAGTTGTCAATATCCTGTATGGAAACGTAAATCCGAGCGGACGTCTTCCGGAGACATTTCCGGCAAGGCTGGAGGATACACCATGTTATCTGACATATGGAAAAGGGGGAGACCATGCGGTATATCAGGAAGGTGTATTCGTCGGATACAGGTATTACACATCTGTAGACAGAGAAGTGCTGTTTCCTTTCGGATATGGGCTTTCTTATACCGAATTCACATACAGCGGCCTGAAGCTGGACAAGGAGAAGATGACAGATCAGGACACTCTGACAGTGACGGTGAAAGTGAAGAATACAGGCGGCAGAAGGGGAAAAGAAGTAGTACAGCTCTATGTCTCACCGTTTACAGGTGAAACGATCCGTCCGGCGGTGGAACTGAGAGGATTTGATAAGATCGAGCTGGAACCGGGAGAGGAAAAAGAAGTATCTTTTACACTGGATAAGAGAGCTTTTGCATACTGGAATGAAGAAATACATGACTGGTATGTGGAAAGCGGAGAATATCAGATCCGGATCGGAAAAAATGCACAGGATATGGTTTTATGTGTACCGGTACAGGTACAGGGAACAAGAGAAATCCCGAAAGTATATTCCCTGAACAGCTGTCTCGGCCCCCTGATGAGAGATCCGAAAGCACAGGCTGTAATGGGTGCTTTTATGGGAAATATGTCCCAGAATACAGAAGCTGATGAAGTACAGAAACAGCAGGAGCTGCAGGCTGAGAATCCTGACGCCGCCGTGAGCAGCGAGATGATGGCGGCTATGATGGAGGATATGCCGCTCAGACAGCTGCTAAGCTTTGTGCCCGGCGTCACTCGGGAGATGCTGCAGCAGTTAATAGATGCGTTGAATGCACAGAAAAAATAAAAGAATGAGGTAAGAAAAAGAAAGGAAGAGAGAAAATGGCAAAGAAACCACTTGGCAAAGATAAGATGGGAATACAGAAAGTTATGCGCATGCCTGACTATCTTGGAGACGCGGCAGGTCAGTTTTCACTGAATGCGATCAGCGGACTGGTCGGACAGCTTACATACTTTTATACAGACAAAGTAGGTGTTGCGGCAGGAGCTATCGCTACGGCGCTCCTGATCGTCAAGATTCTGGATGCATTTACAGATATTATTATGGGATATATTGTCGATCATACGAAACCTGGAAAAGAGAAATACAGACCGTGGATCTTACGTATGATTATTCCGATGGCTGTTGTTATGGTTCTGATGTTTACGGTTCCGTCAAATGTCAGCTCACCACTGCAGATCGCGTATATGTTCATCACCAATTTCCTGTTCACTGCAGTCATCTATACGATCATCTGTGTTCCTTATCAGGCGATCATGGTTGTCCGGACGAACAGTCAGGAAGAGCGTGCAAAGATGGGAACGTGGCGTGCGGCCGCCGGCTATGTATCAGGAATGATCATTGCAGTTATGATCATCCCGATCACAAATATGCTGGGCGGAGACCAGAAGGCATGGGTAATATTCAGCGCTGGTCTCGCTGTGATTTCAGCAATCCTTCTGTTTGTGACTTATAAGACAAGTAAAGAGTATGCTGCGGCTGACGGTCAGACTGCGGAGATACCTGCAGAACCGGAAGAGGAGTCTGTTCCTTTTGCTGAGACTTTGAAATGTCTGTTCCGCAACAAATACTGGGTAATGGCCCTGATTCTTGCGATATGCTCGAATATCTTTTATGGACTGTCGAATTCGTCAGGAACATATTACTGCAAATGGATCTATGGAAACGACAATCTGGTAGGAATCTTAGGCGGAGTCGGACTGATCCCTACAATACTGGGATTTGTTGTTACTCCGATCATGATCAAGACTCTGGGCGTTACGAAATCGCTTCGTGTGTCCTTTGTGATCGGTATTATCGGCAATGTACTGCGAATCATAAATCCGTATAACTTTGTTTACAATGCGGTTCTGGGATGCTTCTCCACGTTTGCAAATATTCCGATGATGTGTCTGCTCGGAACAATTACGGCAATGTCCATCGACTATAATGAATACAAATTTGGAAAGCGGATGGTTGGCTCCTCCCAGGCGGCTGCCAGCTTCGGCTCAAAGGTAGGAAACGGTGTGGGAGCATCTATGATCGGCTGGTGTCTGGCAATCGCAGCGTATGATGCAACAGCAACAGTACTGACTCCGGCAGTAAAACAGGCAATCTTCACATTCAATATCTATGCACCGCTTGCAATGTTTGTGATCATGTTTATTGTTGCAATGAAATTCGATCTTGAGAAGAAACTTCCGGAGATTCAGGCGGAACTGCAAAAGAAAAATAATAAAAACTAAATAACTGCCGGGAGGATATGATGCAGCGGAGCGCGGGTAATCCTGTGGTCCGCTGTGTCAGAATAATGAAAAGGCAGAGTCAGGAGGAAGAGAACGTGAAAATATATGATCTCAGAACAGAATACAGAAAAGCTCCTTTCGGATTGTCTGTGTATCATCCGCGGTTTTCATGGAAGATGCGTTCGGATGAGAAGAATGTGATCCAGACCATCTATCGGATACAGGTCGCGGAGGGTGAGCGTTCCGTCTGGGATACAGGGATGACAGAAAGCAGCAATTCCGTGCTTATTCCATATGAAGGTGAGCAGCTGAAGGATGAAACTCTTTATCAGGTAAAAGTGACGGTATGGGATAATTATGGCAGGGCAGACAGCGTGGAAGATTCTTTTGAGACAGGTGTTTTTGATCCGAAGTCATTTCAGGCTCAGATGATTACCCATGATTTCCCGGAAGATGAAACGGCATGTCCCGTATTTTTCCGCAGTTTCCGGACAGAAAAACCGGTGGCAAAGGCAGTTGCATACGCGACATCTCTGGGAGTGTATGAAATGCGTGTCAACGGTGTGAAGATCGGGCAGGACAGGATGACTCCCGGATGGACCAGTTATCATAAAAGACTCCAGTATCAGGAATATGATATCACACAGCAGATACAGAAAGACAATCTTGCAGAGATTATTGTCGGAAACGGATGGTACAAAGGAATCTTCGGATTCGATTTAAGGCCGGACCGATACGGGGACAGGACGGCCGCCTTTGCGGAACTCCATATTACCTATGAGGACGGGGAAAAAGAAATAATAGTGACGGATGAGAGCTGGAGCGTACGTACCGGAGAGATCCGTTACAGTGAGATCTACATGGGAGAGACCATCGACACGGTGACGGCGGATTACCGTACCGGAAAGGTCTCTGTCATGGAGTTTGACAAGTCGGTCCTGACGGCACAGGAAAACGAGCCTGTCAGAATTACAGAGCGGATTCCCGCAAAAGAACTGATCGTGACTCCGAAAGGGGAGCACCTTGTTGATTTCGGACAGAATCTGACCGGTGTGGTGGAAGTGAAGCTAAGAGGTGAGAAAGGACAGAAGATTGTAATACACCATGCCGAGACACTGGATAAGGATGGAAATTTCTATCCTGAGACACTTCGCTCCGCCAAATCAGAAGATACATACATCTGCAATGGGGAAGAGCAGACCTTTCTCCCTCATTTTACTTTCCACGGTTTCCGCTATATCAAAGTGGATGGGATTGAAGAGATGAAACCGGAGATGTTCACCGCCTGTGTCATGCATTCGGATATGGAGCAGACCGGGACATTTTCCTGTTCCAGTCAGAAGGTAAATCAGCTGCAGAGCAATATTTCATGGGGAATGAGAGACAATTTCCTTGACATCCCTACAGACTGTCCCCAGAGGGATGAACGTCTTGGCTGGATGGGAGATGCTCAGGTGTTTTCATGGACAGCTTCTTATTTAAGAAATACGGCGCTGTTCTTTACAAAATGGATGAGGGATGTATCGGCGGATTCTTCTCTGGAACAGGGCGTACCCCATGTGGTCCCCGATATTCTGGGACAGTACAGTTCATCAGCATGGAGCGATGCGGCGGTCATAGTTCCGTGGGTAGTGTATCAGACTTACGGCGATAAGCGGATTCTGGAAGAAAACTGGAAATGTATGCACGAGTGGGTGGATTATATCACAAATCACTGCGAGGAGAACGGGCTGTGGATGACTGGATTCCAGTACGGCGACTGGCTCGCCCTTGATAAGGAGGAGAGTGCGGACCGTACCGGTGCTACGGACAAATATATGATTGCCAATGCCTATTATCTCTACGTGACAGATCTGGTAAAGCAGACGGCTGAGGTGCTCGGATTTGCGGATGAAGCGGAGAAATATGCACATTTGTACGAAAAAACACTTGCGGCATTCCAAAATGAATACTATACAGAGACCGGAAGAATTGTCAGCGAAACACAGACCGGATGTATTCTTTCCCTGTATTTTAATCTCGCAAGAGAAAAAGACCGCGGCAGGATCCTGAAGACCCTGCTTACCAATATTGAGAATCACAAGAATCATCTGGCAACCGGATTTGTTGGGACTCCTTATATCTGCCATGCCCTGTCAGAAAACGGCGCCCACGATATGGCGTGTACGCTGTTTATGAGGGAGGACTATCCTTCGTGGCTGTATGCAGTGAATATGGGAGCAACAACAATATGGGAGAGATGGAATTCAATCAAACCGGATGGTACTTTTGATGAATCGGGAATGAATTCCCTTAACCATTACGCCTATGGCTCTATCGGGGACTGGATGTACCGGAAGATCGCGGGGATCAACCAGCTGGAACCGGGATATAAGAAGATTCTGATCAGGCCTATGTTTGTCAAAGGAATTGAGAAAGCTGGAGCGGAGCTGGAATCTCCTTACGGAAAGATTGCATGCAGATACAGCTGCAAAGACGGCAAGATACGGATCCATGTGGAAATACCGGCAAATACGACCGCAGTTATTATCCTTCCGGAAAAGGAAGGAGAGATCGAGACCGGCTCCGGAGTCTATGATTATGAATATGACACTGCAACAAGCCTGAAAGCAGAACGGTTCAGTATGGACAGTACTCTTGCGGAAATCGTGACTCAGCCTTTGGCAGTACAGATGTTTGAACAGTTCGCACCGGGAATGCTGGACGGACCTATGATCCAGTTCGCCATGCAGATGACATTGGCCGAGATGCTGGGTGCAGCACCGGATGCAAGACCGATGTTTGAAGCTGTTGTGGCGGCTCTAAATGCGCAGGAATAAGGAAGTGGCAGTATAGAACTGCTGAATATCCATATGAGGGTCTTGTAATTTATTATTCCGTGGTTTTGCAGTTTATACGGTATTTTGTCGGAGTCATGCCCGTATATTTCTTAAATACTCTGGAAAAATGGCTCTGGGAGGAAAAACCGAGATATACACTGATATCTTTCAAAGGTTTATCCGTATAACGGAGGAGGCGCTGTGCTTCCTCTGTTTTTTTTGTCAGGATAAAATCTGTCAGCGGGATCCCTGCCTCCTCGTGAAATTTTCTGG
>ERZ1090862.1356-NODE-1358-length-10780-cov-6.360839_pt1 | contig 10780 bp, 8 predicted proteins | sample MGYA00478481_ERZ1090862 | MGnify/ENA primary metagenome ERZ1090862 (study PRJEB33644, sample SAMEA5815745) | chicken gut metagenome | biome: Chicken; feature: Gastrointestinal Tract; material: Caecum | place: Ireland | collected 2019-01-01 | study: A study of the... | reverse complement strand
TTTGTGAAATTCAAACAAAAAGATCTGCTTTTAATTTTTATCATATATAGTATAATATAGTAGACAAGAACTCTTTATGAATAAAAAACACTGTTTTTTCTAATTTTTTTCTTCTTCCGCACGTATTTTCATATCCGGGATACGTGTAAACGGGAACCAAAAACATATCAAAGGGGCATATAAAAATGTATAAAATTGATTTTCAGAAACCGATCCACGTTCACTTCATCGGTATCGGAGGCATCAGCATGAGCGGTCTGGCTGAGATTCTTCTTGAGGAAGGATTTACTGTATCCGGCTCTGATTCCAAGGAATCTCCGCTGACAAAAAAGCTTGCGTCTGAAGGCGCACAGATCTTTTACGGACAGAAAGCCGAAAATATTATCGACGGAATCGACTGTGTAGTCTACACGGCAGCGATCAGCCGCACGAATCCGGAACTGATCGAGGCGGTTGCGCGCAAGATTCCCATGCTTACCCGCGCGGAACTTCTGGGGCAGCTCATGAAGAACTATGATACCCCGATCGCCGTGTCCGGCACCCACGGTAAGACAACTACCACCTCCATGATTTCTCACATCCTCCTGGCCGGAGATATGGATCCGACTATCTCGGTCGGCGGGATCCTTCAGGCGATCGGCGGAAATATCCGAGTGGGGAAATCGGAGACATTCATTACAGAGGCCTGTGAGTACACGAACAGTTTTCTTCATTTCTTTCCAAAGATCAGCGTAATACTTAATATTGAAGAAGACCATCTGGATTTCTTTAAGGATCTGGAAGATATCCGCCATTCTTTCCGTCAGTTCGCGGAGCTTCTGCCCTCGGACGGAACTCTTGTAATCAATGGCGAGATCAGTAATTATGACGAGATTTGTCAGGGGCTTGACTGCCGTGTTATCACTTATGGATCATCCGACAGATTCGACTACAGTTCGTCGAATATTGACTATGATGAAAAAGGACATGTCTCCTTTGATCTTGTAAGGCAGGGCCGGGAATCCGAACGCATCTCCCTGTCTGTAACAGGAGACCACAACGTCTCCAACGCTCTGGCTTCAATCGCCGTGGCCGAGCTTCTCAATATCCCTATGGAGACCATAAAGAAAGGTCTGTTATCTTTCCACGGAACAGACCGCCGGTTTGAATATAAAGGAACCTTTAACGGTGTTACAGTTGTGGATGACTACGCGCATCATCCCACGGAGATCAAGGCGACGCTGAAAGCTGCCCGGCATTATCCTCATGAAAAATTATGGTGTGTATTCCAGCCTCATACATACACACGTACAAAAGCATTCTTCCACGAATTTGCCGAGGCTCTTTCCCATACAGACCACCTTATTCTGGCAGATATCTACGCAGCCAGAGAAACGGATACACTGGGAATTTCCTCCGCAGATCTCGCCAAAGAAGCGGCCGGTCTCGGAACCGATGCGCACTATTTTCCGAGCTTCGAAGAAATCGAATCCTATCTGAGAGAAAACTGCCGCCCCGGAGACCTGCTCATAACTATGGGGGCAGGAGATATCGTTACAGTCGGCGAGGATCTTCTCAGATAACCACATTTATACACAGGTTATCCACACTTTCTACACAGAGTTATCTACAAAAAACCGGGATTTACCCACGAGAAAGTGCTTTTTAAGTTATATAGGGTAGTGTTATAATGAGCACACGGTTAATACAGAAGGCATGTCATTTTCATGATATGCCCTTGTATTTTAGAAACATACGGACTTTGTCAGAAAGTAGGACAGGATAATTATGAAAACATTGACTTTGAAAAACAAATTTCAGACAAACGTGACACTGCTGTCAAACGACTTCATAGACAACTATATGGTAAACGCCAACGGAGAGTTTGTAAAAGTATACCTTTTCCTTCTCCGCCATCTGGATGATCCCTGCTCATCCCTTACAATCACAACCATAGCCGACTGCCTGAACAATACGGAAAACGATGTTCTCCGGGCATTCCGCTACTGGGAATCAGCAGGTCTGCTTCTTCTGGAGAAAGACAGTGAGGGAAAAATCACCGGTCTGGAACTGCAGAAGACCGCGCTCACCCAGACTTCCGCAAAGAAAGCCGAGAAGCCCGCCCCCGAGCCGGCTCCGGCTCCCAAAGCAGTGCCTCTGGATACATTCCGTGCACAGAAAGAAATCAAGTCACTTCTTTTTATTGCGGAACAGTATCTGGGTAAGACACTCACGCGGACAGATGTGGAAACGATCACCTATTTCTATGACAGTCTTCATATGTCGGCAGATCTGATTGAATATCTTCTGGAAACCTGTGTGGAAAACGGACACAAGAGTATGCACTATATCCAGAAAGTAGCGCTTTCCTGGGCAGACAGCGGCATCGAAACCGTTGCCCAGGCAAAAGAACAGTCCATGTCCTACAACAGACACTGCTTCGCCGTTCTCAACGCCTTCGGGATCAAGAACCGCGGGCCGGCAGCGTCTGAACTTACATACATCAGAAAATGGGCGGAAGAATACGGCTTTTCCACCGATATCATACAGGAAGCCTGCCGCCGCACAATCTCTGCCACACATCAGCCCAGTTTTGAGTATGCTGACACCATTCTTACAAAATGGCACGGGCAGAACATCCGGCATCTGGCGGATATTGCATCCCTGGATGAAGCCTTTCAGAAAGAAAAGGCTTCTCACCGGGCCTCTGCCAGAGCCAAGACCGCGCCCCGGAATCTGAACAATTTCGAGCGGAGAAATTACGATATGGACTCTCTGGAGGAGCAGCTGCTGAAGAGTAATTAAAAGGAGTCTGTTTCATGGGATTAAGAAATTCACAATACTATGCCATCATGCGGGAATATGAAAAAAAACAGCTGAAGAGTCACGACATCCAGACAGCCCGTTACGAAGAGGTATACCAAAAGATTCCGGAGTTCAAGTCGCTGGATGACTCCATCTCTATTCTCTCCGTTCAATACGGGAAGAAACTTCTCAACGGAGATGACAAAGCGATCGCTTCATTAAAGGAAGAGCTCGCCATACTGCGGAGCAGCAAACAGAGCCTGCTCACATCCGCCGGTTTCCCGGCAGATTATCTTGAGCCGGTATATGAATGCAAAGACTGCAAAGATACCGGCTATATCGGCAATCAGAAGTGCCATTGTTTCAGAAAAGCAATCATAAAGCTGTTGTATGAAGAGTCCAATATACTTGAACTTCCCGTTGAAGCTGATTTTAAGAATTTCAGGCTTGATTTTTACTCGCCTTCTTATTATGATAAAAAGACTGGGCGTTCCGCACGTGAGATCATGGAGGATACGCTTCAGATATGCCATCAGTTTATCGACAGTTTCGGAAAAGATTTCCGCAATCTCTTTTTCTATGGCAGCGTGGGCGTAGGGAAGACCTATCTGTCCGCCTGCATAGCGCGGGAGATCATGGAGAGGGAATTTTCTGTTCTCTACTTTTCCGCTCCGCAGCTGTTCAATGTTCTTGCGCAGACTACTTTTGACAAGAAGGATGTGGACTCGCGTAATATGAACGATTATATTTTCAGCTGCGATCTTCTGATCATCGATGATCTGGGCAGTGAATATACCAATTCTTTCATTGCATCTCAGTTTTTTACCTGCATCAATGAAAGGCTGTTGCACAAGAAATCAACGATTATCTCTACCAATCTCTCTCTGGAGTCCCTGGCGGATCTGTACACGGAACGGTCGTTCTCCAGAATCACAAGCAGCTACACACTGCTGAAGATAATCGGTGATGATATACGAATCAGAAAGAAGTTAGAACACAGGGAGGATCACTAATGTTACGTCGAACAGAACGAATCTTGGAAAACATTCCGGTAGGAAGTCTTGGTCTTATCGCACTTCCCGGCTGTGAGAGCCTTGGGAACAAAGTGAATGACTATCTGGTGAAATGGCGCCATGAAAGCGCACACGAATACCGGAATGACATAGCTTTCTCCGGCTATGAAAAAGATAATTTTCTCATCAATGCCCAGGTACCCCGCTTCGGATCCGGGGAGGCAAAAGGAATCATCAAAGAATCTGTCCGCGGGAAAGATCTTTATCTGATGGTTGATGTGTGCAATTACAGTGTGACTTATTCTCTGACAGGCCATAAAAATCACATGTCACCGGATGATCACTTTCAGAATCTGAAGAGGATTATCGCAGCTATCGGCGGGAAAGGGCGTAGAATCAATGTTATTATGCCATTTCTCTATGAAAGCCGTCAGCATAAGAGAAGTTCCCGTGAATCCCTTGACTGTGCTCTCGCACTTCAGGAGCTGGTCCGCATGGGCGTGGATAATATCATCACGTTTGACGCGCACGATCCCCGTGTTCAGAACGCCATCCCCCTCAGCGGATTTGAGACGATAAAGCCTACTTACCAGTTTATCAAGGGACTTCTCCGCAATATTGATGATCTTCAAATTGACAGTCGGCACATGATGGCTATCAGCCCGGATGAAGGCGGCACCAATCGTGCAATTTATCTTGCCAATGTTCTTGGTCTCGATATGGGTATGTTCTATAAGCGCCGTGACTATACAAAGATCGTTGACGGACGCAATCCCATCGTCGCTCATGAATTTCTCGGAAGTTCCGTGGAAGGGAAAGACGTGATCATAATCGACGACATGATTTCTTCCGGCGACAGCATTATAGAGGTTGCTACCGAACTGAAGCGCAGAAAAGCAGGGCGTATCTTTGCTGCAGCAACGTTCGGGCTCTTTACAAACGGGCTTGAAAAATTTGATAAGGCTTACGAAGACGGCACTCTTTGCAGAATTCTTACGACCAATCTTATTTACCAGACCCCGGAGCTTCTGTCCAAGCCATATTATATCAGCTGCGATATGAGCAAATATATCGCTCTTATCGTTGATACGCTGAATCACGACGGATCGATCAGTTCCATACTGAGCCCGAACGAAAGAATTCAGCATGTTCTGCAGAAATACCGCAACGGAGAGCCGATCTGACTTTTTACTTATACCGCTATGATAAAACGAATCTGTTCTGACATTATTATTACTGTCCTGCTGCTTCTTGCCGCAACTGCCATGTCTTTTTGTTTCTTTCATTTCGGAAACAAGAATCTGGCAAATATTACAGTAATTTATACTCTTGCACTGATACTTATCGCATTAAAAACAACCGGATATCTGTATGGGATAGCAGCCGCGCTTTTCTGCGTGGCTGCAGTGAATTTCTTTTTCTCTTATCCCTATTTCAGGATTAATTTCTCACTGGCAGGATATCCGGTGACTTTTATCGGAATGCTTGCAATCTCTCTTATCACAAGTGCAACGACCACTACGCTTAAACAGCAGCAGCGCGCGATTGCCGAACGAGAGAAAGCACTCTCTGAAGCTGACAGGGAGAAACTGCGCGCCAATCTTCTTCGGGCCGTTTCGCACGATCTGCGCACTCCCCTGACAACAATCATTGGATCTTCCTCCTCTTATCTGGAAAACTATCGGGAACTGACCGATGATGAGCGGGTTGAACTTATAAGGAATATAAAAGATGATGCCGAATGGCTTCTGAACATGGCGGAAAATCTTCTGACTGTAACGCGCATCCAGAATGATACTGGCGACAAAGTCAAGAAGACCTCAGAGGTCGTTGAGGAAGTTGTGTCTGAGGCCTTACAGCGGCTTCGGAAACGGCTTCCGGATACACGGGTCAGTGTGTCCATGCCCGACGATTTTCTTATGCTCGCCATGGATCCGACCCTCATCGAACAGGTTCTCATCAATCTCATTGAAAATGCGGCCGTCCATTCCGGAAGCACCGGTCCTGTTGATCTTGTAATCAAAGATGAGCCTGAATTCGTCAGCTTTTCTGTACGGGATTACGGCACAGGCATTACAAAAGAGCAGCTTCCGCATATATTTGAAGGCAGTCAGATTTCATCTCTCTCTTCTGACGGCCATCGCGGGATCGGAATCGGTCTGTCCATTTGTAAAACGATCATCCGGGCACACGGAGGCGATATTACTGCTGTCAATCACGGGAAAGGAGCAGAATTTATCTTTACTCTTCCCAAAGAGAAGGAGGAATAACCAATGCCTAAATTTTCTGTACTGATTATCGAGGATGAAAATAAGATCCAGACTTTTATGGGAAAGATACTGAAGCGCCATGATTATCGGGTGTTATGCTCCTCTACGGGAAGGGAAGCTCTTGAAATCATCCGGTCTCAGTGCCCTGATATAATTCTTCTTGATCTCGGTCTGCCGGATATGGACGGCAGCAGCGTCATTCGAGAGGTGCGCACATGGTCAAGCACTCCAATCATTGTTATCTCTGCCAGAACCGCAGAGATGGAGAAAGTCAATGCTCTCGATCTGGGCGCAGACGATTATATAACAAAGCCTTTCGGGACATCCGAACTTCTCGCAAGGATCCGGGCCTCGCTCAGACACAGCAACCGCCTTCGCACGGACAATGACCTTTATATCCGCGCTTATAAACACGGCGCCATGACTCTGGACTTTTCAAAACGACTTCTTACAATTGATGCAAAGGCAGTTCATCTGACGCCTATAGAATATAAAATCGTTGCCTATCTGGCTCAGAATTCGGGCAAGGTAATCACTTACTCTTCTCTCCTGTCAAATGTATGGGGGCCTTATACAGACGGGGACAACAAGATTCTCCGCGTAAATATGGCCAACATCCGCAGGAAGATAGAAAAGGATCCGGCGCAGCCGGAATATATCTTTACCGAAGTGGGAGTCGGTTACAGAATGGCGGAAGATGAGTGAAAAACGTTAAGATTCTGCTAGAAAACTTTCTCTCTCATTTCCCGCTGCAGGATTATACTCTAAAATGAATTCAGGACTCGCAAAAAAAGCGATCTCTGACACGTGATACGGAAAAGCAGAAAGGAGTGTGCACCTGTATGGATTTTGTCTTAATTCTGCTTATGATCATAGGAGGAGCCGCGGGAATTTTCGCAACATTCTATATCCTGATTTCCCTTCCTGTTACGATCATCCAGAAAATCTACAGAAAAATCCGTTTTGGAACTTCTCTTATGGATTAACATGAACCGCAAAGGGGACTCCGCCGTCTGGCGAAGTCCCCTTCTCTGTCTCTATTCTTCGATTGTCACTGCTGTTTCCGGTTCTTCCGGAGCTGTCTCTTCATCGAGAACAAGCTCTTCATCCAGATTCAGCTCATCATCCGGCATTACATCTGTGTTCAGTCTGACATCACGGTATTTTTTCATACCCGTACCGGCCGGAATGTGTTTACCGATGATAACATTCTCTTTCAGTCCGACAAGATGATCAATCTTACCGTTAATTGCAGCTTCAGTAAGTACCTTCGTTGTCTCCTGGAATGATGCAGCTGACAGGAAGGAATCGGTAGCAAGGGAAGCTTTCGTGATTCCCAGCATGATCTGCTCTCCTGTCGCCGGCTCTTTGCCGTCGGCCTCAAGCTGCTTGTTTACATCTTCAAATTCAAGCACATCTACCATTGTACCCGGCAGGAATTCAGAATCTCCCTTTTCCTCCACACGCACTTTCTTCAGCATCTGACGGACAATAACTTCGATATGCTTATCATTGATATCAACACCCTGAAGACGATATACTCTCTGAACCTCGCGGAGCATGTAGTCCTGAACTGCCCGCAGTCCCTTGATCTTAAGGATATCATGGGGATTCACACTACCTTCTGTAAGCTCATCTCCTGCCTCAAGCATCGCGCCGTCCTGAATCTTGATACGTGAACCGTAAGGAATAAGGTATGCCTTTGATTCACCAGTCTCCTCATTCGTAACGATAACTTCACGTTTCTTTTTCGTGTCGCTGATTGTAGCTCTTCCTGCGAACTCTGTAATAATCGCAAGTCCCTTCGGCTTTCTCGCCTCGAAAAGCTCCTCGACACGGGGAAGACCCTGCGTGATATCGTCTCCGGCCACACCACCGGTATGGAACGTACGCATGGTCAGCTGTGTACCCGGCTCACCGATGGACTGAGCAGCTACAATACCTACTGCCTCACCCACCTGAACCACTTCTCCGGTGGCCATGTTTGCACCGTAGCATTTTGCACACACACCGTTCTTGCAGCGGCATGTGAGGATCGTACGGATCTTCACTTTCCTGATCGGTTCTCCGTCCTCGCCTACGCCCTTCTTGATGACTCTCTCCGCACGGCGGGGTGTGATCATGTGGTTTGCCTTCACGAGTACATTTCCGTCCTTATCTTTGATATCCTCGCACGAGAAACGTCCTGTAATTCTGTCCTGAAGGCTCTCGATCTCTTCATTTGCATCCATGAATGCATGCACATACATTCCCGGGATCTCCTCATCCGGCCCCACACAGTCTGCATCGTGAATGATCAGCTGCTGAGAAACATCAACCAGACGTCTGGTCAGGTAACCGGAATCGGCCGTACGGAGCGCCGTATCGGACAGACCTTTACGCGCGCCGTGTGCGGACATGAAGTATTCCAGTACGTCAAGACCTTCACGGAAGTTGGACTTGATAGGCAGCTCAATGGTACGTCCTGTGGTATCCGCCATAAGTCCTCGCATACCTGCAAGCTGTTTGATCTGCTTATCGGAACCACGGGCTCCGGAGTCAGCCATCATATAAATGTTATTGTATTTATCAAGACCGGAAAGCAGTGCATCTGTAAGCTTGTCATCGGTAGCCTTCCATGTCTCTACAACTTCTTTGTAACGCTCTTCTTCTGTGATAAGACCACGTTTGTAGTTCTTTGTGATCCTGTCAACCGTATTCTGAGCTTCCTCGATCATCTGCGGTTTCTGCGGCGGTACAGTCATATCGGAAATCGATACGGTCATGGCAGCTCTCGTTGAGAACTTATAGCCGATGGCCTTCACATCATCCAGCACTTCCGCTGTCTGAGTCGCGCCATGTGTGTTGATGACCTTCTCAAGGATCTGTTTCAGCTGTTTCTTTCCTACATGGAAGTCAATCTCCATCAGAAGCTCATTTCCCTCAACATCTCTGTCCACAAAGCCAAGATCCTGAGGAATGATCTCATTGAACAGCAGACGTCCGAGAGTCGCATCGATAGTTCCTGTCTTCACTGTTCCGTCAGGCATGGTCTTGGACACGCGCACCTTGATCTGAGAATGCAGTGTGATATAGCCGTTCTCATAAGCGAGAATAGCTTCGCTCACACTCTTGAAGAACATTCCCTCTCCCTTTGCTCCGGGTCTCACCTGAGTCAGATAGTAAATACCAAGGACCATATCCTGTGAAGGAACGGCAACCGGGCCTCCGTCTGACGGTTTCAGCAGATTGTTCGGTGAGAGAAGAAGGAACCGGCACTCTGCCTGCGCTTCCTGTGAAAGCGGCACATGGACAGCCATCTGGTCTCCGTCGAAGTCAGCGTTGTACGCCGTACATACAAGCGGATGCAGCTTGATCGCCTTACCTTCTACAAGAATCGGCTCAAACGCCTGAATACCAAGTCTGTGAAGCGTGGGGGCGCGGTTCAGCATAACCGGATGTTCCTTGATCACTTCCTCAAGAACATCCCACACTTCCGGCTGAAGTCTTTCAACCATCTTCTTCGCATTCTTTATATTATGAGCTGTTCCGTTTGCAACCAGTTCTTTCATTACAAACGGTTTGAACAGCTCGATCGCCATCTCTTTCGGCAGACCGCACTGGTAAATCTTCAGTTCCGGTCCTACGACGATAACGGAACGTCCGGAATAGTCCACACGTTTTCCCAGCAGATTCTGACGGAAACGTCCGGACTTACCTTTCAGCATGTCAGAAAGGGATTTCAGCGCTCTGTTTCCCGGTCCTGTTACCGGACGGCCGCGGCGGCCGTTATCGATCAGTGCGTCCACTGCTTCCTGAAGCATACGCTTCTCGTTCCGGACGATGATATCCGGTGCTCCCAGTTCGAGCAGTCTCTTAAGACGGTTATTCCTGTTTATGATTCTTCTGTACAGATCATTCAGGTCAGATGTTGCAAAACGTCCGCCGTCCAGCTGAACCATGGGACGCAGATCCGGCGGAATGACCGGAATCGCTGTAAGTATCATCCACTCCGGTCTGTTGCCCGACTCGCGGAATGCCTCAACAACCTCCAGACGCTTCACGATTCTTGCGCGCTTCTGCCCTGTCGCATTCTCCAGAGCCTTCTGAAGCTCATCGTACTCTTTATCAAGATCAATAGCCTCAAGCAGCTCCTTGATAGCCTCGGCTCCCATGCCGACGCGGAATGCATTTCTGCCCCATTTTTCCTTCTGCTCCTGATATTCAGCTTCGGAAAGGATCTGTTTATTCTGCAGATCCGTCTCGCCCTTATCCAGTACAATGTAGGACGCGAAGTAAAGCACCCGCTCCAGTGTTCTCGGAGAAATATCAAGGATCAGTCCCATGCGGCTCGGAATACCCTTAAAATACCAGATATGGGATACCGGTGCAGCCAGAGCGATGTGTCCCATACGCTCACGGCGCACACTTGCCTTTGTGACCTCAACCCCGCACCGGTCGCAGACAACGCCTTTATAGCGGATCTTTTTATACTTTCCGCAGTGACACTCCCAGTCCTTGCTCGGTCCGAAGATTCTTTCACAGAACAGACCGTCCTTCTCTGGTTTCAATGTCCTGTAGTTGATTGTCTCCGGCTTTGTCACTTCGCCTCTGGACCACTCAAGGATCTTTTCCGGTGAAGCCAGACCGATCTTGATCGCATCAAAGGTTAACGGTTCATATTGTTGTTCATTATTATTTGGCATAGAATTGGCTCCTCCTATTCTTCCTCAT
>ERZ1090862.1353-NODE-1355-length-10823-cov-12.182114_pt1 | contig 10823 bp, 9 predicted proteins | sample MGYA00478481_ERZ1090862 | MGnify/ENA primary metagenome ERZ1090862 (study PRJEB33644, sample SAMEA5815745) | chicken gut metagenome | biome: Chicken; feature: Gastrointestinal Tract; material: Caecum | place: Ireland | collected 2019-01-01 | study: A study of... | reverse complement strand
ATCAGCCTGGACGCCACCATGGGCAAAAAGACCATCGGCGGCTACCACATGGGCCTGCCCGATGTGGAGGCGATGATCACCCGGCTGACCGATGCCGGTTGTATCGACGACCGCACCGTGAAGGTCATCAACCACTTCAGCCACAACGGCGAAATGACCCACGACGAGCTGGCCGCCTGGGGCTCCGACCGGGGCATCCTGGCCGCCTGCGACGGCATGGAAGTGGAATTCTGACACACAACACCCGCGCCCTGCGGCCAATGGCTGCAGGGGCCCGGGTGTTTTGGTGCATCCGAAAGGAAGGGACCGTTTTGCTGCACGATTTTTTGCATCTGAAAGCGCCGGGGCACTGGATCAACGACCCCAACGGCTTCATTTATTATAAAGGCCGGTACCATCTGTTTTACCAGCACTTCCCCTACCTGCCCCGCTGGGGCACCATGCACTGGGGCCATGCCGTCAGCGACGATCTGGTCCACTGGGAACACCGGGGCATCGCCCTCTATCCCAGCAAAGCCTACGACCGCAACGGGGTGTTTTCCGGCAGCGCGGTGGAGGTGGACGGGGCGCTTTACCTCTATTACACCGCCATCCGCTACGATGAGGAAAATCCCGACAACATTCACCGGGCCCTGGACAACCGGTTCAAGGCCAGCCAGGCGCTGGTGATCTCCCCGGACGGGGTCACCTTCGACAATCTGGACGCCAAACGGCAGGTGCTGCCGGTACCCGCCGCGCCGGAGGCGGGGGACCCTCAGAACACCCGGGACCCCAAGGTCTGGCGGGCGGCGGACGGCAGTTTCCGGATGGTACTGGGCAGCACCCGGGAAGGGGTGGGCCAGCTGCTGTTCTACCGCAGCGCCGACGGCCTGACCTGGACTTGCGCTGGGCGGTTCGGAGATCCCGCCCTGGGCACCACGCTGGAATGCCCCGACCTGTTCTGCCTGGACGGGCGCTGGGTGCTGCTGGGTTCCCCCATGGGCATCACGGCGGACGGGCTGCAGTACCCCGATCAGTCCACCTGGATGCCGGTGGACTTTGACGAAACCACCTGCCGCTTGGCCCTGCAGGGCGCCCCCGCCATGGTGGACTGGGGGCTGGACCTCTATGCCCCCCAGACCACGCTGGACGAAGCGGGACGCCGGGTGCTTATCGGCTGGATGCGGATGCCCCGCCCGGTGGAGGATGCCCCCGACGGCCGCGCCCCCTGGCGCGGCATGATGAGCCTGCCCCGGCTGGTGGAATGGCGGGAAGGGCAGCTCTGCTTCCCCGTACATCCCCACGTCACGGCCTGCTTCACCCATCCGGCGGAGGGTCTGGCGCCGCTGGCCGAACACAAACCGGTGCGGCTGCAGGGCACTTTGCGCAGCGGGCAGACCTGGAATGTGGGCGGCTACCGCCTGTGGATGGAAGACGGGTGCCTGTGCACCGACCGCAGCGCCGTTTTTGACGGCCTGCCCGGCTACCGGTTGACGGCCCGCACCCCCGCCCTGGGGCAGGATACCTGTGACCTGGATATCTTTGTGACGGACCACCTCGTGGAAATTTTCCTGGATGGCGGGCGGTATGTGCTCAGCCATGTGGTGTTCGGGCTGGACGGAACGCTGGAAGGCGATTTCAACACTGTGACCACCGTCCGGGCATAACCTCCCCATAGTACCGGGGTCCTCTTTTTCCCTTATTGAAACCGGTAAATGCCATCATATAAGATATCTAGACTTTTCTGGCAAAAGCGAGCTCATCTCCTTGACGAGCTCGCTATATTTTGTGCAAACATCGGAACCGCAGTTCTCGTCCTTGTCTGCACCAACTCTGCTTACGAACTGCCGTTAACCGTAGGGCGGGATCTTGGCTCGCCGCCCTTTTTCCTTATTCCTGATTACAGCAATAAAAATAGCCCTACACGCTGTGTAAGGCTGTTTCTGGTGCGCCATCAGCGGGCGCGTAAAGAAAACGCTCCTGCGGAGCGTTTTTAGCGACCGGTCCCCGCGAGGCGAACACGAGCGCGCAGCGCGACGTGCGAGCCCGCCCCGCAGGGGATGGCGCAGCAAAAAATCCCGGTCTTCCGACCGGGACTTTTTTGGTGCGCCATCGGGGACTCGAACCCAGGACCCACTGATTAAGAGTCAGTTGCTCTCCCAAACGACCAATACTAATGGTGTAATTGACCCTTATATAAACTATGTGTACTCCTGCGGCATCGCACTATTCTCGCAAATTTCTGTCATTGCCTCATCAAAACATTTGGCTGTTCGAAGCTTTTCGAATCGCTCATTCATATCAAAGGACTGCTCATCTTCTAGTGGTTCCTCCTCCACTTCAACACTGTAAGCCGGTTCCACCTCACTCCCTCTGCACTTAACCACGTAAGTTTGACTCTTTTCATTATATTCACTTGTGGCTACCACCGCATTGAAAATTTACTCTCTCGTATTCACCGAATAGCCACGCCCAAATAGTTCTTCTTTTCTCGTTCTGCCTAATCGTAACGCAAATTGTTGTATTAGTTAATTCGTCACAAGAGGGAATGGCGATGGCAGAATTCTGCCATCGCCATTCCCTCTTAATGGGGAGATAACACGCTATGAGATTGATCAGTTCCGCCAATAGTACAGCTCAGTGTCAACGCTGTCTGCACTGTCAGGCGAAAATGCTATAACTCGATTCTCGCCGCTTTCCCATGTGATTGCGCCTGTAGAATCTTTCTTGATGAATTTGAACTCAATTTGGGTTCCAGCGGGGACGCTGACCGGCAGGAACCATTCCGGGTAATTGGGATTCAACAATGCTTCCGTACAGTTATCAGGATCCCAATTGCCGAGTTCCGGGATATTACCAACGATATAGATGTTCTCGCCATAGTTCGTTTCTGCCTGAACATGGAATATCACCTGGTTTTGATCTCCCGACAAAACATTGTATGTAAAACTGTTACTGGTCGCCCCATCCTTTGTGACGGTGATGTCGTTGTACCCAAGCGTCGCATTCTCAGGCACTGTAGTAACGATCTCTGTTGCGCTATTTTCAATGACTGTCGCGGGCGTATCACCAAAATTGACAGTCACATTTCCGTCAAGCCCATCACCATAGATATAGACTTTGTTGCCAGCGCGTCCCATTGTAGAGATCACATTGCCGATCTGTGGTGCGGATGCAGAGCTGTCATACCCTCCTTAGCTTCTTCATGGTGGATTGACGTTCAATCAGCAGTGGCAGTGTAGACTGGGATTGCACCACCAGCTGCGGTTTCCGAATTCTTCGGAGAACGATTTTGGCTGCCTGTTCCCCCATGTCATACATATCCAGGTTCACGACGGTAAGCTGCGGTTCCAGCACTTTGGAGAAAGGGAAATCGTCAAACGTGATGACGGCTGCTTTTTCCGGGATCTTGACCCCAGCATCCTGCAGGGCTTTTACGCAGCCGAATGCGATATACTGGTTTGCACAGATGATCGCGTTTGGCGGTTCGGGAAGGGCCAGCAGTTTATGTACAGCTGCACGGCCGCCGGCGCTTGTCGGCTCCCCGCACTGCACATAACCCGCCGGGACATTCTCGTTCAGGGTCGCCAACACGCCGCTCAGACGGTGCGCCGAAATCGTATCCTCCTGCGGTCCGCCGATAAAAGCGATCCGGTCATATCCGCAGTTCCACAAATGCGTGACCGCAATTTGCCCGGCCACACAATTGTTGGTATCGATCCAGCAAAGCTGATTCGAGAAATCCGGCATACCGACCACGATATAAGGCAGCTTCACCTGCACCAGCAGCTTGGCCACCTCCTTCGAGACAACCGAAGCGTGCAGGATCGCCCCATCCACAAACTCGCTGCAGAGCAGCGTGGAAAAGTCCTGCACCAGGGATTCGGCGCTGCTTTGCCGGATGATAAGACCATATCCTTTTTGAGACAGCGCATTCTCCGCGCCGGCAAGGATCTCGAACAGATGCGGATTGTCAAACCCGACGCCGTGCTGCATTTCTGCCAGGAAAAGAATGTTTCTGGTCTGCCTGGTGGCAAAACTCTGTGCCCGCCGATTCGGGCTGTACCCCAGCTCCTGAATCACGGCGCGAACGCGATCCTTGGTCTCCTGAGAAATGGAATACGAATCGCTCAGCACTTTGGATACGGTTGCCTTGGATACACCCGCCGCTGCCGCGACATCCTGGATGGTGACGCTCATTCTCTGATTTCCTCTTTCATCACGGCAAAGCCCATTGGCTGCAGTTGGTTTTCCTGCAGGCCGGTTTGCCACAAAACGGTTTTTCCAACCGCGTCAACCGGAAGGTTGGCGGCAGTGTTCTGGTTGTTGAGAACCACAGTGATTCTGGTTCGGTCATCCTGGCGGCAGTACGCATAAAGCCCGCCCTCCGCGCAAATCGTTTGATATTCACCGCGGCAGAGCACCGGATTTTCCCGGCGAAGATGGATTGCCTGGCGGTAAAAATCCTCCAGCGGTTCATGGCGCGAAGACCAGTCCATAGGATGCCGATACTCCGCTTCCTGGATACCGGTAATGCCGCGTTCATCACCGTAGAACACGGACGGTATCCCCACAAAAGTCATCTGGAACAGGACAGCCAGTTTCATTTTTTCTTCGTCACTGCCACAGAGGGAATAAAAGCGGCTGACGTCGTGACTGTCCAGCAGATTCAACTGTGCGTATAAAACGGGAAGTTTATACCGCATCCGCATATTGGTCACTCTGCCATCAAACTGTGCCGCGTCGATGGACTGCTCGGCAAAAAAGCGCCGGCAATGTTTGCGGAAATCATAATTCATGGTGGAGTCGAACATATCCCCGCCAAGCCAGTGCTGGGCGGTCTCCCACACCTCGCCGATCAGGATGCAATCGGGGTTTTCCTGCTTGACAGCCTTGCGGAAGCTGCGCCAAAAATCGTCATTGATTTCGCTTGCCACGTCCAGCCGCCAGCCGTCGATGCCGAATTCCCGCACCCAGTAGCGGCCGACCTTGCAGAAGTAGTCTACCACTTCCGGGTTTCTCGTGTTGGTTTTGGGCATCATCCGTTCGTACCCAAAGCACTCGTAATCCGGGTAGGCTTCCGGGTCGTCCGGACGGCGGACGGGAAACGTCAGGCGATAAAACCAATCCTTGTAGGCGGAATCCTCCCCTTTTTGGATCACATCCTCAAAAGCAAAGAAATGCCATCCCACATGATTGAACACCCCGTCTATAATAACGCGCATATCCCTGGCATGGCAGGCATCGACCAGCTGGCGGAATTCCTCATTCGTTCCGAAGCAGGGATCAATATGAAAGTAATCCACGAGATCGTACTTGTGATATTCCCCCGCCGCGAAAATCGGATTCATATAGATACAGTTGATGCCAAGGCTGGCAATGTGATCCAGATTTTCAAGCACGCCGCGGATCGTCCCGCCATGTTTGCCGCGGCAGGTCTCGCCGTTCCAGTCTTTTTCGGTTTCCTTGTCGGAAATATACCGATGGGCGGTAGCAAAGCTGTCCGGGAAGATGTTATACACAACAGCATCCCTGGCCCATGCTGGCGGCGCGGCGATATCGGCAGGATGGTTGTAGGGCAGCTGATAATACTCCGATCGGTCGTCAACGCGGTGGTCCGAAAAGAAATCGCCATAATACAAAAGTTTGAGGTCGCCGTCATCCAGCTCGAAATAATAGCAGATTCGTTTATAGGGGCTGTTCAGGATCACCTGATAGTAATCGAACCATTCGTCCTGCGCTTCCAGCGACATCTCGACACTGGAAAAAATTACGGGAGTCACCCGGCACGAGCGATCTGCATAGTACAGGGTACACGCCTTCAGATCGCCCCGTCCTGCACGCAGGCGGAAAACAACATGGCTTGGGTCAAGTCCGTGCGCATCCTGTGACATGGGAATGTGTTTCACGGCTTGCAGATTCATCTATTTCTCACCTCTCTTATCCCTTGACGCCGCCCGCTGTCAGGCCGGAAGTCATATGTTTCTGTATGGAGAAGAAGACGATCAAAATCGGCAGGCTGACGACCAGGGAGGCTGCCGCAAAAATCGGCCAGCTTCCGCTGATTTCTGTCGCCTGCAGCGAGTACAGGCCCGCCGCGAGCGTATAGTTTTCCGCCCCGGTCATAAAGGTCGTTGCAAACAGATACTCGTTCCAGACATAAATCAGGATCTGGACGGCTGTAACCAGAATACTCGGCTTTGCCAACGGCAGCACGATGCGGGTCACGATCTGCACATTGTTGGCCCCGTCTATGGCGGCGGCTTCCTCGATTTCCAGAGGGATGGTATCAAAGTACCCTTTCATATTCAGCAGCCCAAACTCCGCCATTGTGCCGGTGTAGATCAGGATCAGACCCAGCTTGCTGTCTACCAGCCCCATCGGGCTGAGCAGGCGGTAGATGGCAAACATGGACAGCACCGACGGGAACGAATACAGCAAAACCAGTATCTTCAGGATCGGTTTGCGGCCCCGGAAACGCTTTCTGGAAAACACATAGGCTGCCGGTACAGATACGACCAGGCAGATCGCCACCGTGGAAACCGCCAGGATCAGCGTGTTCTTGAACCACAGCATGACTGGTTCTTCGTTAAAGACGGCGATATAATTATCCAGGGTAAAGTGTTCCGGGATAAAACGGAAATTGGAACTTAACAGGCTGTTGTCTGCGTTGAAGGATACCGATAGCGCGTACAGGATCGGGATCAGCGTTCCAAAGCACAGAAGAATAAAGAACAGATGAAGGAATGTGTGTCCAACGGCCTGCTTGACCTTGCGCCTGGTATGCAGCGTCATAAAATCATTCCTCCTTCCGTTTGCGGTTGGTCAGCAGCGAAAAAGCGATCAACACAATAAAGATGATCATGGAAACAGCGGAACTGTATCCGTAATTGTTGGTGATGAACGCATTTTCGTGGGCATAGGTCAGGATCGTATGGATATTTGCCCCCGTTTTGGCTCCTGACTGCTGTGTCAACAAGTAAACAACGTCGAATTGCTTAAATGTTGTGAATATCGTGATCAACACGGAGGGAGCAATGATTCCTTTGATTTCTGGGATCGTAATGTAAATGGCCCGCTGGAACCAGTTGGCACCATCCAAAATTGCGCTTTCGTAGTAACTCTGGTCCACCGCCTGAAGCGCGCCATCCATGATCATAATCATGAATGGGAGTGCCAGCCACAAATTGACGATCGTACAGCAGATGAAAGCAGAGACGTCGTTAGCAAGCCAGCGCACTGCCTGCAGCCCCAGCTTTTCCATCCACTGATTCAGCAGCCCAAACTGCGAGTTGAACATACCCGTTTTCCAAAGCAGGATCGATACATATCCGGGAATCGCCCACGGAACCATCAGCAGGGTCTTGTAGATCCGACGCCCCTTAAAGTTCTTGATGTTGAGCAGGCTGGCCAGCACAAAGGCTATCACCAGCTGCAGCACCATGTTGATGACGGTCCAGAAAATCGTGCGCAGCAGTGCTTCCAGAAAGCCGGAATCAAACACGAACAGAGCGTCCCGGTAGTTTTCCAGGCCCACAAACGTGTAGTCAAACCAGTGGTAGACGTTCATGTTTGTGAAAGAGATATAGGCCGTATACAGGATCGGGAACACTACGATCAGCAGGATCAGCAGCAGAGATGGTGCACTGCAAAGATATGCCAGCAAGGTTTCCTTCTTCTTTTTCTTCATAGTGTTCCTTTCCGCCGTGTTTTATCGGCTTATACGCACTTTACTGCATCTGTGCGATCAGATCGAGCGCCTGTTGCTGCGCCTCGTCGGCGCTGGTCTGTACATCTGCGCCGCTCATATTCACCTGTACCAGCAGGTTTTCCGTTACCGTCCACATGACATCCATCTCGGGAACATTCGGCATGGGGACTGCGTTCTGCGCCGTTTCATACATGGCCATGACCATATCGTCCTGCGACACCGTTTCATCGTCATAGCAACTTTCCTTGGCTGGGGCACAGCCGCTGGCCTGCGCAATGGCAATGCCGACCTGGTCGCCGGTCAAAACTTCCAACACTTTTGCAATGGCATCATGCTTGCGCTCTGCCGCGACTTTGAGAACATGGATCCCCTGCACGCCGGAATACGGCGCGATCTGTTTGCCGGTTTCGTCCACGGTGGGCATCGGGGCAATTCCCAGATCGATGCCGGCTTCTCTGGCAGTCGGCACCAGCCAGGGACCTCCAATGGTAGAGTGCGCCTTGCCTTCCCGGAACAGAGTGTTCACGGTTGCGTATTCTCCCTCCGTAGGCATCAATTCCACGAACTTTTTGTGATATTCGAGTGCTCGAATCGTGTTGGGATCGTTTAGGCCGGGTTCACCTTCTTCATTCAAAATATAACCGTCAAACGCATGGAGCCACCCTGCTGCATAATAGGCCGTGCTATGCTGTTCCACAAATCCGTAATGACCGCCCTGGGTCGTTTCCTGCATATAGCTGTACAGTTCTTCTGTGGTCTGCGGCACCTCGTCATCGCTCATATAGAGCCGGTTATACATATAAAGCAGAGTCTCGAAGTAAAGGGGAAGCTGATAAACCTCTCCTTTATAAGTAGCTGCTTCAATCGTCATGGGGAGATACTGGTTCAGCGTTTCTTCATCGATAAAGTCGGTGATCGGGGCCAAAATGCCCATCTCCGCATAAACGCCGATTTTGTCATGTGCAAAGAAATACATATCCGGCGCAGAGTTTGGGTCATTGCCAACCATTTTCAACGAATCCGTCAAGCCATCTTTCCGTTCCAGATTCACTACGATGTCGGGTGCAAGCTGATCCAGTTCCGCCTGGAGCGCAGCCGCCACCTCATCTTCTTTGTCGTGCCAGATGGTGATGGTAACCGGGCCATCCTCCTGCGCGGTGTCCTGTGAAGAAGAACACGCCGCAAGCATGGTTCCGACCATACACAAGCTCAGCGATAATGCGATCAGGCGTTTCATGGGTATCCCCCTTTTTGTAGGTGTTGATTTTTGAGCAAAAGCGGCGCAGGCTTTTTTATGCCTGCGCCGCTACAGTTTTACTTCTTCTTTTTCTTCATGTAAATGACAGCGCCGGCAGCAACAACCACCACGATCACCACCACAACGATAGCGGCAACCGGGATTCCGCTCTGTTCCTCTTGCACCGGAGCAGGTTCGGCCGTAGCTTCAGGTTCGGCTTCCTCAGCCGCGGGGGCGGTTTCAGCTGTCTCGGCAGGTTCCTCGTAGCTGACCGTTGCGTTCTCCGCGTCGGTCACCACGATCCAAACATCCTTGCCCGTTTCCACGGACAGGTCGGACGTCTGAACCGAGCCTTCATTGCCATTCACGATAATGCTGTTGATCCAGCCGGGAACGCTCAGCGTCAGCCATCCGTCGCCGGTATCCTCCAGCGGCTCTCCGGGCCAGGCGGAAAAAGCATTGGTACCGTCCGGTGCCGACCAGGCCCACAGATTGGGCTCGCTCCAGTCGGCGGGCGCTTTTACACGCACCGTAATGTCCTCCGCCACGGGGGCATTGGGGTCATTATAAGTAAACTCAGCGGTACCATCTTCCGAGACGGTCACCCAAACCTCGGCCGGATCGATCGACAGATCCTCTGTCTGAACCTCACCGTCATTTCCGTTGACAATGATGCGGTTGACCCATACAGGCGCTGTGGCTGTATACCAGCCATCCTCACCGACGGTCATCGCTTTGCCGGGCCAGGCCTCCGAGGCGTTGGTTCCGTCAGGATCGAGCCATGCCCACAGCCGAACATCCTGCCAGCTTTCAGGAACCTGCGCATGGATCTTGAAGGTTTCAACGTACTCGGGGATATCACCGCTGGTCTGCCGCTCGTAGCTGATCGCCACATTCTCAGCGTCAGTGACCGTAACCCAGGTATTCTGTGCTTCAATCTTCTGATCTGTGGTCTGAACCGTAGAATCGTTGGCGTTGATGATGATGTTGGTCGCGGATTCGGGGATCCAGCAGTAGTACCAGCCCTCGTTGTTTGCATCGGCCTCCATCGCCTCACCAGGCCAGGCATCAAAAGCGTTGGTGCCGTCATCACTCCAGGCCCACAGGCACGGATTTGACCAGTCGTCGGGAACCTGCGCATATACGACGATCCTTCCATCCGATGCCCCTTCCGCAAATACTATGGCCGGGGCCATCATCAGAAGGAACATAACGCTCAGCAGACAGGTAAAGATTCGTTTCGTTCTGCTCATCTTTCATGCTCCTTTGTTTTGTGATTCTTCTTAAACGGTTGGGAAGCGCATCCTCGTTGCTTATAGCGTACCACTAGATGACTGTAGTGGCAAGAGTCATCTGCGAAACCGGTTTCTTTCCCTTTTGTTGTTATTGTTATATTTCTTCACCTACTATTTATTTATATTGACCATTATTTTTCACCATTTCCGTTGTTTGTCACCATTTTGTAACTGTTTGTAATGCTATATAAGGAAACTATTTCCTTGCGATTTTCAAATAATCGCTATCTCTCATGACCGGTTTTCTAATAGGATTCGCAGCAAAACTGGCCAATATGAACCCGCACAATCATTTATCAACTATAGCGCATTATACAATGAAAAAGCCCGACTTCCGGTCTGAAACCAGAAGTCGGGCAATTCTTGACACACCAAATATATGGGTGTTATTATTTTGCGGTCACTGTCTGCACTGCCATTCCATCCGGCAGGAGGTGATGTCCGTTTGTCTTTAGATCAGGTCATCCTTTTATTATCCCTGGTCGACGGCAGTATCTATGCCACCGCTTCCTTGACGATAAAGATTTTAGAACATCTGCAAAAGAAAGATAAGGTAGAATAAGTTTCGCAAATTGAAAAGTAGATAAAAAGAGACATGGTT
>ERZ1090862.1350-NODE-1352-length-10858-cov-4.116819_pt1 | contig 10858 bp, 5 predicted proteins | sample MGYA00478481_ERZ1090862 | MGnify/ENA primary metagenome ERZ1090862 (study PRJEB33644, sample SAMEA5815745) | chicken gut metagenome | biome: Chicken; feature: Gastrointestinal Tract; material: Caecum | place: Ireland | collected 2019-01-01 | study: A study of the... | reverse complement strand
TTCTGGAGGAAAAGATGTATATTATAGTAGGAGTGGGGAATCCCACAAGAAAATATGCGGTAACAAAGCACAATGTGGGATTTGACGCCATTGACTATCTTGTGGACGAGTACAATATCCCGTCTTCCGGGCTCGGCCATAAGGCAATGTATGGAAAAGGGATGATCGCGGGCCATAAGGTAATTCTGGCAAAACCGATGACATACATGAACCTGAGCGGAGAGTCGGTGCGGGAGCTGGTAAACTATTATAAGATCGATCCGGAGCAGGAGCTGATCGTCGTCTATGACGATATCAGTCTGGAACCGGGGCAGATCCGCATCCGCAAGAAGGGAAGTGCCGGAGGGCATAACGGAATCAAGAACATCATTGCAAACCTTGGCACGGACAGATTCCAGAGAATCAAAATCGGTGTCGGAGAAAAGCCGAAGGAATGGGATCTTGCAGACTATGTGCTCAGCCCGTTTTCCAGAGAGGAGCGGGCGAAAGTGGATGAAGCCATCTCCCATGCGGCAAAGGCGCTGGAACTGATGCTCAGCGATGAGACGGATGCGGCGATGAACGAATATAACCGGAAGGTAGAAAGGTAATTCTGATGAAGGCGTTGTTGGAACCGTTGGAGCGGATCGGCCGCTTTGATGACCTGATCCGTCAGCTGAAAACCAATCGGGGAATCGTGTCTGTGACCGGAGCCCTGGATTCGCAGAAAGCACATCTTGCGGCGGGACTTTCCCAGGATGTGCCGTTTCGTCTGTTGATTGCGGAGAATGAACGGAAGGCAAGAGAACTGTACGAGGATTTTCGCCTGTATGATCCGGAGGTTCTGTATTATCCTTCCAAAGATCTGATTTTCTATCAGGCGGATATCAGCGGAAATCTTCTGACCAGAGAGAGAATCCGCGTGATTCAGGCCATCCTGGAGAGAAAGCGTCTTACCGTAGTAACCAGCGTCGGCGGCTGTATGGATAAGCTTCTTCCGCTGGAGACATTTCTGGATCACTGTATTCATCTGAGAAATGACAGCGAACTGGATCTGGAAAAAATGAAAAGGGAGCTGGTACGCCTGGGCTATGAGAGAGAAGCGCAGGTGGAAAGCTGCGGCCAGTTTTCCATCCGCGGCGGTATCCTCGACATCTTTCCGCTGACAGAGGAGAATCCGTGGCGTATCGAATTGTGGGGGGATGAAATCGATTCCATCCGCAGTTTTGATGTGGAGAGCCAGCGGTCCATAGAGAATCTGGAAGAAGTGACGCTTTATCCTGCGACGGAGATGCTTCTCACCGAAAAGGCGATGGAACGGGGAAAGAAGGCAATCGGGAAAGAGGCCGAGCGCCAGAAGAAGTATTTCCGGGAGCAGATGCTCACCGAGGAGGGGGCCAGAGTAGCGCAGAACGCAAAGGATATCTGTTCTCTTCTGGACAGCGGGCTGGATTTTACAGGCGCGGAGCAGTATCTGACCTACTTTTACCCGGATACCGTGTCGTTTCTCGACTATTTTCCGGGGGATACCAGGATCTTTCTCGATGAGCCTAACCGGATTCTGGAGTGTGCCGATCTGCTGACCGCAGAGTTCCGGGAAAGTATGTCCCATCGGCTGGAGAAGGGCTATCTGCTGCCCGGACAGGCGGACAGGATCGACGATACCGGCACGCTGTGCGCGAGACTGAACCGCAGAAATTGTGTGGGGATGAGCCTGATGGATCTGCGGAAAAACGACTGGAAGATTACAGGGGAATATTCGGCCACAGTAAAATCCGTAAATCCGTACAACAATCAGTTTCCGGTTCTGGTCAAGGATCTGAAATCCTGGAAGCATGCAGGGTATCAGATGATCCTTGTATGTCCGTCCCGGACCAGGGCACAGCGGATGGCCCAGGATCTGCAGGACGAAGAACTGCCGGCATTTTACAGCGAAGATCCGGACCGGATCCTGAGACCCGGCGAGATCATGCTGATTCATGGAAATGTCCGCCGGGGATTTGAATACCCGATGCAGAAATTTGTTCTGATCACAGAGTCGGACATTTTCGGAAAAGAACGGAAAAAGACGCGGAAAAAGTCCCAGTATTCCGGCCAGAAGATTCAGAATTTTTCGGAGCTCTCCGTGGGGGATTACGTGGTACACGAGAACCACGGCCTGGGAATCTACCGGGGCATTGAGAAAATTGAAGTAGACCATGTGATGAAGGATTACGTCAAAATTGAATATGCCGGCGGAAGCAATCTGTATGTGCTGGCGACGCAGCTGGATGTGCTTCAGAAATATGCGTCGTCAGACGCTGCAAAGCTTCCGAAGCTGAACCGCCTGGGCGGACAGGAGTGGACCAGGACAAAGACCAGAGTGCGGGGCGCGGTGAAAAATATTGCCAGGGATCTGGTGAAGCTGTATGCGGCGCGGCAGGCGACCGACGGTTACCAGTACGGACCGGATACGGTCTGGCAGAAGGAGTTTGAGGAGATGTTTCCGTTCGAGGAGACGGAAGACCAGCTGGAAGCCATCGAGGCGACAAAAAAGGACATGGAGAGTCACAAAATCATGGACCGTCTGATCTGCGGCGACGTGGGATTCGGCAAGACCGAGGTGGCGATCCGCGCGGCGTTCAAGGCGGTGCAGGAGAATAAGCAGGTGGTTTATCTGGTGCCCACGACAATCCTTGCCCAGCAGCATTACAACACCTTCGTGGAGCGGATGAAAGATTTTCCGGTGCGTGTGGATCTGCTGTGCAGATTCCGGACCGCTGCCCAGCAGAAAAAGACCCTGACGGATCTGAAAAAGGGGCTGGTGGACATTGTGATCGGCACCCACCGCGTCCTGTCCAAGGATGTGGCGTTCAAGGACCTGGGACTGCTGATTATCGACGAGGAACAACGTTTCGGCGTGACGCACAAAGAAAAAATCAAGCAGATGAAAGAGACGGTAGACGTGCTTACCCTCACCGCTACCCCGATTCCAAGGACGATGCATATGAGTCTGATCGGAATCCGCGATATGAGTATTCTCGAGGAGGCGCCCGGAGAAAGAATCCCGATTCAGACGTTTGTGTGCGAATACAATGAAGAGATGGTCCGGGAAGCCATCAACCGGGAACTTGCCCGCGGCGGACAGGTCTACTATGTCTACAACCGGGTGCAGACCATTGCGGAGATGACCAACATGATCGCAAAGCTGGTGCCGGAGGCCAATGTGGCTTTTGCCCACGGACAGATGAAAGAGCGGGAGCTGGAAAAGATCATGTACGGATTCATCAACGGGGAGATTGACGTTCTGGTATCCACGACGATCATTGAGACCGGTATGGATATCTCCAATGTGAACACAATGATTATCCACGACGCGGACCAGATGGGCCTGTCTCAGCTGTACCAGCTGAGAGGGCGTGTGGGACGTTCTAACCGGACGTCCTACGCATTTCTTATGTACCGGAGAAACAAAATGCTGCGGGAAGTGGCAGAAAAGCGGCTTCATGCAATCCGTGAATTCACGGAACTGGGCAGCGGCTTCAAAATAGCAATGCGCGACCTGGAGATCCGCGGAGCAGGAAATCTGCTGGGGGCGGAACAGTCCGGACACATGGAATCCGTAGGGTATGACCTTTACTGCAAAATGCTCAGCGAGGCTGTGCAGGAAGCCAAAGGCATCGAAGTGGCCGAGGATTATGAGACCACCATAGATATGAGCATTGACGCCTATCTTCCCGACAGCTATATCAGCAACGAATCCCTGAAGTTTGACACCTATAAACGAATTGCCGCTATCGAAAACGATGAAGAATATGAAGACATGCTGGAGGAGCTGATGGACCGCTTCGGAGAGCCGCCGAAAACCGTGCAGAATCTCCTTGCAGTGGCCAGCCTCAAAGCCACCGCACACAAAGCCTGGATCACCGAGATCAAGCAGCAGGAGGATACCATCCGGATCACCATGCACGACCGCGCCCGCATCGACGTGGCCGGCATTCCCGGCGTCCTCGACGCCTACCCCGGAGAACTCACCTTCAGGCCCGACCGCCCCGCCATCTTCCTCTACCGCCCGAAAAAGAAGAACGCAAAAGAAAAAATCAGCTACCTGGAACGCACAAAACAAGTCGCCGAATCCCTTCGCGCTATATGCGAATAAGCCAACTACATCCCGCCTGACTCCCCCGCGCCGCCACTACCAGAAACCGGGCGCCCCGGCTGTGTGCGTACGGCGGGCATCTGCGGAGACGGAATGGAACATCTCAGCGTCCGGAATGCCTTTCGGACGGGCCAGGCGAAGTGCTTCACGCACTGAGCCTGAGGAGCACTGAACCGGGAACGCATCCGGCGTTCCCCGGTGAATTGCTCCGGCGCCCGGCCGAAAGGCGCTCCGGGCGCATAGATGTTCCCCGTCTCCGCAGCCGCCCGCCGTACGCACACAGCCGGGGCACCCGGTTTCGTCCAAATAAATTGAAGAATTTGTGAAAAAAGTTGCCCTCCCAGAAAAAAAAAGGTATAATTGGTTCGATATCATGCCAGGAACATGAAAAAACGAAAAAACACCGCAGAAAAGCGGTACCGGAGGTAAAGAAACAAAATGAAAAGAACAAGTGCAAAAGTTGTCTGCAGTCTTCTTACCGCCGCGATAGCTGTGACCGGACTTTCCGGATGCGGAGGGGACAGCACGGTGGTAGACGGAACCCAGACAGCTCTGGTGATCAATGACGAAGAAATAAATCTTGGAAAGGCAAACTTTATGCTGCGCTATCAGCAGGCGACGATGGTCAATTATTATCAGACCATGAGTTCCATGTTCGGGCAGGAGTATTCCCTGTCTTTTGACGCCCTTTCCGACACAAGCGACGAAGACAGCCCTACGGTGGGCGAGAATCTGAAGGCAGATGCGCTGACGTCCATTGAGCAGGCGTTTCTGATGAGACAGCATGCATCGGAGTATGAGGTTGCTCTGACAGAGGAAGAGATAACCGGAGCGCAGGAAGCGGCGGCATCATTCATGGAGAGCAACGATGCGGAAACCCTGACCAAACTGGGAATTACTCAGGAGGATATCCAGGATGTCATCGAAGTCTATGCGATTCAGCTGAAAATGCACGATCCGATGATTGCGGATGTGGATACGGAAGTCAGCGATGAGGAAGCCCAGCAGTCAAAAATCAGTTATGTGCGCGTATCCACGGAAGGAACAGAAACCGATGAAAACGGGGATACCATCGAGCTGACCGATGAGGAGAAGGCCGAGAAAAAAGACATCGCCCAGAGATTTCTGGACGCCCTGAATGCGTCCGAGGATCCGGCGTCTGTGACTTTTGCCGATCTGAGAACAGAGATCAATGATCAGTTGAACGAAGAGAGAAGAGCGGAGGAGGCCGCAGCACAGGAGGACAGCAGCACGGCGGAGGATGAAACCGGAGATGCTGCCCAGTCCGACAGTACCGAAGGTACTTCCGGAGATGCCGCGCAGTCTGACAGCACAGCGGATACTTCCGGGGATTCGTCCTCCACGGATACGGAGGAAGACTCCGACGTTGTCTATCTGACGTCTTCACAGACAACTTTCGGAGCAGATGATGAGGACCTGGATGACGCGCTGAAAGAAGCGGCGGAGACCCTGAGCGACGGCGAGGTTTACGGGGAGGTCATCGAAGGCGAGGATGCGTATTACGTTGTGCGTATGGACAGTGTGCTTGACCGCGATGCGACGGACAGCCAGAAAGAAACGATTGTTCAGGAACGGCAGAGCGAAGCGTACAGTGATCTGCTGGACGGATGGATTGAGGAAAGCGATATCTCTGTAAAGAGGGCATGGAACAGACTGGAAGTTACCGACTACGATCTGTATACGATGACTGTGGACTCTGCGGACAGCTCCACAAGTACCGACAGCACGGCGGAGACAGACAGTGCAGCCAATACGGACAGCGCAGCGGAAACGGACAGCACGGCCAATACCGACAGTTCCGCTGGCTGAACTGTAACCTATGTTCTCATACGGTCTGTGCAGTGGATGCACAGACCTGACGGAACGGCAACTGGAGGAGACAAAATGACAAAAGAAGCATTTGCACAGCTGGCCGGCGAAGGAGTGATCCTGCTGGACGGCGCGACTGGTTCCAATCTGACAAAAGCGGGAATGCCAAAAGGAATCAGCACCGAAGTATGGACTTTGGAACATGCGGAGATTTTGATCGGACTGCAGAAGGAATATCTTGCGGCGGGGAGTCAGATCGTCTATGCCCCGACTTTTGCGGCGAATCGGATCAGTCTGGGAAATTTCGGTTACGAAGACCGTGTGGAAGAACTGAATACACGTCTGGTTGCACTGTCTAAGCAGGCAGTGGGAACCGGTTCCGGATGGATTGCGGGAGATATTACGACCACAGGGAAAATGATGGAGCCAAAAGGGGAACTGACCTATGGAGAGCTTTATGACGCTTATGCAGAGCAGATTGCTGCGCTTGCAAATGCGGGGGCAGATCTTCTGGTGGCGGAGACGATGCTGAGTGTGGATGAAACGTGCGTCGTGCTTGACGCGGCGGCGTCCGTCTGTGATCTTCCTGTTATGTGCAGCCTGACTCTGGAGGCGGACGGTTCTGCTCTGTTCGGAGGAAATGCGGTGGAAGCTGTGGAGACGCTTCAGGAAATGGGAGCGGCTGCGGTCGGGTTAAACTGTTCTGTGGGACCGGATCAGCTGGAGGCGGTGGTCCGCAGTATGGCAAAAGTGGCGAGAGTACCGGTGATCGCGAAGCCTAACGCCGGACTTCCGGTCATCACGCCGGAAGGGGAAGCGGTCTACAGTATGAATGCACAGGACTTTGCGAGGCATATGAAAGTACTTGTGGACGCAGGCGCCGGCGTGATTGGAGGCTGCTGCGGAACTACCCCGGAGTATATCCGGCTTCTGGCAGAAATGCTGGGAAAATAAGAGAAATAGAAAATTGTTTCCCGGACGGGGCGTTTTCGGAATTGTTTACTGAAAAAAACGGTTCTGAAAACGCCCCGTAATTGTTAGCGTTCAGCCAGGTCTGTACATTCACTGCACAGACCGTATGAAAACGCAGAGCCTGCGGGCAAACGGAACGACGTGATACTTAGATTCTCGTGTCAAACAGACCGCAGAAGCTGTCGATCGGATCCTTGGCGGTAAACGCTTCGGGTCCTGCCGTCAGCTTTTCTACCAGCGCGTCGAAAGTCGAGTTCTCGGCGTCGTAGGTATTGATATAGGTGCGCGCCTGCGGAATATCCGCCAGCATGGTCGGCTGACCGCAGCCGATGACAACAACCGGAAGTTCAAACACATACCACGGAATCTCACCGCCGCCCTTGGACATGCCGAAGCTCGGTCTTCCGCTGGAAACGTCGCACAGCGTGATCACAAGATCCATATCCTTTACAAAATCAGCGATTGCGTTCTTTCCGGCGAAATAAATATTGATATCCGGTTTCTCACCCGCCTCGATTTTTTTCTTCATCACATCCAGAGGGCTTTCATAGATAAACGCGTCGAAGCCTTTTGCGCACAGCTTTTCCTTCAGAAGTTCCGCCGGATTCTTCTTGCCTCCCATTCCCATCGCCTTCATCAGGAAGGACATGCCGCCTTCCGCAGCCTTGATATGGACGATCATGATTCTCTTATACCGTTCCGGTGTCAGAGGAAGGACGTCCGGATCTTTGTATTTTACCAGAGTAATGCAGTCGTTGCTGATAGCCTTCTGCATATCCTTGTATTCCTGTCTGCCGAGGGTCTGTTCTGCGATTTCCGGCTGCGGCACCAGATCTTCTTTCGCTTTTCTGTGCAATCCGAGATGTGCCTTCAGGCCGAGAATTCTTGTCAGCGCCTCGGTCATCCGTTCCTCACAGATCGTTCCGTCCCTGTAAGCGTTCAGCATGGTATTGAAATCCTCTTCCGGATCGTTGAAGAACAGGAACATATCGCATCCGGCATTGATGGTGCGGGGAAGCATCTCCGAGCGTTTCATCCGGTCGGTCATTCCCACCATATGGGAAGCGTCGGTGACTACCATTCCGTTGAAGCCCAGGCGGTCGCGGAGCAGGCCTTTCATGATTTCCGGACTCAGCGTCGCCGGCATCATATCGTCGTCCTTCAGATCAGGGTTGATGGCTCTTACATATTCCGGCAGCATGATATGACCTGCCATAATTGCATCCAGCCCGTTGTCGATCAGGGTTCTGTAAACCAGCCCATAGGTCCTGTCCCATTCCTTGACGCCGAAATAGTTGACATTATTGGAAAGATGCGCGTCCCGGAAGTCCTGTCCGTTGCCCGGGAAGTGTTTTGCCGCGCAGGCAAAGCCCGGAATTGTGTGGGCGCCTTTCAGATATGCGGCGCTCATGTTCGCGACCCGCTGGGGATCATTTCCGAACGCGCGGGTGATGATCTCTGTATTTTCCCAGTTATAGGCGATATCGCATACCGGTGCGAAAGCCATGTTGCAGCCGATGGACGCCGCTTCTTCGTTGGACATTTTTCCCAGCGCGTACGCATAATCTTCGTTTCCGGTAGCGCCGATTTTTACGCCGGAGCCGATTTTCGTTCCGTCTGCGCAGGCGCCGTCTCCGCCGGCCTCCGTATTGCAGGCAATAAATACCGGTATTTTTGCATATTTCTGAAGTTTTCGGTTCTGTTCCTGAATCGCCTTGACCGGCGCCGGGTTGTAGCGGCAGCCGCCCAGGTGATACTTTTCCATCAGTTCTTTCAGATACGCTTCGTCATGGGAAGCCGTCAGCTGAAAGAAAAGCTGTCCGACCTTTTCCTCGTCACTCATGCCGGCGATGGTTTCCTCCACCCACTGGATATCCTCATCAGACAGCCAGTAAGGATTCGCTTTCAGATTTACCATATCTGTTCTCCTTTCCTGCGGAATGATACCTGCTGTACAGCGCATCGCAGATAACCGTACCGGATTGCTTGTCTGCGTTTCCAATGGTTCCGGTCAATTGCCGAACGCGCACCCATACATCTGTACTCTGTATCGTCCGATCCGCAATAAAAAATGAAATGTTATAATTTCGTTACAGTTCAGCCAGGTCTGGGCATTTACCATATCATTATCATACACAATTTTAAAGGGGAAGTGTTAGAAGAATTTTGTGAACTTACGGAAGATTTTTATCCTGGCGGGCAGCGAACCAGGCGGACGTGCCTGTATGTTCCTTTGACGACTGCTGCGGGGATCGGAATCCTGAAACAAAAACAGCGGCATACCGAAGTATACCGCTGTTTTCTAATGAGGGGGGAGATAGTGAGTGGTTAATCAACTATCTGTCATATAGTATACGGAAAAAATGTGTTGAAAGTATGTCCATTTTCTAAAAGAAACAGAAAGAATATTAAATCCCAATTTATAAAATCCGCAGAAACTGTCGGGAAAAGTGATCTTTTGCCGACGGTTTCTGCGCAAAACAATTTTAAAAAAACCCCAACAATGTGTCGTTAAATTTTATTTTTTGCCTGGTTTTGCGGCGCAGCCGGTTTGCCGGACCGGATATTTGTTTTCTGCTGTATCAATCTTTCTGATAGAGAATCCGGATGGAATTCAGTACGCAGATCACTGCGACACCGGTGTCAGCAAACACTGCCATCCACATATTGGCGAAGCCTGCAAGCCCCAGAATCATGACGAGGGCCTTGATGACAAGTGCAAATACCACGTTCTGACGGGCAATTCTCAGGGAAGAATGGGCAATCTCCAGGGATTTCGGAACCGCGTCCAGGCGGGAAGTCATAAACACTACGTCGGCTGCCTCGATTGCCGCGTCTGCGCCGCTGCCCATTGCCGCTCCCACATCTGCGCCCGCCAGCACGGGAGCGTCGTTGATGCCGTCTCCGACGAACATGACGGAGCCGTGGGCAGCCCGGATGTTCTGCAGCGCCTCAAGCTTTTCCTGCGGCAGAAGGCGTGCGTGTACTTCGTCAATTCCTGTGGCCTGTGCCACTGCCTCCGCATTTTCCTGCGCGTCTCCGGTGAGCATTGCAGTGACAATACCTTTGGAGCGGATGGAAGCGACAGCTGCCGAAGCCTCAGGTTTGATCGTGTCGGCGATCACCAGATGCCCGAGGAAAACTCCATTCAGCGCTGCAAAAACTTCTGTTCCGTAGCCGGAGTCTGCAGTGACTCCGCTCACATGGAAGGAATCCATCAGTTTCCTGTTGCCGCAGAGCACTTCACCCTGCGGAAGTACCGCCCGGATTCCCTGCCCGGCAATTTCTTCCACGGTGGACGGGTGTTTCAGAGCCAGGTTTCTGGCTTCTGCCGCGGCAAGAATGCTATGTGCGATAGGATGAGAAGAGTTCTGCTCGCAGGATGCACACAAGGTCAGCAGAGTATCTGCATCCGTGTCGCCGGCGGGTACCGCCTCCTGGAGAGTGAATGTTCCTTCTGTGATTGTTCCTGTCTTATCCATTACAACAGCGCGGATATTTTTCATGGCTTCCAGCGAAATACCGCCTTTGAAAAGAATTCCACGTTTGCTTCCGGCTCCGATTCCGGAGAAGAAAGCGAGAGGAACGCTGAGAACCAGTGCGCAGGGGCAGCTGATGACAAGGAATGTGATCGCTGTATAAATCCAGTGGTTCCAGTCGCCGGTGAACAGGGACGGCACAATGGCGGTCAGCAGTGAGAGAATGACCACAAATGGAGTATAAATTCTGGCAAAACGGGCGATGAAGCGTTCGATCTGAGGTTTGCTTGCTGCAGCATTCTCCACGGAATCAAGTATTTTGGTTACCATAGATTCGTCCAGAATCTTTTCCACGCGCATTTTCAGCAGACCGGAAGTATTTACACATCCGGATACGACGGAGTCGCCGGCTTTTACAGACACAGGAACGGGTTACCCGGTGACCGGTGAGGTGTCGATC
>ERZ1090862.1349-NODE-1351-length-10866-cov-4.959393_pt1 | contig 10866 bp, 11 predicted proteins | sample MGYA00478481_ERZ1090862 | MGnify/ENA primary metagenome ERZ1090862 (study PRJEB33644, sample SAMEA5815745) | chicken gut metagenome | biome: Chicken; feature: Gastrointestinal Tract; material: Caecum | place: Ireland | collected 2019-01-01 | study: A study of... | reverse complement strand
GTCCGAAAAGTACGTGCTCTGACCGGGCAGACAGAGGGCGTGATCGAACTTGCCTATATCTATACTCTGGGAAGTGAATTTGTCCCGCAGCTTGTGAGTGATTTTATACACACATACGAAGAGCTGAATGTAAAATTTCGCTTTACGGTGGGAAATACGTCCGAGGTGATCCAGGGATTGAAAGATGAAAAATACGATATCGGGTTCTGCTCCATGGCGGAGCGGGAGTCGGGCATACAGTTTACGCCGGTCGGGACAGAGAATCTGGTTGTGGTAGTGCCCAAAGGGCATCCGCTTGCTTATTCCGGGTCTGTAGACCTGGAGCAGGCGGCAGCCTATCCGCAGATATTTTATACGCCGAACAGCGGTCTTCGGCCTGTAGTGGACCGGATGTTTGAGCAGCTTAAGGTCAGGCCGGATATCGCGTATGAGATCGAGGAAGACGGATCCATGGCGGGGCTTGTGGCGCAGAATTTCGGAATCGCGGTGATGCCGGAGATCCCTGTCCTGAAAATGCTGGATGTGGATGTGCTCAGAATACGGAACCAGCATGAAAAAAGATATGTCTATATGGCGAGGAACAGAGAGCAGTATGAGCCCCCGCTTGTACGGCGCTTTGAAGAGTATGTAAAGCGGCGGGGGCTTTAGCAGTCAGATATGAGTTCCTTCTTTCTGAATAAAGGAAATGAAATTCCGCACGGCCGGGATCTGGTATCGGTTTTTCATATATGCCATATATACGGTATGGCGGAGATTGACGTTGGCAAGATGAATCTTTTCCAGAGGAAAATGATCCAGTATCTCCACGTCCGCCACAAGTGCAATTCCGAAATTTTCCGCTACTAGTGATGCGATCGCGTTCTCATCCGGTGATTCGCATATGATATTGGGCTTCATAGAATAAGAAGAATAAATTCGGTTTGTAAAACCACCCAGGCCGGATGTCCTGTCATACCCCATGACAGGATAATTTTCCAGATCCTGAAGAACAGGGTCTGCTTTTCCGGCCAGGGGATGCCCCAACGGAGTGATCACGATCATTTCCTGGTTCAGGATCGGGACAAATTGGATATCCGGCTCATTTTCTACATATGATCCGAATATGACGTCGTACTGGTCTGTTTTCAGCCCGCTTATCATCTCGCGAGTATAACTTTGATGGAAACTAAAGCTGATCTGTTTATTTTTCCCCTTTTCAAGGAATTGCCTTACTGTATGGGGAATATACCGGGCAGCCAGAGGAAATACATAGGCTATATCTACATGTCCGGCGTTTCCAGACAGCTTCTTCATCTGCTTTTCTGCGATCCTTACTTCGTTTAGAATCCGGTCTGCATGTTCCAGAAAGATCCGGCCGTATTTTGTAAGCGTAACGGTGCGGCCTTTTCTCTCAAAAAGAATAATACCCAGTTCCTCTTCCAGATTGGCAATCGAGCGGCTCAGGGACGGCTGGGAAATATTCAGTTCAGATGCTGCGAGACGAAAGTGCTGGCATTGTGCAATGGTTTGAAAATAAAGAATCTGATTTAAAGTCATGTCTGCCTCCTTTTTGTGGATTATACCATATAGTGATAGCATATAGCTATCAAAAAATACAAAAAGATATATTGGAACTATTAATTTGTTTTCCGTATAATGGAGCCAGAGAGGTTGTTTGATATTTAACAAACAAAAAAGTAACAAAACAAAAGGAGAAAAAATCATGGCAGAGAGAATCACAGGACACACAGAATTGATCGGGCTGATGGCATATCCGATCAGACATTCAAGTTCACCGGCAATGCACAACGAAGCATTTGCCACTTTGGGACTGGACTACGCTTATCTTGCATTTGAAGTGGACAACAGCACATTGGAGGATGCGATCAAAGGCCTGCGCGCATTAAAGATGGTAGGCTCCAATATATCCATGCCGAACAAGACTGTAGTAGGACAGTATCTGGATGAACTCTCACCGGCGGCAGAGATGTGCGGCGCTGTCAATACGATCGTAAATGACAACGGAAAGCTGATCGGACACATCACAGACGGTATCGGATATATGCAGTCCTTAAAGGATAACAATATTGATGTGATCGGCAAAAAAATGACGATCACCGGAGCCGGCGGCGCCGCAAAAGCAATCGAGGTACAGGCTGCTCTGGACGGAGTGAAAGAAATCTCTATCTTCAATATTAAAGATAAATTCTGGGAAGCGGCAGAAAAGACAGTCGAGACAATCCGCAATAATACAGATTGTGTTGTAAATCTGTACGATCTGGATGACAAAGAGAAATTAAGAGAAGAGATCGCTGACAGCTATCTTTTCGCACAGGCAACAGGGGTTGGGATGAAACCGCTGGAAGGCCAGTCTGTAATTCCGGACAAATCTTTCTTCCGCCCGGATCTGATCGTTACTGATACGATCTATGCGCCGAGAGAGACGCTGACCCTGAAGATGGCAAAAGAAGCAGGATGCAAGACAATGAACGGTCTGGGAATGATGCTTTTCCAGGGAGATGCGGCGTTCTATCTGTGGACAGGTAAACATATGCCGATCGACCACATGAAAGAAGTACTTGACATTAAATACGACTAAAATGACAATGAGAGGAGAGGGAAATATATACTATGAATAAGAAATATCTGCCCAGTGCACTTATCCTTTATTTAAACTATTTTATCCATGGTATCGGATGTTCCATCTTAAGCCAGCAGCTTGTTAAAGAACTTCTGGCAGAACAGTGGGGCATGAGCGATGTAATGGGAGTCACGGCAGTTGCCGCGGCACTCGGACTGGGACGTCTGATCTCCCTTCCGTTTGCAGGTCCCCTGTCCGATAAATTCGGACGAAGAGTCTCCGTGCTGATCGGATGCTTTTCCTATGTGATTTTCTTCGTGGGAATCGCGTTTTCACCGAATATGGCGGTCGCTTACGTGGCGGCAGTACTTGGAGGTATCGCTAACTCATTCCTCGATACAGCTACATATCCGGCAGTTGCGGAGATCATCTACAAATATACCGGTATAGCTACAATGGGAATCAAGCTGTTTATCTCAGTAGCACAGCTGCTCCTTCCATTTTTCCTCGGAATCTGCGTGGGAACTTCCATGTCATATCTGACGCTGCCCCTCGTATGCGGCATTGTGATCGCAGTACTTGGTGTGCTTGCAATCTTTGCACCGCTTCCGAAAGTGGAGGGCGTAGGAAAAGGAGAGTCCTTTATCAACAATTTAAAGAGCGCTCATTTCTCTCTGGAGAGTGTCGCCCTGATCCTGATCGGATTTACATGTACAGCGACATTCCAGCTCTGACTGAACTGTGCGCAGACATTCGGTACGGATGTCGCGGGAATAGCATCTGAAGATGTCTCCATGATGCAGACCTATTATTCGGCGGGAACACTGGTTGCTCTGTTTGTGACAAGTATTCTGATCACGAAGTTCAAACAGGTTCGTTTCCTCGTGATCTATCCGGTGATCTCACTGGTAATGCTGGTGCTCGTTTATCTGGTAAAGAGTCCGATGATCTGCTATGTCGGCGCGTTTGTGATCGGCTACGCGGGAGCCGGCGGAGTGCTCCAGATGGTGACAGCTGTCGCAAACGACCTGTTCCCGAAGATCAAAGGTACGCTTACAAGCCTTGTTATGATCGCGTCCAGCCTGTGTAACTACACGATCCTGACAGCGGCATCCAATATGAGTGCATCAGGTGTTATCGTGATGAACATCGTGATCACGATTATCGGTATCGTACTTGCAGTCTTTGTAAATGTAAGATACGGTGTACTGCTGAAAAATGCAGACACATCCAAATAAGTAATACAGCAAGACAGGCAGCCTGCGGACAGAGCCTACATAGAACGGATCTGTCCGGAACGCTGCCTTCCTGCGGTTAATAAAAACATAATAAAAAACAGGAGGATAATGAAGAATGAATCCGGTAAAAGTAAGAAATGTAGAGATCGGCACAGGAATTCCCAAGATCTGTGTCCCCATTGTCGGCGTTACAAGAGAAGAAATCTTAAAGGCGGCAGAGACAATTAAGACTACCGCGGCGGATGTGGTAGAGTGGCGCGTTGACTGGTATGAGGATATTTTTGATTTCGACAAGACAGAGGATACGATGAAAGCATTAAGAGATGTTCTGGGCGAGATTCCGATTCTTTTTACATTCCGTACTTCCAAGGAAGGCGGTGAGAAAGCAATCGAGACAGATGCTTATGTAGAGCTTAATCAGAAAGCGGCACAGACAGGACTTATCGATCTGGTGGATATTGAGGCGTTCACAGGAGACGACGCGGTAAAAGCAGTTGTTGAGACAGCTCATGCATGCGGCGTAAAAGTCGTTGCGTCCAATCATGATTTCCATAAGACGCCGGACAAAGATGAGATCGTGTCACGGCTTCGGAAAATGCAGGATCTCGGGGCAGATATCCCGAAGATCGCTGTTATGCCGGAGAATAAGAAAGACGTGCTCACACTTCTGGCAGCTACCGAGGAGATGGCGTCAGAGTATGCAGACCGCCCGATCATTACCATGTCCATGTCCGGGACAGGCGTTATCAGCAGACTGTGCGGAGAGGTGTTCGGTTCTGCACTGACATTCGGAGCGGTAGGAAAAGCATCCGCACCCGGACAGATGGGAGCAGAGGACCTTCAGACAGTTCTGGGACTTCTTCACAAAAGTCTTTAATCCGATTTAAGGAGGTATATAATGGCAGGATTTAACAACAGAGAACAGTTTCTGGCTTCCGAGCCGGAGATGGACATGATGAACTGGATCTGCGATATGCGGATCAGTCGGAAAACCAGATTCTGGATATCATATATCCGGATGAGGGAGATGGGCCGTATCCGCTCGTTATCGTGTTCCACGGCGGCGCATTTGCCATGGGGCATAAAAGGACGCATCACATCAAATCAATGTGTCTCCCTGTGACACAGGGGTATGCCGTTGCTACTGTGGAATACCGTCTGGTGCAGGAAGCGCTCTGACCGGCACAGCTTATTGACGGAAAGGCTGCGATCCGGTATCTGAGAGCCAATGCAGACAAGCTGAACCTTGATACGGAGCGCTTTGCCGTATGGGGAAATTCCGCCGGCGGTACTGTAACCCAGCTTCTGGCGGTAACCGGCGACCGTGAAGAGTACGATGACCTTTCCGTGGGAGTAAAGGCGTCTTCAAAAGTACAGTGTGCGCTTGCGTGGTATACGATCAGTGAGCTATGCTCTGCGGAACAGTTCGGTGTCGATATCGAGGACATCAGGACAAGGACAGGCGCGGGAAAAGGCATGATGCCGGGAGACGGCGTGGGGACTTCATCACTGTTTACCATGCTCCTCGGCTATAATCCGATCCAGTATCCGGAAAAAACATGCAGGGTAAGCCCGATCTGCCAGGTGAGAGAAGACTGTCCGTCGATGCTCCTTGAGCACGGGACGGATGATCTGATCATCGATCACCACCAGTCCATCTATATGTATGAGAAAGTGAAGGCGGTCTGTGGCGAGGATCGTGTAGAACTGGAACTTTTTGAGGGAGAACCGCACGGTTCCCAGAAGATCAAAGACAATGAGAATATCAGCCGGTGCATAGACTTGCATCTTTACAACGGGAAGAATCCGTACAGAAAAGAGCTTGGAAAGATCCGTATCATCGGTGAAGAAGAATAAGATAAGGAGAAGCGGGACTGGAAACTATAATATCAGTGATCGGCCTTCTGGTGGCAGCGGTAGTATTTATTGTTGTAATCTGGAAAGGCCTGGATGTGTTTACATCTACAATTCTTGTCTCCTTTATTATCATCCTTACAAGCTGGATGCAGTGGTGGGACGCGCTTACGGCATATGCAGACGGCTATATCGGATTTATAGGAAGCAATCTGTTCGTACTGGTAATCGGTGCTGTGTTCGACGAGCTGATGGGATCATCGGGATGTGCCGAGTCTATTGCTAACGTGATCACGGAAAAGCTGGGTGTGAAGAGGGTCATTCTCTCTATCACAGTGCTCAGTACGGTGTTTGTGTACGTGGGAGTATCAGGATTTGTCGTGTTATTTGTGCTGGCGCCGATAGCCACAGTTATGATGAAACAGGCGGGATATCCGTACCGGATGATCCCGGGTATCATTTTTATAGGGGCTACATGCTCGGCTATGATTCCATATGCCATCAACATTACGAATATCATGCCGGCACAGTATCTTGGAACATCTATGAGTTCCGCCCCGATCCTCGGATGGCTCGCATTTATTGTCTCAATCGCGGTCGGATACTTTTACATGGTCCATGCGGCAAAGAAAGCCGCGATAAAAGAAGGAACCGTAGTTGACGCGAGCCAGCCTGTTAAGATTGAGCCGTCCAGAGATGATCTGCCTCCGTTCGGCATTGCTCTGATTCCGTTTGTACTGTCAGTGGTTCTTGTGCTGCTCTTTTCAAATGTTACCGATATGAATACCAACGCGGTGGTTGTTCTGAGCCTCTTCATCGGTTCCGCAGTCATCGTGCTCCTGTGTTTTAAACAGCTCAAAGGTGTGACTAAGGTAATCGGCAAGGGAGTCGACAACGGTATCGGGGCGACGATCATGGCGGCAGCTATACTGGGATTCTCAGGTGTACTGCAGTCCTGTCCGGGATTTCAGGGAGTCATTGATTTTGTCCTGGGACTGAAAATGAATCCATATATTACAGAGTTTATCGGCCTGAATGTACTGGCAGGAATCATGGGAAGCGGTACTTCCGCTATTGCCATGTTCTTTGAGCATCTCTCCAGCGGGCTGATCGCCAATGGCGCAGATCCGGGAGCGCTTCACAGGCTTGCCCCGGCGTGTGCGACCGGTATGAATACGCTTCCGAATGCGGGCGGTATGGTCGCTCAGTTGAGATGGATGAATCTGTCTCTGGCAGAGAGCTACTGGTACGTGTTTGTGACAAGTGTGCTGGCGCCGATGATCGGTTCGGCAGTGGCTGTCGTGGCAGCGATTATATTATACTAATCAGATAAATGTGAAATGTAACACGAATTATACCGTCGGAATCAGAAACCTGCTTATTATTGACTGTACGTGCATTTATCTGGTACAGTGTACCTGATACATAAATGAGCGGTTTATTGAAAGGTGAGGTGAGCCTTTGCTTTTTCGACAGATGAGATATTTTACCGCCGTTGTGGACTGTAACAGCTTTACTGAGGCGGCAGGGCAGTGTTATATATCACAGTCCGCTATCTCCCAGCAGATACGGGCGCTGGAAAAAGAACTGGGAGTGGAGCTGATCCACAGAGAAAACAGAAAATTTACCCTTACTCCGGCCGGAGAATATTTTTACAGCCAGAGTAAGGGGATTCTGGAAGAGGTGGATAATGTCCGCCGGGAGACGATACGGATCGGGCAGGATGACGAACTGCAGCTGCGCATCGGCTATCTGCGGTGCTACAGCGGCCAGGAGCTTCATCAGGCTGTTGCGGAGTTCTCTCAGCTTTATCCTGAAGTGTCTATCAGTATTGTCAACGGCACTCACGAAGAGCTGTATGATCTGCTTCGCTTCGGCGGAGTGGACGTGATCTTAAGCGACCAGAGACGGGCCTTTTCCAGCCAGTATGAAAACTATCAGCTTCTGCAGTGCGGGTGCTATGCAGAACTCTCAGTGCGCAGTCATCTGAGCAGTCAGGAATCTGTGGAGCTGGAAAGCCTGAAACGGCTTCCCTGTATCCTGATCTCTTCCAGAGAACAGCAGAATACAGAACAGGATTATTTTCAGAACACTCTGGGGTTCGGAGGAAAATTCCTGTTCGCGGAGAATCTGGAGGAGGGGAGGCTTATGGTGGCCGGGAACCGGGGCTTTCTCCCCATTGAGAGTGTGGGAACACTGCCGCCGGCAGGAGCCGCTATCAGGAGGCTGCCCATTGTCCGGAACGGGCGACAGCTTCAGAGAAACTACTGCGTGTTCTGGCTGAAAGAACAGACGAATTATTACATTGAAGAGTTTGCCGCAATCCTCAGGAAGCTTCTTACATCTGAGAATACACAGAAGAAAAACTGAAAAGTAAGAGAGTATGGACGGGTATCAGAAAAATATTCTGGTATCCGTTTTTTCAGAATAAACCGTCTGTAACGTATGGATAAAGTCCTGCAGTTCTTTTCTATGATCATTACTGTGTGTACACAATACACATTCAAAATGTTCTTCACAGTCAAAAGGAATCCATGCGGAAAGAGGCATATCCAACGGACTATGATGCTTGCGTGCGAAAAGTCGGTCGCGATGGTGCGACCTATGAGCCGGAACTGGTGGGGAACCATCGCCAATCCTGTGCGGACCTTCCTGCATCAAAACGATTTTTCCGGTAAGACGGTCGTTCCATTTATGACCCACGGCACCAGCGGCCTGCATGTGCAAGATGTGACAAAACTTTGTCCTGGGGCTAAGGTATTGAACGGACACGGAATTTTCAATTCTTATCAGGTATCCACAAAGAAAAACGCGCCGGAAAATATGGAAAATTACCAGGCGGATATTGACAGGTGGCTTGGAAAAATCGGGTACTGGGGGATGCGGACGAAATCCTGGACCAAATGAGGTCATTAATAGGAGGAGGTCACGCACATGTATTCCTACGAAGACAGGTTAAGAGCCGTAAAGCTCTATATCCAATACGAGAAGAGTTATGCATCAGTTTATAGAGAACTTGGATATCCTCCATCTTCTCATTCGATAAAGCTCTGGTATAAAGAGTATGAGCAGAACGGCGATCTGCATAAATCATACAATAAAACTAACAAATATAGTGAAGAACAGCGCCGGACCGCCATTCAGTACTATGTTGAGCATGGCCGGAGCAAATCTAGAACAGTTAAAGCTCTCGGGTATCCCACCCGGCAGCAATTAACAGAATGGATAAAACAAGATCTGCCGGACGAGGTGCGGCCTTGCACTAACAGCCAATCTTTGGTACATTTATCGAAAGAGCAGAAAGAACAGGCCGCCATCGAATTATGTACCAGAGATGGAAGCGCACAGGAGATTGCTGATAAATATAATGTAAGCCGATATTCTGTGTATAACTGGGCCTGGGATCTTCTCGGGAAAGGAAACGTATCACCCATGCCCAAAAAGAAGCGAGATACTAAGGTCGCAACTACGGATGAAATTAATTCCCTGAAGAAGGAAATCGAACAACTTCACAGCGAGGCTGAAGAGCTTCAGCGACAGGTTTATCGACTCCGGCTTGAAAAAGATGTACTCGAGAAAGCAGCCGAAATCATAAAAAAAGATGAGGGCGTCAGTCTTGATAAGCTGACCAATCGGGAAAAAGCAATCGTGATTGGCGCCCTTCGCAATAATTATAAACTCCATGAATTACTGGATGTCTTCCACATGGCCAAGAGCAGCTATTGTTATCATCAAGCAGCTTTAAAGGTTCCGGATAAATATAGCAAACTTCGCAAGAAGATCCAAACGGTGTTCGATAACTCCTCAGGCAGATATGGTTATCGTCGCATTCATAGTTCTCTCAAAAGCGAGAAAATCATCGTTTCGGAAAAGGTAGTCCGTCGGATCATGAAAGAAGATAAACTTACTGTCCTTAGTATAAAACGAAAGAAATATAACTCATACAAGGGAGAGATAACACCTGCAGTACCGAACGTAATTAAGCGCGATTTTCATGCCGAACAGCCAAATATGAAGTGGCTGACAGATATCACTGAGTTTCACATACCGGCAGGAAAGATCTATCTATCCCCGATTATAGATTGTTTTGATGGTCTTCCTGTTTCATGGACAATCGGAACGTCACCAGATGCCGCGCTTGTTAATACTATGCTTGATAATGCTATCGGCACCCTAAAGGAAAATGAACACCCAATCGTCCATAGTGATCGAGGAGCACACTACCGCTGGCCAGGCTGGATCGAGAGAATGGAAAACGCAGGATTAACCAGATCTATGTCAAGAAAAGGGTGCTCTCCTGATAACTCCGCTTGCGAAGGTTTCTTTGGCCGCCTTAAAAATGAAATGTTTTATGGTCGCTCATGGAGAGATGTTACTATCGAGGAGTTTATCAAGATTCTCGATGAATATATACACTGGTACGCAGAAAAAAGAATTAAGCTTTCCCTCGGAGGGTTGAGTCCAATTCAATACCGACAGAGCCAAGGACTTATAGCAGCATGATAAATGGGGATAACGAAGGATTAATGGTCCAAGAAAATGTCCGCATCCCCATATAATGAACTATATACTGTTTTGCAGGATGAAATGTGCAGAACTGTTGAATTACAAAATAGTTACTTCGCCAAAGATTATGACACATCGAAACTAAATCAAACAAAGGATAGAGTTGAAAGTGCACTTTCGAAATCAGATTATTTAGAATATGAACAGTTGTACAAGGAATTTTCGGGACAAAATGATGCACTAAGAGACTTCATTGACAATGCATTAAATTCAACATACAGCGTTGAAACTAACACAAATATAAGTAAAGATTATCCATTTGCAGTATTGGAGGAGGATATACCATTACCATGGTCATTTAAACCAATTACTAAACAAACCCAAAATCATCCTACATGGATTATAGCAAATGAAGCGGACGTCTTGGACGAACCTCCTTACGCCAATCTTTTTATTGATGATACCTCAGCTGAATATACCTTTGATATTCATCAAGCGGAAACAAAAGAAATAACGGTACAAGATGAGTCAGGAAGTTTGCAAAAAGCCTTAGTGAATACGGAAGTAAATTTTGATATGAAAGAAGGGTATAGTATTGACCAGTATACGGATTTAAATGAGCGTCCAGCGTACCTTTTTAAAGATAAAAATGAAAAAATACTTTTAGCGTTAAAAAATTATGATGGTGAAGATTACTATGTTTTATAT
>ERZ1090862.1348-NODE-1350-length-10882-cov-5.191373_pt1 | contig 10882 bp, 10 predicted proteins | sample MGYA00478481_ERZ1090862 | MGnify/ENA primary metagenome ERZ1090862 (study PRJEB33644, sample SAMEA5815745) | chicken gut metagenome | biome: Chicken; feature: Gastrointestinal Tract; material: Caecum | place: Ireland | collected 2019-01-01 | study: A study of... | reverse complement strand
ACATTGAGATCTTCCAGGCGGATTCCCAGCCTGCGGAGAAGTTTTCTGGCCTCCTTCCTTGTCCCCGAGCCTTTCTCACGCAGGATCAGCGGCTCGTCCTGTATCCACGAGGTGATTTCTTTCCCTCTCCGCTCCAGAAACCGCTCTTCTCCCGGGGTTATGACTACCAGCTCATCCTGATAAAACGGCAGATAGATACAGTGTTTTTTATCCAGAACTGTTCCGGCAAAACCGATATCCGCCTGGTGGGAAACGATCCGCTCCACTACGCCCGCACTGTCCGTCTCCGCAACGTTCAACTGTTCCGCCGGATATTTCCTGCGGAATCTGACCATAATATCCGGCAGAAGATACTGAGAAGGTATCGTAGAGGCCGCAATTTTCAGAATCCGCTTTCCCTTTCTTGCGCTGGTTCCGAAATGTTCTCTTATCTCTCTCTCTATCGCCAGCATCTTTTCCGCATAGGTATAAAGTTCCCGCCCTGCGTCCGAGAGTTTCACTTCTTTTGTGCTCCGGATAAAAAGGCAGATATCCAGTTCTTTTTCAAGAGCCGAAATATGTGCGCTCACTGTCGGCTGAGTGAGATAAAGCTGTCTGGCTGCCTCAGAAAAGTTCTTTGTCTCGGCCACACGCACAAAAGCCTCAAGCTGTTTCAGATTCATAGATTTCCCACCCTCTCACTCTCTGCGCCCTCTTTTCTCGTCATACCGGTGCGGTCTGTATATTCCAGCATCTGTTTCGCGCATCTGCGGCTTGTTCTGAACATATCTCTCACCTCTGACACTGTGATCTTCCCGTTCTCTCTGAGAACGCTGCGTATCCCGCGCTCCATCTCGCTGACATCTTCCGGCAGGGCGAAGACTCCCGGAACAATCTCCACGGCCTCTTCCCGTATCTGAAACAGAGAGAATATCTCCCGTATATCAGATTCCGGTATTTTTCCGATCTCCATATCATCGATCCGTCTGAAATTATACCCGGCATCCGCAGCCTCCTTCCGGAACACGCTCAGCACATGAAGATACGCCTCGTCTTCTGCCGGATAATATCCTGCGGGAGCAAACAGACCGTCTTCTTTCTCCAGCACACCGACGCGCACAAGCCATTCTATATATGCATCTGCAGCCTTTTTTTTCATTTTTTGCGGCAAAGCATTTCTGAATCCTGCAGCAGGGATCCCGATACGGTACGGATATCGTTTCAGATACTCTCCGATTACCTGAAGTATTTTCTCTCTTATCCTTCTCTCGTCCTCCGCGTGCCATATATATATGCTGTCAGACACCGGGAACGCCTCTGCCCTTCCGCAGTCTTTCAGAACCGAAACCGAATCTTCCGTCTCGCTTCTGCTCAGTCCCAGTTCCCTGGAAAGTTCTTCAACAGACACCATTGTCCCGCCATGCTCACGAAGCTGAAGTTCTGTGCGCTCTTCCCTGCTGCCCTCCTCTCTCAGGCGGAGACGTGCGAGTACCTCAGAGCTGAACCTTTTCTCTTTTCCTGCGTCAGAATCAAGCACGGTTCCTCCGCCGATGGTTTCAAGCGGAGAATAGAACCTCACAATAAACCTGTCCCCCGGCCGCAGAGCCGTATCGGATTCCATCCGCAGCTGCGCATACCCGCTCTCCCCCGGAAGAAGCGTTTCATGATCAAGAAGAACCGCCCTGCAGAGGAGTTCTGAGGTTCCGCTGTAAAAATGAAGTCTCATCTGGTTTTTAAGCACGCGTGAGGAATCTTCCAGCATCTTAATTCTTACATCGACTCTGCGTCCTGAGCGCATGCTCTCCTCCGCGGATACAACGCACCCTCTCCGTATCTCCTGTCTGTCGACGCCGGAAAGATTCAGAGCCGCACGCTGTCCGGACACGCAGAAGTCTGTCTCTTCATTATAGACCTGTATTCCTCTCACACGGCATTCCAGCCCCCGGGGATACACAGAAAGTTTGTCTCCCTTCACGATCTTTCCGTTCAGCACAGTACCGGTCACTACGGTTCCGAACCCGGCTACGGAAAATACTCTGTCAACGGGCAGCCTCGCGGCTCCGTTCCCGCTGCGCGGCCGGATGGATTCCGCCATCTTTCCGATCTCTTCTTTCAGCGCGGGGATTCCTTCTCCGGTAACCGCTGACGCACGGAGAAGGGGGGTATCCGATGGAAGTTTATTCCCGAGTTCTTCCCGTATCTCTTCTTCCACCATGGACAGCCATTCTTCGTCCGCAAGATCGCATTTGGTGAGAACTATTATATACCGCTCCACCCCCAGAAGCGTAAGAATATCGATATGTTCCCTCGTCTGAGGCATGATTCCTTCATCCGCCGCGATCACAACCAGGACCATATCCATTCCGGTCACTCCTGCTGTCATATTATGGATAAATCTCTCATGTCCGGGTACATCGATGATTCCCGCCCGCTCTCCGTCCGGCAGATCGAAATAAGTAAAGCCCAGATCAATCGTAATTCCGCGTCGTTTCTCTTCCTCAAGCCGGTCTGTGTCCCGCCCTGTCAGCGCCTTGATCAGTGCAGTCTTTCCATGGTCAATATGCCCTGCCGTTCCTATGATCACATGCTTCATGGGCGTCCTCCTTTCCGGAGAATATCCCCGCCGCGGAATATCTCGGAGAGGTATCCGCCGTATTTTTCTTCCACCGTTCGTACATCCATAAAAAAACGTTCTCCGGATATCCTTCCGATTACAGGAATCTCCTTCCCTCTTAAACGTCTGCCCAGTTCTTCTGCCGTGATCTCCCGGGGCGCGACAGTGACCGCATAGCTTCTGATATCCTGCATCGGAAGCGAACCGCCTCCGGTCCGGGAAACACAGGGTTCCACTGCGATCTCAGCCAGAACGCCCGGTTGTTCTGCTCTGCGTTCCCTCTCCCCCGGGCTGCAGTCCGCACTGTGTATGCCGGCAGCATTGCGCAGTGACGCGGCCATATTCTCCGCCTTCCGGCGCAGAGAGTCTTCTGTTTCTGACAGCATATGCAGAACAGGAATCTTCACTTCCTTACTCTCAGGGTGCAGATATTCACGGAAGACGGCTTCCAGCGCGGCCGCTGTAAATTTGTCGATCCGAAGCGCACGAACAAGGGGATGTCTCCTGATCTTCTCGATATATTCCTTTCTCCCCGCAATAATCCCTGCCTGCGGGCCGCCCATCAGTTTATCGCCGCTGAAGCAGACCACGTCTGCCCCCTGTGCGACGGCCTCCTGGACTGTCGGTTCGTGTTCAAGTCCGTACTTTTCCAGATTCACGAGGACTCCGCTTCCCAGATCCTGTATCACCGGAATCTTCCTGGCACGCCCCAGTTTACAGAGTTCTCCCAGAGAAACAGAACAGGTGAATCCCACGATTCGGTAATTGCTTGTATGGACTTTAAGGAACGCCCTCGTTTCACCGCTGACCGCATTCTCATAATCCGTCAGCCGGGTGCGGTTTGTAGTCCCTGCTTCTCTGAGCCTTGCGCCGCCCAGCTCCATGATCTCAGGAATCCGGAAGCCTCCTCCGATTTCAACCAGTTCTCCCCTGGATACGACCACTTCTCCCCCTCCGGCCACAGCGCTTAATGCAAGCAGCACTGCCCCGGCATTATTGTTTACCGCCATGGCTGCCTCGGCTCCCGTAACGCGGCAGACAAGCTCCTCAAAATTGAGGCATCTCTCTCCCCGCTGCCCTTTCTCCAGATCATACTCCAGGTTGGAATATCCTCCGGCAATCTTCATTGCAGCCTGAAGCGCGCTCTCGCCCAGCGGGGCTCTTCCGAGCCCTGTGTGCAGAATAATTCCTGTTCCGTTGACTACCGGCTTGAGTCCGGGCCGTTCCCACCCCTCCAGCACACGGCGGATCTGTTCCGGAATTTCCGCAATGCATGCGCGCGCTTCCTGTTCTGACCCGCAGCGGGCCAGGCCTTCACGCGCACGCCCGAGTACGCTGTTGACCGCCTTGTGCACGCATTCGTAGCCATGCCTGCTTATCATTTCCTGTATGTTCTCTTCCGTCATCAGCCTGTCTACTTTCGGAAGCATTCTGTAGATTTCATTCTTATCCAAGCAAACTCTCTCCTTCTCCGGATCCGCTTTCTGCAGGTCCCGGGCACAGGATCTCTTCTGCCTCGTCTGTTCCGATGATCCGTCTCTCTTTTCCCGTGCCCTTCATTTTATTTTGTCGGCATTCCCGCTTCGCCCCGGTATTCCGGGACAGCACAACAGGGCATGCATTCTCTGCACGCCCTGCTGCCGCTCAGACTATTTTAACCGGATGAGTTTATCCTGCTTTTCCAGAACTCTGCCTATAACAGAAACTTTTGTCTCTATCCCCGCTTTCTGCAGATCTTCGACCATGCTCTCCGCCTCTTCTTCAGGCACGCTGAACAGAAGTCCTCCCGAGGTCTGAGGATCGCTGAGAAGATCCAGATATACTTCCTCAACATCACCGCTGTCCAGATACGGCTCTGCGAATTCACGGTTTCTGTATGCGCCTCCCGGGACAAGCCCCATGCGCGCATAGGATGCTGCTTCTTCCATATAGGACACATCCCTGACATGGATCTCAAGTGTAACACTGCTTGCCTTGGCCATCTCCGTGCAGTGCCCAAGAAGACCGAATCCGGTCACATCCGTACATGCATGGACTGTATGCCTCTCCGCAGCTCTTTTCGCCTTCCGGTTCAGAGAGGACATGACCCGTGCTGCCTCTCCGGCAGCACTGTCCGAAGCCATCTGCGCCTTAACCGCAGTATTGATCACTCCGCTTCCGATCTGTTTCGTAAGGATCAGCACATCCCCCGGCTGACATCCGTAGTTTTTATAGATCTTCTCCGGGTGTACGAATCCGGTGACGGACAGACCGTACTTCGGCTCATCATCCTGTACTGAATGGCCTCCCACCAGCACAGCTCCCGCCTCCATAACCTTGTCGGCTCCGCCCCGGAGTATCTCACCGAGTATCTCCGGATCAAGACAATTCGGGAAACACACGATATTGAGCGCAATCTTCGGCTCGCCGCCCATTGCGTAAATATCGCTCAGAGCATTCGCAGCCGCAATCTGTCCGAACAGATACGGGTCGTCAACAACCGGCGTGAAGAAGTCCAGCGTCTGGATGACAGCAGTCTCATCTGATATTTTATAAATCGCGGCATCGTCTGATGTCTCAAGTCCGACGAGCAGACGCTCGTCTGTAAATTTCGGCAGCTTACCCAGAACCTGGGCAAGGGTCTCAGGACCTATTTTGGCCGCTCACCCGGATGTCTTCGTCATCTGCGTAAGATGAATCTCTTTGTACATCTGTCCTCACCTCCTTTCAGAATACGGCTCCGTCATCTCCTCCTACGGACGGATGACCCTTCCGGCTTTCTGCATTGTTTCCACAATACTGTACATATTTGTCACTGTTCCCACCGCAAGCTTATCCTTGATTCCGTGGTAGTCCAGACAGGTACCGCAGGTCATGATCTCTACGCCCTGCTCTGCCAGGCTCTTCAGATCTTCCAGCACCGGGGAATCTTCCACTGTCAGTTTTGCTCCTCCGTTGTAGAAAACCATCTTCTCCGGCAGTTCATCAAGCTGGGTAACCGCAAAAATAAAACTCTTCATGAGAACATGTCCGAGTTCATCATTGCCTTCCCCCATCCTGTCCGAAGATATGACTGCAATCGTGTTTCCATACACACCGGTCCGGCCGCCGCATCCGCAGTCCTCTCCGGCCGCCGGCGTATCCCCCGGATCCGTGCTGCCGTCCCCGACCCTGACAATCACTCTGTACCGGCCTTCTCCGAGTTTCTCCTGTGTCACGGAAGCTCCGGAATTCTCCGCCATCTTCGTCACATTGCGCACTGCCGTCTCATTATCCACCAGAACTTCGATCTCTCCCGAACCGGATAACTCCTGCAGCGCCTTCTTTGTCTTAATTACGGGAATCGGACACGCATCGCCCATCGCGTTAACTGTGATCATAATAATAGTATGCCTCCTCTTTACCTGAGCCATTCCCCTTCCGTGACGGCCCGCCGCGCAGCTTTCCTGACTGTTCCGCCGCTCTTACTTCATGGTAGCAAAATCCCGGGAAAGAATCAATGATAAGTTCTGATTCCTCTTTCTCCCTCTGTATGTTATAATCAGTTGAACAGAAAAACACCTGCGGTTCATCACATTTCCGCAGACATTAACAGAAAGGATCAAATCGAATGTGGATTGCAGATAAATGGAAAGATTATGAAGTCATAGACTGTTCAAAAGGAGAGAAGCTGGAACGCTGGGGCAGTTATATCCTGGTCCGTCCGGATCCCCAGGTCATCTGGGATACTCCCAGAAAAGCCCGTGGGTGGAAGCACATGAACGGACATTATCACCGGAGTAAAAAAGGAGGCGGGGAATGGGAGTTTTTCAGTCTCCCGAAACAGTGGCAGATACGTTACGGATCTCTTACCTTTAACCTGAAGCCGTTCAGCTTCAAACACACCGGCCTCTTCCCGGAACAGGCCACGAACTGGGACTGGTTTTCTGAAAAGATCCGGAATGCCGGACGTCCTGTCAAAGTGCTCAATCTCTTTGCCTACACGGGCGGGGCAACCCTTGCGGCAGCCGCGGCCGGAGCCCAGGTCACCCACGTCGACGCGTCGAAAGGGATGGTCAGCTGGGCAAAGGAAAACGCCGTCTCCTCAGGACTTAAGGACGCTCCGATCCGCTGGCTTGTGGACGACTGCGTAAAGTTCGTAGAACGAGAAATCCGCCGCGGAAACACATATGACGCCATTATCATGGACCCTCCGTCCTACGGACGGGGACCGAAAGGGGAGATCTGGAAGATCGAGGATATGATTCATCCTCTCATCAGGCTCTGTACAGAGATTCTGTCAGAAGATGCCTTGTTCTTCCTCGTCAATTCCTATACGACGGGACTCGCTCCGGCCGTGCTCACCTATATGATTTCCACGGAACTGAGCCCCTGGAACGGAACTGTGGACTCTCAGGAAATCGGACTTCCGGTAACAGAGTCCGGACTGGTTCTGCCCTGCGGAGCTTCCGGAAGATGGTCCCGCTGACGGAAACAGCGGGCAGCGCTTCCATCTCAGTATTTTGTATGAGGAGGGAAAAATGAAACAGAAAAAAATCCGGACTGTCACAGAATATTTTATTTTCTTTATGCTGTACTCCGTCATCGGCTGGATCTATGAGGTCTTTCTTGAGGTTGTTGTATATCGGTGGGGATTCTCGAACCGCGGAGTGCTCTTCGGACCGTACTGTATCATATACGGCTTCGGCGCAGTCATTCTGATCCTGTCGCTTTCCTGGCTGCAGAGACGGCGCATCTATGCGGGCAGACTCCTGGTCACTCCTTTTCTCGTTTTTATCGGGATTGTCGTGATCACTACTGTTGTAGAGCTGATCGGCAGCTACATCATGGAGTTTACAACCGGGGAGTGGCTCTGGGATTACAGGAGATTTGCCTTTAACTTTGAAGGGAGAATCGCTCTCAACCCGAGTATCCGGTTCGGCATCGGAGGCATGATCTTTCTCTATGGACTTCAGCCTCTGTTCCGGCGTCTCTGCGTCAGACTTTCCGACAGGGCCGTTTCTATTGCAGGCGCATTCCTTGCCGTTGTCTTTCTGATTGATATCATATGCACTTATTTTATTTTTTGAATACAGCGAAACAGAGGAACCCCATGTCTTTTCTTCCTGACATGGGGTTCCTCTGTTTCTTCCGATTTTTGCTCTCTTAATATCACAGATTCTTTTCTGCTTCCCGATTCATCTCACTATGATCCTCCCCATGATCTCACCTATCGGAGCTGAGATCGTCAGCTCCGCACGCACCGCCCTGCCGGTCTCTGATTTGTTGATCACAACCAGATGTCTGCCTCTGAAGTAATCAATAAATCCCGCCGCAGGATAGACCACGAGAGATGTGCCGCCGATGATCAGAGTATCTGCCGCCGCAATAGCCTGCACCGCTCCCTGAACTGTCCGGCTGTCCAGGCCTTCTTCATACAGAACCACATCCGGTTTTATGATCCCTCCGCATTCACATCTGGGTATCCCTTCTGAATTTTTCACATACGAGGCGCTGTAGGATCTGCCGCATTCCATGCAGTAATTCCGATGTATGCTCCCATGCAGCTCATACACTGTTCTGCTTCCGGCCGCCTGATGAAGACCGTCAATATTCTGAGTCACGACTGCGGCCAGTTTTCCCGCCTTCTCAAGTTCTGCCAGCTTCAGATGCGCCGGATTCGGTTTGGCGTCCAGAATCATCATCTTTTCTTTATAGAATTTATAGAATTCCTCCGGATACTGCATGAAAAAGCTGTGGCTCACCACCTGCTCGGGAGAGTATTTATACTGCTGGTGATAGATGCCGTCGGCGCTTCTGAAATCCGGAATGTTGCTCTCTGTCGAGACCCCCGCTCCGCCGAAAAATACGATCCGGCTGCTGTCGTCTATAATCTTTTGAAGCTGTCCCGTTTCTGTTTCATACATTTTCTTCACCTCCGTCAGTCTGCCTTAAGGTTCCCGTTCTCCACATGCTTCTCAAATATTTCCTGCATCTTCTCCCAGATGATATCCGATGTCCCGGGAATCCTCTCATTTCGTTTCATAGGCTGAGACTTATGAACACCGTGTTCCACCCAGCTCTTCCCTCCGGACGCATCGTTGAGCAGGATCGGCTGGAAATTATCCAGTAGGTGAGCAAACTTTGCTTCCGGGGTTTCATAGGCCTCGAATTCCTCCCACAGTTCTCTGAAATACCTTCCCTGGTCTTCCGGAAGAATGCCGAAGATGCGCTCCGCAGCTTTTACCTCTCTCTCCCGTTTCGTCTGAGCTCCTTTTTCGTCATAGGCATAAGTGTCCCCCGCATCGATCTCCACAAGATCATGGATCAGGACCATGATCATCACCCTGGCCACGTCCGCATCTTCATTCATGTGCTCCTTCAATAGGACCGCCATCAGCGCAAGGTGCCAGGAATGTTCTGCATCATTCTCCTTTCGCCTTCCGTCCGCAAGATAGGTCTGCCTGAAAATATTTTTTACCTTGTCCGCTTCAACGATGAACTGTATCTGCTTCTCCAGACGTTCTCTCTCTTCGTTTCTTCCTTCTCCTTCCACCGTGTTCATCTCCCTTTCATTTTCTCTGCTGTCTATTGTAACACACTTTGCAGATAAAAAAGCCAAAAAAACCTCTGTGCCGAAAATCTTTCTTTTCTGCACAGAGGGAATCCTCTTTTATGACTGCAATCTTCTGTTTTTCTGCGGCCTTTACAGATCAACCTCTCCTGTTGTATCTCCGTTGATCACATAATATGCCTTGGATTCTTCCGGTTTCAGGTAAATCTTGACATCCTTCATATCGCCGACTTTGTTCTTAAGAACTTTTGTCCAGATCTCTTTCACTTTCTGAAGGATCTCTTTGTCCGAATACTCTTTTCCATAGAACTGAAGGTACATCTCTGTCTTCAGTTCGGCCTTCTTAGCCGGTGCTTTTTTGGCCGGTGCCTTCTTAGCCGCTGTCTTTCTGGCCGGAGCTTTCTTTGCAGCTGTCTTGGTTTCAGCTGTCTCTTCCGGTGTGTCTACCAGAACGCCTGCCTTAGTCTCAATCTTTTTGGTTGTATCTTTTTTTGTCTCAATTGCTTTCGCAGCTGCAGGCTCTTTCTTTTCTGCTGCAGTATTCTCAACAGCAGGCTTCACAGTTTCCTTCTTCTCGGCTGCCGCTTTTGTCGAAGTTGTTTTCTTTGCTACCATACTTGTTCCCTCCTAAAATAATACACCCAAGTATCCGGCACTGTGCGGTTTATTTCTGCCAGTGCCATTAATCATCTATTTTATGTCTTAAAGTTCCAACGAGATTGTACCGCATTTTTATGGAAACGTCAAATTTTTTTGTTTACTGCCTCATCCTTTATCTGATAACCCCTGAAAAAATCTGATAACCCGTTAAGTGTTTTCAGCAGAACCGGGATTTCATTTTCATCGAGCTTCTCAATAACAGCGTTCGTCATCTGTCTGTGATACTCCTTATGATGATCATAAGCTTTCACACCTTTCGGAGTAAGCCCGATAAAGACCACTCTCCGGTCTTCCTCGCTGCGTTTCCTGACCACATATTTCTTGTTCACAAGACTGTTCACTGCTGTTGTCAGAGAACCTGCGGTGATCCCCAGCCTTTTTGCGACAGTGGACATCGTACTTTTGCCGGACAGGCCGATCGCATCGATGATATGCATATCATTGTTCGTGATATCACTGAACTCTTCGGTTATAATCGCCTCTTCTTCCAGTTTCCATATTTCATTGAACAGATTGACCAGAATATCATTTATGGTCTCATATGCATCCATCCAAAGCTCTCCTTTCTGTTTCTGTTTTCACACCGCCGCACTGCATGCCAAGACTGTTTCCGGAACGGTGTGAACAGTAACCTTATGTCAGGCAAACAGCGCCTGTACTACATCCTTTACTGTCTCGATCTTCTCCGCACGGTATGCCTTTGCGCCGCAGAAGAGAAGTGCATTCTCTATATTGCCTTTCACCGCGTTAATCAGGCCGTCCGTGATACAGTACGGAATATTCGCCGGATCACATTTCGCAAGACATCTGTGGCACGGACTGTGGGGGATTTTCTCCCCGCCCATGACCCGTTCCATGAAACTGTTCATGATCGCTCTCCCCGGCATTCCCACCGGACTTTTCACGATCTTGATGTCCTCTTTCGCCGCGTTGATATATGCTTCCTTATAGCGGATATCCGCATCGCATTCCTCGGTCGTGACAAATCTTGTTGCCACCTGTACTCCGTCTGCCCCCAGCGCCAGAACTCTCTTGACATCTGTACTGTCATAAATTCCTCCGGCAACGACCACCGGGATCTCCACATTATATTTTTC
>ERZ1090862.1347-NODE-1349-length-10884-cov-8.963709_pt1 | contig 10884 bp, 12 predicted proteins | sample MGYA00478481_ERZ1090862 | MGnify/ENA primary metagenome ERZ1090862 (study PRJEB33644, sample SAMEA5815745) | chicken gut metagenome | biome: Chicken; feature: Gastrointestinal Tract; material: Caecum | place: Ireland | collected 2019-01-01 | study: A study of... | reverse complement strand
TTTTAATGATCCGGCGACCACCGAGATCTACACGATCCTTATCGTCGGCATCGTAAGATGTGTATAAGAGACAGATATTTTATCTTATCCAGAAATTTCAGGAATCTTTCATAAAGATTTTGAACCTTATTCTTCTGCTCAGGTTCTTTTTTCTTACGTTGTATATCCTTCTGCGGTTTCTCCGGCGCTTTATGGGCTTTATCATGTACTTTATCCGTTTCGTCATCCGGCGTCTCAGTCTGGATCTTACCGGATATCTCAGGATCCGGTTTCACCTGAACTTCAGCAGAACGTTTCTCAATATTTGCAGTGGCGTCTCTTTCTGGAATATCCCTGTCATCAGCTTTGTCGTTATCCGGCAAAAAGGTATCATCTTCTTCGCTGCCAAAATTTTTCCAGGCGGCACGGAAATGCCAGGTGAAGGAACCATTCTGATAGACAGCTTCACCAGCCACCAGATGCATCAGCCAGTGGAAACGTACACGGCCATTGATACTTTCCACTCCGTCATCCGCCGACAGATCCAGCCTGTAAACAAGAGGCGACAGCAGAATTACCGCGGCCAGAAGCAAGATCAGGGCGATTATGCCGAGGATCAGAAATACGATTATTTTTAAGATTAAGAAAATAATATGTAACATCTGAATCAGTGCCCTGCCTTTACAAAATCTTTTTGACGGTTCAAAATGTACTTTCTCAGATCGGTGTTCCCCGTTTTTCTGTATACTTCGCCTGTGATCTTCTCTATCATGGCAAGAGCCTCATCATATCCGTCTGCGATCCCCACAATAAAAAGATCAGCGTGTTCGAATACGTGCTGTTTTAACAGAATGCTGGAGAAGAATTCCAGCTGGTTCTGTTCTCCCTGTGCCAGAGCGATCACATATACCTGAGGCTGAATCCTGTTCTTCTTCAGTTTCTCTATTATTCTTGCCTTTTTCTTCTGCCAGCATTCGCTGACATACAGATTACAGTAAAATTCCATCTGCATAAGCATCCATCTTTCACATATGATAATCAGTTATAATAGGAATCCAGTATATTACCGGCAATGGATACAGCCTTTCCCCCGACGCTTCCGTCCGAACCTTCTGTGATCACGGTGATGACCAGTTCCGGATTGTCGACATTTGTAAAACCTGTAAACCAGGAATGAGTGCGGTTGCTGTCATCCGCACTGTATTCTGCTGTTCCCGTTTTTCCGGCCACAGTATAAGATCGACCGGAAAGTACAGATCCGGTTCCTTCCTCTACCACCGCTGTCATATACTCCTTGAGCTGAGACGCCTCGTCCGAAGTCATAAGACGCGCATAGCTTTTCGGAACATTCCGGCGCACTTCGGTTCCGGTATAATTTGTAACAGAATCCACCAGATACGGATCCATCAGCGTGCCTCCGTTGGCAACCGCCTGTGTGATCAGCGCTATATGGTACGGGCTGACGGTTGTCCTGCCCTGCCCCATTGCTGTCATCATGATCTCTGAAGTCGGAGAATTCTGATCTAACACGAAAGAACTTTTTGTATAATCCAGCACGCCCGGCAGCGGAGAATTAAAGAGCAGATCCTCTGCAGTATCCCTGAAACCGGCAATATCAAGCTGCAGTCCGATATTTGCAAAGGAGGAGTTGCACGAGTTCGCAAATGAACTTTCCAGATCCTCCTGACCATGAACATTTCCTCCGGCACATGGAATTGTTGTATTGCCTTCGGTGATCGAACCGGTACAGTTATATGAATAATCTCTGTAATTGCTGTTCTGTCTCATATAAGCCAGCGTGGTGACGATCTTAAATACGGATCCCGGTGCATAAGAACCTCCGGTGGCGCGGTTCAGGAGAGGGCTGTTTTCTTCATCCGTGTTCAGCGTCTGCCAGTCAGATGCAATCTCGTTGGGATCGTAATCCGGTTTGGATACCATGGCAAGAATCTTTCCGGTGTCGGCTTCCATGACGACGACAGCGCCTTTATAGCTGCCGAGGGCATCGCTGGCCGCCTGCTGTAAATCCGCGTCGAGTGTGGTAACTACGGTATCTCCCTGATTTTTAGAGCCGTTAAATTCATTTTGTATCTTCTCGATAAAAAATGCGTTTGATGTGAGCAGTTCAAAATTTTCAACAGATTCAAGCCCTGTTCTTCCCAGATCATCATCGTTATAGCCGATCACATGAGAAAAGAGCGAACCGTACGGATAATATCTCGTCTCCGTACCGTCGTCGGCCACTTGTGTCTCTGCCAGTACATTTCCGTTCCGGTCAGTGATACTGCCCCGCACTACATTTTTGGCAAAGGCATCCTGTCTCTGGTTGTAAGGGCTGTTTACAAATGTTCCGGCTCTAACAACCGTGAAATAGACAATATAACCCATCAGAGCGATAAACAGGATTACAAAAAAGTAAGTGATCCATGCAAATTCTCTATTTTGAACGCGCTCTTTGCTTTTTGCCCGTCCTCTGTTTGGGGACTTCTTCGAATTTCGGCCCGCTTTTTGCCGTCGTACGGGTCTTTCGGGGCGCTGTTCTTCCCAAGCCATCTCTTGCCTTCCTTTCTTTTTCCAGTTTTTCTTCCTCATCCTCCCGAAGGATATACAGTCCCTGTATGATGCCGAACATGATCATCGTACTGAGCATCGAACTTCCTCCGTAACTTACAAACGGCAGTGTCATACCGGTTGACGGGATGAATTTGGTCACTCCGCCGACCTGAAGGAACACTTGAAAGATATAGCATGTTCCAAGGCCGAGAGCAACATATTTATAAAAGCGGTTGTGCAGTTCCATTGCAATATTAAGGAACATGACATAACAGCTCACGCAGATCAGAATGAGACAGAGGGAAAAAATCACTCCCATCTCCTCCGTGATCGCAGAGAAGATAAAATCTGTCTCGGCAACAGGAATCGTATCAGGCTGCCCCTGAAAGAGTCCTGTTCCGAACCAGCTTCCTGTGCCGATGGCGAACAATGACTGTGCGACCTGGTAGCCGCTGCCGTCATACGTGCCGATGGGATCCTGCCATGCCTCTACCCTGACTTTGATATGACTGAACAGATGATAACCCGCAATAGCTGCCAGGACGCCGGCTCCCAGACCGGCGGCCGCATAAAGAGGCTGTCTTGTAGCCACATACAGCATGACAAGATATACGACAAAAAAGATCAGCGCTGCTCCAAGGTCAGTAGAGATCACAAGAATAAGAACATGTGCGGCTGCAACAGCAGTCGTGACCACGATGTTTTTAAACTCTCTTGATTTATTCAGGCTGGCCGCCACATAAAATACAAACAGAATCTTAACGAATTCAGAAGGCTGAATGTTAAGTCCGAAAATTTCAAATCCGAGATTCGCCCCGCCTGATTTCGGCGCAAACAAGGCGACGGCAAGAAGAGCTGCACCGCCTACGGCCGCATATACATAGGTCCATTTATCAAGAAACGTCAGCTTACGGATCAGGACAGGAACGATCAGGCCGAATACGATTCCAAGCACTACAAAAACAAGCTGCCGTATTGCACTGCCGTATGGCGAATCATTGTCTACCGACAGCCGTGTGATCATGATCATGCCGGCTGTGATAAGCATACACATATTATTAACGACCAGACGAGATACATTCGGATAGATCAGATTGTATAAAAGTATAACGGCAAGCAGTACGACTGCCAGCGCCGCGTATAAGAATAGAATACGCATATCGTCCGTCGCAAGATACATCGTTCCGAAAGCGACGAACTGAAGAAGGAATAGAAGTACATCCTGACGGATGAGCACTCTCTTCTCTTCGTCCTCATAGTTCCTGGTAAAGATAGAAAAACAGGAAAATGTGTATGCCGCCATCAGGACGATAATAATATATTTAGAAAGTTGTATTACGATGTTTACCATATAATCACCTGCCTACCGGACTCCATTTCTGAAATGGCCCTGCGTATATTTAAAATCGGGAGATTTCTCATCCCTTCCAAGAATAAATGCATCAGCCGCAGAGCGAAGCACTCCGCGCACCTGTTTGCGGTCCTCAATGTGGAAACTGATCCTGAGCATCCGGGGCCGCAGCGCAATAACCGCATCCTTCTCCGATGCAAGAAACAGCGGACGGTCATTGTAGACTACGTTATAGCAATGTGTACAGTAGTTTCTGACAGGAAATCTGCTGCCACGACGGTCCGTGATCCAGTGTGTTTCAGGAGTTTTTCTGCATTTTCCGGAAGTTTTAAGGATACACTGCGCCGATACCATAACCGGAGTATATCCATAAAACTCCAGTTCGCAGTCGCTTAAGTCTAATTCTGTCAGTTCGCTTTGATTAAGTTCAGCCGGAGCTGTAAATTCCCTGACTCCTTGTTTCTGCCAGAAAATCCGGCTGTATCTGTTAAACACATATAGATTATGGTCCAGAATCATCTTTTTGTCAAATCCGTGCTCTTTCAGGCACTGAAATTCCTCTATGCTGCGGATGAGTACGGAATCCGCAGAAAGCTCTTTGATCTGTTCCGTAAACCGGCCGGATGATTTCCCGTCCTGATCCCGAAAAATACGGGGAAGTATGACTGAAGTCTCTATGTTCCCTGATTTCAGTTCCGCCAGGAGATCCGGCAGATCCTGACCTGCATCGGATAATAGTGCGCTGTCGATATAAAGCCGCCGGATATCAAGTCCTTTTTCAGATGATATTTCCTCTCTGATATAGCTCATCACCTCATTTAACTGTTCCATGGTATCTACGGAAACAGAAAAGACAGGAGTCCATGCTCCGTTAGTACCGGCTGTCTCAGGCGAGTTTTCAGGAATATTGCAAAAAGGAACCGGGGGAACATTATCGCGCTCGTATCCTGCAAGTATTTTTTCTTTGAGACCGGCAAGGGCATCTCTGCGGATGGCATTGATCTGCTGGATGGGCATGAAAACATTCCGGTCCATTGTGATCTCAATATTCCTGAAACAAAATTCTGACCCTCCGGTTTTCATCAGCTGGGCGCGAATGCGTTCTTCACCGGTCGGCTGATTCCGGGCAGACTGTACCCTTTCTTCGGATTCAGCCTGATAACGGACGCCACGGGAGCAAACCTGCAGTACGGCAGGTTCTCCGACTTTTAATATAAAGGCTCCGTCCGCCGGAAGCTGCAGGCTGCTGTCGATAATATCTTTTCTTATATTGCAGATCAAGGATTCATTTCGTATCCGTCGTATGACAGAGCCCTTCGGGAAACTGATTCCCTTGGAAACAAGGAAAGAAATCTCCTCTCCCACTGACGCAGATGTTCCCATTGTATGATCATTCTTTCCACCTGCAAGTTCCAGGACATCACCCGGATGGAGCTGTGTAAGAACGGTGGCAAAAAGTTTTCTGCCTTTCTGATATCTGACTTTTAAGGCAGGAACTCCCGCGTGATTCGGGCGGTCAAGAGAAATCATCTCACGTCCGTTATGGGTATGGTAGTATCCTTCGGAAAATCCTCCCCGGTTGTAAAGATCAAGAAGCATTCTCCGGTCTTCTTCTGCCACATGAAAGCCCTTTCGGCCTTTCCGCAGATACAGATCGGCATATTTGCGGTACATGGCCGTCACAGCCGCCACATACTCAGGCTTTTTCATACGCCCTTCGATCTTAAAAGAATCAATGCCCGCTTCAACAAGATCCGGAATGATTTCCAGCGTACATATATCTTTCGGACTCAGATAATACTTCGGATCTCTGGAAGATGAGGCGTCGAACACATAGGGCAGCCTGCATGGCTGTGCGCACTGTCCTCTGTTTCCGCTGCGTCCGCCGATCAGACTGCTCAGAAGACATTGGCCGGAATAACAGTAGCAGAGAGCCCCGTGAACGAAACATTCTATCTCCAGTCCTGTCTGTTCCCGAATCTGCCTTATCTCACTCAGAGAGAGTTCCCTTGCCGGCACAACACGGGTCATTCCGCAGGATTCTGCAAACTTTGCGCCGAAAGCTCCTGTGATCGTCATCTGTGTACTGGCATGGATATCAAGATTTGGGAAATAGGTCCGGATATATTCTACAACGCCCATATCCTGGACGATCACGGCATCCAGTCCGTTTTTATAAAAAGGAGCGAGATAATCGTATAAATCTGCTATCTCCCTGTCTTTTAACAGTGTATTGACGGTCAGATAAAATTTACGGCCATAAAAATGAGCCTCGCGGATGGCCTGTATCAGTTCGTCTTCTGTAAAATTTTCCGCGAAAGCTCTTGCTCCGAATCTTGCTCCGCCTGCGTAAACCGCGTCAGCTCCCGCGTTGAGCGCGGCTCTGAAAGCGGCATATGACCCTGCCGGAGCCAGAATCTCTATCTTTCTGTCTGTCATATTATCCGTTAATATCCTTTCTGCTCACATAGCGGACCCGTGTATATAGCAAATCCGCTTCTGTCATTCTCCATATAATAATGAAACAGGCTGTCGTTCATGACAGCCTTTATAATTTACCTTCTGCGGTTCTTCATCTCTGTTTCCAGTTTGACGATCTGCATCTGAAGATCATTATTTTCTTCTTTTATCTTTGCCAGTTCTTTCTCTGCATTTTCAAGCTTGATCTGTGCAGAGATGAGCTCGTGTTTCAGATCGTACATTTCCTTGTCTTTCATTTCGATATCATTTTCAAGGGAATCTCCCTGTTTCTTTGCCTTAAAATAATCATCTGCAATGTTCAGGGCGAGAAGTACATTTCTGGTGTCAGCGCTCTGTTTCCTGTATCCTTCGCTATTCGCACATTCCGTTATCTTGTGATTCAGATAGGAAGATACTTTCTGCAGATATTCCTCGCCTTCAAATCCACTGAGAGTATATACCTTTCCCCCGATCAATACTTCTGTAAAATGTTTTGCTGAACTCATAGCTTCCTCCTCGCGTTTCATACAGTTCATTATAAACTATTTACCACTAAAAACCAACAGTTTTTTCGCAATTTGCTATTCTTCGACGCTGAGCATTGGAATGCCGAGATGGCGATACGCCAGCTCTGTAACGACTCTTCCTCTCGGTGTGCGCTGAATAAAGCCGTTTTTCAAAAGATACGGCTCATATACATCCTCAAGGGTTCCGGCATCTTCGGAGATGGCAGCCGCCAGAGTATCAAGCCCGACCGGCCCCCCCTGAAACTTTTCGATCATCGTCAGCAGAATGCTGCGGTCGATATGATCCAGGCCATACTTGTCTACATCAAGAAGATCCAGGGCATAATCCGCCACCTTTTTCGTAATCTTTCCGTCGTATTTAACCTGTGCAAAATCCCGGACACGCTTCAGAAGACGGTTGGCAAGCCTGGGGGTTCCCCTTGAACGCCGTGCAAGTTCAAGCGCCCCTTCTTCCTCTATTTCAACATTCAGTACGGACGCAGATCGGAGGATGATGGTCTTGAGTTCTTCGTCTGTGTAGAATTCAAGACGGTTTACAACACCAAACCGGTCTCTGAGAGGAGCGGTCAGCATCCCCGCTCTTGTAGTCGCTCCTACCAGTGTAAATTTCGGAAGGTTCAGCCGGATCGAACGGGCTCCGGCTCCTTTGCCGATCATAATGTCGATGGCGTAATCTTCCATGGCCGGATAGAGAACTTCCTCTACCTGACGGTTCAGGCGATGGATCTCATCCACGAAAAGTACGTCATGTTCCTGGAGACTGTTTAGGATAGCTGCCATCTCTCCCGGTTTCTCAATAGCGGGACCGGAAGTCACCTTCATGTGTACGCCCATTTCGTTAGCGATGATCCCTGCAAGCGTCGTCTTCCCAAGGCCGGGAGGTCCGTAGAACAAAACATGATCCAGAGCCTCGCCCCGTGCTTTCGCAGCCTCAATATATACGGATAAAGTCTGCTTTGCCTTTTCCTGACCGATGTAGTCCGTCAGATACTGAGGGCGCAATTCCCCCTCTATCTTAAGATCTTCCTCCAGATTTTCCGTTGTGATGATTCGTTTTCCCATGATAATTTAAGCAATCCTCTTCTCTTGCATTTCTTTTCCCGTGTTGCAGGGCATTCGCTGAATTCAGACTAAAAAAGATACTTCAGAGCTTCCTTTAGTATATCTTCCACCGTCTGACAATCCGGAGATGTTTTCCTTACTGCACGGAGGCTCTCCGCATTGCCGTATCCCAGAGCTACAAGAGCCTGTACGGCTTCGGCCTGCATGCCGCTCTCCGCTTCCGCTGCACGGAGATCTTCTGAAGAACCGCCATGGACGGCACTCTCCAGCATGTCTGCAATATCCACTTTATCACGGAGTTCCAGGATCAGTTTCTCCGCTGTCTTCTTGCCGATTCCCGGAGCAGCGGAAATCGCTTTGGCGTCTCCGGACATGATCGCGAAACGGAGTTCGTCGGGAGACATACATGAAAGAATGTTAAGACCGCCTTTCGGACCGATACCGCTCACGCCAATGACAAGTTTAAAAATCTCCAGATCATCTTTTGTGAGAAAGCCGAACAGCTGCATTGCGTCTTCTTTGACATTAAGATATGTAAAAAGCTTTACTTCATTTCCCGGCTGCGGAAGCAGAGACAGCGCCTGCTGTGACATATACACTCCGTAGCCTACTCCCCCTACATCCACTACTGCTTTCTGCGGCTCCACCGCCGCAAGTTCTCCTCTGACATAAGAAATCATAGTTTACTATCCTTTACTTTATTATTGAAACTGCCGCTGTATTATTGAAAATACAGGTTCCGGATCCTTTTCAGTACTTCTCCCGCCACAGCGCCGATCACGGCGCCGGTAATCACGCCGGCGATCAGAAGCACGGGCAGATAATATCCCACCTGATAAGTCTCTACAACGACCATTGCTACGATCAGCTGACCGATGTTGTGACATACTCCCCCTGCTATGCTGATACCGATCACGCTGAAACGCTCTGTTTTTTTTAGCAGAGCCATGACTGCCAGGCTAAAAATACCGCCGGCCAGACTGTATACAATGCTGAACAGGTTTCCGAATATAAATCCCGCAAGAACGACTCTTACCACAGAGAGCAGGAGCGCCTCCCGCCAGCCTGTTCTGTAAAGCACGATCACAATGATCAGATTTGCCAGACCGAGCTTGATACCCGGAACTCCGAACTGGATCGGAATCAGCGTCTCTATGTAGCTGAAGATCAGTGCAAGCGCTGTAAATACACCAAAATATGCCGCTCTATTCTTCAATCTTCTAATCCTCTCTGCCGCTAATACTCACTACTGTGCAACTGCATCCACATCGCTCTCCTCGGAACTTACCACAGTGACCACGACCTGATTGGGAAGGCAGATGATACTCTCGCCATTTCTAGAAACTGCTCTGTGATTCACGCAGATCTGATCCGGGCAGTCAGCCCATTCCATACGAGCCGCTCCGTCTTTGATCACAAGGCGGTTCGTGCCGTCTATTTCAACTGTCTGATCCTCTGCAAGGTCATATGTGCCGAAAACCTCTCCGTCAACAGTTACCTCTACATAATGTTCACCGCTGTCCTGGCGAAAAAACTGGAATACAAGGATAGCTGCAGCCGCGAGTATGACTACAGCTGCAAGAATCAGGTCATTTTTCTTCATGATCAGTTACCTCTGGTTAACTATAGTTAACTCTTCACCTAAGATATCATAGCACACCGACTTTTATTATGCAATCACATGTTCGATTGTGATCCGGCACAAAATCAGATATAATAACGGATATGCCGAAAAACATAAAAACAATACGGCGAAAAATCATCATCGGGAAATCATCATATAGAAGAACATAACAGAAAGGAACAGATCCTTGAAACAGAAAAAACTGACAGAATTCTGCATTACTGCAGTTCTTATAATGGTTGTCACACTCAACGGCTGCACAGTACCTCCAAAAAGCGAGTCTCTTACAATGACCGGAACGTATTTCGATACAGTTGTCCAGATCGAAGTATGGGGAGCTGATCAGGAAATCATGGAACACTGCCGGCAGATGTGTGAAGATTATGAGCAGATGCTAAGTGCAACGATTGAAACGAGTGAAATTTCCAGGATAAACAATGCAGGCGGAGAACCGGTAGAGGTTTCAGATGAAACAGCCGGACTCATCGAGGAAGGAATAAAGTACGGAGATATTTCAGACGGACGGTTCGATATAACGATTGCTCCGGCAACAGATTTGTGGAACTTTACGGACAATGAAGAAAAAATACTGCCCGATCCCGACGAATTGGCGGAGGCAGTCACACATATTGATTATCATTGTATCAAAGTAGAGGGAAATACGGTAACCCTTACGGATCCGGAAGCCCGTATTGATCTGGGAGGTATCGCAAAAGGATACATTGCCGACAGACTAAAAGAGTATCTGAAGGATGAGGGCATAGAACACGCGCTTATTGACCTAGGAGGAAATATGCTCACGCTCGGCAGACGATATGACGGAAATGATTTCAGAATCGGCATACAGAAACCATTTGCTGATACCGGAACCGCTATGGCTGTTGTTTCTGTAAATGATAAGTCTGTCGTAACTTCCGGTGATTATGAGAGATACTTCGAAAAAGACGGAGTGATATACCACCATATTCTTGATCCTGACACAGGCTATCCTGTGCAGAATGATCTTGATCAGGTAACGATCATCTCCGACCAATCTGTGGACGGAGACGCTCTGAGCACTACCTGCTTCGCCATGGGGCTTGAGGACGGACTTGAATTGATCCGCAGCCTTGACAGCATAGAGGCCGTATTCGTCACAAAAGACGGAGAGATGCATACAAGCAGCAATGAGATCGAATTGGAAGTGCTGAAGTAAAATTCGTATTTGTTGAACAAACACCGCTGTAATAGTAAAATCATACTGATCGAATAACAGACGCAGAAAAAGAAGATGCTGCAACACTATGCCGACCCGCTTTACCTCATCCCCTCGAATCCATGTAACGCAA
>ERZ1090862.1346-NODE-1348-length-10885-cov-5.002216_pt1 | contig 10885 bp, 11 predicted proteins | sample MGYA00478481_ERZ1090862 | MGnify/ENA primary metagenome ERZ1090862 (study PRJEB33644, sample SAMEA5815745) | chicken gut metagenome | biome: Chicken; feature: Gastrointestinal Tract; material: Caecum | place: Ireland | collected 2019-01-01 | study: A study of... | reverse complement strand
CTTCGATCTCATCAAAATCGAATTCCGAGAGAAGAGCATCCTCCACTTCCTGCTGAATCCTGCCGGTGTCTTCTTCGGCATCTTCCTCAGAAGACTGAGCAGCTTCTCCGTTTTCCTCCGCGTTTACGATTCTTGTTCCGAACCCGAATACAACAAGAATAAGAAAAACCGTCAGAATAAACTGCAGAAACTTTCTCCATTCCTTTCTCATGACAAAAACTCCCGGATCGTTTCCAGTAAAGCCAGAAGGACCGGCATTCCAAGTGCAAGTATCGTCAGTTTGCTGAAGATTTCAATCTGTACCGCTATGGTCTGATAACCGGCATCCCTGCATATACCTGATGAAAACTCCGCAATATAGGTCACTCCGATCATCTTGAGCATGACCGACAGATAACCGGCGTCCATATCAATATATGAACCGATCTGTTCCACTGTGCTCACAAAGATCTCCAGTCTGTCCACAATGCATGCGAAAAGGAAGATGCTGACCGCCACGCTCATAAAGATTCCGTATTCTGTTTTGCCGCCTTTGAACTGAACGGCCAGCACTGCCCCGATGACACCTATTATCCCGATCTGCATCACATTCATATCTCCACCTCCAACCAGATTCAGGCAAAGCCTTCAGAGGGAAAACAGCTGTCTGATGGACAGGAAAAGGTCATAGATATATGGCAGAACCCAGGATAATACAAGGATCAGCCCCGCAAGGCTGGTCAGGAAAGCCTGTTCTTCCCTTCCGCTGTGTTTGAGCACCTGACTCAGGATAGAGACAAGTATTCCTACCGCAGCAATTCGAAATATCAGATTTATACTCATGTCTCCACCCCGTTCACAGAAGAACAACTACCAGAAAAATTCCGCCCATCACCCCCAGACAGTTGCCTATCTTCTTTCTTGACGCCAGCCCTTCTCTCAGTTTTTCTATCTCAAGATCCATCCGATTCATATAGAGCTGCATGGATCTGTCCGAAGTTTCACGGTCGATCTGGCCGAGAAATGTCCCCATTTCTTTAAGAAGAATCGAATGTTCACTCTTCATTTCGAGTTCTTTCAGATCCCGGTCTATGGAACGGTTCCATATTCTTGCGAACGCCGACTCTTCTCTTCTGTCCGTCTCCTCCGCCAGATGTCTGAGCCAGGAAGCATAGGGCTCTTTCACCCGTCTGCCCGTCTCTCTGAACACCTCCGGAAGCGGCGCGCACGTATATTCCATCTCACCTCTGATCAATCCCGCGACATACCTGAGATAGCGCATCTTTTCCAGATATCGGCTCAGTTCCGCCCCGTACATATAACCGGCTCCGGTAGTCGCGATTATGATCAGTATGCTTCCCACTACTCTCTGCACAGCACTCTCCCCCGCTCATCATAAATCCCGCGTATCTCTCCCGGATGTTTCCCGTTTCCTAGGACTACATACCTTTCAAACATCCTGCGCCGGATCAGTTCTCCCAGCACAGGCTTTCTTGAGGCTTCCTCCATATCCAGTCCGTGTACACTCGCAATCAGTTTGCAGCCGCACTGCATGGCATATTCCACTGCATGAATATCCTCTCTTGTGCCGATCTCGTCGACTGCGATCACCTGAGGCGCCATGGAACGGATCAGCATGATCATGCCGTCCGCTTTCGGGCAGCAGTCAAGGATGTCCGTCCTTGTTCCCAGGTGGTTCTGTGCAATTCCCAGGCAGCATCCTCCCAGTTCGGAACGCTCATCGACTACCCCCACAGAGCAGCCTTTTACATATGTATTTCCGTCAGATATCTGCCGGATCAGATCCCGGATCAGCGTGGTCTTTCCACATCCGGGCGGTGAGATAATCAGCGTGTGGCATACCTGCCTGTTCTTAGTAATATAAGGAAGAAGTGTGTCGGCGCACCCGATGACTTCGTGGGACACCCTGATATTAACGGATGATATGTACTGAATATTCTTCACCTTTTCTTTCTCCATGATCACCTTTCCTGCCACTCCTACCCTGTGACCTCCTTCCACTGTAAGAAATCCCTGTCTCATCTCATTTTCATATGCATAGAGGGAATATCTGCTTATATACTCCATCGTCTCCCTCAGTTCCTCTTTCGTGACAATGTGCTCTTCCTCCCCCTCCGGCAGAGAAATGTCCCTGCTTTCCTTTGTGATGCGCAGCGGCTGTCCTGTCCGCATGCGGATCTCCTGAAGTTTTCCAATATCAGGTACTTCCTCATCGATGATCTTCCTTACGCTTCTGGCAAGGATCTTCAATATCTGTGATCTTCTGTCCTGTCTCTCCATCTTGTCCACCTCTTTACACAATATATGATGAGGCAGGAAAAATATAACCGGCAATTTCAAAGAATCCTGTGCGGCATTTCCGGCAGAACCGCAAACAGGCACGGCCTGTCCTGAAACTTTGGACCGTCCGTGCCTGTTATTCCCCTGTTTTCTTTTAAATTTCTTCTGTTTCTGATATTCTGAACGCAGTTCCTTCACGAAGCAAAAAGCTCAGTTTTCCCGGAACCTGCGGATCTCCTCCAGTCTCTCAGCGGCCTTCTTCTCATCTCCCTGAGTGGTCGGATGATAGTACGTCCTGTCCTTCAGACTGTCCGGCATGCACTGCATATGCGTCAACTTTTCCTCCGTATCATGCGCGTACTCATATCCTTTTCCATACCCCAGTTCTTTCATCAGCCCTGTAACCCCGTTCCGTAACTGCATGGGCACCGGTTCCGCCCGCAGCGTCCGCACATCTTTCTTGCATGCCTCACATGCCGTATAGAGCGCATTCGATTTGGGCGCCATCGACAGATACACGACCGCATGGGTAAGATGGACATCGCACTCAGGCATTCCAAGGAAATGGCAGGCCTGATATGCAGCCACCGCTACCTGCAGGGCATTGCTGTCCGCCATCCCCACATCCTCGCTGGCAAAACGGATCAGCCTTCTTGCGATATACAGCGGGTTCTCCCCGCCTTCCAGCATACGCATCATCCAGTAGACCGCAGCATCAGGATCACTGTTTCTCATGGACTTGTGAAGGGCCGAGATCAGGTTATAGTGTTCCTCGCCCGTCTTATCATAGAGAAGGGATCTGCGGCTGATGCACTGCTCCAGTCCCTCGTCCGTAACCGTGATCCCCTCCGCGCTGATCTCGCCGTTTAACACCGCCATCTCCAGCGTATTGAGCGCTGTCCGCGCATCTCCATTGGCAAATGCCGCAACTGCTCTGACAGCTTCATCCGTAATCTTTACATTCTGCCCGCCGAAACCGGCCGGACTCTCAAGAGCATGCCTGAGCAGTTTTACAAGATCCTTTTCCTCCAGCGCTTTGAGAACGAACACCCGGCATCTTGAAAGAAGTGCGGCATTAATCTCAAAAGACGGATTCTCTGTCGTAGCGCCGATCAGGATGATGCTTCCTCTCTCCACATATGGAAGAAATGCATCCTGCTGGGCTTTGTTAAACCTGTGAATCTCATCCACAAAAAGCACAGTGCGCAGCCCCACTCTCCGGCTCTGCTCCGCCCGGTTCATGACTTCTTTAATCTCTTTGATTCCGCTCGTCACTGCGCTGAAATTAATAAATTCTGACTTTGTTTTTCCCGCAATGATGCTGGCAAGAGTAGTCTTTCCGACCCCCGGCGGTCCCCAGAAGATCATGGATGATATCTGATCCCTCTCAATCAGCTGCCGCAGGATCTTTCCCTTTCCCACCAGATGTTCCTGCCCCACGAAATCATCCAGGGAATCCGGGCGGAGCCTGCTTGCAAGGGGAGTCGTCACCCGGCTGTTATCGAACAATGTCATCTGCTGCATATCCAACACCTCCGCATACACCTGTTATAAAAGCCGGAAAGGAATAAGCAGATCAGTCTGATCTGTTTCATCCTTTCCGGCTCATAAGTCATGCCGCCCGGGACTGTATGCCGGACGATTATTATCTCTTATCCTATTCAGCCACGTCTCTCATACTGAAACTGAATCTTCCCATCTTGTCCTTTCCAAGGCATACGACTTTCACCACATCGCCGATGGAAAGCACATCCTCAACTTTGTCCACTCTCTTCTTGGAAATCTTGGAAATATGAACCAGGCCTTCCTTTCCAGGTGCAAACTCGAGGAATGCTCCGAAATCTTTAATACTTACAACCTTACCCTCAAATACCTGTCCGGCCTCAAAATCCGTCACGATTGTATGAATCAGTTTTGCTGCCTTGTCCATTCCTTCTTTCTCAGTGCCGCAGATAGATACTGAACCGTCATCCTCAATATCGATCTTGACCCCGGTCTCCTCAATGATGGCGTTAATCGTCTTTCCTCTCTGTCCGACTACATCGCCGATCTTCTGAGGATCAATCTGCATCTGAATGATCTTCGGTGCATACGGGCCGACTTCCGGTCTCGGCTCTGCAATTCCCTTCTTGTTCATGACTTCATCGATGATATAGGTTCTCGCCTTCTTTGTCGCAGCGATGGCCTCCTCAATGATCGGTCTTGTAAGACCGTGGATCTTGATATCCATCTGGATCGCCGTGATGCCTTTGTGTGTTCCTGCAACCTTGAAGTCCATATCGCCGAAGAAATCTTCCAGTCCCTGAATGTCTGTCAGAACAAGGTAATCATCATCTGTCTCTCCGGTTACAAGACCTGCGGATATACCCGCCACTGCAGACTTGATCGGTACACCGGCAGCCATCAGCGACATACTGGAAGCGCATACGCTCGCCTGAGATGTGGAGCCGTTGGACTCAAATGTCTCGGATACCGTGCGGATCGCATATGGGAATTCCGATTCGCTCGGAAGCACCGGAATAAGCGCTCTCTCAGCCAGTGCGCCATGTCCGATCTCGCGGCGTCCCGGTCCCCTTGACGGCTTTGTCTCCCCGACAGAGTAGGACGGGAAATTGTAATGATGCATATATCTCTTCGATGTCTCGTTTTCATCCAGCCCATCCAGTCTCTGTGCCTCAGAAAGCGGCGCAAGCGTGGTGACTGTGCAGATCTGTGTCTGTCCTCTCGTGAACATTGCGGAACCGTGTACTCTCGGGATAACATCGATCTCTGCGTCAAGCGGACGGATCTCATCTATGGCACGTCCATCAGGACGTTTATGATCCTTCAGAATCATCTTTCTGACTGTCTTCTTCTGATACTGATATACCGCCTCACCGAGAACAGACAGCCACTCTTCATTATCGGCGAAAGCCTCCTCCAGCTTCTCTGTGATCACACGGATATTCTCTTCTCTTGTCTGCTTGTCATCGGTAAATACGGCTTCCTCCATCTGCTCCGGAGGTACGATCTCCTTAATTGCTTCAAAAAGCTCTTCCGGAACGGAAAAGTGTTCATAATCATGTTTCGGTTTGCCGCACTCTGCGACGATCGTATCAATGAAGGCGATCACCTTCTGATTCAGCTCATGAGCCGCAAAAATCGCCTCGATCATCTTATCCTCCGGCACTTCGTTGGCGCCGGCTTCAATCATGATCACTTTCTCTCGTGTGGAAGCGACTGTAAGAGCAAGATCCGATGCCACTCTCTGCGCTGACGTCGGGTTGAATACAAATTCACCGTCAATCATTCCCACCTGTGTCGTGGAGATCGGACCGTCAAACGGAATATCGGAAATGCATGTGGCAATCGCCGCTCCCAGCATAGCCGTCAGCTCAGGGCTGCAGTCCTGATCCACTGACATAACCAGATTCTCGAGAGTCACATCGTTTCTGTAATCTTTCGGAAACAGCGGACGCATCGGACGGTCGATGACACGGTCTGTCAGAATGGCGTTCTCGGAAGCCTTTCCCTCTCTCTTGTTGAATCCGCCCGGGATCTTTCCGACTGCATACATTCTCTCATTATACTCCACACTGAGCGGGAAGAAATCGATTCCCTCCCTCGGCTTCTCTGACGCAGTTGCAGTACAGAGGACAGTCGTGTCCCCGTAGTGCATCAGCACTGCGCCGTTCGCCTGCTTCGCAACTCTGCCCACATCAACGCGGAGTGTTCTCCCGGCAAGTTCCATCTCAAACTTCTTATACTTATCTCCCATAGTATTCTCCTTTTTCATATAGAATTCCGTACGGGCAGGCGTCTCCGAAACTACTGAAAAACATATTAAAACCGGTAATATACTTTTCAGTGGTCTCGGTTACATCTATCTGCCCGCAGTCTAAATTATTATAGCATACCAAACCCGGTTAAGCAAATATTTTTAAAAAGCGCCGCATACTTACTGTAAAGCATACGGCGCAGCGCAAAAACATTATTTTCTAAGACCAAGTCTCTCAATCAGTGAACGGTATCTCTCGATGTCCATTTTCTTAAGGTATGCAAGAAGTCCTCTTCTCTGACCAACCATCTTAAGAAGTCCTCTTCTTGAGTGGTGATCCTTCGGATTCGCCTTGAAGTGCTCTGTCAGCTCATTGATTCTTGCTGTCAGAATGGCAACCTGTACCTCCGGAGATCCTGTGTCTCCTTCACTTCTTCCATACTCTTTGATAATAGCCTGTTTCTTTTCCTTTGCGATCATTTTCATTTCCTCCTTAATATTTCTCTTCTACAAAACGCCTGATATTAAGTAACGGTTGGAGTAGCTCCGGTTACCGAACATCGGTTCATTTCATACCCGGCTAGTATAGCATAATGCTCACCGGATGTAAAGCGGGAATTTATAATCCGAAATATTTTTCTCCGAATCGGATATCCCCCATCACATGCTCCTTCAATTCCTCAACTGATGCAAATTTAGTTTCAGGTCTTTCGAACTCACAGAACCGGGCGGTAATCTCCTTTCCGTAAGCGCTGCCCTCATAGCCGAATACAAAGACTTCCAGAAGTTTCTTGTGTTCGTCTGTTACAGTGGGTTTTATGCCGGCATTGCCAATCCCTGCATACCATTTCCCGTCGACTCTCACACGGCATGCGTATACGCCAAACCGGGGAAGGATCTTTCTTCCCTGAGGCTCAATGTTCATTGTCGGAAATCCCAGAGTTCTTCCCAGCTGTTTCCCGTGTTCAACGATCCCCGTCATCTCGTAAGGATATCCCAGAAGCTGTTCCGCCAGATGAACATCCCCCTCGGCCAGCGCCTCCCTGATGTAGGAACTGCTGATAACTCTGTCTCCGTATTTTTCTTTCTCGATTACGTCAACCGTATATCCGTATTCCTCCGCATATCTGAGAAGCATATCCGCATTGCCTCTCTTTCCGTATCCGAAAGAAAAGTCTGTTCCCACGACAACATGCGCCGCGCGGAGCTTTCTGAAAAGGATCTCTCTGATGAAATCCTCCGCCTCCATCTCCCGAAGTTCCCGGGTAAACGGATAGCGGATGAGCCAGTCAATCTTTCCTTCCAGATGGGAGCGGCGTTCCTCATTCGTCATGATGCAGTCTCTGTCCATATCAAATGCGCAGAGAACGCTCTCACATCCGTCCGCCGCATATTCTCTGATCTTTTCCACCAGTTTCTGATGTCCTCTGTGAAGACCGTCGAATTTTCCCAATGTCACGGCCGTCCGTGCTGTACCTCGGTAAGATTCAATTCCTGTAATATACTGCATGTCTATCCCTTCAATCCCCCTGATCCGGCAGAAAGCTCTTCCGGATCAAGGAACATTTTCTCAAGTGTAAAACGTTCGGCGCCTGCGCTGTACCGGTAGACACCTATAAAATGTCCCTGCACGTCATATACTCTGTACTGCCCGCCAGAGCGGACGTCTTCCCTCTCTTCCGCAGCCCGGGCGGGAAGAGGATTCCCGTTATACGCCTTCGAAGCATACCGGTCCTTCACGGTAATCTTCCGCATCCCCTCAAACACACTGTCAAGAGGAATAAGATATTCCTCTATTCTTCCATCTGCGGCTGCTTCAGCCACCTCTTCTATCCGATGGCTCCCGCTGATATCGAAGCTGCCGGCCCGTGTCCTTACAAGTTGCTCCATACATCCTCCGGTTCCCAGCCGCTCGCCGATATCATGACAGAGCGTCCGGATGTAAGTTCCTTTTGAGCAGCTCACTTCCATATATACTCTTGGAAGTTCCGTCTTCTCGATATTGATTTCCCGGATCATAACCCTGCGGCTCTTTCTCTCCACGGTTTTTCCCTCACGGGCAAGCTCATACAGTTTCCTGCCGTTAATCTTTAGCGCAGAATACATCGGGGGAATCTGGTCATATTCTCCCACAAATCCGCGCACACACTCCAGGACCGTCTCCGTTGAAATCCCTTCCGTATCTTTCTCGGAAAGCACTTTGCCGGAAATATCCTGTGTATCTGTCGTCTTTCCCAGCAGCAGGACAGTGCGGTATGTCTTATCCCTGTCGGTGAGCATGTCACATACCTTTGTCGCTCTTCCGAGACAGACGGGAAGCACGCCTTCCGCATCCGGATCGAGTGTGCCTGTATGTCCGATCTTCTTCTGTCCCGTGATCTTCCGGAGCCGGGCTACAACATCGTGGGAAGTATAGCCTTTTTCTTTATAAATGTTCAGTATCCCGTTGATCATCTGTCCTCGTCCTGCTCTGTATTTTTATCCAGCTGCAGGAGAATCTGTCTTGATATGTTGTTGATCACATCATGGCTGGATCCCTTCATCGTGACGCCTGCCGCATTCACATGTCCGCCGCCGCCGAAATACACCGCTATCCTGCTCACATCCACATTGCCTTTGGACCTCAGGCTGACTTTGAACTGCTGCGGAGCTGTCTCATGCAGAAACATTGCAACTTCCACGCCCTTTGTCTGGCGAAGCTGACTGACGATCCCCTCCAGATCAGCGGGAACGGCCTGGAAAAATTCCATTTCCTTCTCCCGGACCACAGAGACGATACAGCGTTTATCCAGAATGAGCATGCTCTCCAGAAGCGCCCGTCCCAGAATCTGATTCTGGACATATGTCTTTTCATAATACGTTCTCTCTATGATCTCATTTCCATTGATGCCTTTTCGCATCAGATCCGCCGCGATCTCCATTGTCTCCGGGGATGTGCAGGAATACTGAAACACTCCCGTATCATGTGCAATTCCCATATACAGGGCCTCTGCTGTCCTTTTACTTATTTTCTCCCTGTCCAGAAGGTTATATACAAGTTCCGAGGTAGAACTTGCGTCCGGAACTATGTAATTGTGATCCGCAAATGCCTCATTGCTCGCATGGTGATCGATACATACCGTCTCCGCAGCGCTCTCAAACAGCGTTTCAGCGAAGCCGAGTCTTTTGACATCGCCGCAGTCCAGACAGATGAACAGATCATATGCATCAGCCTCACCGGCCTCCGTCTTCACTTCATCCGTACACTGGATCATGCTGAATGCTTCCGGCACATTCTCCAGATATACATCTGTCGCCGTCTCAGGATACTGCTCTTTCAGATACATGTACAGCCCGAGGCAGGAACCGACACAGTCGCCGTCCGGGCGGACATGTCCGCCCAGCGCAACCCGCCGTCTGCCTTTTAAAATATCATCCAAAACTAAACTCATTTTACTCATCAGCTCCATCTTTTTTCAAATCTCTCGTCACTTCATCTATCTTTCTGCTGATATTCACTCCATATTCTATAGACTGATCTATAATAAATCTGATTTCCGGAGTATTGCGCATATTAATCGTCCGCGCCAGCTCATGCCGGATGTAGCCTTCCGCGCTCTGAAGGCCTTTGATGGTGTCCTGCTGCATTTTCTCATCGCCCAGGACACTGATATAGGCCTTGCATGTCTTCAGATCAGGAGCCACTTCGACAGCCACTACGGAAGTCATCGGCGCCACTCTCGGGTCTTTGATCCCGCCGCGCAGGATATTGCTCAGCTCTCTCTGCACTTCTGCGTTTACCCGCGTATTTTTTATACTGTTTTTTCTCATTGCTGCCCCTTCTTTCCTGTCATAGTCTCGTCTTCCGGAAGACTATTTTCTCTCTATCTCCACCATCTTGTAGGCTTCTACCTGGTCGCCTTCCTTGATGTCATTATAATTCTCGAATACAAATCCGCACTCGTATCCGGCTCTTACTTCCTTCACATCATCCTTGAATCTCTTCAGCGAAGCAAGCGGGCCGTCGAACATGACCACTCCGTCACGGATCAGACGTGTGGAGCAGTTTCTCTCAAATATACCGTCCTGCACATAGGCACCCGCAATCGTACCCACACCGGAAGCCTTGAATGTCTGACGCACCTCTGCGTGGCCGAGTATCTTCTCTTCAAATACCGGATCGAGCATTCCCTTCATTGCGGCTTCCACGTCTTCAATTGCATTGTAGATAACCCTGTAAAGCCTCAGGTCAACTCCTTCACGCTCCGCGATATCCTTTGCCGTCGCATCGGGACGTACGTTGAAACCGATGATAATCGCATTGGATGCGGAAGCGAGGATCACATCCGATTCATTGATGGCGCCTACGCCTCCGTGGATAACCTTGACCACGACTTCTTCATTGCTCAGTTTAAGCAGACTCTGTCTGAGTGCCTCAACAGACCCCTGGACGTCAGCCTTAACTACAATATTAAGCTCTTTCAGATTGCCTTCCTTGATCTGGTTGAACAGATCGTCAAGAGACATCTTGGACTTGGTCTCATCAAGCAGTTTCACCTTATTCTGGGCGATAAATGTATCCGCGAAGTTTCTCGCCTCTTTCTCCGATGCGCATCCTACAAATACCTCGCCGGCATTGGGAACATCATTCAGTCCGAGGATCTCCACCGGCTGAGACGGGCCAGCTTCCTTCACACGTCTTCCCTTGTCGTCCATCATGGCCCTCACTCGTCCGTGCGCAGAGCCTGCCGCAATTGCATCTCCTACATGAAGGGTTCCTTTCTGCACAAGCACGGTTGCAACAGAACCTTTTCCTTTATCAAGCTCCGCCTCGATGACAAGTCCTCTCGCCGCACGGTTCGGATTTGC
>ERZ1090862.1342-NODE-1344-length-10923-cov-5.872562_pt1 | contig 10923 bp, 8 predicted proteins | sample MGYA00478481_ERZ1090862 | MGnify/ENA primary metagenome ERZ1090862 (study PRJEB33644, sample SAMEA5815745) | chicken gut metagenome | biome: Chicken; feature: Gastrointestinal Tract; material: Caecum | place: Ireland | collected 2019-01-01 | study: A study of the... | reverse complement strand
GAGAGAAACAGGCACGAATTTGTTGAAAAAAGAGTAAAAAGAAGAACAGGTGAAAAAATAATTAAGCAATATTTAAGATTTTTTTAGAATTGTCCGGATTTATTGCGAAACAAGACGAAAAATGCTAACATAGAAAGAGCGTGTATAATAAAAGCGAAACGTGCCATATAAATATGAGTAACCGGATGCGTTGAGGGCATAATATTGAAAAGAGAGGGTTGAACACAAATGAGCCAGAGAGATGATATACAGCGAAGAAAGAAGAAGGTGCATCGAAGAAGATCTTCCTCAGGAAGCGAAACATATGCGACAGGATCTTCCGCCAGACGGAGAAATACATCGCACAGGAGAAAGTCATCACAGTCCCGTCATGAAGAGAAGAACAATAAGATCAGCCGGAATACAGGTCTTGTAATTGCCGTGATTCAGCTGATCGCTACGATCGTATTCATGGCAGGACTGTTTGTGCTTAATATGCTTCCGAACATGTATCTTGCAGCGATCGGGATCCTGCTGTTCCTTTTCTGGGGAATTATACTGGCAAGTCAGTTTTTCTCAAAGAAAAACGCAATTATGGGAAAGGCGATCAGCATAATCATAACAGTATTCCTGATTATCGGTTCTTACTTTCTGTTCAAGACAAGCGGAACAATCTCCAACATAACGGGCGGTGAGTATAAACTGGACAATGTGGTGGTTGCGGTTATGAAGGATGATCCGGCCGAGAGCATCCAGGACGCTGCGGATTATACGTTCGGAGTTCAGTACCAGATGAATGGTGATCAGATCAGAGATACTGTTGATGCGATCAATTCAGAACTGGGCAGTGAGATCCGGACACAGGAGTACAACAGCCTGGCCGAGCAGGCAGAGGCCCTCAACAGCGGAGAAGTAGACGCCATTATCTACAACGAAGGTTACACGGGAATACTGGAAGAGGCATTTGAGGGATACAGCGATTATACGAAGATTATCTATTCCCACAGCATTCGAAGCGAGATGCAGAATCAGTCTGCAGATGTAAATGTGGACGACGAGACATTCTGCGTATACATCAGCGGAATAGATGTGTTTGGCGCTATTGAGACAAACAGCCGGAGCGATGTCAATATTATTGCCGTTGTCAATCCGTCTACGCATCAGATTCTTCTTGTCACCACACCGAGAGATTACTATGTGGAGATTCCGGGCATTTCAGGAGGGCAGAAGGATAAGCTGACTCACGCCGGAATTTACGGCGTGGATGCGTCCATGGCCACTCTGGAAGAACTGTATGATACGGATATCGATTTCTATGCAAGAGTCAATTTCACATCTCTGATCGAGATTGTAGATGCCCTCGGAGGAGTAGAAGTTGAATCTGAATATGCATTTACAACAAGCACTGATTCCGGAAAGGTTGTCAATGTAGTGCAGGGTCTGAACAGCTTTGACGGTGAGGAAGCGCTGGCATTCTCCAGGGAGCGCCACAACGTTCCGGGAGGCGACAATCAGAGAGGAAAAGACCAGCAGGCTGTAATTACGGCCATGATCAAGAAACTGGTTTCGCCGGCAATTCTTACCGGAGCCAACGGAATACTCAACAGCGTCAGCGGAAATGTCGAGACTAACATGTCCAACAGCCAGATCCAGGAGCTGATCAAGACGCAGCTCGCCGAGAGCCCGTCATGGAACATCACATCCATGGCAGCGGAGGGAACGGGAGACAGTCAGTACTGCTACTCTTATTCCGGAGCGCCGCTCTATGTCATGCAGCCGGATCAGGCTTCCGTTGACGCTATCAAAGAAGCGATTGATGCCGTGGAGAATGGAGAGACTCTTGAGGGAACTGCAACAGAGTAATATCTGTGGAAATACTGTCATCAACTGTGCATGCGCCGGCCCTGACAGCGGGCCGGGCATGTGCATAAATGAAATAGATAAATTGAGGATGGGGAAATACGATGAGAAAATGGTTGAAAAAGTGGGATCTGTCCGCCATATACAAAGTTTTTCTTGTGCTGCTTGACATTGCGTTTATCAATATCAGTTCATTTCTGGCGCTGTGGCTGCGGTTTAATATGCATTTATCAGAGATACCGCCGGAATACTATACTTCAGTGAGAGATATGGCCGTGCCGAACACGGTTGTGACTCTGATCGTATTCGCATTTTTCAAACTGTACACAAGCCTCTGGCGCTATGCCAGCATCAAGGAGCTTGTAAACGTCATTGAGGCATGCGCAATCTGTATGCTTCTGAATGTGCTCGGATATTATCTGACTTACCGGCCGATATACAGAAGCTATTTCATTCTGTACGGAGCGGCCCTTTTCCTGCTGACGTGCATGAGCAGATTTTCCTACCGTCTGCTGAGACTGCTGTACCGGAGCAATCTGCACGGGGCACACATGAGGAACACGATGATCATCGGCGCGGGGGAAGCCTGCAACGTGGTCATGAAGGAGCTGGAGCTAAGCTCGGAGCTGGATGCAAAACTGTGCTGCATTATTGACGACAACCCGAGAAAACACGGCACATATATTCATGGAGTCAAGATCGTGGGCGGACGGGAGACGATCCAGGAAAATGCGAGAAAGTACGGGATCACAGAGATCATCGTCGCAATTCCGAGCGCGCCGAAATGCGAGCAGCGCAAGATACTGGAAATCTGTCAGAAGGTTCCGAACTGCGAACTGAAGATCCTTCCGGGAGTATACCAGCTTGTCAACGGGGAAGTAACAGTGTCAAAACTGCGTCAGGTGGAGATCGAGGATCTTCTGGGCAGAGAACCGATACAGATCACCACGGAAAAGATCGGAAGATATGTATCCGACAAAGTCGTTCTCGTGACCGGCGGAGGCGGAAGCATCGGAAGCGAGCTCTGCCGTCAGATCGCGGCAAACGGCGTGCGCCAGCTTATTATATTTGATATCTACGAAAACAACGCATATGAGATACAGCAGGAACTGAAGACAAAATATCCTTACCTGGATCTGGTCGTGCTGATCGGATCAGTGAGAAACGGGCGGAAGGTCAACAGTGTGTTTGCAAAATACAGGCCGGATATCGTATACCATGCGGCGGCCCACAAACATGTGCCTTTGATGGAGGACAGCCCGAACGAGGCGATCAAAAACAATGTGTTCGGAACTTATAAAGTCGCTCTGGCGGCGGACCGGTTCGGAGCACAGAAATTTGTGCTTATTTCCACAGACAAAGCGGTAAATCCGACCAATATCATGGGCGCGTCTAAGAGAATGTGCGAGATGATTATCCAGATGTTCAATAACCATTCAAAGACCGAATATGTGGCCGTGAGATTTGGAAATGTTCTGGGCAGCAACGGAAGCGTGATTCCGCTGTTCAAGAAACAGATCGAGGCCGGGGGGCCGGTTACAGTGACCCATCCTGATATCATCCGGTATTTCATGACTATACCTGAAGCGGTTTCGCTTGTTCTGCAGGCCGGAGCCAGCGCAAAGGGCGGAGAGATCTTTGTACTGGATATGGGACAGCCGGTGAAGATCGCGGATCTTGCAAGGAATCTGATCCGACTCTCAGGCTATGTGCCGGACAGAGATATTGAGATCAAATACACAGGCCTGCGCCCGGGTGAGAAGCTCTACGAAGAACTCCTGATGGATGAGGAAGGGCTTCAGGCAACAGAAAATGAACTGATACACATAGGAAAACCTATTGAATTTGATGAAAAAGAATTTATCAAAAATCTTGAGGACCTTTACCGGGAAGCATACGCCGAGACGAATGAGATGAAGAAGATTGTACATCGGATCGTTCCTACGTATCACCTGAGAGAAGCAGACATCGAGAGGGATAGGAAGATACAGGAGAGCCTGCACGATGAGTTCCCGGATCACAATTCGGAACTCCCGAGTGCATTTTTAAATCAAAGCGTAGCAGACAGCGAGGAGGCCAGCGGGAATGAAAGTTGATTTTTCCTTACCGGATATAAGAGAAGAGGACATACAGGAAGTGGTAGAGACGCTTCGAAGCGGCTGGATCACGACCGGACCGAGGACCAAACAGTTCGAAAAAGAGATCGCACGGATGTGCGGAACGGAATATGCCGTATGCCTGGCATCGGCGACAGCCAGCATGGAGATGACTCTGCGGATTATGGGAATCGGACCGGGGGATGAGGTCATTACTACCGCATATACCTATACCGCATCCTGCAGTGTGATCTGCCATGTGGGGGCTACCCCGGTTCTTGTGGACACGCTGCCGGGAAGTTTTGAGATGGATCCGGCGCAGGTAGAGCGGGCGGTGACGGAGAAGACGAAGGCGATTATCTGCGTGGATCTGGCGGGAATCGTCTACTCACGATATGACGAGATATACAGGATCGCGGAAGAGAAGAGACCGATGTTCCGACCATCGAATGAGAGGCAGGAAGCGCTGGGCCGTATTCTTGTCATGGCTGACGGGGCACATGCTTTCGGCGCGTCCAGAGACGGAAAAATGTGCGGACAGATCGCGGACTTTACCTGTTTTTCCTTCCATGCGGTCAAGAATCTAACGACAGCGGAAGGCGGCGCGGCTACCTGGTCCGATACAGTGAGGAAAGCAGGAATTGACGGAAAAAGATTATACAGAGAATACATGCTTCTTTCGCTTCACGGCCAGTCCAAAGACGCGCTGGCGAAGACAAGAGCGGGAGCGTGGGAGTATGATATCGTGGCGCCCTTCTACAAGTGCAACATGACAGATATTCAGGCGGCTTTGGGGCTGTCCCAGCTGCGGCGGTATGAAAGTATTTTTGACAGACGGCGGGAGATGATCCGCAGATACGATGAGGCATGGACGGAGGATGAGGTTCAGGTGCTGAGCCACTACGGCGATACCTGGAGGTCCAGCGGTCATCTTTATCTGACCCGACTGAACGGAAAGAACAGGGAAGAATGCAGCCGGATCATAGATGAGATGGCGGAACATGACGTTGCGGCAAATGTGCATTATAAACCGCTCCCTATGATGACGGCATACAGGAATCTGGGATTCGATATTGCGGATTATCCCAATGCATATGCCCAGTACGAAAATGAGATCACCCTGCCTCTGCATACCTGTATGACAGATGATCAGCAGGAATATGTCATTGAAGTATTCCGCAGGTTCGCGGGGCTGTGACAGAGACGCGGGGGCATGAGAGAAGAATGAAAAGACCTTTTTTTACCGTTGTCATGCCGGCATACGGAGTGGAAAAATACCTGTCAGAGGCAGTGCGCAGCGTACGGGAGCAGACATTTCCGGACTGGGAGCTGATCATCGTGGATGACGGGTCTCCGGACAGGACAGGAAATATGGCGGATGAGCTGGCCGGTACAGACGAACGTATACGGGCAGTGCATCATACGGAAAACAGAGGACTCAGCGAAGCAAGAAATACCGGGATCGATGCGGCCGAAGGACGCTATATCTGGTTTATGGATCCGGATGACCGCGTCGATCCCGATCTGCTTGAGCAGGTCCTGGCTGCATTGGAGGAGAATCCTGCGCAGCTTACCGTGTTCGGACATACCGAGGAATATTATGATGCCGGCGGACAGTTGAATTACACCCATACGATCTGTCCGGAGCGCAGGCGGTTTGCCTCTGCAGAGGAGATGCGGCCGTATGTGATCCGGCTGGAGCAGGAGACGCTCTACGGATATGCATGGAATAAAGTATACAGTCTGCAGTGGATCAGGGAAAAGGGACTGCGCTTTGAGACAGTCCGCCTGATCGAGGATATTGTGTTTAACATACAGTACTGTATGGACATCGGAAGCATGAATCTTCTGGATATTGCGCCCTACCATTATGCAAAGAGAATGGAAGGCAGCCTGACGACGAAATTCGTTCCTGATTATTATGAGCTCCATGAGAGAAGGATCAGGATGCTCTACGAGCAGCAGCAGACCTGGCATACAGATACAGAAGAAACCTGTTCCGTGCTGGGCAGTCTGTACGGACGGTATATTCTGTCCGCTCTTGAGAGAAACTGTGATAAAAGGGCCGGCATGCGCCACAGAGACCGGAGGGACTTCTGCAGAGAGGTCTTTTCGTCCGGCCTGTTCGGGGCGCTTATCCCGAAAGCACAGGCCAGGGACAGCCGCGTTCTTAAAGCGGCGCTGATTCCCATGAAGAGCAGGAATATTACGCTCAGTCTGGCTATGGGACGGATGGTTCATGTGATCCGCTCGGGGATGCCGATGCTCTATTCGAAAGTAAAATCAGAACGTTGACGGGGCACATTCCTGTCACGCGGAAACAGGGGGAAAAACATGCGGTTGATCAAATGGGACAGGCTTCCGGAAGATATGCGGAACGAAGGCGTCAGACCGTATTATGAATTGCTTGAGAAACGAAGGGGCAGCCTGATGCTGAAGCGTCTGCTGGACCTTCTTATGGCGGGGATCCTGACGGTGGTCCTCTCGCCGGTCATGCTGATCCTGGCTGTGTGCATACGGATCGACAGCAGAGGCCCGGTGTTCTTCCGCCAGAAACGGATCACTCAGTATGGAAGAGAGTACCGGATCTTCAAGTTCCGGACCATGATCGCAGATGCGGATAAAAAAGGACCGGCAGTTACAAGAAGCGGGGACAGCCGCATCACCAGGATGGGGAAACTTCTGAGAAAATGCAGGCTGGATGAGCTGCCGCAGCTGTTTAACGTGCTGACGGGAGATATGACGTTCGTCGGCACACGGCCTGAGGTGAAGAAATATGTGGATGCCTATACGGATGAGATGAGGGCAACGCTCCTCCTTCCGGCCGGGATCACATCCCGGACAAGCATTGCCTATAAAGATGAAGACGAGGTCATGGAAAAGTACCTGACAGAAACCGGGAAGAGCGTGGACGAGATCTATGTGTCTTATGTTCTTCCGGAGAAGATGAAATACAATCTGGGATACCTGAAAGAGTTCAGTGTGTCCGGTGATATCAGAGTCATGATCGATACGGCGTTCGCCGTGATACGGTAAGATTCTTGACAGGAGTAAGAAGATGTACAAGATCGCAGTTATTACGATGGGAGTCCGCCTGAATGGCGAGAAGGGATACACCCGGTTCCGGTATATATGTGAATTTCTTGCGGATGCGGGATATCAGGTGGATCTGATCACTACCACATTCCAGCACTGGGAGAAGGCTCAGAGGGATGTTGAGAAGATAAAAGCCGATTCCTACAGGTTCGGCATTAAATTCATATATGAACCGGGTTACCGGAAGAATGTAGATTTAAGAAGAATCCGCAGCCACCGCATTGCGGCAAAGAATCTGACTGCACTTCTGGAAAGAGAGGGAGACTATGATCTGCTCTATGCAGAGATTCCGCCCAACGATGTGGCGCTTGCCGCGGCCGAGTTCGCACAGCGCAGGGGGATTCCTTTCGTTGCGGACGTAAACGATTTGTGGCCGGAAGCCATGCGTATGGTGCTGGATATTCCGGTATTCAGCGATATTCTGTTCTATCCGCTGAAGAGAGATGCGGAGAAAGTATACCGTCTTGTCTCCGGCGTTATCGGCACTTCCGATGAATACAGAGACCGTCCTTTCCGGAACCAGGACCGCCCGGTGCCGAGAGAGACGGTTTATGTGGGGAACGAGCTGAGCGTGTTTGACGCGGGGGCAGAAGAGAATATGGGGAGCATACGGAAGGAAAGCGGAGAATTCTGGGTTACCTACGCGGGAACAATCGGCACGAGCTATGATATACGTACAATGATCCTGTCGGCGGAAGAACTGGCCGGGCGCGGGAGGACGAATATAAAGTTCAAGATACTGGGTGACGGACCAATGAAAAAGGAACTGGAAGATCTTGCTGTTTCAAGAAACATTTCCAATGTTGAATTTCTGGGATATGCCCCGTATGATAAGATGGCGGCATACCTGAAGGCCTCGGACATCCTGGTGAACTCCTTTGTCAGAAAAGCGCCGCAGAGCATTGTGACGAAGATCGGCGACTATCTCGCGGCAGGGAGAGCGATGATCAATACCTGTATGAGTCCGGAGTTCCGGGCAAAGGTGGAAAACGACGGGTTCGGTGTCAATATCATTCCGGAAGATGCGGGGATCCTGGCAGATGCCGTGGAGAGCCTGTATCAGGATGAGGCACTCAGGCTTGAAATGGGACGGAGAGCGAGGCGGATCGCCGAAGAGCAGTTTGACCGTCCTCAGTCCTACCGCAGGATCGAAAAGCTGATCCGCGGTCTTATTGAACAGAACCGCAGAGATAAAGGGGAGTAATCTGTAATGGAATGGATAAAAAAGAACTATGAAGAAACAGCAGAACTTGTGTTTAAGATCTGCTATTTCTTCCTTACAATGGCAACATTTATCTCATATCTTTATGTGTCCGGATTCCAGCCGCTTATGGTGAAAGCGACAATTCTGCTGGGGGCGGCGCTGCTTCTGATACGCGCAGTTCACATCAGAAAGTATGCAAAAATGCCATGCGCGATACTGATGGTACTGTTCTGCGCAAGTTTTCTGCTCACAACAGTGATGAACAGGGAGTATGGAATTACGGAAAACGGCAAGTGGATAATCTGGACCGGGATACAGTTTTTTGCGCTCTATGTCTGCGATCCGGAGAGAGACAGAAAAAGGTATATCAGAGAGTTCAGGATCCTTTCACATATTATAATACTGTGCAGCATGGCAGCGGCTTCGGCCAGTCTGGTCATGCTTTTTCGGGTTTATTCCAGCTTTATCACATCGGCGGACGGGGAGTTTATCGTGACAGGATATACCTGGGGCAGACTGTGGGGAGTATATACTGACCCGAATTACGGCGCCGTGTTCGGTGTGATTGCAATCACGCTTTCCCTTCTTTTCCTGCTCAGAAAAAGGGGACCGGTTCGGATACTGTATGGGATCGGCATTCTTTTGAATTTTCTGTATATTGTCTATTCGGATTCCAGAACAGGCGAGATTACTCTGCTGGTCAGTGCAGGCCTGTTCCTCATCCTGTATCTGAGAAGAAGGGTGAGCACCAGGAAGAGGGCGGCCAGATTCGGCATGGCAGCAGGCGGGATCATATGTGCCGCGATTCTGATATTCGGGGGAATACAGATCCTGAAATCGGGGTATGGAAACTATTATTCTTCCGTAATGACGGAGCGGGCCCAGCAGCAGGCACAGAAAGACCAGAAGAGTCAGACAGCGCAGAAGGATCAGAAAGATCAGGCACAGCAAAGTCAGCAGAGTCAGACGCAGAAGAATCAGAATACGCAGGGCGGCACGGAAGAGGCGGTAAACAATACGGACACAACGGGCAATACCGCGGCGCGGCAGCAGGATATCGCACAGGACATCTCCAACGGAAGATTCGATCTGTGGAAGAGCGCTGTTGAAGTGTGGGAGACAAGTCCTGTATGGGGAGCCGGATATTCCACTTTCGTTCCATACGCCAGAGATCATGTGCCGGATACATACGCAGTCAACAATGACCAGGGAGATTATACCAGCATGCACAACACCTTCTTTAATACGCTGGCGTTCCAGGGACTGCTGGGGGCTGTGCTCTTTGTTCTTATCGGACTGAGGATTCTTACATACATACTGCTGCCTGTATTGAAGGCAGGAGAAGAAGAGGCGGATGAGCTGTCAGCCATGTTGGCGTGCGTATGCGCCGTGGCGGTAAGCATGATGTTCCTTCTTGAGGGAGTGTACACGAATTCTCCGGGCAGCTTCGTACTCTGGGTTTTCACAGGATATATGGTACAGTATGCATATCAGAATCGCAGAGAGGAAACAAAATGAAACGGATGCTGGCAGGATTTATAATGGACGGAAGATCCGGCGGGATTGACCGGTATCTTCTGAATTTTATCGAGACTGTATGTGACGGGGATGTTCAGATTGACCTGCTTACAAACGAGATCGATGCAGAGCTTAAAGAGGAACTGAGGAAATACCATGCGGGACTTTATGCCATTCCGAATCTGAAGCATCCTGCCGCCCAGTACAGAAGGGTGAGGGAGATTATACGGAAAGGAAAGTATGACGCGGTTTACCTGAATATATCTACGGCCATTGACTGTATTGCGGCCATTGCGGCAAAGCATGAAGGTGTGCCCCGGAGGATGATCCACAGTCATTCCAGCGGAAATGACTGTGAAAGTGCGCTAAAGAGGAAGACATTTGATTTTATCCACCGGGTATGCAGAACATTTCTTCACCGGTACGGGACAGAGTACTACGGCTGTTCCGTCCGGGCCGGGGAGTGGATGTTCCCTTCTGAGATCGTACATTCGAACCGGTTCAAAGTGATTTACAATGCAGTGGATCGGAAGCAGTACGAATATAATGAACAGATCAGAAAAGAGATGAGAGAACAGCTTGAGGTGGCAGACCGCTTTGTCATCGGACACGCGGGCAACTTCTGCTATCAGAAGAATCATTTCTTTCTTATCGATGTATTCGCAGAGGTTGTAAAGAAATCGCCGGATGCCGTCCTTGTACTGGCGGGCGACGGTGTGAGATTTGAAGCGGTAAAGCGAAGAGCCGCGGAGCTGGGACTGGGCCAGTCGGTGCGGTTCCTGGGGAGACGTTCCGATACCGCAAGACTCTATCAGGCCATGGATGTGTTCGTCCTTCCGTCCAATTTCGAGGGCCTGCCTATTGCAGGGGTTGAGGCTCAGTCCGCCGGACTGCCCTGTCTTATGAGCAGCCGGATCACGGAAGAATCCCGGATCACGGAAAACTGCCGGTTCTTTCCTCTTGAGGCGGGAGCGGAAGAGTGGGCCGACGAAGTCATCCACAGCCGTGGGGAGAGAAGGGCGGCAGTCTTTCTGGAAAATGCAGATAACTACGATCTGGCGAATCAGAGAAGACAGCTGAGAAGCCTGCTCTGACAGAAGAAGACACACAAAAGGAGAAAGAGTGAAAAATAAAGTGGATTTTTGGACGCACTTATATAAGGGTTCTTAA
>ERZ1090862.1337-NODE-1339-length-10950-cov-10.052501_pt1 | contig 10950 bp, 9 predicted proteins | sample MGYA00478481_ERZ1090862 | MGnify/ENA primary metagenome ERZ1090862 (study PRJEB33644, sample SAMEA5815745) | chicken gut metagenome | biome: Chicken; feature: Gastrointestinal Tract; material: Caecum | place: Ireland | collected 2019-01-01 | study: A study of... | reverse complement strand
ATGACATTTTTAATCGGTATAACGCATAATCTCTGAAACAAACACGAATTTCACACTTTCTTCATACACGTCACCGCCATAGCCCCCGGACCGATATGGCAGGCAACGCTTAATGAAAGCGGGCCTTCCACGATGTCATATCCCGGAAAACGATCCATGATCTCCTGCTTCCACTCCTGCGCATCTTCTTTTGTGCAGGTATATGCCATTCCAAGCACCATCTTGTCTTTCACATCAGCGAAGCGTTCATTCAGATCTTTTTCGATGGCATTTAGCATCGTCTTTTTAGCAGCTTTCCAGCCGCGTACTTTCGCAAATGCATCCAGTTTTTCTCCCTGGATCTGAAGTACGGGTTTCAGGTTCAGTACTGTTCCGATGGCAGCGGCCGCCGGTGTGACCCTTCCGCCTTTTTTCAGATACTTCAAAGTATCAACCGTAATATAAATGCTTGCCTGAAGTTTTTCCTTTTCCAGTACTTCTTTGATTTCAGCAGCAGTTCTGCCCTGATCCCGCAGATACATGGCGTCATATACAGACTGCTCCTGCGTAACGGAAATCCGTTGGTTGTCAACCACCTGCACTCTGCCCTTATATTCAGCCGCAATAGATGTGGCTGTAGCGCAGGTGCTGCTTAATCCGCTTGACATTGGGATACAGACGATCTCATCATGGTCTTTTAAAATTTTCTCCCACAGTTCCATTACATTTCCGGGAGACGGCTGAGATGTAGATATGTCAGAATCCGCTCCCAATTTTTCATAGAACTGCTCCTGCGTCAAAGTAATATCTTCATAATATATATTGCCGTCAATGAAAAACGGCATGGGTAGTACATAAATTCCCAGTTCTTTTCCCCGCTCCTGTGTGATTCCGCTGTTGCTGTCAGTAACAATGGCAATTTTACTCATATTATCTCTCCTGATTTTTCAAGATGAAACTCTAATTCTTAAAGCTGTGGATCGGGGCAGGTATCCGCCCTTTCCTGCCGATAAAAGCATCGCAGCCGAATTCATTGACCGGCATGATCGGAGCATATCCGAGCAAGCCTCCAAACTGCGCCGTCTCTCCAACATCTTTTCCAATCACAGGGATAAGGCGCACGGCCGTTGTTTTCTGATTTACCATACCGATCGCCATCTCGTCCGCAATGATACCTGAGATCGTACTTGCCGAAGTCTTTCCCGGAATAGCGATCATATCAAGACCTACCGAGCATACACAGGTCATAGCTTCCAGTTTTTCTAACGTAAGAGAACCTGCATGAACTGCGTCGATCATCCCCTGATCTTCGCTGACCGGGATAAACGCACCGCTTAAGCCTCCCACATAGGAAGATGCCATCACGCCGCCTTTTTTCACCTGGTCATTGAGCAGTGCCAGCGCCGCTGTTGTTCCTGGCGCCCCTACACGTTCCAGACCGATCTCCTCGAGGATTTCAGCTACACTGTCTCCCACATCGGGAGTCGGTGCAAGAGAAAGGTCTACAATACCGAACGGCACTCCCAGACGCTGGGATGCCTCGCCAGCTACAAGCTGTCCGACACGGGTTACTTTAAAGGCAGTCTTTTTAATCGTCTCGCAGAGTTCCTCAAATCCTTTCCCCCGCACTTTCTCAAGAGCCTTTTTTACCACGCCCGGCCCGCTGACTCCGACATTGATCACGGCGTCAGCCTCCGTAACACCGAGGAAAGCCCCCGCCATAAACGGATTATCATCCGGAGCGTTACAGAAGATCACAAGCTTTGCGCAGCCCAGAGAATCTCTGTCTTTTGTAGCTTCCGCAGTAGCTTTCACAATCTCACCGCTCAGACGCACAGCGTCCATATTAATGCCGGTCTTTGTAGATCCCACATTGACAGAGCTGCAGATACGCTCTGTAACCGCAAGCGCCTGAGGAATCGACCGGATCAGATTCTCATCACTCTTTGTCATTGCCTTTGAGACAAGTGCGGAGTATCCGCCGATAAAATTGACTCCCACTTCCTCTGCTGCTTTATCCAGAGTCTTCGCAATCTCTACGAAATCTTCCGGAGTCTTGCAGGCCGCCCCTCCTACAAGAGCGATGGGGGTGATGGAAATTCTTTTATTTACGATCGGTATACCGAACTCCTTCTCGATATCCTGTCCGACAGAGACAAGATCCTTTGCTGTTGTAGTGATCTTTTCATAGATCTTACGGTTCAGTTCCTTTAAGTCAGAGTCAATGCAGTCCAGAAGACTGATTCCCAGTGTGATCGTCCTCACATCCAGGTTCTCACTCTCGATCATCTTATTTGTCTCTGACACTTCATACATATTGATCATACAGCATTACCCCCGCAATCTACAGTCTGTGCATTTTTTCAAAGATTTCTTCTCTCTGGCAGTGAATGGTCACGCCGATCTCCTGGCCAAGCGTTTCCATCTCATCGCAGAGCGCCGTAAAGTCCTTGTCAAGTCCTGTCACATCCGCGATCACCATCATATTAAAATATCCCTGGACAATAGTCTGTGAAATATCCAGGATATTAATCTTGTTTTCCGCAAGATAGGTACACACCTTTGCAACAATTCCGACTGTATCTTTACCGACTACCGTCACAATACATTTCTTCATTTTATCTTCCTCCTTGATCATACTGTAATGATATCTGAAACAGTATCACGGCTGGCGACAAACATATCCAGATCCTCTCCCCGGTAATCGTTGTCGGCAAGCGTGACTTCCAGTTTCACCGTCTCATATGCCAGTTTGGCATAATTGTTCTCTTTGCTCAGATGTCCAAGGACGATATGTTTCAGATTATCATGTAGTATATCACAAAGCAGCCGCCCTGACAATTCATTTGAAAGATGGCCCCTGTCACCTAAAATACGCTGTTTGAGGTAATACGGATATCCTCCCACCTCCAGCATATGTATATCATGGTTCGCCTCGAGAAGCACTGCATCCAGATTCTGCAGATGCTCTACCGTATACTCGTCATATTTCCCCAGATCCGTCGCCACTGCAACAGATTTCCCGCTGCATTCCAGGCGGTATCCGGACGGTTCATTGGCGTCATGGGAAATAGCGAAAGGCTTGACCGTCACATCCCCGAGTGAAAACGGTTCATCCGTGCGGACCGGATGGAGCAGGCCTTCCGGCATGCGCCCCAGTCCGGAATAATTCAAGATTCCCTCTATAGTTCCCGGTGTCGCATAGATTGGAATCTCATATTTCCTGCTGAACACCCCCAACCCCTGAATATGGTCGGAATGCTCATGGGTAATCAGGATTCCGTCAAGTTCATCCCCTTTGATCTCCAGTTTTTTCAATCCTTCCTCTATTCTTTTCTTGCTGATCCCCGTATCAATGAGAAGATGTGTATCGTCACTCCCCACATAGATACAGTTGCCGCTGCTTCCGCTGGCAATGCTGCACATTCTCATAACTGCAAATTATCTCCTATCTGTTTCTTTGTATCTTCAAAATCTCCGCTGTTGTCAATCACCACGCCGCAGGATGCGCGAAACCGCTTCTCCTCCGGCTGGGATGCGATCATCTGAGAGATTTTATCATCTGTATATCCGCGGGATGCCTTCAGCCGCTCTCTCCGCACATTTTCGTCCGCATAAATATACCACAGCTCGTCGCAGAGCTCTCTCCCCACGTCGGGAAGCAGAGCTGCTTCCACCACATAGAGTTTTCTTCCTTCTTCGGTCTTTCTCCGTATATCCTGTTCCACCTGCCGGATCACTTCCGGATGCACAATTCCGTTTAGCTGTGCCATCTTGTCCCTGTCGGCGAATACAATACCTCCCAGAACCGACCGGTTTAATTCTCCTTTTGCATCAAGGATCTCCGTTCCGAACGTCTCAACAATCCGTTCAAAACATCTGGTTCCCTTTTTCTGAAGATCACGCGCAGCCTCATCCATCTGACAGACAGCCGCACCATATGCCTCTTTCAGATACTCAAGAACCCTGCTTTTACCTGATCCCACTCCTCCTGTGATTCCGATGACTTTCATTTTCGTCTCTGCCTTTCGTCTGTATATTTCAACTCTTCTCTATTTTGCCTCATACCAGTTCGTTCCGGTATGCATATCAGCAATCAGAGGAACCGAGAGATCCGCCGCATGTTCCATCTTATCCTTTAAAATCTCTTTTACTTCATCCACCTCATCCTTCTCCGCCTCGATCAGAAGCTCGTCATGTACCTGCAGAATCAGCCTGGACTTCATATTTCTCTTTCTGAGTTCTTCGTCCACACCGATCATGGCGATTTTTATAATATCAGCCGCTGTTCCCTGAATCGGTGCATTCATAGCCACACGCTCCCCAAAACTGCGCTGCATAAAATTACTGGATTTAAGCTCCGGCACCGGTCTTCTTCTTCCGAACAAGGTCACCGCATAACCCTTCTCCTTTGCATGAGCCACTGAGTCATCCAGAAATTTCTTGATCCCCGGATAGGTCTCAAAATAATGTTCAATATACTGGGACGCTTCTTTTCTTGTAATACTCAAATCCTGACTCAACCCGAAAGAGCTGATCCCGTATACAATTCCAAAGTTCACTGCCTTGGCGTTTCTTCTCTGAAGGTCTGTCACCTCGTCAAAAGGAGTGCGGAATACCTGCGACGCCGTCATTCTGTGGATATCCCTGGCTTCCCTGTATGCCTGGATAAGCTGCTCATCTCCGGAGCAGTGCGCCAGAATTCTCAACTCGATCTGAGAATAATCCGCATCCACAAACACACATCCCTCTTTGGGTACAAAAACTTTGCGGATCAGACGTCCAAGCTCCATACGAACCGGTATATTCTGAAGGTTGGGCTCCGTACTGCTGAGTCTTCCGGTAGCCGTTACCGTCTGATTGAATTTCCCGTGTATCCGCCCGTCCGGACCGATAAAACCTGCCAGTCCGTCTGCATAGGTTGATTTTAATTTGGCAAGCTGTCTGTACTCCAGTATTTTAGCCACAACAGGATAGTCAGGCGCAAGCTTGTCCAGTACGTCCGCCGCCGTTGAATACCCCGTCTTTGTCTTCTTTGCATGAGGCATCCCCAATTTTTCAAAGAGGATTACGCCTAACTGCTTGGGAGAATTAATGTTGAATTCTTCTCCTGCCAGATCGTAAATCTCTTTTTCCAGTTCCACGATCCTTGTTCCCAGTTGATCTCCGTACGCTTTCAGAGCTTCCGCCTCTACTTTCACTCCTGCCTGTTCCATATTATATAAGGTAAATACAAGAGGCATTTCAATATCATAAAAAAGGCGGTCCATCCCCGCATCTTCCAGCTTTTTCTCGAGGACAGGAACAGACGCGTACGCGGTATATGCTTCATAGCAAGATTTTGCAGCGGCATCCAGCTTTTCATCGATCATAATTCCCAGATGTTCCCTTGCCACATCTTCATAATTGTAATCACTCTTCAGAGGATTGAGCAGATAAGCCGCCACGATCACATCAAAACTGCTTCCCATCTCCACATCAGGCAGCCAGGAGAGAAACTCTTTAAGGCCGCACATGGAAAAACACTTTACTTTTCCGGCAAGCCGTGACAGACGTTCCGTCAATTTTTCAAAATCCATATCCATATTACAGGGAATCGAAACGATCTCGTCTTTTCCCCACGAAAGGGAAATCCTGCCGTATCCCGAAGAGTGGGCAAAAAGAGGAAGCACATTTCCCGGATCTTTAGAAAATGCAGCGCCCACACGCTCTGCCTGCTCGGCCCGGGCAAATACGTCTTCAATTTCCTGCTGATCCGTCACTTCCCGGAAAGATGCCTCTACATCATTAGAAACTGTTTCCACATCAAACCTGCTGAGCATATTTTTGAACTGCAGCTTCTGGAACCACTCATGGGCCGCGCTTGTATAAGGATTCCCGTGACGCGCTTTCTCCAGATCAAAATCTATATCCGCATGGATATCGATAGTCGCCAGCACTTTGCTCATCTTCGCCTGTTCCCAGTATTCTTTCAGATTTTTGCTCGCCCTCGGTGGTTTTAATTCATCCGCATGCTCGTACGCATTTTCAATGGATTTGTACTGCTGTATGATCTTTGTAGCAGTTTTCTCTCCTATCCCCGGTACACCCGGTATGTTATCAGACGCGTCTCCCATCAGCGCTTTCACATCGATAAATTCTTTCGGAGTGACTCCGTAATGCTCTTCCACCTCAGCGGCATTGTAATCTTCCACTTCAGTTCTGCCCTGTTTTGTCTTAGGGATCCGTATCTTTACATGTTCCGTTGCAAGCTGGAGCGTATCCCTGTCTCCTGATATGATGGATACATCCATTCCTTTTTCTTCGCACATACGGGAGATCGTCCCCAGCAGATCATCCGCTTCGAGACCTTCTTTCTCGATAATCTCGATATTCATTGCCTGGAGCACTTCCTTGATCACCGGCACCTGCTGCCTTAACTCCTCCGCCATCGGTTTACGCGTGCCTTTATAGTCGGCGTACATCTTATGCCGGAAAGTCGGCGCATGCACGTCAAATGTTACCGTCAGATACTCCGGCTGTTCCTCATCCAGTATCTTAAACATGATATTCAAAAAGCCATAAACCGCATTTGTGTGCAGTCCTTCAGAATTTGTCAGATCCGGCACACCGTAAAATGCCCGGTTCAAAATGCTGTGTCCGTCTATCAATACGATCTTTTCACTCATCAGCTCCGCCTCCGTCCGTGTTCGGGCATACCCAAATTGCGGCCTGCCCATAGCCATTAATCAAGTATACACTAAAAATCTTCTTTTTTAAAGGCTGTTTTTGTGGTATCATGAGAAACACAGCGGTTAGGTATAAGCACCAACTCTTACTCAATTAAAGGAGAACAGAAAATGGACAGTATCATATTTGATGTAGACGGTACGCTCTGGGATTCCACGGAATCCGTAGCGGCTTCGTGGAATAAAGCGATCAGAGAACATGCAGACCCGTCTCTTGCAGTGGATCCGGATACCCTGAGCAAAGTATTCGGAAAAACCATGACCGAGATTGCCGACACTCTATTTCCTACCTTAACTCCCGAAAGACGTATGAACCTTCTAGACCTTTGCTTTGAAGAAGAAAACCGATATCTGCAGGAACACCCGGGGATTCTCTATGACGGTGTAACCGATACGATCAAAAAACTTTCAGACAGATATCCGCTCTATATCGTAAGCAACTGCCAGTGCGGTTATATCGAGGTTCTGCTCAGCACTACCGGGCTTGGTTCCTATATCAAAGATCATCTGTGTTTCGGGGAGACGCAGGTTGCAAAAGGAGAGACAATCCGGATGCTGATGAAAAAAAACAATCTGAACTCTCCTGTCTATGTCGGCGATACCCAGGGAGACGCCGATGCCTGCAAAATGGCCGGGATTCCTTTTATTTTCGCAGAATACGGATTTGGAGACGTACCGGATGCCAAGACGCGTATCCGCACGTTCTCAGACCTGGAAAAATTATGACTCAAAACTCATATCAGAACAAGGCGAAAGGCCGGAACTGCGTCACATGTTACAGTTCCGGCCTTTCTATGTACCACTTATCTATTCATATGTCTGTCTTGCCGCCTGCCGCGGCTTTTATCTATCTAAAGGATCTTCTCTTAAGGAGTACGATAACTCCCAGTGATACCGAGATCCCCATCAGTGACATCCACAGAACCGGTGATGCCGTATCTCCGGTCTGAGGCGCCATGCTGTTCGGACTTCCATCATCCAGTGCGATAAGATACGGGGAGAATCCATCCACACTGACCGTTACCTGTCCGTTTTCTATTGTTCCTGTATATTTGTCATAACTTCCGTCTTCATTAAAATGAAGAATGATAACATTTCTGCCGTCATATTCGGAGCCGACCTGGAATGTAAGCTGTGCCTTGCCGTCTACAGTTCCCGACACCGTAATATCATACACACCAAGGATTTCTTTTCCTTTTACCGGATCGGCGGATACATAGGAATCATACTCATTCGTATTCGGTTCGATCGCACGTACAGACATTTCCCCGTCAACCCCGCTCACTTTGATTCCGTAGTCTGTATTAATCTTGACCTTGGAATCATTATTTCCGGCTTTCTGCGTATTTACGGTATTTTGTGTGGTTCCGGTATTCTGCACCGTCTGTTCCTTACCGTTACCAGACGACTGTTCTTCCTTTACAGCGTTTGATGAACCGTTGCCAGCCGAAGACTGATTTGAAGACTGATTTTGTGAAGAATTATCTGTGTCAGTTGTTTCTGACTTACTGTCATCTGCAGTATCAGTTGTTACGGACGGCTTCTCCTCATCTGTCACTTCAGCCGCATCTGACGTCTCACTGCCGGCAGAGGGCTGCTCTGTATCACTCGGTTTCTCTATATCAGTTCCATTGTCCGTGTCAGACGGTTTCTGTGTATCAGTTCCATTGTCTGTGTCAGACGGCTTCTGTGTATCAGACGAATTATCCGATGCATCGTTCACGTCTTCAGACGGTTTCTGTGTATCGGATCCGTTGTCTGAACCGGACGCATTTGTATCAGACGGCTGTTCCGTTTCAGGCGTTTCGTCCGTACCGGAAGCGTCGTTCTTGTCACCTGTATCAGACGGCTCCTGAGTATTGGCTGTATCGTCTGATGCGTCATCCGTATCAGATGGTTCCTGTGTGTCGGATGTATTGTCGGATGTATCATCTGTATCGGACGGCTCCTGAGCATCGGATGATCCTGTATCTGCAGGCGGTGTGTTATCCGTTTCCGGTACCTCCGCATTGTCATTGGAACTGTCGTCGGTGTTTCCTGAGCTTATGCCAAGATAATCACAGCTTCCGCCAGCCTCGTCCAGCTCCCATGCAATCGCAGCCGCCTTCTCGCCCCAATAAGGGTCTGACGCATAGCTTACATTAATTCCCGCTGCTTTGTTGCCCAGATACTCACCGTGATTTCTCCAGTCGCTTGAACTTAAGTATCCATCCGCCATCCATTCATACATGAATTCACGTATACAATCTTCTACACTGGCAAAATAATTTGCACTTTGCCCCGGCGATGTATCAACCGCATTCAGCCCGAACAGATTGTTCTTGTTCATGCAGATAGAACTTGTCCCCCAGGCGCTTTCATTCACCGCGATTCCCAGGGAAAGAAGCGCGTTAACGCTGTATTCATTCTGATATTTTACGAAGAGCTTCCCGGTTCCTAAAAGTTTGGAACTGGAAGAAGATATCTTCGATTTCAGAATGTTGTCCAGTTCTGATCCGGTATAGTTCGTTGAGCTGTTCATATCCCGGAACTGGAAATAATTACTGAATGGATTTCCCGGGTTCACAGCCGATGAACCGTTTGCCCCTCTCTGATAATCCGCTGTCATAGTCTCATAATCTGTATAGAAATAGTGACCGTCATAGCTGTAATACTTTGTTCCTTCGCTCAGATAAGACGGAGCTGGTCCGTTATTGATCGAAGACGTCGGACTGCTGTTCAGATTATACGAGATATAGTGGATAAGTTTTCCACCTGACACCGTATAATAACTTACGTTATCCGCCACGGCGCTGTAATCTACCAGTTCTACTTCCGATGCAGCAACTGTTCCCGTCACACCGGCCAGCATAAACTTGATATTTCCGCTGCCATCCGTTCCCAGATAAGCCGCATCGGCTCCGTAATTGCCGTTCGTGTATCCGCCGCCGCCGCTGTAAGTAAAGTCTGTAGTAGCATTTCCCTTGGTATTGAAGTTTACAACTTTTGTGCTGACAGCCCGTGCTGATCGTGCGGAAAACAGTGCGATCCCGCTGTCTTCTTCACTGCTGTCCCCGGCTGTTCCTTCGTCTACCGTACCGTCTGACTCGCCTACCTCGTAGATGCTTCCGTCTTCATCCATCGCGGTGACCGAATCAAGGCGCTGACTGTTCTCATCCTGTAGTTCTGATGCAGCGGCGTTCTCCCCCGTTTCTTCTGCCGCATAGCTTTTCATGCCCGGCATAACAGTCAGAATCATCGACATGAAAAGCGCACATATCAGTAATTTGTTTTTCTTCATCGTATGTATACTTCCCTCCTTACACCTTATTAACTATTTATGAATATAGATACTGATACATGATTAGCTTAACACTATCTTCCACAAGATGCAAGTTAAAAATTCCCAGTATTGTATACAAGTATGCAATACTGGGAATAACAGTAAATACGCGCATTTTCCTTATCGATCCGGAAAATCAGACAAAAAAAGATTCAAACCTCTCCTGATGGAAAAATTTGAATCTTCTTATCTGTGTTATGACGTCGTCTATGGATATCACTAACGCCACTTTCTAAAGTATATCATATTATGACATATTTGCGCCAAATTTCATTGTGGGTGATACGGACAGCAGGGTTTGCACCTTTTATATAATTGTGATCATTTTACTTAATCACTACCTTCTGCGCGGCAGCTACCTCAGCAATAGTTCGCTGTACGATGCAGGGTCGTACGGCTTCTATTGGTCATCTACTCCTTACGGTTTTAACAGCGCTTACGTCTTGCTCTTCTACTCGGGCGGCATCATTACGGGCTTCAACTTCCGCTACTTCGGATTCTCTGTCCGTTGCGTGGCTGCTGGATAGTTGTTGGTGGCTAGGCGATAACGACAAAGGGATATATTGTTGCGCTGACGCACCTACGGGTGTGTCCTTTCTTTTTATGAAGTTGGAGAAAATATCCAACAAATCCAGACTCAAAATCTTCCATTCTGTCTTATATCTAGTAAGGAGACAAATATTCCCCCAAACCGTTATTCGAGCATTAAAATAAAATATTTCAAGTTTATTCCATCCCATTCGCCTGCAAAATGTCATATTTTCCATCCCTGTTACTTTTTGCGCTTAAGCGTCCGGTCGCCCCAAATATAGCCCCAAAAAGCCCTTGCCATATCTGTAAAATGTGCTTTAATCAGGGCAGGTTAATTACAGAAAGGAGTGTGCACATATGGCACAAAATAGCAATATCAGCATAAGCAGC
>ERZ1090862.1331-NODE-1333-length-10961-cov-7.754997_pt1 | contig 10961 bp, 22 predicted proteins | sample MGYA00478481_ERZ1090862 | MGnify/ENA primary metagenome ERZ1090862 (study PRJEB33644, sample SAMEA5815745) | chicken gut metagenome | biome: Chicken; feature: Gastrointestinal Tract; material: Caecum | place: Ireland | collected 2019-01-01 | study: A study of... | reverse complement strand
TCTACACGAGCCTTATCGTCGGCAGCGTCAGATGTGTATAAGAGACAGCTATCTCTCAGATTCTTTTTAACGCCGTCCAAAATATTACACCTCGCTCAGCAGATTTATCAATTCAATAACGTGTTTTTTCTTCTTGTCAGACAGCTCAAAGTATTTCTCCAATGCCTGAGTTAGTCCGGCATCATTTCTTATCTTTGCGACAAGATGTGCGGATTCAGCAGAGTATTTATCAAATTCCGGCTCTTTTCCCGTTGTTAAGTAATCAAGCGATACCCCGAAATAATCAGCAATCTTTTGAAGTTTATCCTGCTTTGGCGTGCTACGCCCCATTTTCCAGTCTGTTAGGGTAGAAGTGGATATACCCGTTGCTTTTGATACGTCATAAGGTTTTACCCCGTCTCTTGATAGCAATTCTTGAAATATTTCATACATAATTCTTCTCCTAAGAATAAATCTCGGATTTGCGGAAATATGTATTGACTTTCTCGGATAACCGTAGTATTATAATTACATGAGTTACGGAAAACCGAGAAAATGGACATAATTCGAGCCCGGATTTCATTCTTTTTTCGTAAAAAATAAGTTTGTGGTGATTCTTATTATAACGGTTTTCCGTAATTTATGCAATACATATTTTACGGAAAGGAGAGATTGATTTGAAAAACAGAAAGTATGAGTCTTACTTGAAGTTTGAAGAATTGATGAATCAGAAGTCAATGAACATTCCAAAAGTATCAGAAGAACTTAATATTCCAATGACCTCTTTGTACGACTGGAAAAATGGCAACAGCAAGCCGAAACTCGAAAAACTTTTGAAGATTGCAGGGCTTTTTGGTGTTGATGTTTCAGTTTTTGCAGATGGGGAATAGAAAGGAGCAACCATGAACGAATTAGTACATATCGGGAAATCAGACATTTCCGTAAAAGAGTACAACGGACAGAGAGTTGTGACTTTCAAAGATATCGACACGGTGCATCAGAGGGCAGACGGAACGGCGAGAAAGCGGTTTGCGGATAATAGGGAACGATTTATTGAGGGAGAAGATTTCTTTGTTGTGACACCTCAAAACCTTGAAAATGCGCGGATGTCCGAAAAACGGACATCTGGGATTGAAGAAGTGAACCCAAGAGGAACTGTCTTTTTGACGGAGCAAGGTTACCTCATGTTGGTAAAGTCATTCACTGATGATTTGGCATGGGACGTACAGCGTAAACTTGTTTCATCCTATTTTAAAGTGAAAGAGTTAGCAAGCGAAGAACTTTCACCGCAGATGCGGTTGATTATGCAAATGGTAAACAACATGGCGCAGAAAGAGCTTGCCGACAAAGAACGTGACCGACAGATAGCACTTGCACAGGAAACGGCGGAAAAGGCAGTTGAGACAACCGAGCGGATGAAAGACGAGATTATATCACCATTTGATAACTGGCGTGACGACATCAATAAGAAAGTCCGTCAAATATCCATAGCGTCCGGTATACCGTATCAGGGATTGTTCACAACCATGTACTCTGACCTTGAACATATTGGAAGATGCGACTTGTCAACAAGGCAGAGAAACAAGCGCGACCGTATGGAACGTGCCGGATGCACAAAGACGGACATTCAGAAAGAAACAACGAAAATCGCCGTGATTGAGGGTGATGCCAGACTCAAACAGATTTTTGAGGACATTGTTCGGAAGTACGGCATGAAGTATTTAGCGTAGGAGATATTAATTTGAGTAGTGAAGATGTAATAAAAGTAATAGACACCATATGCGAAAAGATTGGAATTGCATTTGATTCGGCAAAAGACTTCGTTCCCAGTCTTGCAAAATACGAGATTGTATCTAATGCCTTTTACAGCATTATGTCGGCGGTGATTATTGTAATATCGATAATCGCAATTAAAAAGGCGTTTGAAAGTGCAGAGAATGAAATAAAAAAAGAAATCGAAGACGGTGGTAGTTGTTGGAATAGGCATGATGATGTTTGGGATTTTTGGAGAACAATTCTTTCAGCTATCATAGGTGGGCTATTGATAGTTATTTGTGTATTTGTATTCGTTATTAGTGTACATGGCGTTTTAACTTGGATAGTTTCACCTGATGTAAGTGCGATAAATTATGTAATGGACATGGTTCAGTAGAAAGGAGCAGATAAAAATGTACATACCTGAATTTTGGTGCGGAGTGATCGCAACCGTGTTAGCGATAACCGGATGTTCGCTTATCAGTGATACGGTATCAAGACTCATAGGAAGAAAGAGGAAAGAGAATGAAACAACCGAAAAGGCTGACTCGTAGTCAAAAAGAGTGCTTGTCTGCGCATTACCTGAACGCTGAGAACTGGATGCTCGTTGAAGAAACGGAGTTTTACCTGAAAATCATTAACAAGCAGACGGGTCAGATTAAGAGCGTGGACAAGTTCAAAAGACCGAAGAAAGGAGTAAGAAGAAATGCAGGAAGTAACGTTGCCAAAGCAGGAAATTGACGTGCTGAAATTTGAGCATACGGCGATTATTCCGGTTCACAGAGTGAATCCAAAGAGAAAGAAAAAGTCAGGCATGAAGTTTGAGCACAAAGTGATTATCGGTCAGTGGTTCGTGATCGGCGTTCTGGCTGTGATGAACTACATATTGCAGGTAGGGCCGATTTGAAAGGAGTGGAAGAAGTGGGAATTACATATAAGGAGTATGTGTGGCTGGTAAAACCTAATGATATAATCGAAACATTTTGTGGAGGGGTTTATGGATGTCCGATTGAATATGGAATATCAAATAAAGGTTTTGATTGTCTTCCGGACGTAAAAAAATGCGAATATTGCATGAATCAGGAAATTCCGTATCCGGTGATTGCAGAAGTAATCAGGGACACATACTTAAATCCGTTTGAAAAAAATAACAGTTGGTGCGAAATACAAAGTAACAGATGTGGATATGGGAGCGCCTACGTTTGGAGTAATGATTTGTGTATCCGGATACAATCACTGGGCAAATAATAATAATTTTAGATATTACATCGAAAAGGAGGGAAAGAAAGTGCAGAAAGAATTTACAAAGTCAGATATGAAAGACGGGATGCTGTGTGAGACGGCAGACGGAACACGGATGTTTTGGATTGATGGAAATCCAAGAGGTATTTCAGAATACAGTCCTTGTATAAAAGATGATTTGACTCACTCACGCTATCCTATTGGTGACATTGTTAAAGTTGGATATCCTGACTTTGAAAAATACAATACCATTGAGCAAGCGTTAAACGGAGATTTCAAAGAAGTTCTCTGGGAGCGCAAGCAGGAGAAAGAAATCAGTTCAGAAGAAGCATTTTCAGTCTTGAAAGAGCATTACGGCTGTGACGTGAAGATTAAGGAGTGATTGTTATGTCAGCTATCTATTACAAAACACACATGGAAGAAATGCCGAAGAATTGCGCAGAGTGTGAATCAAGAATGTACTGCCACTTGCCCCGAGACATTGGAACAACCGAGGGCAAACCGGAGTACAGCAAGAAACGCCATAAAAACTGTCCGCTTGTCGAGGACAAGAACCCGGTCAAGATTATGAACGAGGACGAGTTCACGGCGTATCTGGCTGAAATTAAGCATGAACTTGACTACATGGAGCCGGGAGACGCAAAAAGAATCGCCCTGATTGGCACAGTAGAAAGCGGTCGGAACTGGACACCGGAACTTGCTTTCACAGGTTCACAGCTTACCAGAATATTCGACCTCGGATTTGCGGAAGAATTAAAAGAACGCCCATAAATGAGTCGGCAAACTCGGGCGTTCTGGATAAAACCGATTTTATTATAACACAATGAAAGGAAATTTTGAAATATGAAGATTAAACTCTTGAAAATGCGCATCCAGAACTTCAAAGGATGCAAGGACAGAGAGATTGATTTCAGTGACAGAACCAGCATCAAAGGCGCAAATGCAACCGGGAAAACCACGGTATTTGATGCGTTTACATGGCTGTTGTTTGGAAAGGATTCTCTCGGAAATGCAAAGTTTGATATCCGTCCTCTGGATGTTGGCGGAAACATGATTAACAATCTGGAAATCAGTGTAGAAGCGTCAATCCGTGTGGATGATGAAGAGTATTCGCTGAAAAAGACGCAGAAACAGGTATGGCGGAAGAAGCGCGGCACTGACACGACAGAGTTTCAGGGGAATGTGAATGAGTTTGATATCAACGGATATCCGAAGTCAGAAAAGGAATTTAAATCATTTATCTCCGGGATTATTGACGAGAATATCTTTAATCTGGTCACAAACCCGAACGCTTTTAATGCTTTGCCGTGGAAAGAACAGCGTGAAATCCTGATGAAGTTTGTTGGAATTATGTCTGATGCGGAGATTGCTCTTACATATGGCGATAAGTACAGCCTGTTAATACCGGAGTTGAAAATCGCCAGCACGGACGACATCTTGAAGAAATATACAAAGGCGAAGAACACGCTGAACAAGCAAATGGCAGAGATTCCGGCTCGTATTGATGAATTGTCAAAGCAGATGGTCACTGTTGATGTCGGCGCACTGGAAGTGCAGAAAGCGGCAAAACAAGCAGAATTAAAGCGTGTGGAAGATTCCCTTTCTGGTGGAGACAATGCAAGACAGAAAATCAATGACCTTAACGGACAGATCATGGACGAAAAGCTGAGAATCAGCGGTATTCAGAATGATGCGAACTCTGAACTTGATGAAAAGCGCAGGACGGCAAGACAGGTGATCAATTCAGCGGACGACAAGGTTACAAAAACAGAAAGAGAGATTCTGGATGCTGAATACCTGAAAGAGGATTACATCAAAGCGAGAGATCGTGCTGAAACTGACAAAACACGCTATGCGGAAGAATGGAAAGAGTGGAAGAAAAAGACGTTTCCTGAGTTTGTTCCGCTTGATGATTATGTTGAACCGTTACCGCTTACAGACAAGGATTTGACTTGTCCGACTTGCGGACAGGCATTGCCTGAAGATGTGCGTAAACAGCGGATCGCAGATCACGAAAAGATATGCGCAAAAGCGAAATCTGATTATGAAGATAGGTGCGAAGAACACCGCATGGATTACGATACGAAAAAGATTATGTTTTCAGAACAGCGGAAAAAGGCTATGGACGAGATTACTGTCAAAGGTCAGAAAGCAGCTGATAATGTTCGGGCGTATCAGAAACAGATTGATGAGCAGGAAAAGGATGTTTCCGCTTTGAAATTACGTCTTGAATGTGAAAAAGCTGACCTGTCGAAAGCAAAGAAAGACCTTGATGATATTCCGGCTTATGCTGAAATTTCTGATAACGCTGATTACATAAAGGCACAGGAATCCATTCAGAGTCTTGAAGCTCAGATTGAAGAACTGAGGGAAAAAACACCCGACAATGCAGAGGCAGAAGCGAGAATAGACGCTATCCGTGATGAAATATCTGATATTGAAGCACAGATTAAGGCTGCGGACAATACCAAAGTAAAAGAGCGTATCGCAGAACTGGAAGAAGAACAGAAATCAATCGGTCAGAAAATCGCAGAGCAGGAGCAGATGATTGACCTGACAGAGAGCTTTATCCGGGCGAAGATGAACATGATTTCTGAGAAAATCAATGAAAAGTTCAAGGTTGTTCGTTTCTCTTTGTTTGAGAATCAGATAAATGGCGGTTTGAAAGAAACCTGTGAGTGTACTGTAAACGGCGTTCCATATTCTTCTCTGAACAACGGACACCGCATTATCGCAGGACTTGACATTATCCGTTCATTGTCTGAACTATACGGCGTGAGCGCTCCTGTATTTACGGATAATTCAGAGTCAATCAGTACAGGGAACTTCCCGGATATGGACACGCAGATTATTCACCTTATTGTAACTGACGATAAGGAATTGACCGTAGAAAGCGAGGGATTCTCTGATAATGATAATTAAAGCAAGATACCTCAAAAATAACGATATGATCGGCAGGGAATACGCCTTTTGCACTGACATTCTGGTGAAGCCCGGAGATACTGTGGAAGTCGGAAAAGCACAGGCGGTTGTCACAAAGGTGAATGTTCCAGAAGAGAGCATACTTCCTTTTCGGGATAAGCTGAAAAAGATTGATAGAAAGGTGGAAATAGAATAATGACAGTATATGAACTGATCCAGAAATTAATCCAGTTTGATGCAGATGCAGAAGTTTCTGTAAATGTAAAAGTAAATCGTTATCGTACAGATGCGAGAGTTATGGAAGATGCAGAAAACGGAGATTATGTCGATTCGGAAGTCGAATTTGAGGAAACTGTAGATGATTTTGCAGTTGAAGAAGAAAGAAGTATTAGAGGGAAAACATCAGCAGTAATCACTGTGGAATTAGAGTAATGGAGGACGAATAAATGGCAGAAGAAAAGAAAGAGGTAGCTCAGAAGCAGGAATTTACCACGGCTCTGAGCAACTGGACAAATACGATCACAGGGCTTGTCACTCGTGATTTTGAGCAGTGCGGAGTAGAGTTTGACGAATACTCAAAGAGATGTGCCATGTCCGCTATGAGCAGTATTTTTCAGCTTGTTCAGAACACGGACAAGGCTGAAATGAGTGACTTGAATACATCTAACTTGAGAGAGATTGTCGAACAGTGCGCAAGCCTTAAATTAAACGCTAACGCCGTTCCAAGAGAGGTTTATTTCCAGTTACGCAGTAAGCAGATTAACGGTGAATGGAAAAAAGTCGTTGAAATGGGAATTGAGGGAGACGGAAATGATGCTCTTCTCCGGCAGTTTGGAAATGAGGTGGCAAAAGTACATCCCTGTTGGATTGTAAAAGAGGGGGACGAGTTTATTCGTCCGAAGCGTGTCGGTATGGAGATTACGCCGCCGTCATGGGAGCAGAAAGGACTTTCAGAAAAAGTTGTCGCCGTTGTATATCCGGTTCAGCTTACGAATGGATCAATCGAATATCTTATTGCAGAGCGTGAAAGCGTGAAAACAAACCTGATCGCTCACATCCGCAACAATATGATGAATGAGACATTCGGAGTATGTAAAGACAGATACAAGGCTACACCTGAACAGAAGCAGAAAATCAAGGCTAAGAAAGAGGAAATTCTTTCTGCGGTTCGTGAATGCGAGACTCTTGACGATATGTTGAAATGCCAGTCCGCACAGCCTTACATTTCCGCTGCATGGCTCGATACGCCGGAGCAGATGATTACCAGAAAGCTCCGTAACAATGCAATCAAGAAATTTCCAAAGGACATGAACAGCATGGCGAATCATTCTCTTTTACAGCTTGACGAGGGATATAAAGCATCACGAGAAGAAATCACCGAGAATGAGAACGCAGAACCATTCGAGGTTGACGAGGGAAATGTTGTTGATTCTCAGGCGGTGGAAGTCGAACCGGATTTTGTAAAGGAGAGTGAATAATCGTGAAAAGATTGTATGCAGTGACAATGCAGAATGGAGACAAGTTCGGAGTACCGGCAGAAATTATCGCTGACAATTATGCTAAGTATTATGAAAGCCGTGGAGAGGACTACAAAGAGAATTTCGATACAATGCTTCATTGGTTTGATACAAATGACTATGAATTTGCTGACTGGGCGAAAAACAATATGAACTGGTCGGATGTTGAGGATAAAGCAGTGCTTATCAAACACAATCCGCCGCAGCCTGATTTTGAGGACGGATGGGTGAACGGAGAGTATCAATATTTGACAGAGGAAGAAAAGGACGGTGAAATATAGTGACGATTATAAAAATAACTATTGTAGCGTGGGTTCTGACATTTGTGCTTAGGTTTTTTATAAGAACAAGCATTTCAAAAAAAGATTTAGTTCACGCCGCACTGAATGACGGAAAATTAAAAATGACGTTTTGGAGATGGATGCTTGTTCTTTTGTTTGTTGCATCAATCGGCTTGACTGTTGCAAGTATTATCTGGTTCTTGTTCTTTTCCGGGGTGATTTAAAAAAGAAAGCGTGATTTGCATGGAAGAATGGAAATGGATAAAAGGATTTGAGGGTATATACCAGATTTCCAGTCATGGGAGACTGAAAAGTTTCAGAAAAATAAAATCAGGATACATATTGTCAAACCAAAACAAAAAAGGTTGGTATTTAACTGTAAATTTATTTGACTCCGATGGTGTTAGGCATACAAGACGTATACATAGACTTGTCACTGAAGCATTTATAGGGAATATTCCTCCGGGGTATCATGTTCACCATAAAGATGAAAATAAACAGAATAACCATGTAGACAATCTTGAAATTATACATCCTGTAAAACACAGAAAAAAGACTGAAATTACACATCCTCAAATCATAACAGGTATGAATAATTATAACAAGTTTGAGAGACCGAAAAGGATTTGTCAATATGACAAAGACGGTCATTTTATAGCAGAATATGCTAACTCTTGTATTGCATCATTTTATACAGGAGTATGCCAGAGAAATATTTTACAAGTCGCAAGTCATGACGAGTATAAGCCTGGAAAAACAAGAAAACAAGCAGGAGGCTATGTTTGGAAATTTGCAGATGATAAGGGGGTGGTGAAATGCTCTTGAAATGTAATGCTTCTGGTTCATCTGGAAATAATTATGTTTTGGTTTCAGAGGGAGAGATTCTTCTTCTGGAAGCTGGAACAAAAGCAAAAAATGTATTGCGTTCCATTGATTATAAAGTTGGAGATGTGGTCGGGTGCCTTATATCACATGAGCATGGTTAGGAGACCATTCAAAGTATATCAAAGATTATATGAATTATGGTATAAAAGTTTATACAAGTGACGAAGTGGCAAGCGACATTCTGACTGTCACCGGAGAAAAAACCGTTCCATTACCACGGATGCAGAAGAAGAAACTCGGAAGCTTTACGGTGATACCGTTTTCCGTTCCGCACAATGGTACAGAGTGTGACGGATGGCTGATAACTCACGAAAAATTAGGTCGCTTGCTATTTATTACGGATGCGGAGTATTGCCCTTATGACTTTTCAAAAATGGGGATTACTCACGCCATGATTGAGTGCAATTATAGCGAAGACTACATAGAGAATGATGCTGAAAACTTGTCACACGTTCTCCGTGGTCACATGGAACTGCAAACGTGTAAGCGGCTTATTCAGACGATTGAAAGTCCCGAGCTGAGAAGTGTAGGCTTGATACATTTAAGCGGTCAGAACAGCGATTCAGAGCGTTTCAGGCAGGAAATAAGAGAAGTCGTTGACTGTGACGTAGACGTATGGGTAGCAGATAAAGGATTTGAGACTGAGTTGAGTCTTGAACCGTTTTAGGAGGAATTATGAATTTAGAAGAAAGAATCACAAATGCGGTCATGGAAAAGATGACCGATGGAACTGTTGAGGAATTAGTCAAGAAGAACGTAGAAAGCGCAATCAATAAGTCTCTGGATGATTTGTTTTCGTGGAGCGGTGCAGGAAAGAAAATGATTGATGAAAAAGTAAAGGAAGTCATTGTTCCTGTGATCGAGCATCACAACTTTAATCAGTATATTGTAAAACTGGACAGTGTTCTGACAGAAATTATCAATAAGACAAGTCTTGCGGAGAATAAAGAGATTCTCGAAAACTTTAAGTCTCTTATGATTGAGCCGGACATGAAAGTAATAAAACTGTCCGACATTTTTGAAAAGTATTGTAAGTATGTTGCGCATGATGTTGACACGGACAATCTCGAAGCGTGTTGCGATGATGGAGAACCATATTATGAACCCGTGACCGCAAATATGGAAGTTGAGCATGAGGACACATGGATTTCTTCAAATAACCGTTGCAGAGTGAAATTCTCCTGCGAGGAAGATGAAAATTTGAACAAAGAACTGCGGTTGTATAAGAGCAAAACCGATAACAACTGGAATATTTCATGGGAAATGAACGCATTCTGCGATATCAATTCTCTGCGGAATTTGAGCGATTTTGACATCTTCCTTATTACTTTAAAACGTGCATTTGTTGATGTGGAACTGGATACAGAAAGCGAGTATGCGGATGATATTGAACCAGAAGAAACGCCGGAGTGGAGTTTGGACTAATGGGTGATGCAATGAAAATCAGAGCAAAATACGCCGAATTTGTCGGGTATGAATTTTTCGAGGGGGAATTATTTGGAGGATGGCGCTGTCCTGACAAAGACTGCGGTATGCACGTTCTTGAAGAATATAGCTTCTGCCCGCACTGTGGTAGAAAGTTAAAATTCAAAGAACCTGAAAAGTACGACATGATTTCAATTTCAGTATCAGACAAAGTAAAGGGGATGATGACTTATCAATAAGGCAGTTTTAGTCGGACGTTTAGTCCGCGATCCCGAAGTTAGATATTCACAGGGTGACAAACCTACGGCAGTAGCAAATTACACACTGGCGGTTGAAAGAAAATTCAAGAGAGACGGAGAACCGACAGCGGACTTCATTCAGTGCGTGGCTTTTGGCAAATCGGCAGAATTCGCAGAAAAGTATTTTCGCAAAAGACTGCGCATATCTGTTTCGGGTCGTATTCAGACCAACAATTATACAAACAAAGACGGCGTGAAAGTTTACACAACGCAGGTCATAATCGAGGAACAGGAGTTTGCGGAAAGCAGAGCGGAGCAGAAACAGAATCAGAATATTCAGGCAGGCCCGTCTCCATATGGGCCGGCGCCGGATTCTGCGGATGGATTTTTAAATATTCCGGATGGACTGGATGATGAAGTTCCGTTCAGATAGGAGGATAGCATGGGTATTTTTCATGTATTTCAGTTGATTATTTGTTTTTGTATGGTCTTCTTTTGTGGAATGTCGAGAAAAGTCACTGAACACACAAAAGATGTCGCCAATTCACTCTATATATTTTTTCTTGTTCTTACGTGGATTTTTATTCTGATTGGATAGGAGATGATGTTTGATGCCAACTGATTTTAGAAAGTTAAAGTCAATCGAGCGAGAAAACAAGAAGCGTTTGCTTGAAGTCAATCCTGATCTGGATGAGGACAGCGGAATCTACTTTCTG
>ERZ1090862.1329-NODE-1331-length-10966-cov-11.294748_pt1 | contig 10966 bp, 11 predicted proteins | sample MGYA00478481_ERZ1090862 | MGnify/ENA primary metagenome ERZ1090862 (study PRJEB33644, sample SAMEA5815745) | chicken gut metagenome | biome: Chicken; feature: Gastrointestinal Tract; material: Caecum | place: Ireland | collected 2019-01-01 | study: A study of... | reverse complement strand
CGACGGTATGGGTGCTGATCTCGCTTACGATTGCTGTATTTATCGGTGTAATGGGGCGCGCCCTCTATCCGACGGCGCTGACGACCTCGGCAGACGCGGAGAACGTGTTCATCCTTCTGTCAACAAATCTGCTTCCTCCGCTGATCGCAGGTTTTGTGATGGCAGGGATCCTTGCGGCGACGATCAGTTCCTCGGATTCGTACCTGCTCATCGCAGCGTCCGCATTTGCAAAGAATATCTATCAGGGGCTGTTCCGCAAGAAGGCTTCTGACCGTGAGGTGCTCAATATCTCAAGGCTGACGCTGCTTCTGATCGCTGTCGTGGCGATCATCATCGCACTGGATGAGAACAGCGTCATCTTCACGATCGTAAGCTTCGCATGGGCGGGATTCGGCGCTACGTTTGGGCCGCTGATGCTCTTCAGCCTGTTCTGGAAGAGGACGACAAGAGCAGGCGCGATCGCCGGTATGCTCGGCGGCGCGGGAATGGTGTTCGTCTGGAACCTGTTGGTACGTCCTCTGGGCGGCATCTGGGATATCTACGAACTGCTTCCGGCATTTATCTTTTCCTGCCTGTGCATCGTAGTGGTATCTCTGTTGTCACCGAAGCCGTCAGAGGAGATGGAGAGAGAATTTGAAGAAGTAAAAGCGATGGGAAAGAAATAATAAGAAATAATACAAGATTCAATGTGGGACAGCAGTTGACAAGACTGCTGTCCTGTGTTTTTATAGCATTGTAGGAAATATATCAAAAATCCGGCGCCATCTGTGCACCGGAAGAGAAAGGAGAGTTTCTTGTGTCAGTTACAGGTGCAGTGATGGTTCCCCATCCGCCTCTGATCGTGCCGGAGATCGGACACGGGGAGGAACGTAAGATACAGGCTACGATAGATTCCTATCATCGTGCCGCACAGAAGATCGCAAAGTGGAAGCCGGATACAGTTGTTGTGATATCACCTCATTCCGTGATGTATGCAGACTATTTTCACATTTCGCCGGGGAACGGGGCGAAAGGAAACTTTGCCCGGTTCCGTGCGCCTCAGGTAAAATTCCAGGCGGACTATGACACAGAGTTCGTGCAGATGCTCTGCCAGGAGGCGGAAGCCAGAGACATCCCTGCGGGAACACTGGGAGAGCGGGATAAAAGTCTGGATCACGGAACAATGGTTCCTCTCTATTTTCTGGATCAGTATGATACAGATTATAAGCTGGTGCGCATTGGTCTGTCAGGACTGCCGCTGACGAAACATTACGAGTTGGGACAGTGTATCAAAAAGGCTGCAGAGCTGCTGGAGCGGGATGTGGTGGTCATCGGAAGCGGCGATCTGTCTCACAAGTTAAAGGAAGACGGACCATATGGATTTCAGAAAGAAGGATCAGAGTATGACGAGCGGATCATGGATGTGATGGGAAGGGCCGCGTTCGGAGAATTGTTTGACTTCTCAGAGAATTTCTGTGAGAAAGCAGCAGAGTGCGGTCACCGGTCGTTTACGATCATGGCAGGAGCCCTTGACGGTCTTGCGGTAAAGACAGAGAAACTGTCTCATGAGGGCACGTTCGGCGTCGGGTACGGTGTGTGTATTTACGAAGTGACGGGCAAAGATGCGGACCGGTTTTTTCTGGAAGAATACCGCCAAAGAGAAGAAGAAAAAGCAAGAAAGAGGAAAAACGCCGAGGATCCGTTTGTACGGCTGGCAAGAAAAACGATTGAGACATATGTGGAAACAGGCGAGAAAATCAGAGTACCGGAAGGACTGCCGGAGGAGATGTATTCCCGCCGGGCGGGAGTGTTCGTATCACTGAAAGAGGATGGCCGGCTCAGAGGATGTATCGGGACGATCGCGCCGGCCCGCGGCAGCATAGCAGAAGAGATCATAGAGAATGCCATCAGTGCAGCTACAAAAGATCCAAGATTCCATGCGGTAGAGCCGGAGGAACTTGAACGGCTTGTGTACAGTGTGGATGTACTGGGAGATACGGAGAAGATCAGTTCGCCGGAAGAACTGGATGTGAAGCGTTACGGGGTCATTGTGAGCAGAGGATACAGACGGGGACTTCTTCTGCCGAATCTTGAAGGCGTGGACACAGTGGAGGAACAGATCGAGATTGCAAGACAGAAGGCAGGGATTCCTGAAGATGCGGAGGATATCACTCTGGAGCGCTTTGAGGTGGTGAGACATTATTGAAGACAGAAATCAGCCGCAGCAATGGCGCGGAAAATACGAGTACGGCAGCCATCTGTCCGGTCTGCCCGCACCACTGCAGATTAACGGACGGACAGTATGGCAGATGCAAAGCGAGAAAGAATGACAAAGGAAAAATCATCTGCGATAATTACGGAAAAGTGACAGCTCTTGCGCTGGATCCGATTGAGAAAAAGCCGTTGAGGCATTTCTTCCCGGGAAGACTGATATTGTCTGTAGGAAGTTACGGCTGCAATCTGTCCTGTCCGTTCTGTCAGAATTATGAGATTTCCATGATAAGACCGGAAAATACCGGCTGGCGAATGATGCAGCCGGAGGAACTTGCAGATCTGGCGGAAGACTGCCGCGACAGAGGGAATATCGGCGTGGCGTTTACCTACAATGAGCCGCTGGCGGGATATGAGTTCGTCCGGGATACTGCCCGTCTTGTACATGAGCGCGGGATGAAAAACGTACTGGTCACCAACGGGACGGCGGAGATCCCTGTATTGGAAGAAATCCTGCCCTATATTGACGCCATGAACATTGATCTGAAAGGATTTACAGAGGAGTATTACCATAAACTGGGTGGCAGTCTTGAGACGGTGAAGAATTTTATCCGGCGTGCCGCGGAGCGATGTCATGTGGAACTGACGACCCTTATTGTGCCGGGAGAGAATGACTCTGTGGAGGAGATGGAGCAGGAGGCAGAATGGATCGCATCCGTGAGTCCCGAAATCGTGCTCCATGTGACAAGATTTTTCCCGAGATACCGGATGACGGACCGGAAGGCTACGGATGTGAAAGAAGTATACCAGCTTCGGGATGCGGCAGGAAAGTATCTGAAATATGTATATACGGGAAACTGCTGAATGAAGACACATCTAAACAAGCGCAGAAGAGTTTTTATCTTCTGCGCTTTGTCAGTGCATTGAGTATAACGGGTATTTCTCTTGATTCTGCATAAAGCCGGTACTCCGGTTCATGGATATCCTCAAGATAATGGGCGTCGGAACAGCAGATCACATTGCATTTTTCAAAATACGGATGCTCCCGCCTGACTCGGTGCAGATTTTTAAAATCATGGAATTCTGCACAGGAAAATGTACTTCCGGGCGGGACGAAACCTAAGTTGGAGATCAGGCTTGTGGAGGATTTATCTACATGGGCCGGATAGGCGATACCGTGACAGGAGCCCGCCAGAGAAAATACGTCATCAAAAGCGATAGATGTCGCATTAATGAGCAGATTGTCTACAGTACCGATTATTTCATCTTTCTTGTTCATGACCTGCTGTTTCCCGAAAATATCTTCCCGGTTTCGGATCGGCAGCAGTCTCTCATGCACAAGCGTGTCAAATACAAGGGCGTCTTCCAGTTCAGGAAACAGACAGATCACATGGACCTCTTCCTGCGTTGTAAGTTCCATGCCGGGTATTACAGTCACGCCGTACTTTTCCCCGTGGTACATGGCGGCAGGGCAGTTCCTGCAGGAATTGTGATCTGTGAGAGCGATCACATCAAGCCCTTTGACTGCCGCCATCCCGACGATGTTGGCAGGCGTCATGTCATCGTCCCCGCAGGGGGAGAGGCAGGAGTGGATATGCAGGTCATAATAGAGCGGGATCATGACACACCTGCTTCGTAGATTTCAAGGCCGATGTCAAATATGGGAAGTTCTGTTGAGAGTATGGCGATTCCTTCCTCTTCCGCCTTCGCCAGGGTTCCCTCGTCCATCCCGATGCCTTCCGCAAGGACGATGCAGGCCACATCTGCAAGAGCTGCCACAGCCAGAGTGTTCTTATTCCCCATAACAGTTACCCAGACGCTGTCGGAGGGAGCTTTTCCCATGGCGATGCTCAAGAGATCGCAGCAGAATACTTTTGATATTTCACGGTCCGGATTTCCTTTGACCAGGACTTTACATTCCGGCAGTTCCAGCAGGGTATTTAATTTCATATCTTTTCTTCTCCTTTTGTTCTTCTGAATTTTTTGATAATTGGTCAGACTCTGTCACGACCGGCGAAGATTGCCCGGTACACCAAACGAGGCAAGCTCCGTGGTCAGCTCCCTGATGTATTTGGAGAGCATCTCGTCCTCCTCCCCGGACAATGAGCTGCCCGCATTTTTTCCCTGGGTCAGTTCTTCAATCTTATGCGAGAGATCCGCGATGTTCGCGCGCAGGACATAGATACAGTCATTTGGAGTTGCCTCGCCACGGACAATGTCTTCCGCCAGTGTCTGGCAGGTGGGAGCTCCGCAGGAACCGCAGTCAAGGCCGGGAAATCTGGCAGTCAGATTCTCTACATCGCTCATCATCTTCAGACTTTCCTTAAATGTATTTCCAAGACGGAAGACCGGCTCATATTCTACGTTGTCCGCCCAGTACATATTCTGAATTTCAGGGTTATCTTCCAGATGGTTTTTGGACACAGGCTGATATTTTGTCAGACGTTTTGTCTTTGTCATAGCTATATATGCGTTCTCAACTGTGAGGGTACCGCCTACACAGCCGCCGTTGCAGGCATTTAGCTCAACAAAGGTAAGACCGTGCAGCTTCTCGTCTTCCAGTTCTTCAAGCACTCTTAAGATATTTACGATGCCGTCTGCCGCAAGGTAGCTGTCGGCGAGAAGTCCGCCTGCTTCTCCGCCTGCATTGCTCCAGCCGATACCGATGCGCCCGGAGTGGGAGAGAGGCTTAAGCTGGCTCTCGTCATGCTTCATGTGTGGGAGAAGAAGGGGATATACATCCTTGATCGCCACTACATTGTCGATATTGCTCTTCTCGATCCCGAGGGGAGATTTTGCATATGAGACTTTGGAAGGACAGGGGGAGATGAAGATGATCCCGATCTCTTCCGGTTTCAGCCCGGTCTTTTTCATTGCCCGAGCACGCGCAATCTCCGCCGCTACCTCTACCGGAGCCTTGATGGGAAGAAGCCGGGAGATGAGCGCGGGGAATTTTACCCGGATCAGCCGGATAACGGACGGACAGGCGGAACTGATAAAGGGTGCCTCGTCCATATGCTGCTTGATGTATTCCCTGGAGGCCTCGGACACCAGCTCCGCTGCGGCGCTGACTTCATAGACGTCGTCAAACCCAAGTTTCAGCAGAGCATTCAGGACAATATCTACGTTTGTCAGGTTATTATACTGGGCATAGAGCGAAGGCGCCGGAAGGGCTACCGTATATTTGAAATTATTGATCACGGAGAGCGGGTCGTAGACAGGAATCTTGGCGTGATGCGGGCAGTAGCGGATGCACCGGCCGCAGTCGATACAGAACTTGTCTATGATATGCGCTTTTCCGTTATGTACCCGGATTGCCTGGGTGGGGCAGTATTTGATGCAGTTGATGCATCCCTGGCAGGCGGATTCCCGAAGGCGCACGGAACGCATGAATTTATTATTGTCCACAGGCACTTTCTCCTTTCTTCAGATCTCTTATTCTGATTTTACGTGATCAGTTTATTGTAGATTCACTTTCATGGTAATAGTGGTTCCCTGTCCTACTACGGTATCGATCTGCATTTCATCGGAATAACGCTTCATATTCGGAAGGCCCATTCCGGCTCCGAATCCAAGTGAGCGGACTTCCTCGCGGGCGGTGGAGTAACCTTCCTGCATGGCTCTGTCGATATCCGGGATTCCCGGACCTTTGTCCGCGAGTACCATCGTGATATCCGTATCCGAGATGGTGACCGTGATCGTGCCGCCGTCTGCGTGGATCACCATATTGATCTCACCTTCATACATGGCGATGGCAGTCCTTCGGATGGCATCGCTGCCGACTCCCAGCATCTTCAGTTTGTTTTTGACAGAACTGCTGGCCTCACCTGCACGGGTGAAATCATTGCCGTCAATAATATAAGTAAAGATAAGCTGATCTCCCATTCAGGCACCTCCCCGCAGTCCGTTTTCATAGAGGATGCCGCAGGCGGTGAACATAAAGTGCTCCGTCGCGAGAACAGCGATGGACTTGCCTCTTGCCAGGGCCAGCATGTTCTCATCCGGCATCTTGCCGCGTACAAAAATAATGCAGCATATATCCAGCATCTCCGCCGTACGTACCACCTGAGGATTACAAAGTCCGGTGATGAGTACGGAACATTTCCCGCAGTAAGCCAGGACATCACTCATCATATCGGCTGAAAAAACGAATTGTACATCCAGATCGCCAAGCTCCTCTCCGTAGAGAAATTTGGCATCAAGGACTTTCTGCATTTCTCTGATTGTCATAAGTCCTCCTCAAAGAATAAAATCGAACATTTTCCGTCTCAGTCAGTATAACATCCGTATATTTAAAAAGCAATAATTGTATAAACATCAAAACATAAAAGAAGCTATTGTATAAATATTCGGAAAAATAATATATATTTATATTATGTACAAAATTTTCATACTTTTTAAGTGGCATATTGGGATATCATATGATATGATTGTCTTAATGAGCACAAAACTGTTACTAATACAGAATTGGAGGTTGAAGAATGGCAGCAAAGAAAGGAACTGTTCCGTTTTCCGGAACGAAAGAGCAGGAGGAGGCTCTGACGAAAGCGATCAATGAGCTGAAAAGCGAAAAGGGCGCTCTCATGCCTATCCTGCAAAAGGCACAGGACATATATGGATATCTTCCTTATGAAGTCCAGAAGATGATTTCAGACCAGACGGGAATTCCCATGGAAAAGATTTACGGCGTCACTACGTTTTATTCCCAGTTCACGCTGAATCCAAAAGGAAAATACAGGATTTCCGTCTGTCTTGGCACGGCGTGTTACGTGAAAGGCTCCGGGGACATTTACAATGCACTGATGGAGAAGCTGGGCATTGTAGGCGGAGAGTGCACGCCGGACGGCAAATTTTCTCTGGATGCATGCCGCTGCGTAGGGGCCTGCGGACTCGCACCGGTTATGATGATCAACGATGAAGTTTACGGACGTCTCACAGTGGACGACATAGACGGCATCCTGGCGAAGTACGAATAGTCCATGATGCCGGAAATATCTCTGAATATTCTGGATGTGGCGGAGAATTCCGTGCGTGCACGCGCATCTCTGATCGAGATCGCCGTATCTGTACAGCCAAAGGAAGATACGCTGTCCGTTACTATAACAGACAACGGATGCGGGATGTCGGCGGATCAGGTGAAACGCGCACAGGATCCGTTCTTTACGACGAGAACGACACGGATCGTAGGCCTGGGCCTTCCGTTTTTCAAGCAGGCGGCGGAATGTACGGGAGGAAGCTTCCAGATTGATTCAGAAAAAGGAAAGGGAACGACAGTGAGCGCGGTATTCGTATTATCACATATTGACAGAATGCCGCTGGGCGATATCAGTTCTACCATACATACTCTGATCGTCTTTAATGAACAGATAGACTTTAAATATACTTATGAATACGAAGATAAGAGTTTTACGCTTGATACCCGGGAAATGAGAGAAATGCTGGGCGATGAGATCTCATTTATGGAACCCGAGGTATCTCTGTTTATCTGGGAGTATCTGGATAATAACAAGAATGAGACAGATGGTGGAGCTGAAATATAAGACAATGTAACAATGTGACAATGTAACAGTTCAGCCCGCGCCATTCGCAAAGCTGCACTGTTGTACAGAAATGGAGGAATCATATGAAATCTCTTGAAGAATTACGCGCGATCAGAGCGAAGATGCAGGGAAAGGTCGGAGTGCGCGCGGAGAATGCGGATCAGATCCGTGTAGTTGTAGGAATGGCAACCTGCGGGATCGCAAGCGGCGCGAGACCAGTGCTGACCGCCCTCTCTGATGCGGTGCAGGAACAGAACTTAAGCGAGAAGATCTGTGTGACGCAGACCGGCTGCATCGGCCTGTGCCAGTACGAACCTATTGTGGAAGTTATGGAACCGGGAAAAGAGAAAGTCACTTATGTGAAAATGACTCCCGAGAAAGCTCTGGAGGTGCTGCGTCTTCATCTGATCGACGGACAGGTAGTGACGAAATACACTCTGGGCGCGGCACAGAACAGCCTGTAGAAATCAGGCAAAATACAGAGAAAAGGAGGCAGAAATATATGTATCGTTCACACGTACTCGTCTGCGGCGGAACCGGATGTACTTCTTCCGGCAGCCAGCGGATCCGGGAGAGACTGGAAAAAGAGATCGCAGCCAACGGGCTGTCCGAAGAAGTCGGCGTTGTTAAGACCGGATGTTTCGGACTTTGCGCGCTGGGGCCGATCATGATCGTATATCCGGAAGGCACTTTTTATTCGATGGTTCAGGAGGACGATATCCCCGAGATCGTCTCTGAACACCTGCTGAAGGGAAGAGTTGTCACGCGGCTGCTCTATGATGAGACGACCAAGACAGACAAGATCATCCCGCTCAATGAGACGAATTTCTATAAAAAACAGCACAGAGTGGCGCTGAGAAACTGCGGCGTGATCAATCCTGAAAATATCGAAGAATACATAGGAACCGGCGGCTATGAGGCGCTTGGTATCGTTCTTACGGAGAAGAAGCCTGAAGAGGTGATTCAGATTCTTCTGGACAGCGGTTTAAGAGGAAGAGGAGGCGCCGGATTTCCCACAGGATTAAAGTGGAAGTTTGCCGCGGCAAATGAAGCGGATCAGAAATATGTCTGCTGTAATGCAGATGAGGGAGACCCGGGAGCATTTATGGACCGTTCCATCCTTGAGGGCGATCCCCATGCAGTGCTGGAGGCTATGGCCATTGCAGGCTATGCCATCGGAGCGTCGCAGGGCTATATCTATGTGCGCGCTGAGTATCCGATCGCAGTAAAGCGTCTTGAGATTGCCATAAACCAGGCGAGAGAATACGGACTGCTTGGCAAAAATATATTTGACAGCGGATTTGATTTCGATATTGAATTAAGACTTGGCGCCGGAGCGTTTGTATGCGGAGAGGAGACCGCTCTTATGACCTCCATCGAAGGAAACAGAGGCGAGCCCCGGCCACGCCCGCCGTTTCCGGCACTCAAAGGTCTTTTCCAGAAGCCGACTATCTTAAATAACGTGGAGACATTCGCTAATATTCCGCAGATCATCGTAAACGGTCCGGAATGGTTTGCATCTATGGGAACGGAGAATTCAAAGGGAACGAAAGTGTTTGCCCTGGGCGGCAAGATCCACAACACAGGACTTGTGGAAGTTCCTATGGGAACAACGCTCCGGGAGATCGTGGAGGAGATCGGAGGCGGTATCCCGAACGGCAAGAAGTTCAAGGCAGCACAGACCGGCGGACCGTCAGGCGGATGTATCCCTGCGGAGCACCTGGATGTGCCCATCGATTATGATAACCTGAAAAAGATCGGCTCCATGATGGGATCCGGCGGACTGATCATTATGGATGAGGATACCTGTATGGTGGATATTGCCAAGTTCTTCCTCGAATTTACCGTGGATGAGTCCTGCGGCAAGTGTACGCCGTGCCGGATCGGTACGAGACGTATGCTGGAGATTCTTGAGAAGATCACAAAAGGGCAGGCGACCATGGAAGATCTGGATAAGCTGGAAGAACTCTGCTATCATCTTCAGTCCAGTTCGCTGTGCGCCCTCGGACAGACAGCGCCCAATCCGGTGCTCTCCACACTGCGCTACTTCAGGGATGAATATATCGCTCATATTGTGGATAAAAAATGTCCGGCGGGAGTTTGTAAGGATCTGCTTCAGTTTAAGATCGATCCTGATAAATGTAAGGGATGTACGCTCTGCGCAAGGACATGTCCGGCGGATGCGATCATCGGTTCGGTAAGAGAAGTACATATGATCAACCCCGAGAAATGCTTAAAGTGCGGCGCCTGCATAGAAAAATGCCGGTTCGGCGCGATCTACAAAGAATAAGGGAGGGCAGTGAGAATGGAAAATGTGAATTTAAAGATAAACGGCCTGAATGTAACTGCGCCCGCAGGTTCTACGATCCTTGAGGCGGCACAGGCGGCGGGCATCCGTATCCCTACGCTGTGCTATTTAAAAGAGATCAATGAGATCGGCGCATGCCGTATGTGTGTGGTGGAAGTAAAAGGGGCGAGAAATCTGGTGGCGGCATGCGTCTACCCGGTGTCCGAGGGCATGGAAGTGCTGACCAATACGAAGAAACTGCTGGAATCCAGAAGGAGAACGCTGGAACTTCTCCTGTCCAACCACGATAAGAAATGTCTCTCCTGCGTGCGCAGCGGTCACTGTGAACTACAGGAACTCTGCCAGGAGCTGGGCGTGACGGACGAGGATTATTTCGCAGGCGAATCGCCTCATTATGAACTGGATGAGAGTGCGGTACATATGGTACGGGATAATAATAAATGTATCCTCTGCCGGAGATGTTCGGCCGTATGTGAGAAAGTACAGAGCGTCGGCGTTATCGGGCCCAACAACAGAGGGTTTGCAACATTTATCGGATCGCCATTTGATATGGGGCTGGGTGATACGAGCTGCGTATCCTGCGGCCAGTGCATTGCCGCCTGTCCTACCGGCGCCCTTTATGAGAAGAGCAATATTGACGACGTCCTCGAAGCGATTGCCGACGAGACGAAGCATGTGGTCGTTCAGCCCGCTCCGTCCGTGCGCGCGGCGCTGGGCGAAGAGTTCGGCTATCCCATGGGAACAGATGTGGAAGGAAAGATGGCTGCGGCGCTTAGAAGGATCGGATTTGATAAAGTGTTCGATACGGATTTCAGCGCTGACCTTACAATTATGGAAGAGGCGCATGAGTTCCTTGACCGTGTAAGAAACGGGGGCGTCCTGCCGATGATGACGTCCTGCTCGCCGGGATGGATCAAATACTGCGAGC
>ERZ1090862.1328-NODE-1330-length-10967-cov-13.781433_pt1 | contig 10967 bp, 23 predicted proteins | sample MGYA00478481_ERZ1090862 | MGnify/ENA primary metagenome ERZ1090862 (study PRJEB33644, sample SAMEA5815745) | chicken gut metagenome | biome: Chicken; feature: Gastrointestinal Tract; material: Caecum | place: Ireland | collected 2019-01-01 | study: A study of... | reverse complement strand
ACACGAGCCTTATCGTCGGCAGCGTCAGATGTGTATAAGAGACAGATTTTATGTTTTCTATGGAGAAGATTTTGGTTTAAGAAAACATTATATTGATTATTTATCAAAAAAATATTCTAAAAAGACAATTGTAAATAACGCTTTAAATTTAGGTAATTCATTTGGTGGTGGAAACTTATTTAAAACTACTACATTATATGTAGTACCTGGAGATTTAGATTTTGCTAAGTTAAAAAAAGATAAAATTGAAGAATTTATTACAAAAATAGATAAGAATGATTGTGTAATTTTAGATTATGAAGATGATATAACTAATACTAGTTTATATAAAAATTTTGATGAAAAGGTTACTTATTTTCCTGAAGTCAATGATAACATAGCTCAGCAATTTGTAGAAAGTGAATTAAAATTAGATATTGCTAGTAAAGAAGAATTAGCTAAAAATTGTCATAATAATTATAATAAAATTTTATTAGAAGCTGATAAAATAAGATCTTTTGCTCAAGAGAAAAATATTAGTGAACAAGCTGCCTATAATGAATTATTTACTCAAAATCAATTATTATTTGAATATCCTGAATTTCATAGTTATGCTTTAATGGATGATATTTTAAAAGGTAATTTTAGAGCTTTATCATTTTGGTATCATATTGTACAAGAGAAATTTCAAGAACAATTTTGGATAGCTTTAGAAAGCATATTTCAAGATTATATTATTGCTTATTTAGTAGTTAAATATGGTAAATATCAAGGTGGTAATATTGCATATGAATATAAGTATAATTGGGGTAGAATTAAAACTATTCGAGATTATATAATACCTTATGATGCTGATTCTCTATTGCAAACTGCTTATGAAGTAGCTAAATTAGATGAAATGATAAAAACAGGTAAATTAGCAAAAGAAAAACTATTTGATTATTTTCTTTGTGTAGTTATCTAATAATGTAAACATATATTTTTACCTTATTATTTCAAATAAAATCTATATAGCTTTTTATAAAAAATTTTGAAAAAAAATTTAAAAAATTCAAAATTTTTTAAACTCACTGTTATCAAGGCTTTGCTGTATTTTTTAAAATTATGTAACGTCATTCAACCTGTTGATATAAGTGCATTTGCTTAATTTTTTGTATTTTAAATTAAACCCTTGATTTTTTATATTTTTTAATATAATATATGGTCAGGTTGTTACAAAAGAATAGCCTAATTTATAAATACAAAGGAGGTAGTGATATGCGCAAATATACATCTAAAAAGCAAAAGACAAAAATGTACGCAGAAAAATATGATATAGAGGAGGAAGAAGTAAATAGGATATTAAGTGAATATGAAGATTTATTAACATTAGATGAATTAAAAATAAGATATGATAATCCAAATATGGGTATACTACCTGAATGGCTTTCTGAAGAATCTTTAGATAATATGATTTGGAAAACAGTACACACTTTTTGGAGTCCTTCACTTCAAATTGAATTTGGAGAAAAAATAGCTTTATATGATTATTTATATGAAATTGTTTTAAAAAAATCTAATTTATTAATAAATCATGCTAATACAAAAGCTTTATTAGTTAATGCTATAAAAACTATTATTGATGTAAGAGCAAGAAGAGGAAAATATTTTTATGGTTCTTTAGACGAAATAAATATTTATGATGAAAAAAATAATGATAATGCAAGAGCTAGATTTAATATTTCAGATTCTAGAAATGAAGATAATTTAAAAATGTTAGAATTATTAGATAGAGTGCATTCAATAAAAGATAGAAAATTACAATCTTTAATAATTATAACAGGATATTTAATTTGTAATATTTCAGAATTTGAACCTGATTATTTAAATTTAATAAATAATTGTGATGATAATGAAATAAAAGATAGTATACTATTATTGGAAGATCGTGTTTTAAATAACGATAAAATTGATTTTAAAAAATTAGAACCTATTGAAAATAAAGAAGATATTAAACCTATAAAAAAACAGCGCATCACTATTTTTGATATTTGTAAAGGATTAAAATTAAATATATTTAAATCAGAATATGGCAAAAATAAAACACAGCAATTACATAATTTTTTAATGAAAAATAATATTTTAGATGTATTAACAAGCTATTAATCAATTTAAACATGTTATAATATATATAGAATATTATTTAAAGGAGGTTACTTTTGCTTATGGGTGATAATAAAAAATATTATCAGAAGATATCTGCTAAAAATAAAAGTCCTGAAGAAGTAAAAAAGATAGAAAAATTGTTTAATGATAATATAAATATAGCTCATAAAGTAGCTTCAAATTATTATAGAACAAAATATTGGGATTATGATGAAGCTTTACAAATTGCTAAGACAGGATTGTGGAAAGCTTGTTTGATATATGATCCTGAAAAATATAGAATTTCTACTTTATCTTATGCTGTTATACATAGAGATTTTATGGATTATGATAAAACGCAAAAGAAACAACCAAAACCTTTATTTAACTTAGAAGATAATGTAGTAACAGAGGATTTAAGTTTAGCTGATATTTTAGTTGATGAAGATGCTAATGTATCCGATATAGTAGAAGAAAAAGAAGATTTAAAAATTTTAAATGAAAAAATTTTAAAAGTATTAGATTCTATAGCGGAAGATTTAAAAATAAATAAAAGTATTGTTAAATTAGTTTATTTGGTTCATATAGAATCATCAAGAGATAATTTAATGAATATGAAAAGTTTAAATTTTATACCAAGAGCTGAAATAAAAGCAATTATAAGTGAATTACAACAAAGATTAATGAAAGTGTTATAAAATTTGTAAAATAATAATAAAATTGTAAAATAATGGAGGTAGGTTAATAATGGCTGATGAAAAAGTAATTAAAGAATTAGAAAATGAAATGAGTAAGTGTACTCAAGAGTTTAACAATAATGAAGTAGCTATTGAAAATGCTCAAAAAACTATAAATGAATTAGTAGTTAGAAGAGAGCAAATAAGAGGAGAATATACAGGTCTTTATAACTTGTATTTAAAATTAACAGGTAAAGATAAAACAAATGAAGTAGTAACTACTGAAAAAGAAAGTCCTGTTGCAGAATCTCAATCAACACCAGTACAATCTCAAAATACAGAACAATCTACAACTACTGAAGTTGTAAAAGAATCATCAGAAGATAGTTTATCTAAAGATGAGATTACAGCAGTAAAAGCTGCATTAAATAATAAAAATAATAAAGCAAATCAATTAGATATTCCTGATTATTTAAAATAAAAATAAAATTTAAACAGATAGTTATTTATAACCAAATAACTATCTGTTTTTATGTTTAAAAATGTTATATTATATAAGGAGGATTTATAGAATGAAAAATGCAAAATTAAGAATGCTAGATTTAATTCAAAAAGAATTAAAAAATAAATGTAAAAAAATTATAAAGTTTCAAAAATATGATGGTATTTCATTAGAATGTTATGTAGCAGAAGATACAAATATAGATGATGGTATATCTGAAATAAAGAAAGTATGTAAATCTTTGAAGTTAAATCCTATAAATATTGAAATTAATAAAGATAAAAATAATTTATTTTTATTACAATTTCCTGAATTTGTTCCTGAATATACAACTGAAGAGTTAGAAGCTTTATATAAAAATAGTTATGATAGATTAATTAAAGATTTAAAAAATAATGATGTTGAACATAAAGTTACTAAAGATTTAATTATAAGAAATAAATCTGTTTTTATTAAACAAGCTATAATATCTTTTTATAATTCAAATACTAATAAATATAAAGGTACTTTGAAAACTTATTTACAAGATGAAGATATTTGGAAAAAAGCAGAAACCTTTTTTGATAATTATATTGAAACTCAAGTATAACATGTTATTTATTATATAAGGAGGTTGATAAAAGATGATAAAAGATGATTTGTTAAAAGATTTAAAATCAGCTATGAAGGAAAATAATGTTGTTAAGAAAAATACAATTCAATTATTAAGAGCTACAATATTACAAAAAGAAAAAGATGAATTAAAATCACTTACAGATCCTGAAGTTGAAAATTTATTAATTAGTGAAAGAAAAAAACGTTATAATGATTTAAGTCAATTTGAAAAAGGTAATAGAGATGATTTAGTAGAACAAACAAAAAGAGAAATTGGTTATATTTCAAAATATTTACCACCACTATTAGATGAAATTGAATTAGAAAAGAGAATAGATGAAATTATAACTAGATTAAATGCTACTAAAAAAGATATGGGACTTGTAATGAGAACTGCAAAATCTGAATTAGGTAATCAAGCTGATGGAAAAACAATGAGTGATATTGTTAAAAGAAAATTAAATTAATTGAGGTGATAACATTGAATAATAAAAGATATTTTTATTTTATGTTAATTTTATATATTATTCTTGCTTTATTATTTACTGTTTATGTATGTATATCAAATAATAAAATAAAAACATTACAAAATGATTTGAATAGTACACAAGAACAAGTTATAGAGTTACAAGAAAATTTAGAAGCATATAGTGATAATTATGTTGCAATGTGGACGACTTTAAATAATGCTATTGCAGGAGAACCTGAAGATAAATAATATTATAGTATATGGAGGAAATTTATGAAAATTGAATTAGAAGTTAGTGCTGAACAATTAAAAGAATTAGATAAAGGTTTAAATAATTTATTGTTAAATTTAAATGAAGAACAACAAGTACAATTAATACAAGGTTATCTTAATAAACAATTTCAGGATTTATATAAAAAAGATTCTTATTGGTCTAATACAGAATTAACTGCTTTTGGTAAAGAATTAATACAAGGTCTTCAAGAACAAATATCAAAAAGTGTTACAAGTAAGTTATTAGAACAAGAAAATGTTAAAAAAGAAATGGATGAAATTACTCAAAAAGTATTAGATACTTTACCTGATATTATACCAAAAGCTATTAATGAATATATTGTAGGAAATTTATTTCAGAATAAAGGAGAAATAAGTACAATGATTAATACTATATATTGGGAGAATAAAAATATAGAAAGGAATAATAATTATTAATGATAAAAGAAGAATATTTATTTCCACAATATTTTGTAAATAAAATACCTATATGTGATGATTGTAAAGAACCATTAAAAAATACTAATCAACAATTATTAAGTAATCCACCTTTGTTAATATATAAATGTCCTAAATGTAATAAGGAGTATTATTATAAAGAATCAGAAATAAGAGGAGAATGGAAATGGAAAACAATTTAGATATAAATATGATGAGATTGATTAAAAATATGCAAGATAAATATACTCCTGAATATTTTGAAGAATTATCTAAAAATAGTTATAAAGAAGATAGAAATTATCCTGAAAATTTTTCAAATTGGTATTTTCATATAAAAGATTTTGGTAAATTTAAAACAGCTAAAATTATAAATAATCAAATATTTACTTGGCAAGAAACAGAAATTATGAGAGAAACAGATAATATAAGTAATGTAAATTGGAATAAGATAAATCTTATATTAAAACCAACATTAGATAAAATGAATAATTCAAAACTTTATAGTATTAAAAATGGTTGTTTTTCAAATAAATTTGATTTTAGTACCTGTATAACAGATAAAGATCATTTAGCTGAAAATTTATGGAAATTAAATTATGTTTCTTCTATGTATGATACTGGAGGATATACAGAATTAGTTGTTAGAGAATTAATACCTTATAACAGACAAGTAACTCCTACAATATATAACGGAATGCCTTTAAGAACTGAGTTAAGAGTATTTTATAATATAGATAAGAAGAAAATTGAATATGTTACAGATTATTGGGATTATGATTATTGTTATGAAAATTTACATAATATAACAGATAAGATTATATTTAAATGGTTTCATCAACAAGATAGCACTATAGAGCATTTAACTTATATAACAGATTACATTTATGAAAATATAAATTATCTTGAATTTGATGAGAGTATGAAAGGTATTTGGAGTATAGATTTTATGTTATGTTCTGATTTTGAGGAATATGGTGATTATAATGGTATTTATTTAATAGATATGGCAAGAGGATTCAGAAGTGCATATTGGGATAAAAATAAATTAAGGAAGTGATTTATTATGGGTATGGCAATGTCTGGTGTAACACATTGTAGAAAATGCGGTAGACCCTTATCATATGCAGAATATGGAATATGTTCAATTTGTGAAAATGTAGAATATTTGGAAAAGGAAAAAGAAAAAGAAAGAATAAAAAAGATAGAGAGTGAGAGACTTGAAAGAGTATTAAAGTTATTTGATGATTTTGATGAGTGTGATATAATTGCATTTAAACAATTAGTCAAAAAATTGGGTAAAGAAAATAAAAAGAAAAAATTACAAAAACAAATTAAAAGTTTACAAAATGAAATTGATAGTATTGATAAGGAAGTTAATAGTAGATATAAACCAAAAGGAAATAAAAGTAGTAAAGATTCTATACCTCCTTATGGTGGATCTAGCATAATAAAGGAGAATTTATAGTGAGAGATATTACAAGCAATATAAAAGCATTTTTTACAAAAACATATAATAAAGATGATAGTGTACCTTATGCTTGGTATAATACAGAATATTGTATATTAACTGAAGAGCAAAAACAAAAATTGTTTAGTTATTTAGTAAAAAATGATTTTATTAAATATATGTTTATTGTAGATAATATCGAAGTTGCAAGACCTCAAAGAACTTGGGGTAATACTCCTGAATGGTTTAGACCGGCTAGTATGTGGCATACCTTTCATAATATACCTGTTAATAATAGTTTTATATTTCTTGTGTATAATAATGAATGGGGTAATGATATAAAAGTTGCAAAATTGAAAAAAGCAATAATAGATAGCTTCCCTAATAAGTGTGATATAATTATATATTTTAAAAATACATTACAAGTAAGAGATATGGAGGAAAATTTATGGAAAGTGGAATTTATATAAGAGTAGGAACAAAAAACATACTTTTAGAAGATTTAACTGAAGAACAAAGAATGGAATGGTTAAATAGTTATTTAGAAAAAGATGGTCTGATAAGAACTATAAATAGATTATGTGATTGTTTACAACAATATAAAAATAATGAAGATGACCCAGATTACGAAGATTATATGGAGGATTAAAAATGGATATATGGTTATGGTCTAATCCTAGATTAAGTAAAAGAAGAGAAAGTACAAAATCAGTTTTATATACATTTAATCCAGGAGTAACAATGTTGATAGGTCCAAATGGAAGTGGTAAAACAACAGCATTATCACAAATTCGTTCTTTGTTTTCTACACAAGATGATTTGATTAAAAAGTGGGATCAGATAGATAAAAATGATAATATAAGAAATTTATACAGTTCTTATTTATATGATAATGTATATGAAGAAAAATTTGCTAAAGAAAGATGGACATATTCAGACCAAATGGAAAGGATAGCACAAACATTTGAAAATTCAGAAGGACAAGATATGTGGGATTTTCTTTACTATAAAATAGAAGAAATTGGAAGAGCTGTTACAAAAGCAATAAAGGATAATAAAAAAGGAATATTTATATTATTAGATGGTTTGGATTCTGGATTATCTTTAGATATAATATATAAAATAAGAAAAGATGTGTTAGGATTTATAATAAAAACAGAAAGAAAAAGAAGTGATTTAGAAGTTTATATTATATGTTCAGCTAATAGTTATGAATTTTGTAACAATTATGATTGTATAGATGTAACAAATCAAGAACATATTACTTTTACTAATTATGAAGATTATAGTAATTATTTTATAAAGGAAGATGTTTAGTGGATAGAAAAGAACAAAGTAAGTTAATTATTCATAATTTAACAAATTTAAGTGATTGGGATGTATTACATTATATTATAAAAGTTGTACAAGAAGGTTTAGTAAGTGAAACTAAAAATGGTAAACAATATAGTTTTGTAACAACTTTTATAGATGGGTATACAGTTGTTACAAGTAAAAATAAACAACATACACATACATTTTGGATATATAAAGAAAGTAAGGAGTAATAAATGGAGAATGAATTTATAAAAGGATTAAGTGGAGTAAATATTAAATATACAGGACAACATTTAAATCATTATCATATATGTGAAATTTGGTTATTAGGTAAATTATTTAATCATAGAGCTAGAACTATACAAATGTATTGTCCACATAATATTAAATGTATTAATATGGGACATTCAGATTGTTGTAATAATTGTAAACATTATAGAAGATTTAATTTAACTGATGATGGTAACCATATAACTAATTTAATAGATATAAATAAGGAGTAATACTATGTCAGAAATTGTTTATCAAGGAACTTATTTTATTATAGTAAAATACAAGCAAGAAAATAAAAAGACAAATATATATTATATATATCCTGATAGGGATATAGATATATTATATGGAAGAATAAAATGGTATAATCGTTGGAGAAAATATTGTTTTTATGCTGAAGATAATATTATATGGGATAGTAAATGTTTAACAGAATTAATTAACTTTTTAGATAAATTAAATAAAGATTATAAAAATAAAAAGAAGGAGCATTAAATGAAGGAATCAAAATTACCTAAATACAATGAGAATAATATAGTTAAAGATGATAAAGATATTATTTATAGCATTAAAAATCAACTTATATTAGATGGATTAAATAGTATTAAATCTGTTGATACTACTTTAGATGAAATATGTATAGGAACTATTTTATCTGAGGAAGATAATAATGAAAATATGAATTTATTACCAGATGCTGTTTCTCATATGATTAAAAATATAAGAATTACAATTAATGGATGGTATGCAGATATAGAAATTATGAATACTGCTATAGGAAGACTATTTTTAGATGTTTTCAAATCAGAAGATTTAGATTTTTATATAAAACCTAATATAACTGGATTATTACTAACATTTAATATTATTTATAAACCTGTTAAGAAAGATTAAATGAAAATTAATCTAAAAGCATCTAGCATTTATTAAATATAAATGTTATAATTTTAAAATAAAGAGGAGGATATATTATAATGAAAGATGATAAAATTATAATAAAGAGAAGTAAAAATGCTGATACTCGAACAGCAGAAGGAGAAGTAACTAAAAAAGAATTATTACAACAAACATATTCACATATAGATGATGTAAATAATGTAGGTAATTTTTTAGCAGATAAATTCAGAGAGCAGATAAAACAACATGATCATACAAAAGTAGAAGGAATAGACCAGTTTTATGAAGATTTTACAAGTGGTAAAAAAGATAAAGATTTCAAAGAATTACCTTGGTGGAAATTACATATGACAGAAAGACATCATTTAAATGATAGTGTACCAGAAGATGTAAATTTATTAGATGTATTAGAAATGGTAATTGATTGCACAGTGGCAGGACTTGCAAGAGGAGGTAGTGCAGATAAAATATATCCTATAACAATACCACAAGAAGTAATAGAACAGGCAATAGACAATACAAAACAATTAATAATAGATAATACAGAATTAAAAGATTAGGAGTACATTAATTATGAGTAGAGCCAATGTTTTATATAAAAATAAATACAGTTGTTTTTCAAGTATAACAGATTCATTTATAACAAAACCAATGAGTGAAAGAAAATATGAAAAGTGGAGAAAGAAAGAATTTGGAAATGTATATTATCCTTCATTAAATAATTCTCACTTCATAACAATAGAAGAAGCTGTTAATAGTATATGCTTAAATAGAGAATATAGAGAAGCTATAAATGTATTAAAGACAGCAAAACTTTTAGATAAATATACACAAGGTCTTATTATTGATTTTTATTTAGAAATATAGAAATAATTTTAAGGAGAATAAAAATATGAAATTTTTTGTAAGAGATGAAGATGGAAATGAAACCGAATTAAATACAAGTATATTTAATTTGAAGAAAACTGATATTGTTATAGTAAAGACAAACACCCAAATAGCAGCACAAAAATTTGATAGAATAATTAAACAACTTAAATCTTATTTTAAAGATAATAATTGTATAGGAATAGGTCCTGATTTAGAAATAGGTGTTATAAGAAAGGAAAAATAAATGAAAGAGATAGAGTTTAAAGGTAAATTAATAAAATCCAATGATTGGGCTTATGGTAACTTATGTAAAAGAATAGATGGAGGATATATAGTAACTCCTGATGAAACTCCAATAGGAAAATATGGTGCAATAATAGAAGGTACAGAATCACAATATACAGGAATAAATGATATAGAAGGAAATAAAATATATGAAAATGATATATTAGAAATGACAGAAGAAGGAAGAATACTATTTGGTTCAGACAATCATCCTTGTTCTAAGTATCAGTTAGTAGGATTTAATGATGGATGTTTTATGACAAGTAGAAATGAAATAGCACCTAAAACACATTATGATACTTATTTATGGATAATAAAAGACTATGTAAAAGTAGTAGGAAATAAATTTGATAATCCTGAATTATTAGAAGAAAGGTAATTAAAATATGGGAAATTTAATAAATAATTTAGCAGATGCTTTAGATAAAATTGCACATTTAGATAGTGTAGAATGTGTAACTTGTTTAGAAAATGAACAAGAAGATCAATTAGGTTATTCTAATATAGATATATATTTAGCTGCATCTCAATTAAGTGAATTATTAAGAAATAATATAATTAATTTAAATATAAAATCTGATTTAAATGAAGATGAATTAAAAAAAGTTAAATATTTATATAAATTATTAAAGGTAGATGATTTGGATGCATGATGATATAGTAGAAGTATGGATTACTCCTAAAAATAATTCTAATAAAGTTGAGATGAGAATTTTTTATACAGAAAATAATATGGTACAAGTAGAAAAATTTAATATAGATCATGATAAAGCTAAACAACTGTCTCTTATACACATCTCCGAGCCCACGAGACCCTAA
>ERZ1090862.1322-NODE-1324-length-11000-cov-6.435450_pt1 | contig 11000 bp, 14 predicted proteins | sample MGYA00478481_ERZ1090862 | MGnify/ENA primary metagenome ERZ1090862 (study PRJEB33644, sample SAMEA5815745) | chicken gut metagenome | biome: Chicken; feature: Gastrointestinal Tract; material: Caecum | place: Ireland | collected 2019-01-01 | study: A study of... | reverse complement strand
GCAAGCTGGGAGAAATTTCCCGTCACCAAATCGATCAGCAGAAGCACCGGAGCCAGGATCACATTTTTCAGCAGTTCAAAAGCGCCGGAGGCAATCTGGCAAATTCCCGACCAGATCCCCTGCAGGGTATTTTTCGCGTTTTCCCACAAAGAGGTAACCGTATCCACTACCAACTGAACAACCGAATTTTGCAAAATCGTATTCCAGGTATCCGAAAAGAAGGAGGATACCTGCAACCACAAACCGCTCCACCAGTCCGGGATAGACGAGAAAAAGCCGATGAAGGTCTGAAACGCTGCCGGAATTGTCTCCGTAAAAAAGACCACCAGCCCGTTCCATAATTCCATCAGCTTTTCCGATACCGTTTGCCACAACTGACCGAACCATTCTGTAATAGCGCCCCAGTTTTTTATGATTGCAATAATAGCAGCAATCGCAGCTATTACACCTGCTATAATTCCAATAATCGGTAATATAGGAACAGAAAGTGCAGAAAAAGCTCCCGTCAAAGCTGATATTCCAAGTGATACCTGACCTATAATAATAAGTAGTGGTCCGAGTGCAGCTACAATCCCTGCAATTACAACAATTGCTGTCTGGATTCCACTAGGCAACGACGAAAATTTACTTGCCAGATCCGAAATAAATCCAGCCACCTTTTGTATCATCGGTGCCAGTGTGTCTCCTATTGTAATCGCCGCAGTCTCAAGAGATCCTTTCATTTCCTCAATGGCTCTTGATGTATCACTCATCTGTGAGTTTGCCATCCGCTGAGCTGCGGTCTGATCATTAGTTGCTGTGATATATTTCTGTAATCCATCAGCTCCGTTATTCATCATTACGGTAGCCGCTCTCGTTGCGTCTGAACCGAAAATGGTCTGCAATGCTGCATCTCTGGCAGCCGGTGACAAACTTCCAAGTTTGTTTTGTAATTCCTGTGCCATCTCGGAAGCACCGAGAAGATTTCCCTGAGAATCTCTTGTCTGGATCCCGAGTTTTTCAATTTCTGTCGCCGCCGTGTCTGTTGGAGCGGCCAACCTCTGAAGCATCGTCTTCAGAGATGTTCCTGCATCAGATCCCGTAATTCCTGCATCCGCAAACATTCCCAAAGCTGCTGTTGTCTCCTGAATATCCCATCCTGCATTCTTTGCCTGAGCGGAGCACTGAGCCAAGCCTTGTGTAAGTGGCTCTACATCTGTTGACGACGCCGCGGCTGCTCCAGCCAGAGCATTCGCCGCTTGTGCTGATTCATTCGCTGACAGTCCAAACGCTCCCATCGCCTGTACAACTACATTAGCCGCATTTCCCAGATCCATTCCGGATGATGCTGCCAAGTCCATTGTTGCCTGAAGTGCTCCTGCTTGGATATCTGCCTCTGTAAGACCGCCTTTCGCCAGCTCTGTGATCGCATTACCGGCATCTGTAGCAGAAAACACTGTATCTTGTCCAGTCTTAATAGCTAACTGACGCAGGTTTTCCATCTCCGACATCGGCTTATTCAACGCTCCGGCAGCCTGAGACATAGAATCCTCAAAATCGTTTGCCATGCTAACGGATGCGGCGCCTACTCCAGTAATCGCCGCTGTAGCCGGAAGTAAGCTCTGTCCAAGATCTTTTGCTTTATTTCCGAAATCTCCCGTTACTTTTGATACCTTTGCAAGCGTCGAACTGGAGCTTCCTACTGTGCTTTTGAGAGATTTCAGCTTATTTTCGGTGTCTACAATTTCCCTTTGAAGGGCATCGTACTGTTCCTGTCCGAGATCTCCGGAATCTAATTGTGCCTTTGCCTGCTTATCTGCTTCCTTCAGCGTTTTCAGCTTATCTTCCGTCTGCGCTATTTCCTGCTGTAAGAGTTTCTGTTTCTGTGCAAGTAACTCTGTATTCTTTGGATCAAGCTTCAAAAGTCTGTTTATTTCTTTGAGTGTGCTTTCCGTGCTCCGGATATTCTTTTCTACACCTTTTAGTGCTTTATCAAGACCGGTTGTATCTCCACCAATCTCAACCGTGATCCCTTTTACTCGGTTTGACATCCTCTCACCTCCTACAGCCTGTCAATATCCTCCTGTGTCGCCATGATCGGATATTTATAATCATCATTCTTCATTTCGATGAACATATCATTCACCATACCAATGCTGAGAAGCTCCAAATCAGAAATAGAAATACCGCACTGTACGCATCTCAGCATGAACAGTGCGGTATTGACTTCTCTGTCTATTTCCCTGCTTCTTTTTTTGGTTTCGATGTCTGACGGTTATCGAAATTCCAGAGCTCCAGTGTCTCCGGAAGGATCTCATAGATATCAAATGTTTCAAACTGTTCCAACCATTCATCGATACTGTCAGGCTGTGACGGATCTCCATGCTTGTGAAACAGGTATGAAATATTTTCGAATATCTCAAGAGACTCTAATGGGAGGGAGCTGCTAAACTCTTCTTCGTCGAACGGCTCCCCCTTCTTCTCACACTCTTTCTTTGTTTCAGCTTTGATCTTCTCCTGAATATCAATCTGCTTTTTTAAGTGTGACATATCCACAAAGATATCCCTGCCAAATTTCATGCGGTACATTCTCGGGATCGCCGCTGAGCTTTTGAACCTGCATTCTTTCCCGTCGATTACTATTGTCTTGATCATTACGCAGTCACCTTATTCTTTGTATAGACTTCATCAAACCATTCTTCGATAATGCCTTCTGCCACATCTGGTGCTGTTTTTGCACGGACGTCTCCGTCCTCATTAGATGTACACGATATGGTCAGCGTATCTGTTCCCGGCTCGATTGTATCTTCTGTAGTTTCAGATTCTACGTTCGGTCTTGTCGCCGTGCAGTTAAAAAACCAGAACAGTGTCGGTCCTGCGTCTCCGTCAATCTGGAATCCAAGAGCAAATGCTTTACCGCTTGCAGAAACATTCTCAAACAGCACCTTATTTGTATCCGCAACTTCTCCCAGAACATCTGTCCTGAAAGAATCAGGGATCAGTGCAACTTCAAGATCTCCTTCATATCCTCCGTTTGATGCGGACTGATAATATACAACGCCGTCTGCATAAAACGGCGTAATCTCTCCCTGCTGCTCAAATGATACCGACACAGCGCCTGGGATTGGCACCGGAGTGTCATATCCCTCTTCTGTCTTCACTGCATAATGCACATTTTTTATGTTATATTTCACTTTACTTCCTGGCATTTTTATACCTCCACTTCATACATGATCCGGTAGCACCTTTCATCGTCAAGGTACTCCTCTTCTTTGTTCCAGTAAAAAGAGGACAGGGCATTTTCTACCTTGTCCTCTGTCTCAAGCTCTTTGTTTTTGGTATACAGATCAATCTGTATATGATTAATCCTTTTATATACAGCCCCATCAGCAGAAAAATTGTTGCTGTAAGGAACCGTGTATACCATAATTGGAAGATCCGGCGCGTCTTTTTCGCTAAATGCCTGATAAGCAACCGGAATCCCTGTTTCTTTCAGAATGTTGTAAAAATCTGATAGCGTCATGTTTTCCCGCCTCTCACAACAATATCAACTTTTTTTAGGAGCTGTTTTTCTGCCTTCTGTTCTGCCGGTCCGATATGAGGGATTGCTCCAACGGTTCCAAGCACCTTCCCATTATGTCCGACAAGTGCATGTCCGTGTTCCAAGAGATGTGTGAGCTGATAATCTGTCGCATTATATACTTCTACACGGATATCTGTCGAGCTCTCATATGCCGTCTTTTTTCGCCATCCTTTTGCGTAACTTCCTGTCAGCTTCGGGGATGTTGCTTTTAGCTCTTTTCTGCAGAGTGTACCCGCGTCCTGAACTTCTTTCTTGATTCCGTCTGTAACATCTTGGTTATATTCCCTGAGTTCTTTTATAATAGCGTCAGCCAGACCGTCCACAGATACTTTTTTATTCGCCATCATACACCTGCTTTCTTTTCAAGATATAGCTCGATCAGTTCATGCTTTGCCAGATAGGTTCGATACACAGAATATCGTGTTCCATCAAGCTCCACAATCTCTTCTCCCTGATAATCCGGACAGAACATTGTCACCTTTATTTCTGGCTTAATACCGTTTCGTCCAGCCTCAAACCATTCTGATCCGGACACGCTGGACACGCTGCAAAATACTTCTTTTTCCGTTTCTACCGGTACTTTCTGTCCGATTTCATCGGTTTGATACGTCTGTTTAATTAGTTTGATCGTTCTGCTTCTGTCCATTGTAATCTCCCGATAGCGCCATTGATGTTTTCAATGACGCATATGATTTTTCCATTTTTTCCATGTCTTCGTTATCTCCGAAGTATGCTTTCTCATACAGGACAACCGCCTGAAAATACAGGGGATCCGAAAGATCCCCATATACTCCAGACTGTTCCAGGTCCTTTTTGCATGCTTCAATCAGATCTGCAATTTCATCATCAAATGTGTCATACGATTTTCTAAGTCTTTTTCTTAACTTTTCGGTATACGCGTCCATTTTCCGTTGTTCCCGCCTTTTCTATTGCTTTCGCAGCAGCCTTCGCTGTCACCTTCATTGGTTCACTTAGGCTGCTGCGTACTTTTTTGTTACGGTCACCAGAGAATTAATATCAACTGCTTTCCCGTCGCATATCAGGACTGCCTTTGTCACCTGATCCTCTGTGTCATTGTCCTCATAACTCTTTACCCTCATTGCATAGTTGGTATTGAGGATGTAATCCGACCAGTCGAACATAAACGCTACTACTGTATCAGCATCAATTGAGGCGCCCAGACTTGCCATATACTCATTCAGCACGACTCTACGCCCAAGCAGCGTTCTCTCCGGTTTCCCGTTGATTCCGTAGTTTACTCTTGCGATCGGCTGTCCGTTCGAGTCAACCATCCCGACGAACTGCATAAACGTCTTCTTTGTCATATTCCAGACTGCTCCACTTTCATATGCCAGCGGGAGGGCCGCCTCTGCTGCAACCAAGTCAGCGTATGCTAAATCTGCATCGGATGCGATATCGATATTCTGTCCTTCCGGTACAGTTTCCTTGAGCACCCCTTTCGGCTGACCGGATCCAGTTCCGGTGATTGCCGCCTGCTCCAGAGCTTTCGTCATCGCCTCGGATACATTCCGTACAAACACGGATTCGAAAATTTCCAAGGACATTACTGATGCTTCCAGCGTCATGGAAATTGCACATCTCAGCTTATACCCTTTAAAATCAATCTGCCCCGTAGTCTTCTTCTGCTTGTCAGACGTACCCCCTTCTGCAACCCATGTTGCCACTGGCTTTACAGTGGAGGTCGGAACCACAGCCCCTGCCGCATAGGAAGTTCGCGTCATCAGTGGAAGGATCATTCCTGTAGATTCCAGTTTTTCGATGATTCTCCGAATTACAGTTGGAGCGATTACACTTCCAATATCTGACGTCTTTGTCACCGCATCCTCATTCCGGAATTTTTCCGGAATCGGATCGCCCTTGATCACGTAGTTCATAAACGCTTTCCGATATTCCACGGAGTCATAGATACTGTCCGTCTCACCTGTATTTGTTACTCCCGTAAAATCGACCGCCTGATTGCTCATTCCAAACGGATTCAGCGGCTTTGGTTCCTTGTTCAGTGCCTCAAAGTCTGCCTGTGCCTGTGCAATCGCATCCCACTTTGCGTCCAGTTCCCGCACTTCATTGTTTTTTGCCTTTGCTTTTTCTGCGTCTCCCTCGTCGATTGCCTTCTGCGCCTCTTCTAGTAACCTGTTTCTCATTTCCATATACTGCTTCTTGTTCATCTTTCTTCTCCTCTCAACTTTAAAAGTTCTGTCTGCTGTTCCATTAAAAAAACAGACGGGTCTTTTCCATCTGTTCTTTCCTTCATCAGTTTTTTTACCTGTTCCATCTGTTCCGCTGTCGGAAGACGGAAGTGATTTCCAGCAATCATATAGCTGTCCTCATTTTCTTCGTCAAACATGACTGCATCGATCAGGCCTCTTTCCTTTGCCTGTTCCGCTGTCATCCATGTTTCGCGCTCCATCATTTCCAGGGCTTCTGCCTCTGTCATTCCGGATTTTGCCATATATGCCCTGCACAGCGCTTGGTCTGCTGTACGCAACACCTCCGCAGCGTGTTCCATATCGCTGTGGTTTCCGTTGGCTCTTGTTGATACGCAGTGTACCATCATCAGTGCCGTCGGCGCCATCTCGCAGTATGCAGCCATAGCAACGATGGATGCTGCGCTGCACGCCTCGCCAGTGATATAAATCCTGACATTTTTTGCCGATCTGAGCGCTGTATAAATTTCCGTGCCTACCTCAATCACCCCGCCCGGGGATGATATGTACACTTCAATTTCATCTCCATCAACCGCCTGGTCCAGAATCTTCCGTACATCCCGCGGGCAGGTGCTGTCTTCCTCGAACCAGTCATAAAACCATTTATAATCATTCGGGATCAAACTTCCCCTGATGTCGATTCTGTGTTTCATCCCTCTCACCTCCCCTCACCAGATTTCTGATAATATCGGCTACTGCCATACAGTTACTTCCCGTCATATTTGATAGAGTTGTCTCGATCAAATTAACAACCTGTGTGTCCAGACGCCGGATCGGAACGTCTCCACCTTCAACTGGAGCCATGTTCATAGTCTGTCTCCACTCATTCGGTGTCATTGCCCCGCGGTCTACCATAGCCTGAAACGCCAGTTTTGTAGTCAGGCTCGCGCACTGTAGGTTATTCGCCTCAAATATGATCTTATTTCCGAATCCTCGTTCCTTCCTGGAAAACATCTTCACCGAATAGGTCTCCTGCATCTGCACAGCGATCGGCTCAATCTCGGCCTCATAATATGCATTCCACTCGTTTTCGTTATAGCTGCTTTGCACAATTTTTTTGTTTGTATTGAAGAACGAATAGATCCGTTCCGTTGTCCGGTCTGTCTGCTGTGCATTCGGTACATAGTCCTTCGGTTCGATTCTTTGCACTGTCGCTTTCGCGTCTACGCCTGCTGCCCCGAATGAATCCGTTTCTACAGACAGATAATTATCGACAAACTTCTGTACGTTTGCCTTGATGTCTTCTTCCCTCATGTTTGAATTAAACGTCAAGAGCCAACGGACAATCCCACTGTTTTTAATTGCCTTGATAATTCCCTGATCAATTGTTCCGATAACATTCATCATGTCCGCAAGCGCCGGAGCCGGACTTTCTCCAAACAGGTCACTTTCGTTATAGTCCTGCCGCAGATGGATGATATCCGAATACGGAAACGTTCCTGTCTTTCCGTTCGCATACCAGAATTTTAAAAACAGCTCTCCCGCGGAGTTGTACTCCGCCATTGCCATCGTACACGGAATCGGGTACAACTGCATTACCTTTCCGTTTTCATCCCGGATGATCAGTATGAAGGCATTGTTATTCAGGCAGAGCTGATTTGCAACTTTTTCCTGCATCTGCTGCCCGGTCATGTACGGATTCGGCTCCGACAGGACAAAGCGAATGTTGGCATCCGGATTGACCAGTAAGCCTGTTTTTTTATCCTCCCTGATATGCTTCCCGACTAATTTCCCGATTGCTTTCACTTTCGGCCGGATACATGCTCTGATAATATCGCTTTCGTACATCTTTCCGTTCCATGCGTAATATGACTCTCCAACAGTAGTCAGCATACTGATCACATTTCTGTCTGATGCATCCTGTTTTTCTTCTGTCGGACTTCTTTTCCAAAATGGTCTCATTTCCTTCCTCCTCAGATCAGCGACATATATTCGCTGTAATTGTTCTGCAGCACTACATAGGCGTCCAGCAGAGCCGCCGTTCCGTCTATCCTTCTTCTTGGCTTACTGGTTTTAATCGGCTGGATGTTATCGTTCTTATCCACATCCACCGCCGTATTGCACAGGCACCATTTATCAACGGGGTTATTGTTATATACGATCAGGTGATTCTCCAGATCTGCCCCAAGCCTTTTCATCGGCTGTGAGAGCGTTTTCTTCCCCTGGATCACCGGCACCATCGTACTTGTTCCAAAGTAATCCTGCATATCCTCTACAAAATACGCCGCTGACCAGGAATCATATCCGATCAGGTTTAGATAAATATCATATTTTTCCTGCACCTCAACAAACCAGGACTTCACATCTTTATAAGATATCTTGTTTCCTCTGCATGTCCTGACATATCCTTTTTCGATCCAGATATCATAAGGAATCTTGTCTTCCTGCACTCTTTTGTCCACCAAATCCTCTGGCAACCAGTACATCGACATAACATAGACTCTTTCATCATCCGGCACCTTGAATATCACTTTTGCCGCAGTCAGGTCTGTTGTTGCGGAAAGATCCACGCCTCCGATTCCATACCGCGGTTTAAGTTCTGTTACGTCAAACATCTCTGTATTATTTGCCTGTTCAAATGTCAGCCACGCTTCGGAGGATGTCTCCCGTATATTAAACTCTTTGCAGAGCAGGTTCTTTACCAGTATGGGATTCTTCTGTGCTTTCTCTACCTTTGCCTTGAGAGCGTTGTAATTTTTTATCGTTCCTAATCCCGGATTCGCCTTTTTCCAACACTTCTCGTCGGTCCATTCTTTCCGTGAGTCAAGTTCATAGATAAATGCAATGAAATGCTCATCTTTATACCCATCCGGATCCGCATATCCATTTATGACCATTTCCGCTTCTTCGTACTTCTGATCGTAAATATCTTCGCGGATTGTTCCCGCCGTCGATGTGATATAGTCCAGTGGCTGTTCTCTGGCAGACACACCGTCCGCCATGATATCATACAGAGCCTTTCCCTGTTTCCACTGGTGAATTTCATCCATCAGGACACAGTGGACATTCAGTCCATCCAATGTATCAGAATCGGACGCAAGTGGTTTGAATACACCGTCGTTATAATCCGTGTCTATCTCTGCTACCAGAGTCTTTGCTCTCATGCTTAATGCCGGACTTTTCCTTATCATCCGCTTTGCTTCCAACCAGATAATTTTACTCTGATCCCTCTTTGTTGCCACCGCATACACTTCCGGGCCTGGCTCCCCGTCCGCCATTAACATATACAGACCAACTACTGACGCCAACAGGGATTTTCCGTTTTTCTTTCCAACAATCAGCAGGGATTCCCTGTATTTTCTGAGTCCGTCGTCATCAATAAACCCGAACACCGTTGCAAGATGTGCTTTTTCCCAAAGCTCCAGTCTTACCGGCTGTCCTCCGTACTTTCCTTTCGAGTGCCTACAGTAATTCTCGGCAAACTCAAGAATATGGTTTGCTCTCTGCGGGCTATAAAAATAGACACCCGGATTCCGGATGTCTGTTACAACTTTTTTATATGTCCTGTATACTTTGTCAGATACTACAATCCTTCCGTTTTCGATCTCCTCCCAATATTCCAGAATTGGATTGTAGTCATCGGGATACTTAATTTTTCCTTCCAATGACAAATTCCTCAAATCCATCGCTCTGTACTTTCTTCGCTTCTTCTTTCGGGAGGAGATCTGTCAGTTGCTTAACCGCCGACATGTAATTCTTTACCATTGTGTTATAGATTTCCACCTCAGAGCATTTCTTTACGCCTTTCTGATTCGCTCCATTCTGATACTCCTCAGTATATCCCTTCTCATTGATTATCTTCCTCAGCTCATATAGAGATGCAGCCATGAAAGCCGCCTCTTCGACCAGATGCTCCACCGACTTTTTTGTATCTTTATCTATCTTTCTGTATATTGACGCAAGTTTCCTTTTCTCCTTTTTCTCCAGCGCTTCTTTCGTCAAATCCGTCCTGCTTTCCGTGACTTTCTCACCTCCTTGTTCTCCGGATGAACCTGATCAGTTAACTACACCCCTCCTCGCGCGCGGGATGCACATTAAATGAAGGTTCACCCACCGGTCTCCTCCGAAGCCACCCCAGTTTCATTTCAGGGGGGAGTCCGGGCTTCAAAAATCTGTCCGTCTTCCGTGAAATCATACTGAACCAGTCCCGGAACATTCTCTTTCCCATGTTCTTTATTGTGACATTCCAGGCAGTCATACTTCAGGTTTCTGAAGTCAAGTGCTATCTCTGGATCATTAATGTTGTGCGGAGTCAGTTCTGTCCTGTGATGAACAATATATCCGGGAGCTTCATGGCATGTCTCGCACATTCCACCATCAATGCTCTTACGGTATGCAATATAAGCCTTCCGGCATTTCTTCCATCGAACACTGTTGTAAAATGCCTTTGCAAATTCTTTAGCCATAATCCCTCCATGATAACATAATAAAAGCACCTGACTTTTGCCAGATGCTTTATACTACTCATTGTACTATTCATGTCTTATTAAGATTACACTACCTCAACAAGTTCAACATTCCATATTGGGATTGCCATTTTTAATATATCAGTATCTCCTTTTATTTTTCTGATATATATAATTCCGTTCTCCTCATTCATGCTGTGTGTATTGCAATCATACTCGAACTTTCCGTTTTTACTTGTGTGTATAATAAATTTCATCAATTCTTTCCCTTTCTGTTTCGTTTATTCATGCTATTACTATAACACATTTAAAAGTATCATGGAGTGACAACTTTCACTCAAGAACCGCCTTATCTTTCTCAATTTTCATGATACAGAAAAGAGCACCCAAACACTGGATGCTCTTCCTAATTGATTAAAAAATTTGAGACCGGGTTGAGGACTCCCGGTGAATGTATTATAACATATTTTTCATTTGTTACCCTTACCAAATATAAATCCTATTGCGGAAGTTACAGCAGGAAAAATAACATTCCAATAATTTTCCCCTAAAATCATACATACAATACCAACCACAAGCATTAAAACACATATCACAAACGCGCAATGAATAGATGCATTATCTTTATTTGTTCCAAAGAATTTTCCCATTAATCCACCCTCTTTTTCTCTGGCTTCATTCATTGCATTAATAATATACTTCTGTCCTGATTCACTAAGTCGATAAAAATTTTCAGAATTAATTAAAGAAGGCGTATTTGTTCCTAAATTAGGATTTATCTTAAAATCATCTCCCATTTTCTACTCC
>ERZ1090862.1318-NODE-1320-length-11015-cov-14.944161_pt1 | contig 11015 bp, 11 predicted proteins | sample MGYA00478481_ERZ1090862 | MGnify/ENA primary metagenome ERZ1090862 (study PRJEB33644, sample SAMEA5815745) | chicken gut metagenome | biome: Chicken; feature: Gastrointestinal Tract; material: Caecum | place: Ireland | collected 2019-01-01 | study: A study of... | reverse complement strand
TACACGAGCCTTATCGTCGGCAGCGTCAGATGTGTATAAGAGACAGGTTATATAGAAATTAGAAAGTACACGACAATCACATATTCAAATATTGGCAGGGTAGGTATAATTGGAAAATATAAAGAGTACATAAAATATTTTTTGATGCTAATAGCGCCTGAACCGGTTGAAAAAATAAAGTGTTCTAGCTGTACTTATGAAAACAAATTCGTGTTCACATTTACATCAATATTGCAGGACAATAGTATAGAAAAGGAATTTTATGAATTCCTTAGGCGAAAAAATATTAAAGTTGAAATAGAAAGTAATGGTGTTTTAGATGATATATCCAAAGAGAATTAAAGCGAATAATAGAGACAAGATACTCTATGGCTTGTTGATGGGGTCAGTAGTGATTGCAATTCTTTTGGTAGTGATAAATAAAATTACAAGCCCAGGATTTCCATGGGCAGGAATTGCAAACTGCGGAATTATATATGCATGGGTTACAGTGATTTATTCAATGAATAGAAATACAAATATTGCAGGGCATATACTGGTGCAGGCAATTGCAATTTCGCTAATTACATTGTATATAGATTATAGACTGGGATTTAAAGGTTGGTCAATAGACATTTCGATACCGATAATAATAATTATCGCGAATATAATAATGTTTGTGTTGACGATAGTAAGCCATAAAAAGTATATAAAATATGCAATATATCAACTAATAATAGTGATTTTCAGTATGCTTCCAGGCATATTCATGGCGAAACACTTGACACATAATATAGTTTTAAGTATTGTGGCTAGCGCGATTTCGGCAGTAAACTTTATAGTAACATTGTGTTTGTGCGCCGGTGATGTAAAAGAGGCCATAGTAAGAAAATTTCATATATAAGATGTTTTTTTCCTCCGTCCCCAAAAACATCTTAGGAAGGAAAGAGAGTAAAATGAAAAATATTAAAGACTACAATTTAGATGATTTAAAAGAAGAACTAAAAAACTTAGGAGAGAAGCCATATAGAGCAGAGCAAATTTTCAAGTGGCTATATGATGAAAAGGTAAGGTCTTTTGACGAAATGACTAATTTATCAAAGGACCTAAGGGAAAAATTAGAACAAGAATATACAATGTGCAATTTTAAAATATTAAAAAAGCAACAATCTAAAGATGGTACAATAAAGTATTTGTTTGATGTACTAGATGGAAATGCCATCGAGTCTGTTGTGATGAAATATCATCATGGAAATACATTGTGCGTTTCTTCGCAAATAGGATGCAAGATGGGGTGCAAGTTTTGTGCTTCAACAGGAATTGCATTTATTAGAAACCTTACAAGTGGTGAGATAGTAGAACAAATTATAGCAGCAGAGCAAGACACTGGAGAAAAAATTTCAAACGTAGTTTTTATGGGTATTGGAGAGCCATTAGACAATTATGATAATGTGGTAAAAGCTATAAGAATAATAAATAATCCTAAGGGACTAAATATAGGTGCGCGCCATATAAGCGTTTCCACAAGCGGATTGGTTCCAATGATATATAAATTGGCAGAAGAAAACATTCAGTGTACTTTGTCAATTTCTTTACATGCCACAACAAATGAAAAAAGAAGCGCGATGATGCCAGTAAATGACGCGTATCCAATAGAAGAGTTGCTACAGGCTTGCAAAGATTATATAGCGAAGACGAACAGAAGAGTCTCTTTCGAATATGCTTTGGCCAAAGATAATAATGATAATTTAGAAGACGCTAAGGCATTGGTGAAATTGCTAAAAGGCATGCTATGCCATGTAAATTTGATACCGATAAACAAAATTGAGAATGGAAAGTATGATAAGAGTTCAAATGAAAACATAATGAAATTTAGGGATTATTTGAATGAACACGGAATAGTTGCTACAATAAGAAGAGAACTAGGTTCAGACATAGATGCGGCTTGTGGTCAATTAAGAAGAAAAAGCTTAAATTCTCAATAGAATGACCATTGATATTTTTGTGAATTTATAGTAAAATAGAAGACATAAGATTGAAAAATAATTACAATTCTTTTCAAACTAGATTGTGAGTTAGGAAGGAAAGATAAACATGAATACACTGTTAAAAGATATAAAAGATATACTTCCATCATGGAATAAAATAAAAGTATATGCATTTGTAGGTCCCTCAGGAACAGGCAAAAGCTATAGAGCTCAGATGGTTGCTGGAGAAAAAGATACACACTTTATAATTGATGATGGGCTTTTAATAAAGGACAACGAAGTAGTTGCTGGTGAATCTGCAAAAAAGGCGCCAACAAAAGTGGGCACTGTAAAGCGAGCTTTATTTTACGAAGATGCTAAAAGGCAAGAAATAATAAAAGCACTAAAAAAGTATAAGCCACAAAGTATATTAATTTTAGGAACTTCTGATGGCATGGTAAAAAAAATCGTGGAAAACTTAGGATTACCGCCTATTTCTGAAACTATTTATATTAACGATGTTGCAACAAAAGAAGAAATGGAGACAGCAAGGCGTATAAGAGTTACAGAAGGTAAGCACGTAATACCAGTGCCTACATTTGAAATTAAAAAGGACTTTTCTGGTTATTTGTTAGATCCATTGCAAATTTTTAAGATGAAAGGCAGAGGACAAAAACCTTATATTTCAGAAAAATCAATCATTAGGCCAACTTTTAGCTATATGGGGAAATTTACAATTTCAGACCTAGTTTTTAGGCAAATACTTGAATATTTGGCAGCAAAAACGCCTTCAATTTATAAAATACAAAGAACTAGAGTAGAAAATTACGGCGAAGGTGTGCGAATTTATGTCGAAGTAACCATTAACTATGGATTTAATGTAATGCAAGGCTTGAAAGAGTTTAAAAATAAGGCAAAAAAGGAAATAGAGCAGCAAACCTCTATGAATGTAGTAAGCCTAGAAGTAGTTGCCAAAAATATATACGTACCTAATAAGGAGGAAAATTAAAATGGGAATAATAGTTGCTATAGACGGCCCAGCAGGAAGCGGCAAAGGAACAGTTACAAAAAAAATCAGCAATGCGCTTGGACTAGTAAGCATAGACACAGGGGCTACATACAGATGCGTTGCGTTAAATATGCTCCAAAGAAATGTAAAATTAAATGAAGAAGAAAAAATCAAACAAATATTAGAAAACATAAATATAGACTTAAAGCCAGATGGCAAAATATTTTTAAATGGAGACGATGTAACTGATAAAATCAGAACGCCAGAAGTAAGCGAATTCGTTTCGCAGGTCTCTACACTAAAAATAGTAAGAGACAGAATGGTTGAAATACAAAGAAAAATGTCTGTTGGCAAAAATGTAATAATGGAGGGGCGTGACATCGGCACAGTCGTATTCCCAAACGCCAACGTAAAAATATACCTAGATGCTTCACCAGAAGTAAGAGCAGAAAGACGCATGAAGCAGATGGCCGAAAAAGGCACAAAATTAGACTACGAACAAGTCCTAAAAGAAATAATCGAAAGAGACACACGTGATTCCAATCGCGCCATCGCTCCACTAAAGCAGGCAGACGATGCAATCTATGTAGATTCAAGCAAAATGACAATTGATGAAGTTACAAACAAAATAATTGAAATCATAAAATTTGCTACTAGGGACGTAGATTAATGGCAAAAAATTGCCAAAAAGGTCCGTCCCTCATGGAATAAATTGCTAAGAAAGGATGATAATATTGGAAAAATTGAAACAAGGATTTAAAGCTGTAGTAAAATGGATTGTAAGAGGAGCAATATATATATGGTTTAAAGTAGTTTATAGAGTCCAAATAAATGGCTTAGAGAATATTCCAAAAGAAGGGCCATTGATATTTTGTGGAAATCACCGCAGTTATATAGATCCACCTTTGATGGTAGTGACAGCTAAAAGAGATATGAAGTTTTTAGCCAAGGAAGAGCTGACTGAAAATAAGTTTTTGGCATTTTTAGGTTGGGTTTTTGAGGCTATTCCAGTAAAAAGAGATGAAAAGGATTTGCATGCAATTAAGGCTTCTTTAAAGGATTTAAAAGAAGGCAAATGTATAGCGTTGTTCCCAGAAGGTACGAGAAATGGCCTTGAAAAAGGCGAAAAGGTAAAAGATGGAGTAGCGTTTTTTGCTGTAAGAAGTGGAGCAAAGGTTCTTCCTTGTGGTATAAAAGGTGGAAAAGGCAAAGGAAGGCTAACTATTACTTATGGCAAGCCACTAGATTATTCTGAGTATAAGGGTTGCAAGGATAAAGAAACTTTAAATAAAATTACTGAAGAAATAATGAATAATATAATTGAATTGGCTAAATAGGCAATTTGACAAAATCGGCAAAAAGTTGTATAATAGTAGAGTTAGACAAATGGAGCGGAAAACTCAAAAATATAAGAGAAAATGGAAGGATGAAATAAGAGATGAATAACCCAAAAATAAGAAACATAGCAATAATAGCACACGTAGACCATGGTAAAACAACATTAGTAGATGCAATGTTGAAGCAAAGCCATGTATTTAGAGATAATGAAAAAGTACAAGACAGAGTAATGGATTCAAATGCAATAGAGAGAGAAAGAGGCATAACAATACTTTCTAAAAATACATCAGTTATGTACAATGGCATCAAAATAAATATAGTAGATACTCCGGGACATGCTGATTTTGGCGGAGAAGTAGAGAGAGTTTTGAAAACTGTTGATGGTGTATTGCTTTTAGTAGATGCATTTGAGGGCCCAATGCCTCAAACTAAGGAAGTTCTAAAGAAATCTTTAGCATTAGGACTAAAACCAATAGTTGTAATAAACAAAATAGATAGACCTGGAGCAAACCCTGAAAAGGTTGTAGACCAAGTGCTAGAATTATTTATAGAATTAAATGCAACTGATGAACAGTTAGATTTCCCAGTTGTATATGCTTCTGCAAAAAATGGAATTGCAAAAATGAACTTAAATGACGAATCTGATAATTTGCATTGCTTATTTGAAACAATTATCAACACAATAAGTGCTCCAAATTGTGATGAAGAGGGGCCAGCACAGATGCTAGTTTCAAATATCGATTATGATGAATATGTAGGAAAAATTGCAGTTGGTAGAGTTGAAAGAGGAAAAATGGTAGAAGGAATGCCAGTTTCAATATGTCGCAAAGATGACAAGGTAACGCAAGGAAAAATAACAAAAGTTTACACACATAGAGGCTTAGACAAAGTTGAAGTTGAAGAAGGCATAGCAGGCGACATCATCGAAGTAGCAGGAATACCTGACATAAATATAGGAGAAACAATTTGTGATTTAAACCATCCAGATAAAGTGCCATTTGTTGATATAGATGAGCCTACAGTTTCCATGACATTCAGTGTAAATGATGGACCATTTGCAGGAAGAGAAGGAAAATACATCACTTCAAGACACATTAGAGATAGACTATTTAGAGAATTAGACAGAAACGTCTCTCTACGAGTAAAAGAAACAGACTCTCCTGATTCTTTTGAGGTATCAGGCAGAGGTGAATTGCACCTATCAATATTGATAGAAAATATGAGAAGAGAAGGCTTTGAACTTCTAGTATCTCGTCCAAAAGTTATAATAAAAGAAATAAATGGCGAAAAATGCGAACCAATGGAAGACTTGGTTGTAAATATACCAGATGAATCAGTTGGAACAGTTATAGAAAAACTAGGCAGAAGAAAAGCTGAAATGACAAACATGGAACCACTTGGAAACGGTCATACAAAAATAGAATTCAAAATACCTGCTAGAGGCCTAATCGGTTACAGAACAGAATTCTTAACAGACACAAAGGGTGAGGGAACAATGAACCACGTCTTTGCAGACTATGAGCCATACAAAGGTGAAATTCAAGCACGTACTCGTGGTACAATAGTAGCTTTCGAAGCGGGAACATCAATCACTTATGGCTTATACAATGCTCAGGAAAAAGGTCAACTATTTATTGGACCAGGCGTAGAAGTATATGAAGGCATGATAGTTGGAATAAATTCAAGAAATGAAGACATATCAATAAATGTGTGCAAAGAAAAACACTTAACAAATACAAGAGCTTCAGGCTCAGATGATGCATTACATTTAGTTCCACCAATAGAAATGTCACTAGAAAAAGCAATTGAATTCATTCAAGATGACGAGCTAGTTGAAGTAACACCAAAATCAATTCGTCTAAGAAAGAAAATTTTAAACACTAAGGAAAGAGAAAGAGCAGCCAGAAGTAAAGCAAAATAAAATTTGCCAAAAGGGACGTACCTTTTTGGCAATTTTTTAAGTGAACTTTGGGGACGTTCCTTAAAGTTCATACTCGTTTTTTCCATTAGTTTTAGGCATTTATTATATTTTTAAAATGAACTTTAGGGACAGTCTTTAAAGTTCACTTAAAATTTGTTTATTCTTAAAAATGAACTTTAAGGAACGTCCCCAAAGTTCAAAAGAAAGTGAGAGAATAGAGTTATGATAAATAAACAAGAATTAGAAAAGATAAAAGAAAAAGCACTTGCAGAACACATACCGATTATTATGGATGAAACTTTAGAAGTTATAGAAAAATACTTAAGGAAATCTAAGCCAAAGACTATGCTAGAAATTGGCACAGCAGTTGGATATTCTGCTATATGTTTTACAGATTTCTTGGCTGAAGGTGGAAGAATAGACACAATTGAAAGAGATGAACAAAGGGTAAGAGAGGCAAGAGAAAACATCGAAAAAGTAGGAGCTGCAAACATGATAAATATTTATGAGGGTGATGCAGTTGAAATATTGCCAACTCTTAATTCAAAATATGATGTGTGTTTTATAGATGCAGCTAAGGGGAAATATCCATTTTTTTTGCAACAAGCATTGAGGCTATTAAATGACAATGGCATAATTTTTGCGGATAATATTTTGTACAAAGGATATGTTATGAGTGATTATAATAAACATAAACAACGTACGGCTGTTAGAAATCTAAGAGAATATATAAAAGAGGCTAGTGAAAATGATATGTTGGAAACTGAAATTTTAGATGTTGGAGATGGATTGGCAATAAGCAGAAAAAAATGAACTTTAAGGAACGTCCCTAAAGTTCATTTTCGTCTTTTTCTGTATATGGTGTGTTATGCATGAAATAGAAATCTAATCTTTCTGCATAATTTAGGATATCTCTTCTTGAAATGTCTCTTGGCAAGGAATTGGAAATTTTTTCTCTTTTAGAATATTTCTCATTTGTTATTGATCCATCTTTTATGATGTTTTCTAGTCTAGTTATTAGCATATTTCCGAGGTATGTGGTGGAGTCCCTTTTTCTAAGGACTTCTGCAAATTCGTTGACTAGGTTTTTAGAGTGAACGGTTGCTGTGGAAAATGATGTGTGGCCTGAACTGCATACGCCCATGTATGGTGAGATTGAGCAGGCAAGTGAAAATAGATACTGATCTGTAGGTACTTGTTGAGTGCTTCCGCTTTTATCAGTGAATGTAAATTGTGGCTTGATGCGTATGTGTGATGCAAGCTCTTCAACTCGCTTTGTACGTGCATATCTTTTTCCTTTAGGGGTTTTCAAGAATTCTTTTTTTTCAGATTCTGTAGAAAACGATGGAACTTCATAGTCAGAAATTAGGGTATCTACAGGTGTGTTGCCTAGCTCTGATAAGTAATAGTCAAGTTTATGGGAGTCATTAGAGTCAACTAGCTCAAAAAAGTCATCAACGTTAAATTGTTTTCCACTAAGTCCACTATGGAATGCTGAACCTTTTTTAGCTTCATAATATCTTTTATTTGACTGAGCTTGTAGTTCGATTTTACCAAAAGGTGTTTTTAATATGTAATACAAGGCTGCGAAGCCATTATCTTTTTTTACATTTTTATTAAATTGAGAATTTACATGCAAAGCCTCTTTTATTAAAGGATTTGATAAAACTTTTGGAAGTGTTTCTTCTAAAATGGAGTATTCTAATTTATCATAAGCTCTGGAATTTAAGTCATCTAGCAAATCCTCTAAATCGGAAGTTTGTTTTTCTGTAATTGATAAAGCAAAGTTAGAAGTTTGCTCCTTTTCATTGAAAATAGCCTTGATATGTTCTAATTCATCTTGATAAGGAATAGTCCTTTCAAAAGTAAACTCTGGAAAAGTGGAATCTATTAGACGTTCCAAGGTATTTATTCTATATTTAAAATATTCTTCTTCACTCATAAAGCCTTCATCTATTTCTTTTTCAACATTGGATATGAAGAATAAATTATTCTGGCATTTGTCAAAAAGTTCATTTATATTATCAGAAACATATTTCTTTCTGGGTCTTTCTGATGAATTTATATGGTCTAAAACTACTGTGGCTGCTGCAATGTCGTCAGTTACGCCAGGTAAAAAGGCACTTTCAAATTCATCTCGCGAAGATGCAGACTTTAATTTGTCAAAATATTTTTTGTTAAAAAAAGGTGCACCTTTAGAAAATTCTTTCTTTAGATTTGCAGAAAAACTATAGTCACTTTTTATCCTAAAGGGAATGTATGTTGATAAATCTGGATACATTTCTTTATATGTTAAGTAGATTGCAGCTACTAAATAACAAAAATATTCTTTAGTCTCAAAATCATTTGCGCCAATATAAGCATCAACGAGTTTTTGCGTGGAAGTATTTAGTGTTTGCCTTATATCTAAAGAAGCTATGAAGTTTTTTCGATTTTTCTTTTCCATTTATTTCATCCTTTCTACATTTTTCTTTGGCAAAAATGTTTATCTTAATAGCTTAATTATACCACAAAATCGGCATTTAATCAAATTTGACTTGCCAAATAGGAATACACAATTATATAAATTGTTCTAAATTGATTGACATAAATTACAAAAAAATATATAATTATACAGTAAATTATTTGGAAAAAGATGAAAGGAATGCGATAAAAAATGAAAAAAATAGAATTATTAGCTCCTGCAGGTTCATTTGAAAAGGCAAAAATAGCTTTTTTATATGGAGCAGATGCAGTTTACTGTGGGACGTCATCTTTGTCTTTAAGAACTAGGGCAGATATGAAAGATGATGACTTGGAAGCAACTATTAATTATGCGCACAGTATACGAAAAAAAATATATGTAACATTGAACATATTTGCGTGGGATGAAAAATATGAAGAGATTATAGAAATGTCAAAAAAATTAGAAAAATTAAAGCCAGATGGTGTAATTGTTGCAGATGGTGGCGTGATGGAAATTATAAAAGAGTATGCTCCAAGTGTGCCAATAAATGTAAGTACACAGGCCAACATTGTGAGTCTTCATGCGGCAAACTTCTGGAAGAAAAATGGAGCAAAAAGGGTAATTTTGGCAAGAGAATTGAATAAAGAGCAAATAAAATATATAATGGAAAATAAGCCAGAAGACTTGGAAGTAGAGATATTCATTCATGGTTCAATATGTTTTGCATTTTCAGGAAGATGCTTTTTAAGTGATTTTCTATCAGGTAGAAGTGCAAATTTAGGAGATTGTGCCCAAAGTTGCAGGTGGTCATATAATTTGTATGCAGAAGAAAAAAATAACCCTGGTGAATATATGCCTATAGAAACAAGCCAATATGGTACAAGCATTTTTTCTTCAAAAGACTTATGCTTGATAAAAGAAATTCCAGAGATAATAGATATGGGTATTGATAGCGTAAAAATAGAGGGAAGGCTCAAAACTGAATATTATATAGCAAGTGTTGTAAATGCTTACAGAAATGCAATTGATGACTATCAAAAAGACCCAGAACATTATGATTATACAAAATATTTGAAAGAGTTAGAAAAGGTCAAAACTAGAGGACTAACAACATTTTATTTTAATGATAGAAATAATAAAGATATACAAGAATATGGCGGAAGGCAATATAACGAGGACTATGAGTTTGGCGGAAAGGTAACAGAATATGGAGAAGAAAAATCAATAATAGAAATTAAAAATAAATTACAAATAGGAGATAAACTAGAAATTATTGTGCCAGGAAAGCTAGAACCAGTAGAATTTACCATTGATCAGTTGTGGAATGAAGAAACTGATGAGCCAATTTCTGAAATTAGCCCAGGTGTAAAAGGTCAAAAAGTAAAACTTCGCTTGCCTATTAAATGTGAAAAGGATTGGATTATTAGGAGGAAAAAATAATTCCTCCTTTTATATATGTGAGAATTTGATAATCGGCAACCATAATATTTTTAGAGGTCGTAAGTTTATGCTTTTGCTAGTCTAGCAGAAATCATAAATCCTAGGACTATGCAAAGCAAACTTATAGTTATCTCTAAAAAAGATGAACAAGAAGGCAGCAAAACAAAGATTGAGCCACAGGTAAAGCCAATAATAGTAAAGAAAGTTTGGGCATAAAACTTATCAAGAAAAAATTTAATAAGTTTCATAAAAACTAAGCAGCCCAAAACTAGCCCAATCCCAAGAGGAATAATAATTGGCATAAACAGAGTGGAAATAGAATAAAGGTAAGTTGAATATATGCCAAGTAGCATCAGAATGATAGTGCTACTAACACCGGGAACCACAATCCCTATTGACATTAGAAAGCCACAAAGAATAAGATATGCAAAATTGGTATTTTCAACACTAAATGTAGAAAAATTCAAAGAATTTTCTAAGAACACACTACCAATGCCAATAACTAAGGCTACAAAAAAGTAAATTAGATATTTGGGGCTAAATTTGTAAGTTGAATTAATATCTTTTACAAGAGCCAAAATGCTTGCTAAAATAAAACCAATAAAGATTGATTTTGTTTGGATTGGAAACTTATACAGGCAAAAATTCAACAAATTGCTAAACAAAAAAACGCCAATTAAACCGCCAATTACAAGAGGTAATAGAAACTTTGCATTTTCTTTAGGTGCTTTAAAAAAATTTAAAATGCTGTTTAATAATTTATCATAAATTCCAAAAATAACACACAAAACTCCACTGCTAATGCCGGGAATAATTGCACCTGCACCAATAGCAATTCCTTTAAAACAACTAGTTAAAAAGTGCATAATGACTGTCTCTTATACACATCTGACGCTGCCGACGATAAGGCTCGTG
>ERZ1090862.1317-NODE-1319-length-11020-cov-4.824989_pt1 | contig 11020 bp, 15 predicted proteins | sample MGYA00478481_ERZ1090862 | MGnify/ENA primary metagenome ERZ1090862 (study PRJEB33644, sample SAMEA5815745) | chicken gut metagenome | biome: Chicken; feature: Gastrointestinal Tract; material: Caecum | place: Ireland | collected 2019-01-01 | study: A study of... | reverse complement strand
GCTTGGTGGTCATGTTCCAGACCGGTTCTCCCTTGGCAACTGTCACCGCCAGCCACAGAGCAAACCAGGACTTGCCCACCTTCGGGGATCCGGCCAGGATGTGCAGGCCCTGAGAGATCAGCGTGTCCACCACGAAGTTGATCGGCATCAGCGGCAGGCTCATCAGGCTCTCGCCGTCGATGGTTTGCAGTCGTTTTGTTTTACTCATTAGGATCATCCCCTTGTAAAAAGATAAGGACAGAGACCACGCGGCCATCGTGGCTCTTGTCCTTTCACTTGATTATTGGGGGGATTTTGATAAAATGAGAATATCGTAAGACAGGCGAAAAACAGATATAGGACAGAGGGGGTGGACCTATGCCACTGGGGATCAGGCAAAACAACAATCTCCTGCACCTGACTGTGGATGTCTGGCAGGATCAGATCTTTTTCCGTGAGACCGTCTACCCGGCTGGCCACTTTGCCGCCGAACTGTTGAATGTCCCCGAGGAGACCATGCAGGAATTGGTCACCCACGGCGGGGCCATCAGCCATCAAGTGGAGGCCCTCGCCTTGGCCGGGCGAGGTAGATTTATCAAACTGCTGGACGGGACCCGTGCCTCTCTGGAGAAGCTGCTGGATGCCCTGTGGCAATGTCCACCGTACAGCCTGATGGACAAAGGGCAGGAGCAGCACACACTGGAGGTGATGTTTTCCCCGGCGTCCCACAACGATCTGCTGAAGCCGGCTTCGCCTGCTCGGGAATTTTTCTTCCGCTATCTGGTCGCTGGCTTCAGCATCCCTTTGGGCATCCAGCACTTTGCTGTGGCGGCACGATATTTTGAGGAGGGCTATCTGCGGCGGCTGAAGAAGCGGACGGAGACCTACTTCGCCATGGCCGCCCACGACTGCTTCAACAGTGAATGGTTCTGGAGTATGATGCAGGATTTGCCGGTACCGGATATTGAGCCCTTCACCATTACACCAGAGCTGAGATCCTCCTATGTCTTTGCCAGACACCCGAAACAGGAAAAGGAAACCGTATTTGTGAACCGGTATTTCTTTGACCGTGCCATCAGCTTCTACATCTTTGACCTGATGAACGGACTGCAGCATGGCCATGCACCCAGCCGGTGCTGCGGCTGCGGCACATACTTTCTCACCACCAACGGCCACATGCCAAAATACTGCGATGGGATTGCGCCTCAGGATCCCCGCATGACCTGCCGGCAGTACGGCGCCATGATGCGGCAGAAGGAGCAAAACAAACAGCACCCTGTCTACCGCCTGTTCACCACCCGCACCAACACCATCCGCAAGCACCACCAGAGAGGAAAAATCTCCGACGAGCTGCGCAATGAAGCACTGTATGTAGCGGAGTGCCTGCGGGATAAGGCGCTCATGGATAACGACTATGCCGCCAACGGCTATGCACACGACATGGAGCAGGAGGCGCTTTATGCTCAGGCCAGACAACGACTTGCCCAGGAGGACAAGCCATGAGCATGTACCGCGGTGACGATCTCTGTCTGAGTAACGAGGAGCTTGCCCTACGGATACAGGACGGTGATGTGCAGGCCGCACCGCTCCTGCTTTCCCAGAACGAGGGATACCTGACCATGCTGGCCACGAGCTACTGCGAACAATTTTCTCAGGATTTTCTGGTGGACGACCTCAAGCAAGAAGGCGCGCTTGCACTGCTGGAGGCAGCACGGAGGTTTGATCCCTCCTATGGAACAAAGCTGCTGACCTATGCGACCTCCGCTATCGAGACGGCCATGCGGGACTGCGCCGCCCAAGGCTCTTTTTCTCTGTCGCTCCCACTGGACCGCTATTACCAACTGCGTCAGGTTGCTTTTCTCTGCGCCACACATGAGCAGAACACTGGAATAGATCTTCTGGCCACCATTCAAGAAAAGTTGGCGGTCTCTGCTAAAGTGGCCAAGCGTTTGATGGAAGAATACCGTACCGTGTTTCAAATTGAATCGTTGGGTGAGCGTGTCTTTGATCTTGGATATGGCGGCAATCCTGCCAGGGCTTATGACCACTTTATGCGCCGGACGTTGCTCCTCCAGCGTATGGAGGAGGTTCTGAGCCCCAGAGAACTGAACTTGGTGCGCTGTTATCTGGGAATCGGCCAGCCCAACGAGCAGGGCATGACCTTTCAGGAGCTGGCCGTCCGGCTCAACTACAACGGCCCCAGCGGTGCGGAAAAAGCCTATAAAAGCGCCATCCGGAAATTGAGGAAGCACCTAACTGGTGGTACATACGGCCAGTGGAACTCTATTCAGAAGGCGATTCAAAACGCTCGTCGGGAGGCCTGCGAGGTAAAGGCGTACAGTTCGCCTCAGGCTACATGGATAGATGACCAGAAGCTGGTTCATGGCTTTTTGTGTAAAACCGCGGTATTATCAGCTGTGTATTGTGTCCTCCATGAAGCGTGGGAGACAAACAGGCCGTGACGCAACCGATCGTACACCAGCGTACATCGCTCGTTTCTTCCTGCATGCCGGCACCTTTTGCTGTATTTTACGAGGAGGTTTCTCTATGGAGTATGCTGCTTTTTATGATAATGAACCCACCAATCATCGCTGGAAGGAGATCATGGCGGAAAAGCTAAAAACTGCCTCCACTTTTGAAATTCACTGTTGGACAGAGGAAACAGAGGAGATCGCCATGGCACTTTCCTTTGGAATACGCAAAGAAAGCACCTGGCAATACGGAAAAATCATTGCGGGCAAGGTAACGCCGGAATTCACTTCTTTTTTATTGGGCTTACCCAAGCCCACCGATACGGAGATTTATAATAAAATGACGCCATTCTTTACCATTGCGTTGGACAACGGCTTTTGGTCGGAGCATTACGGCACCGAGCTGAACGGCATTTGATGAAACCCTACTTACCGGGAGGAGCTTCCATTGAAACTTACCTATTTGGAATTTTTAAAGTATGGCATCGATTTGGCTCCTCTGGGGCTGGAACGGAGTGCCGGGGACGAGACCTATTTTTGCACCCCCAAGGGTGCCAAAATCATTGGCTGGGCTGGAGTGGATGGGATTCACTTTTGCTTGATCCGCGGGTTTGGCGAAATAGTGTTTTCCGTCAGCCCTATGAATATTGCGCCCCACTATGTCCACCCTCTGGCGCGCAATTTTCCTGATTTCCTGCGTCTGCTTCTTGCCTGCGGCGATAGCGCAGCACTGGAACAGGTGTGGCAATGGAACTTCGAGCAGTTTCAGGCATTTCTGGCGGATCATCCGCCCACAGAGGAGCAGAAAGCTGTACTGGCACAGATTACCCATCAGACCGGCCTCTCTCCCATGGAGGAGCCGTGGCAGTATCTCCATGAACTACAGGACACATTTGATTACAGCAAAATCAAGTACACCGAGGATTTCTATGACCTGGATCTGAATCCGGACGCACCTCAGCAGCCTCCAGAGTGGAAGGTCTTCTATGACGGAAATTTCTGGGGGCATTTCGGCCACGGAAGGGCCGGAAAAGAAGTGACCATCCGTAAGGAATTTGACTGGGCGGGCCGCCATTGGCTCATCCCTTCCGTCTACCTATGCGGCAAAGGGTTGGTAGTAGATTTCTGCATGCAGATAGCGCCATCTGATATTCGAGCGTTCATGGAGAAATGGGATCTGCACCCGGAGACCGAATCCCTCCGGGAATTTACCCAGGAACAACGAATGCAGATCGATTTGGATAACCCGATGAATCTGGATTTTCACGCCGTCCCGCACCTGAACGGGAAAGATCTGAACCCAGACAATGGCTGTGGAACCGCCTACACCCCCTGTCTGCCGACCGAGTATTCCGTGGGAGACGAGGCCAGACTGGCCGTGGAACACTACGGCCTGGACCCAAATTTCGGGTGGATGATCTGGCGCTCCACCTACCCCTGGGCGACAAAGCGCAAGCCGGAGATTCGCAGTCTTTCCCTGACAATCATCCAGGACCCAGTCTCTATCCCCGGTCCACATGTTCAGGTAAGATGTCCAGGGGATGCCGCTGTCTTTTCCTATGGCGGCGAGGAGCATATCCTGACCGTGCAGGAATATGAAGCCCAGACTATGGACTGGAGCCGTATGCCGGACACTGGGCTGGAGAACCCCAGCCACTATGTGGCCATGAGCTATACTGTCACCCCGGAACTGCCAGACGGTGTTTTGACCGTGACGATGGCGACCGGCCCAGGCAAGCCCCTCCCGCCCCCGGCCAACCCGTAGCCACCGCGTGTGCCATGGTCATGGGGATCATCGGCGGTGCAGATGGCCCTGCAACGATCCTTTACGGTCCGGACAAGCAGGGCAAGCTCCACGCGGCCTGTTCTTCGCTGCATTTTGAGCCTGTGGAACAGGTTGAGTGGCGGATGGTATTTCATGAGAAGCAGTTTGAGGATACGGTCATTGATCTGTTTCCGTAATGCCTCGCCTATACCCGGAAATTTCATTCTATAACATAGAACAGGTATCCGTCTCAGCTTCTTCAGCTGACAACGGATACCTGTTCTCTTTATCATGATTCAGTTCGTTTGCCATTTCCCACGCCAGACGAAAGCCGCAGATAAAGCTATCTATCGAGCGTTCCTCCGCAATCAGGTTCTGGGCATCGATGATCCGCAGAACCAACTTCCGCTCCGGCTTGTCCAACCGCTCAATTAGCTGCTGGTGGCAGGTTTCCACTTCCCGTTCGGATTCCACCATAGGCAGAGGGGTATAAAATTTGTCGTACAGCAATCTCAGAGTCCCATTCATGTGCCTCGCCTCCTTGTAGCAAGACACAATAGCACAGAAATACCATCATATCCAGCGTTAATGATCAAAATACCCCCTCTCGTACACTTTCTTGAAATACACTCCGAAGCAGATCCGTTACTCCCTGCGCCGCTTGAATGGTGGCAATCATCAGCAAATCACCATCTACCTCGGCCCAGTTGATATCATATCCAGCATTGCGAATCAGTTGTGCCAGGAAGGCTCTTTGCGCGCAGCCATTGCCCTCCCGGAAAGGATGCAGCATATTTGTGACACAGTAAAAATCCACGATTTCATCCACAAAGTCATGATGGGAGAGTCCTTTAAAACAGTCTCGCTCTTTCAGTCGCTGGAAAATCAGCTGCGCTTGGGTTTCAATTCTCTCTGGCCGGCAGAAACAAGTTGCCTTTTTACTAATATTCACTTTACGGACTTGTCCTGCCCAATCATACAACTCAGAAAAGAGAAAATGGTGAATCGCCTTGTAATGGGTAAAATCAAAAACGCCTTCCAGCGGGCAATACTCCAGCTTGGAGGCGTTAATGTATGTGATAAGGGCCTCCGCCTCATTCAGCGTAGCCTCATCCCGAATATTCAGCTTATTGACCAGCACCGTGGTGCCAGGATAACAGTCCTGGGAAACAGGCTCTAAACTGTATGCCATACTGAATCATCCTTCTGTCGGGACTTCAGAAAACGCTTCAGGCATTCCTCCATTGTGGCCTCGCCCCGCAGCACACGCTTACACTGTTCCCGCATTTCAGGGGTAACAGTATATCCCTCCATGCGGACAGATGCCTCAGCATTTTCCATGGATACAGTATAATCCTTTTCTTCGTTTTTGTACATAAAAATGCTCCTTATCCCTCGATAAGGAGCATTTTGGAGCTGGAAACGTGACTTGAACACGCGACCTGCTGATTACGAATCAGCTGCTCTACCGACTGAGCTATTCCAGCATACCTCTATGAGATCCCGGCTCCTCACCGTACTCTGTTTGTTCCTCGGCCTAAAATCGGCCCTTCCTAATTTACCACCCTTAGCCACAACCAGCGACCTGCTGATTACGAATCAGCTGCTCTACCGACTGAGCTATTCCAGCATATCCTGTACAAAATCAAGCGCGAATATTATATTACTATATTTCCCTGCCCTTGTCAATCATTTCAGGTCCCTCTTCTTTTGAAAATGACAAAGGGCCAAAGCAATGCTTTGACCCCTGTCATTGGTTCAGAACCGTTCGGTCTGCTGGTTCTTTTCCTGGCCCTGATTTTTCTTCTTATGCTGGTTCTGGCCGGCCTGAGGCTCGGTCTGAGGATTGGGATTCTGGTTTCTGGACTTCATATTCTGCCCATTGCCCTGGTTCTGCATTGCGCTCACCTCGCTTTCGCCGCTCTCAGTGTGCCCAGGCAAGCAGGAATTATACGGAAAAATTTTTGTATGGGGATACCATCCGGCCTGCTTCTATGGTATAATTTCACCAAATCCACATAGGGAAGGAGATCCTCCATGAGATGTCCTTATTGTGCCCACCTGGAAAGCAAGGTCGTTGACTCCCGCCCCTCTGACGAGGGAGCCAGCATCCGCCGTCGGAGGGAGTGCCTGGCCTGCCATAAACGGTTTACCACCTACGAGACGATGGAGAGCCTGCCGCTTATGGTCATCAAAAAAGACGGCAGCCGGCAGAGCTTTGATAAGAGCAAGCTGCTCAACGGCATGATCCGGGCCTGTGAAAAGCGGCCCGTCGCCTTCAGCACCCTGGAGGCCATTGCCAACGAGATCGAGCAGAGCCTGCAGAACGATATGGACCGGGAAATTCCCTCCGCCAAAATCGGCGAGTTGGTGATGGACCGGCTGAAAAGCGTCGATGAGGTCGCCTATGTCCGCTTTGCCTCCGTTTATCGGCAGTTCAAGGATATCAGCACCTTTATGGCGGAGCTGAACAAGCTCCTGGCGGAAAAGTAGTTCTGATGGCCTTACATCCAAAAGGGGCCATTTGTCCCACAAAATGTACATGGGAGTCTAAGGAAAACCCTTAGGCTCCCTTCTTTTTCCGAATTTATTCTTCCGCACGCTAAGCTTTTTCAGGTTTTTGTCGAATAATACTATAAAAGGCTCTTTCCTTTTCTGTCACTTCGTTTGTAATGCCGAAAAAAGCACTGTAAATTGCGGACATTGAGATAATATCAGGAGGTGAAGGTAATGAAAATCAATGCGGCCGGCGGTTTGTTTTCCGGCTACCGCACTTCGGGAGCTGGCGGAAAGAAAGCCGGAGTTTCATCCCCCTTGGCAGGCCGCGCAAACAGCGATCAGGTAACACTGTCCAAGCAAGTGCTTGCAGTCGTTCAAATGCAGAACAGGCTCCAAGCGATTGAGCAGGCAAATGAAAACGCCAAAAATTCTCCGGAAGCCCAGGCCTTGGAGAGTATGCGGAAAGCGATGAAGACCATGAAAGCCTGCAGCAAGATTGCCGCTAGAATACGGGCCGGGGATCGTGTTCCATTGAAGGACTTACGCTATTTGATGAAGCACGACATGCGGGCTTATCTGTTGGCTATGGCTGCACGAAGGCCAAAAGAGGACCCCAAGAAATGGGACAGCGCGATTCCAAAAGAAAAGCAGGAGCATACCCAGGCGGCTGAGTACGCATCAGGAGAAACCGACAGCGTATCGGCTTCTCCCGACTGTGAAGGGTCCTCCGAAATGTCGTCAGACGGTGGGGCATCCGGCGGCTCAGGCGCCGAGAGCAGCGGCGGAGACACATAGCCGCTATTCTGCAGGCAACAAAAAAGAACGTCTGTCCTGGGACAGACGTTCTTTTTTTACCTTTTTCAGGCCAGCTGGGCCTTGGCCATCTCGGTCAGGGCGGTAAAGGCGGCCTTGTCGTTGACAGCCAGCTCGGCCAGCATCTTGCGGTTGATGGCCACGCCAGCCTTCTTCAGGCCGTTCATGAAGGTGGAGTAGTTCATCCCGTTGCTCTTGCAGGCAGCGGAGATACGGGTGATCCACAGCTGACGGAAATCACGCTTCTTCAGCCGGCGGCCGGTGTAAGCGTAGGTCAGGGACTTCATGACCTGCTCGTTGGCCATCTTGAAGTGCTTGCTCTTGGCGCCCCAATAGCCCTTGGCCAGCTTGAGGATCTTATTTCTTCTCTTGCGCGTCATCATCGCGCCTTTCACTCTAGCCATTGTAAAAAGCCTCCTATATTAAGGTAAAATTGTTCTTATCTTATTTGTATGGGATCAAGCGCTTGATGGCGGGCTCGTTGGGCTTGTCCGCGTAAGCGCCGGCGCGGAGGCCTCTCTTGCGCTTGGTGTCCTTGCCGTGGCCGTTGAGCAGGTGAGACTTGAAAGCGTGGGCGCGCTTGACCTTGCCGGACTTGGTCAGGCTGAATCTCTTCTTCGCACCGGAATGCGTCTTCAGTTTAGGCATGGTGGTTTACTCCTTTTCTGTTCAATTCGAGTCTGTGGGACTCTTTCAGGATTTTTTCCCTTCCTTGGCAACCTTGGGAGAGAGGAAAATGGACATATGCCGTCCGTCCAGCTTGGGGTCCTTATCCAACGCGGCCACCTCGCTGCACTGTTCCGCAAACTTCAGCAGCAGATCCTTGCCGATGTCGGTATGGGCCATCTCACGGCCCCGGAAACGGACCGTGACTTTGACCCGGTTGCCCTCGGCCAGGAATTTCTGGGCGTTGCGGAGCTTCACATTGAAGTCGTTCACGTCGATGCTCGGAGACATGCGGACTTCCTTGATCTCCACCACGTGCTGATTTTTCCGCGCTTCCTTCTCCCGCTTGGTCTGCTCAAACTTGTACTTGCCATAGTCCATGAGCTTGCACACGGGAGGATTGGCGGTGGGAGAAATCTTCACCAGGTCCAGGTTCTGCTCGATGGCGCGCTCCAGCGCCTCCCGGGCGGACATGATCCCAAGCTGCTCTCCCGTATCTGAGACCAAGCGGACTTCCTTGTCGCGGATCTCCTCGTTGATCTGATGACCCTGCTTGCTGATACGAAAGCACCTCCGTTTCACATTGCATAAAGGCGTAAAAAATACGGCTACCGTTCCGGTACCCGCATCACACAACCAGTCCGCGCCTCCTTGGAGACGCGCACATAACCGGATTAACCTCTTTGCCCTGGGCTGGAGGTGAGGACGGGGGTACCGTTCCTGCTTTCTTTTTACTCGGATAGTATATCAGAGCGAAAGCTCACTGTCAAGGAGAAATCCTCCTTCCGCCATGTTATTTTCCGCTGTTGATAAAATCTGTCCGGTTAGGTCTTTCTTTTTTCGTGCAAATATGGCAAACTAGAGACGAGGAGGGAATCAAATGCGCCATTCTATGTGGAACAGATTATCTGCGCTTTGCCTTGCGCTCTGCCTGCTGGCCGCCGGTCTTCCCCTGACGGCCTCCGCCGCGTCCACGTCACCAGTCTATGAGAGCACCATACTCTTTACCCACGACACCCACGACCACTTTCTGCCCATGCCGGATGAAGAGGGCGGCGAATATGGCGGCTATACCCGTCTGGCCACGCTGCTGAAGCAGGAGCGGGAGGCTCACCCCGACGCCCTCACCCTGGATGCCGGCGATTTTTCCATGGGCAGCCTGTTCCAAACCATTTACGCCACCCATGCTCCTGAGCTGCAGGCTCTGGGCGCCATGGGATACGACGTCACCACCCTGGGCAACCATGAGTTTGACTACCGGGCTCAGGGGCTGGCCGACATGCTCAACGCCGCGGTGGACAGCGGCTCTCCCCTGCCCGCCATCGTCCAGGCCAATTATAAGCCCCCTGAATCGGATACCGCCTCTTGGGAGGCCTGGGAGCGCTACGGCATCCAGGACTATATTATTCTGGAGCGGGGCGGGATCAGCTACGGCATCTTTGGCCTGATGGGCGAGGAGGCGGACAGCAACGCCCCCATGTCCGGCATGGAGTTTGAACCCACCGTCGAGGCGGCCCAGCGCACCGTGGCCGCCATCCAGGCCGAACTGGAACAGAGCTCCAATCCCTCTCTGATCATCTGCCTCTCCCACAGCGGCACCGACGGCAAGGGCAAGGGGGAGGATTATGAGCTGGCCAAGGCTGTGGACGGCATTGACCTGATTATTTCCGGCCATACCCACACAGTTTTGGAAGAACCCCTTCAGGTGGGCGACACACTGATCGTCTCCGCCGGCGAATACACCAGCTACCTGGGCTCGCTCACCCTCTCCTGGTCGGAGGACGGCCAAAAGACCATCCAGGACTACAGGCTCATTCCGGTGGATGAAACGGTGGCCGCTGATCCCGGCATGGAGCAGCTGACAAACCGGTTTCAGCCCCTGGTGGAAAGCGAATATCTGGCCCAGTACGGGCTGAAGTTTGACCAGGTGCTGGCCACCACCGAGTTTTCCTTTACCCCCATCAGCCAGTTTGCCACCGAGCAGCGGGAGGATACCCTGGGCAATCTCATCGCCGACTCCTATATCTACGCCGTACAGCAGGCCGAGGGGGAGAACTACGTACCGGTGGATTTCGCGGTGGTGGCCTCCGGCGTGATCCGGGGCTCCTTTGCCGCCGGAGAGATCACCACCTCGGACGCCTTCAACGTCTCCTCCCTGGGTTCCGGGGCCGACGGCACGCCGGGCTATCCCCTGATCTCCGTTTGGATCACCGGCAAGGAGCTGAAGGACGCCTTTGAGGTGGACGCCTCCGTCACCCCCATCATGTCCGCCGCCCAGCTCTATGGCTCCGGCATGACCTGGACCTGGAATCCCCATCGGATCATCTTCAATAAGGTGAACAGCTGTGCCCAGGTCCTGCCGGACGGTACCACCGTCCCCCTGGAAAATGACAAGCTGTACCGGGTGGTCACCGGCCTCTACTCCGGGCAGATGCTGGGCACGGTAAACAGCCAGTCCTTTGGCATCCTCACCATTACGCCACAGGATGCAAACGGCAATTTCATCCCAAACTTTGAGGATCACATCATCTACAACCCGGACGGAAGCGAGGTCAAGGAGTGGTACGCGCTGGCCTCCTACCTCCAGTCCATGGGTACAGTAGACGCCCGGTACTCCGCTCCGGAAGGGCGCAAGGTGGAGGAGCGCTCCTGGAATCCCATCAGTCTGCTGAAAGGCCTCAATCTCATCGGCGGTATCGCCCTGGCGGTTCTGCTGGTGGTGATCCTGCTGGTTGTCCTCCTGATCTACCGCATCGTCACCCGGAAACGGCGCAGAGCCACCAGGCGCAGCGGCAATCGCCCCTATCGCGCATAATGAACAAAAAAC
>ERZ1090862.1316-NODE-1318-length-11047-cov-5.662664_pt1 | contig 11047 bp, 9 predicted proteins | sample MGYA00478481_ERZ1090862 | MGnify/ENA primary metagenome ERZ1090862 (study PRJEB33644, sample SAMEA5815745) | chicken gut metagenome | biome: Chicken; feature: Gastrointestinal Tract; material: Caecum | place: Ireland | collected 2019-01-01 | study: A study of the... | reverse complement strand
GGATGATCGATGAGCTGCTGAAGGGATAACGCGGCAGAAAGCGTAAGGAGCATAAGGTTTTTCGATACTTTTCTTGATTTTGTATTATTGCCGTGTTATACTATCCAACGTTGCAAAGCCCATAAAAACCAAGGTCTATCGGGCTTGCCGCCGATTCCCGGCGTTAAATGAATCGAGTGTTCGAGACCTTCCACTCGTAAAACAAAACTAAAGGAGAAAGAAAAATGAAAAACATCAAACAGAATCCTGTGCTGTTCATGGCGCAGGCGGCCATGGTTGCCGCAATCTATGTCGTGCTGACTCTGCTCGGCGCATCTTTCAGCTACGGAGAAGTTCAGGTCCGTATTTCCGAGGCACTAACCATTCTTCCGGTATTTACCCCTGCTGCAATCCCAGGATTATTCATCGGCTGTCTTCTCAGCAATATTCTGGGCGGATGCATCCTGCCGGACATTATCTTCGGAAGCCTTGCCACACTGATTGGCGCGATCTTTACCTGGATGCTCCGTAATAATAACCGGTTTCTGGCGCCCCTGCCGCCGATCATCGCAAACGTGATCGTTGTGCCGTTCGTACTCAGATACGGATATCAGGTACCGCTGCCGATACCGTTTATGATGCTGACAGTAGGAATCGGAGAAGTGATCTCCTGCGGAGTACTGGGTATGATTCTTTATACAGCATTGAACAGGTACAGGAATGTGATCTTCAGAAAGGCATTCTGAAAAATAAGAGTGTTATAAAAAGCCTGCTGCTTCACCTGTAACAGTGAAACAGCAGGTTTTTTCCATGCCATTTTCTACTGAATATATCCGATAAAAGTATTTCCGCTTCCCTGCACCATCTTTTCCATCTCACCGACGCCTACCGTCTGTTCTTCTCCCGTATCCGGATCGATATAAGTGATATCTGTTCTTGTATATCCTGTCAGAAGAATCGCATGATCCGCATTTGTCAGCGCAATCATCGGACAGCCTTTGTTGATCACATAAAGAACCTGGTCCAGAGTACATCCTGTCAGATCCACCTGATGTGCGTTGTACTGTTCCATGTAGCGTTCACATGCTTCCAGAGACGACTCACCTTCCTGTCTCCTGAACGTTTCTGCTTCCGTAGAGTATGCAAGATCCCGGTTTCCTTTTTCCCATATATAAGCCTGGTCCGAAGAAATAACGACACCCGATATCTCTTCCGCCTCCTGAATCGCATAACCGGCTCTGTCATAGATGCCTTCCAGCTCGCCCATGCCATACACGTAATATTTGACGCCTTCGCTGCCCCCGCCAAGCGTGATCGTAAGCGGTTCGCCCGACACCAGCTCATTAGGACGGAGCACTTTCGGCTCTGTGTCTTTGGTCCCGTTTTCAAATGTCAGTCTCATCTGGCTCTGCATACGCTCTGTCGTATAAGATTCCAGTGCGATTGTACTGTCCGAACGTTCCTCATTATTGGTGATAAACTCCTGGTCCGTAGACTGATATACATTTCCGCTCTTTTTTACCCGGTTGAGCGTCACCATATTGCCCTCCACGAGGATATCCGTAATGTAGATCCCGCTGTCAGTGAATGAATAGCTGGCCATGGCTTCATTATTCGAATTCCGGATCTCAATTTCATACATCGGAGTGATCTCTTCCCCGGATACCATGGTTCCGGCATCATTGGAACTGATCTTACCGTATATAAAATCTCCGTTTACAAATCCCAGCGGCCTCACTGCATCTCCTTCGGAAGCCTGAATTGTGTTCTGATCACCGTTCTCCAGATTCATCACAGTGACTTCTGACGCCGTATAAAGCGATCCGCCGGTCTGATATGCCATAAGATGCCCGTCATCGGACACGGCATACTGCCCGTCTTCCAGATCTTCAGCCAGCACGGTCTGGTCGTCATTCTTAAGGTTGATCTGATAGAGCGTTCCATCCGCAAGAACATAGAGCATTTCCTGTTCATGGTTGTAATATACCATCTTTCCGAGTTCATCTTCCGCAATGGCGAATGACTTTGTACTTGGAATAAACGCTTTCTCTTCTATCGCATTACTGTCTATATTAAAATAATAAATTCCTACGCCAACCTCACCTTCATGTATGCCGCGATTCATATATCCATAAACAGCAAAAGCCATATTCCCGCTGTCATCCAGGCTGATAATCCGAACTGCATGCTGATCATTCCGGCTTCTCTCATCCTGTCCTTCCTGATTCGAAAAACTGAATACCTGGGACAGTTCGTCCGTATCCTGATCATAGAGCCACAGATCCCGCTCTCTCACAAATGCCACGATCGTATCATCATCACTTGTCATATACTGAATATCGTTCGATGCTATGCCAAACTGTATTCCATCCTCGTCAAGAACAGTAAGATTTGCATTGAACACCTGCTGCATATCTCTGTTATAATCCAGCAGATAGACGGTATCTCCACTGAGACGTACACGGAAAAATTCTTTGATATCATACATCTGAGTCTCTCCATTGTCATCTTCGCAGCTCACCTGATATTTGGCCAGAAGAGACGTATACACGCTGTTGCTCTCTTTAATGCTCCACCGTACTTCCCCCTGTACCTCAGGATTCAGGTCTCCCCACTGAATATGCGTGATATCCGAATGGATATTTACAGTCTGATACGTACTGTTGTCACTTTCCTCCCCCGGTTCCAGATAGACAGCCAGTTCTTCGGCGGCACTCTTCTCCAGTGCTTTAGTATGGAAATCCTGTGCAAACTCAAGCGCTTCGGCGGCGGTAATCTCATCCGGTCGTTCAATCCTTGTATAGTAGCTGATCTCCTCTTCTCCCACAGTCAGGATGACCTTAAGAACCGCTTCCTGCACAGACTCGCCGAGTGCGTCATTCAGTTCCAGCGCCATAGGCTCCTCAGGCGTGACATTCTCCAGCTCACCTGTTTTGTATGTTTCTCCTCCATCCAGAGAATACACCTCATATTTTATACTGCTGATCTCATTTCCGTCAGCCTCAAGGTTCATCTGCAGTGTTCCGTCACTTTCCAGAGGCGTAATCGTATCCCGCATTGCAGTGATCTCCATATCTCCGACATACCCCGACAGCATATTCACCTGCCGGCCGTCAACCGTAAACGAAATCCGCGGCAGAACAGGCGCCCCCATATCGACAATCTCATCATCCGACCCCCGGTTGATCACCAGACTGCTGATGACAAGCGCCGCCGCAAAGACAATTATCAGAACCCCGATTTTTATAACCCTTTTTTTCATTATCTATCCTTCTCCCTTATATCAGCCAGAAGCTCCCCTATTGTCGGCCGTAAATGCAGAAATTCTTCACATCTTTCAATTTCTTGAGTAATATTTTCATTTCTTTCCTTTTTCTTCACTGCTCTCAGCAGAATATTCTTCGGCGTATGTTCCATATCGATGAATTCCAGAACCTGGGTCTCATACCCTTCTCTCTCCAGATATTTTGCACGGAGCCCGTCCGTCACAAGAGCCGCAAACCGCTCTTTGAGCAATCCGTAGTCCATAACCGGAGCAAGTATATCATTTTCAATCTGGCCGTTCAGCTCATGCTGACAGCACGGAACAGAGAGTATGACCTTCGCTTTCCACCCTGCCGCCTTGGCGAGAGCATAATCCGTAGCTGTATCACATGCATGAAGAGTCACTACCATGTCCACCCTGTCCACTCCGTCATAGTGCGCGATATCCCCTTCCAGAAATGACAGTTTCTCATATCCGTATTTTTCTGCCAGTTCGCTGCAGTGAACGATTACGTCCTTTTTCAGGTCAAGCCCTATAATACGTATGTCATAGTTTTTCAGTTCATGCAGATAATAATACATGGCAAATGTAAGGTATGACTTTCCGCATCCGAAATCAAGTATTGTCAGTTCTCTTCCGCGATCCAGCTGTGGCAGGATATCTTCTATGAATTCCAGAAATCTGTTGATCTGCCGGAACTTGTCGGTCTTTGTCCTGACAATCTTTCCTTCTCCGGTCATTACGCCCAGATCCACCAGAAACGGAACCGGTATCCCTTCTTCAAGAATATAGTGTTTCTTACGATTATGCGAAAGATCCGCCTTCTGCATATTTTCCTGCTTTTTCTTCCTCCTGACCGAACTTTTTCCTTTTCTGCTCATCAGTATTGTCACATCTTCCGAGACCGTCTCTATCTGTATCTGCCGGAATTCTTCCATGTACGACGCGATACGTTTTTTTGCTTCTTCCGGGCTGAGATTTTCGTGAAAGGCCTGTGTTTTTGTGAGTGCTTCCAGCTGAAAATACAGCTTTCCTCTTTTTTCCAGCGGTCGTATTCTTACCTTTATTATTCCCTCTTTTTTTCTCGGTCCGCTTATAGTCCCGCGTATAAAATCTATATTCAGTGTGCTCTCCAGCACGTGCATCATTTCTTCCATTTCTGTCCAGAACACCCCTTACTGCATTTTGTTTCAGTCTTCATTGTAAAGCAAAACTCCGGTCAAAGCAAGACATAAGGGGACCGCTCCGGCGCCGGAAATTCTTCTAAAACAGTTCCTGCTGCCAAAACGGTCCCCCGTAATCTTCTTACATTTTCTTTATCAGAAATCCTTTCTGATCCAGCATCTTCTCGATCATATCCAGGGTCTCCTCGCTGTCTGCTTCGACCACGTGATAATGATAGTCTGAAGTAATGTTCTTCAGAGGACTGGATTTCCCGCTTCGGATATCGGCTATGAATTCCGCCGCCTTCCTCCGCGACGTAATATTCAGAGGCGCTTCCATCTGTCCGTAGACTTTATGGTTCACCATGACGTTTCTCACACATCCCCCCAGGTCCACAATAGAATAGAGTTCCTCTTCCAGCTGTTCGTCCGTATGCCGTACCTTGAATGTCCGGCTGACGGTGGAGGGCTCACTCAGTATGTATCCTCTGTTCGTAGAGATGATATTATATCCTGACGCGCGGATAAGCGCGATATCCTGTACGATTACCTGACGGCTGACATCATATGACGCGGCAAGCGCTCTCCCCGCCACAGGTCTCTCACTGCTTTTTATCCTGTTGAGAATGGCCTCTCTTCTCTCCGATCCGGTCATCCGCCTCATCCTTTCTCTGACGCTGCTCTACTCTATAGCATGAAGGTTTTTCATGGAAATGTCAAGTATCGGCGCAGAATGTGTCAGTGCTCCGCTGGAAATATAGTCTACGCCTATGCTTGTCAGACGTGCGATGTTCTCTTTCGTTACATTTCCCGAGCACTCTGTCTCAGCTCTTCCGTCGATGAGACGAACAGCCTCTTCCATTTCTTCCGGCTTCATGTTATCCAGCATGATAATATCGGCTCCCGCTTCAACCGCTTCTTTTACCATATCAAGATTTTCCACCTCTATCTCGATCTTTCTCACAAAAGGCGCGTATTCTTTCGCCATCTCAACAGCCTTTGAAACGCTTCCGGCCGCTCCGATATGATTGTCCTTCAGAAGCACTCCGTCCGACAGATTGTATCTGTGGTTATATCCGCCGCCGACACGTACCGCATATTTCTCGAATATTCTCATATTTGGAGTAGTCTTTCTCGTATCAAGAAGTTTTGTCCGGCTGCCCTTCAGAAGCTCAGCCACAGAATGCGTGTAAGTAGCGATTCCGCTCATTCTCTGCAGATAATTCAGAGCAACCCTTTCTCCCGAAAGCAGGACGCGGATATCACCCGTCACCCTTCCCATAAGCTGTCCGTTCTTCACTTCGTCCCCGTCTCCGCAGAAAAATTCAGTCTCTGTTTCCTCATCCAGAATCTCAAACACTCTGCGGAACACATCGAGTCCGGCAATAATGCCGTCCTGTTTGCAGATCAGATCCACCTGGCCTTTCACGTATTCTTTCATCACGGCATTGGTGCTCACATCTTCGCTCGAAATGTCTTCCTTCAGCGCTTCCCTGATCAGGTGGTCTGCCTGAAGTGTCATTGTGATCTTATTCATGGTTTATGTTCCTCTCTTTTCCCGTTATATATTTTACTATTACCGCAGTCAGTCATATCATGCCGGATTGCCGCTCCGGGGTTCGGTTCACATCTGCTCCTCGTCAGAAGGCTCATTACGCCGTTCTTTCCCGTCCGCCAAATGTCTCCCGGTTCTTTCCTTCAAGCGCATATTCTTCCTCTATCTTCCGCGCGGCTCTCTTCGCAAATACAAGGCTTTCCAGAAGTGAATTGCTGGCCAGACGGTTCGCCCCATGCACACCGTTACAGCTGGTCTCCCCTACAGCGAACAGATTTTCCATAGAAGTCCGGCTGTCGGAATCCACCCAGATTCCGCCCATAAAATAATGCTGGGCCGGAACAACCGGGATACATTCCTTGGTCACATCATACCCTTCTTCCAGACAGTGCTGATATATGTTCGGGAAATGCTTCATTATCGTTTCGTTGCCGATATTTTTCATTGACAGCCACACATGGCTGGTACCGTCTTTCTCCATCTGCTCATTTATGGCCTTTGTGACCACATCACGCGGAAGAAGTTCATTGACGAACCGGTTCATATTTTTATCCAGAAGCACCGCGCCTTCTCCCCGCACAGACTCTGAGATAAGGAATCTCCGTCCGGGCTTTTCAGAGTACAGCGTTGTCGGATGGATCTGGACATAATCCAGATGTTCCAGACGAATATTGTGTTTTTTCGATATTTCAATGGCATCTCCCGTAAGATGAGGGAAATTGGTGGAATGTCTGTATCTGCCCCCGATTCCGCCGCTGGCAAAGATGGTATGGTCCGCATGGATCCGGATTTTCTCCCCCTTCGGTCCCTCAGCCAGGATTCCCCGGCAGCGTCCGTCCTTCTCGATAATATCGGTCATTGTAGTGTACTCATATATGTCAACGTTGTCAAGCTTCTTCACCTGTGCCAGCAGTTTACTTGTAATTTCCTTTCCCGTAATATCTTCATGAAAAAGAATTCTCGGTCTGGAGTGCGCCCCTTCTCTAGTAAAGGCATATCCCTTCAGAAGATCCGCCTTGTCCTGATCGCCTTCACCTTCCGGCGCTTTCTGAAATTCAACGCCATACCCGATCAGATCGTGGATGATATCCTGAGAACTCCGTATCATGATATCCACAGACTCTTTCCGATTCTCATAATGCCCGGCTCTCATAGTGTCTTCAAAATAACTGTCATAATCGTCGTCATTTCTCAGAACACAGATCCCGCCCTGCGCAAGAAACGAATCGCTGCTCTCCAGATCTGATTTTGTAATCATGATAATCTTTCTGTCCCTCGACAGGCTCAGCGCGCTGAACAGCCCGCCCACTCCGGTTCCCGCGATCACTACATCCGTATACATATCCATAATAACTCTCTTCCTTTCACTCTGCCAGTTCCAGCATTTTTTCCAGCGGTTTCTTTGATTCTTCCCGGAGCACTTCATCCAGGCATACCTCATTGTCCCCGGTCTTCAGCACATGAAGTATCTTTTCCGGTGTTATCATCTTCATATCCATGCACAGCGGTTCTGTCTCGGTAAAATAAAATTTCTTATCAGGACAGCGTTTTTCCAGCTCATATCTCACGCCGCTCTCTGTACAGACAATAAATTCTCCGGCGCTGCTCTCCTCTGCATAGTGTATGATCCCGGAAGTGCTGCCGATATAATCCGAAATTTCGCACACGGCTTCAGGACATTCCGGATGAGTCAGTACTTCAGCATCCGGGTGGGCTTCTTTTGCCCTCAGTATCTCCTCTCTGCTCATCTTCTCATGAACCGGGCAGTATCCTTCATTGTAAACAAAATTCTTTTCCGGCACCATCTGAGACACGAAATGTGCAAGGTTCCTGTCTGGAATAAAAAATATGTTCCTGTTGGGAAGCGCTTTCACAATTTTCACCGCATTAGCCGATGTCACGCACACATCTGAGTGACGTTTCAGTTCTGCCGTGGAATTGATGTAGCACACGACAGCCAGACCATCGTATTTTTCACGCATTCTGCGTATTGTCTCCGCGTCTGCCATATGTGCCATTGCACAGTCCGCCGACGCATCTGGCATCAGCACGGTTTTCCCGGGGCTCAGGACCTTCGCGCTTTCCCCCATAAATGATACCCCGCAGAACACTATGGTCTGTTCCTTCAGCCCTGCCGCAATCTTGCTGAGATAAAATGAATCTCCTATGTAGTCCGCGATTTCCTGCACCTCCGGCCTGACATAATAATGCGCCAGGATCACTGCATTTTTCTCCTGTTTCAACTGTTCTATTTCTTCTCTGACTGTCATACCGCATACCTCTTCTTTTCATTCTGGCATCTCTTCTCTGCCATTCCTGTGACAGTATACCACTGTAATTTACATGTGACAAGACACCTGAATTTACAAAAATTTTACAGGCAGCTGTTTTATTTTTGACATTTTGTTCAATTTCCCGGAAAATAAAGTGTTTACTTCAACAAAAAAGGACGGTTCCCCGTCCTTTCCGGCGCTGCAAAGCCGCCTGTTACCTGCCGCCCGCATAAACAGCCCTGGTCCTCTCCCCGTCGTCCACAAGCTCTACCTGCGGAAAGCTCTGAATATACTGCTTAAACTGAGAAAAACCATAATCTCTTACTTTAAAATCGCCAAACTTCAGGCGAATGCGGTTTCCAAGGGATCCCAGCGAAATCCCATAGCGGCCGCTGCTTTTGATCTGCTGAATGATATACTCTTCCAGCATCTCTTTCTTGCTCTTGTCCTCGTAAAGTGTAACCGACACCTTGGTGCCTTCCTGAATCAGCTTCAGCTTCGGAAATGTTTCCAGAAATTTTGACAAGAGGCTGTATCCGTACCGCCTGACGTCAAAATCCGGATACAGCTTGACAAGACGGCTTCCGACCTCTCCAAGGCCCGTCTCGCGATCGTCATTCTGGTTCTCTGTTATGATCTTTACAACAGCCTCCTCGATCTGATCTCTTGTGGCTGCCGTCTCTTTCCTGTTTTCCTTCCCGTGCGGATGCTGCGACATCGGATGTTCATCCTTTTCCATCGTGTTGTCTTCCAGAAGCAGCTCCAGCACCGTGAAAATATCACAGGCTTTCCTGAACGGAGACGGGGTCTTGTCTTCTCCCATGCCTATAACAGTCTTTCCGCTCTCTCTGAGCCGACTCGCAAGCTTTGTGAAATCACTGTCGCTTGACACCAGACAGAAGCCTTCCAGCTCACTTGTATACAGCATGTCCATCGCATCGATAATCATGGCTGAGTCCGTCGCATTTTTTCCGTGAGTATAGCTGAACTGCTGGATCGGAGTGATGGAATTCTGGAGAAGCTCTTCTTTCCAGCTGGCATTATTTGTCTTCGTCCAGTCGCCGTATATTCTTTTATAGGTAACATTTCCGTATTTTGAGAGCTCGTCCAGTATCGGCTTGATATATTTTGCCGAGACATTGTCTGCATCGATCAGAAGCGCGAATCGGTCTTCCATGCCATATATTCCTCCCCTTCAAGATTCTTCCATATAAATGTTCCGTTTTCACAGATCATGTAGCTGTGAGCCGATCCCTCTTTCGGTATGGAAACCGAGCCCGGGTTCATATAGCGGATATCCGCTCCGTTTCCGTCAGTTATCCCCACGCAGGCCGGGATATGCGTATGTCCGTTCAGCAGGATATCCCCTTCCTTCAGAGGCGGAAGATTCTGCGGATTGTACACATGCCCGTGGGTGGCGAACATTGTCACCCCCTCCATTTCCAGAAAGCAGTAGTCCGCCAGGATCGGAAATTCCAGCACCATCTGATCCACCTCCGTGTCACAGTTTCCCCTTACACAGAGAATGTCCCGCTTCACAGGGTTAAGCATGGCGATAACCTCTTTCGGCGCATAGCCCTCCGGCAGATCATTCCGCGGTCCGTGATACAGGATATCGCCCAGGAGAAGAAGTCTTTCCGCCTCTTCTCTTCTGTATGCGTCCAGCATCCTCTCACAGTACGTCGCAGACCCATGGATGTCTGATGCAATCATAAGTTTCATATTCTTTCTCCCTTCTTTTGTCAGAATATTCTGTAAACGCTTCGCAAAGGGGCCTGACCCCTTTTAATCATCTCCGCGCAGCTGATCATACTCCGTCCGTTCGAATTCCTGGATAGAAATGTGTCTTTTATTCGGATTCGCATACACGAACGTCTTATCTACATTTTCAAGATAATTCTGGATCTTGTCATTCGTAGCGCTGATGATTGCCTGAAAACCGAGTCCCCGGATCAGAGAAATACAGCTCGCCACCTTTTCCGCGTCCATCTTGGAAAAGGCCTCATCCAGAACAACCAGCCGGATTGTCGGAGTACGGCGTATTCTGGAAGGTGTATTGATCCGGTAAATCTGCGCAAAGCTGGCAAGCAGCGCAATATAAAGGGGATTCTGTCCCTCTCCGCCGGAGTTTTTCTTGATCATACGGCTCAGCCCGATCCTCATCTCTTTCTCACCGTGTACGATCTGCTGCATGTCAAAGGAAAGATAGGTCCGGTAGTCCGCATATTTTTCCATATTCTTCCGGGCTTCTTCCAGCTCTTCCCTGGTTGCATTCTCAGGCGGGATGAATATGCTGATCAGTTCATTCATCATATCTCCATATTCTTCTTCGTGCTCCATGGTAAAAAGATCCAGCTGATTCTCCATGTTTTCTGAAAGCTGGGACGGATGTATGCTCAGAGAATCATCCATGAACATTTTATAGTATCTGCCGTCGGGCCCTTTGTTTTTTGTAATGACAAACTGATACTTATCCTTTCCGAAATCGAGCCTGCTGATAATCCGATTCAGCTCATCCCTTCTCTGATATGCCTCCCGGATCGCACTCCGGATCTTATAGACAAAATCTTCCTTAAAGTGTTCTACTGCTGTCTGCGCCTGTTCTTTGGCCGCGCTTCTGTACTCCTCAAGTTCATCGCACTGCAGTGAGGACAGAAGTCGATCGTACGGCGCATTGTCCGTCAAAGTGGCAGAAAAGGAGCGGTTCGGATATGTTTTCAGATAGGCGGTTCTTGCCTCAACAAGTCCGGAAAATGAAATATTTCTTGCATTCTCCAGGGATGATCTGGCATTTATACGCTGGGATCTGAGG
>ERZ1090862.1313-NODE-1315-length-11057-cov-6.018542_pt1 | contig 11057 bp, 8 predicted proteins | sample MGYA00478481_ERZ1090862 | MGnify/ENA primary metagenome ERZ1090862 (study PRJEB33644, sample SAMEA5815745) | chicken gut metagenome | biome: Chicken; feature: Gastrointestinal Tract; material: Caecum | place: Ireland | collected 2019-01-01 | study: A study of the... | reverse complement strand
AGAAAGGAGAGGGTTGAAAGCAGAACTTTCAACCCTCTTATCTAAGGAGGACAATATGGAAAAGAAAGTATTGGCTTTTGACTTTGGCGCTTCCGGCGGCAGGGCGATGTGCGGGACTTTTGACGGTGAGAAGATTACGATCGAAGAACTGCACCGCTTTTCCAATGATCCGGTTATCTTAAACGGCACAATGTACTGGGATGTACTCCGCCTTTTCTTTGAGATCAAGCAGGGGCTTATCAAGGCAAAGAAATGCGGTAAGATCGAGAGCATCGGTATTGATACATGGGGCGTTGACTTCGGCCTGATCGACAGTGAGGGGCGCCTCCTTGAGAATCCGGTACACTACCGTGACAGCCGGACAGAAGGCATGCTCGCTGAAAGCTTCAAAATGATAGACAAACAGAGGTTCTATGAGATCACCGGAAATCAGTTTATGGAGATCAATACCGCATTCCAGCTCCTGTATCTTTTAAAGAACAGAAAAGAACTGCTCGACCGTGCGGATAAAATGATCCTCATGCCTGACCTGTTCAACTATTTCCTGACAGGGGCGAAAAAAGCAGAGTATTCGATCGCTTCTACAACGCAGCTTCTTGACGCGAGAAAAGGAGAGTGGTCAGATGAGGTGATCGATGCACTGAAACTTCCGAAGCATATTTTCCCGGAAATTGTTCCGACAGGAACAAAAGTCGGCGAGCTGACAGATGAGATCTGTACAGAGCTCGGACTCGACAAAATTGATGTTATGGCTGTCGCAGGGCATGATACACAGAGTGCGCTTGTGGCTGTCCCGGCATCGGAAGAAGACTTCATTTTCCTGAGCTGCGGTACGTGGTCACTGCTTGGAACAGAACTTTCCGAGCCTATTATCAATGATAAGTCGGAGTATTATAACATCACAAATGAAGGCGGATACGGAAGAAAGATTTCTTTCCTTAAAAATATCATCGGTCTGTGGTGTATCCAGGAGAGCCGCCGCCAGTGGATCCGCGAGGGACAGGAGTACGGATTCGGCGATCTGGAGATCATGGCAAAAGAAGCTCCGTCGCTCCGCAGCTTTATTAATCCGGATGCACCGGAATTTACGCCGGCAGGTGATGTGCCGAGCCGCATCCGTGAATTCTGTAAACGGACCGGACAGCCGGTACCGGAGAGCATCGGTGAAGTGGTGCGCTGCATTAATGAGAGCCTTGCAATGAAATACCGTCATGCGATGGAAGAAATTAAGGATTGTACAGGCAAAGATTACCAGACTGTATATATGGTCGGCGGCGGCACACAGAGTGCTCTTCTCTGTCAGTTTACTGCAAATGCCTGCGGATGCCGTGTAAGTGCAGGACCGGTTGAAGCTACGGTACTCGGGAATGTGGCACTGCAGCTTATGGCGTCAGGAGATATCAAGTCACTGAGCGAAGCAAGAGACATTATAAAACGTTCTCAGGATATCAAAATTTATGAGCCTCAGGATATGGCAGCCTGGGACGAGGCTTATGAGAGGTTTAAAAAGATTCTCGTATAATACTTGACTGTCAAAGTGCTGTGTGGTTTAATAAAAACAGTATTTGCATTAGACAGAATGCATAAAAACGGTTCGCCAACTCCCTGAAAGGAGTAAAAATGGCTGCAACGATTCGCGATATCAGGGATAAGACCGGGCTTTCTCTGGCGACGATCTCCAAATATCTCAATGGCGGGAACGTCCTTCCGAGAAACCGGAAACTGATAGAAGAAGCGATCGAGGAACTTCATTACGAAGTAAATGAGCTTGCAAGAGGACTGGTCACAAACCGGACAAAGACTATCGGTGTTCTGGTCTATGATATTCAGTGTATTTTTATCGGAAATATGCTTCATTATCTGGGACAGGAACTCCACGAAAACGGATACGGTATGCTGATCTGTGATTCTTGTAACGATGAGGAAATTGAAAAGAAGAATCTCCAGTTTCTGTTGAGCAGAAAAGTGGATGGCATTCTGGTATTTGCTGTGAGCCTGAACGGGAAATTCCTCAAAGCTGCAGAGCGGGCGGATGTGCCGGTGGTCCTTCTTGACCGGGCATTTCGGGATGAAGAGTTTGATTGTGTAGAGATAGACAACAGAGCTGCAATGCTCCGGGCGGTGAATAAGCTGATCAGCTACGGCCACCGCAGGATTGCTCTGGTCGCTTCCAATATCGAGTATACGGGTATGGAACGGATGAAAGGATTTGATGATGCACTTGAGTATGCAGGTATCACAGTCCCGGAGTCTTACCGTGTATGCGGAAAACACTCATTTGAGCTGGGATATAAAGGGATGCGGAGCCTTTTGAGGCTGCCGGAGCCTCCTACAGCGGTTATTTTGGGAAATTACGATACTACGCTTGGTGGGATTATGGCGGTGAATGAGTCCGGATTTACCTGTCCGGGGGATATTTCCATACTGGGATTTGACGATCTGCTCATGTCGAAAGTGATCCGGCCGAAACTATGGTTTGTCGCACAGCCCATGGAGGCGATGGCGAAGAAAGCAGTGGAGATGCTTTTGAACCGTATTTCCCGACAGGAGGAAGGAAGCCCTCTCCGGATCAGCTTCAGCGCCGGGATAAGTGAAGGAGATTCGATCAGAAGACTATAGGTAACGGACAATTTGCACAAAAAAACAGTCAAAAGATTTAAAATGTGATCGTAAAATTAGTAAAATCAACGAAAGCGAACCGTTTCGCTCTTTATCTGTTCGGTTTTATTGACAATGGATGGTTGCAGTTGTATAATTTGACTATACAGGCGGTTTGCATATCAAAAAAATGTAAAAAATGCCTGAAAAATGTAAACCAAAATTAAATAGGGAAAAGCGAACCGTTACGCGCAAACAAGTGAGGAATGGGGGAATCAGATAAGTGAGACACCATGAATCATAACAAATCATCTAATCAAAAGATGGGAGGAAGAAAAGTGGAAAGTATCAAACAAAATCCTTTAGTCAAAAAGGTGGGATTTAACAGAATCGTGCTGTGCATCGTACTGATCCTGATGTATGCACTGTTCTGTGCCCTGACAGGAGGCTCTTTCGCGGGCACACGTCGTATCTTAAGTGCCCTGAATTACGCGTATTTCCTGGGATTCTTGTCACTGGCAGTTACATTTGTTATCGCAACGGGAGGAATTGATTTCTCCATCGGACCGGTTATGTTCTGCTGTGCACTGATGGCAGGCTTTAGTTTTACCATGTACGGTGTTCCGATGGGCGGAGCCCTTGTGATCAGCCTTGTGGTAGGGATTGCATTCGGTATCTTCAACGGATACCTTGTGGCGTATTGGGACGTGCCGTCATTCATCACATCTATGGCGAGCATGAACATCGCAAAAGGACTTGCATCAGTATTTACCAAGACACAGTCTGTAAGCTGGCCTCAGTCAAGCCAGGACGGCGGCTGGTTCAGAAGTCTGGTTACTTTAGATGGTATTCCGATGGGACTGATCATCCTTCTTGTGATCGCAGTTGTCTGTGCGGTGATCCTGAACAAGACAAAGATGGGACGTTATATCCTTTCTCTTGGAAGCAATAAAGAAGCAGTAAGACTTTCCGGCGTTAATGTTAAGAAATGGGAGATGTCCGCATATGTTCTCTGCGGGCTTCTGGTCGGAATCGCAGCAATCTTCTTTGTAGGAGCTTACACGACAGTACAGCCGGGATACGGCGACCAGTATAACAACGAGGCGATCGCAGGCTGTGTTATGGGTGGAACATCAATGGCAGGCGGCCTTGCATCGATCAGTGGTACGATCATCGGTGTATTGATCATCTCTCTTCTTCAGGAAGGGATCATGGCTCTCGGCCTGGATAAAAACCTTCAGCTTATTATCACAGGTGTCATCGTTATTGTTGCGGTATTTGCGGACGTTGTCGCAAGACGCAGGAAGAACTGATGGAGATACATGGAAATCAGGAAGTGTGATTGAGAAAGGCAAGGGTAAAGAATATGGGCGAAGTTATATTAACAATGAAAGGAATCGACAAGTCTTTCCCGGGTGTTCATGCACTGGACCATGTAGATCTGGAAGTCAGAAAAGGTGAAGTACACGCACTCATGGGAGAAAACGGTGCCGGTAAGTCAACATTGATGAAGGTGCTGACAGGTATCTATAAGAAAGATTCCGGAACAATTACATATGAAGGAAAAGAAGTAGAATTTCATAATACAAGAGAAGCGCAGGATGCAGGTGTGGTTATCGTGCATCAGGAGCTGAATATGCTTGGTCATCTGACGGTTGCTCAGAATATTTTCATCGGACGTGAGTTTAAGAAGGGCATCCGCATTGATGACAAGAAAATGAATGAAGAAGCAAGAAAACTTTTTGACAGAATGCATATTGACATCGATCCGAAAGAGACGATGAGCAACCTGACAGTTGGAAAGCAGCAGATGTGCGAGATTGCAAAAGCAATTTCACATGAGGCAAAGGTTATTATCTTTGATGAGCCGTCAGCAGCGCTGACAGAAGCAGAGATTGAAGAGCTGTTCAAGATCATCCGTGACCTGAGAGATCAGGGGTTGGGAATTATCTATATTTCCCACCGTATGGATGAGATCAAAGTTATCACAGACCGTGTAACCGTTATGCGTGACGGCGCGTATGTAGGTACTTTGATCACGAAAGACTGTACCAAAGACGATATCATCAATATGATGGTTGGACGTGTAATTTATGAAGACCCGAAGACAAAGAACATGACTCCTCCAGGAGCGCCGGTTGTATTGAAGGTAGACCACCTCAATGCCGGAAAGATGGTTCAGGATGTCAGCTTTGAGCTTCATAAAGGCGAGGTGCTCGGCTTCTCAGGACTGATGGGCGCCGGACGTACCGAGACAATGAGGGCACTGTTCGGAGCTGATCCGATCGACAGCGGTGATATCTATGTCAATGGAGAGAAAGTTACGATCAAGAGTCCCCAGGATGCCGTTAAGCATGGTATCGGATATCTGTCAGAGGACAGAAAGAGATTCGGTATTGTTGTCCAGAAATCAGTAGCAGAGAATACAACGATGGCTGATCTGGATGAATTCTCCAACGGACCTTTCATTAATAAGAAGAAAGAGAAAGAAATCGCGGAGAAGTTTGTAAAAGAACTTGACACAAAAACTCCAGGTGTTGACCAGCTTGTCGTAAATCTGTCTGGTGGTAATCAGCAGAAAGTCGTTATCGCAAAATGGCTGACAAGAAACTGTGATATCCTGATTTTCGATGAACCGACAAGGGGTATCGATGTCGGAGCTAAGAACGAGATTTATAAGCTGATGAACCAGCTTGCAGCAGAAGGCAAAGCCATTATAATGGTTTCCTCAGAAATGACCGAGATCTTGCGTATGAGTGACAGGATTGTCGTTATGTGTGAAGGCAAGAAGACCGGTGAACTGGATATTTCCGAGGCTACACAGGAAAATATCATGAACATGGCTACAAGAGAGATTAGTTAGGGAGGAAAATGTGATGGCAAATAAATCAGTAAGTAAAACGGCTGGCACGAAGAAGTCGTTCATTGACAGGATGGGCGGTCAGCAATTTATCGTCCTGATCATCGTCATTGTAATGTTTATCTTTTTCAGTGCAATGAGCCCTGGATTTAAAAAGTATACAACGGTAGTAAGTATTCTTGATTATTCTTACTACATCGCATTAATGGCAATCGGAGTTACGTTCCCGCTCCTGACAGGCGGTGTAGACCTTTCCATCGGAACAGGTCTGATCTGTTACTCGCTGATCGGCGGTCTTCTGGTGCGTCAGCATGGAATGCCGGTTGCGGTTGGTATGATTGTGACAATTTTGATCGGTATAATTTTTGGTATTATTAACGGATGCCTTGTGGCTCTGATGGATCTGCCGCCGTTTCTGGCAACGCTATGTACCTGCATGATCACCCGAGGTTTTGGTGCATTTGTTGTAGGCGGTTACGGTATTCCGTGGCCGGCAGCAGGACAGGAAGGCGGATGGTTCAGAAGTATCTTCAAGATTCAGGTGGGCGGTCAGAATATTCCGATCGGTTTCCTGTGGATCATCCTTCTGGTTGTTATCATGAGTTTTGTACTTAACCACACAAAGCTGGGACGTTATACACGTGCGATCGGAAGTAATAAGGAGGCAACAAGACTTTCAGGAGTCAACGTTAGGTTCTACCATGTAATGGCATACGTGATCTGTGGACTTTTCGCAGGACTTGCGGCAATTGCTTATTCGGCAATCTTCGCTACAGTTCAGCCGGGAAGCGGCGCAGGATTTGAAATGGATGCGATTGGCGGAGCCATCGTCGGAGGAGTATCCATGTCAGGTGCTGTAGGTAACGTTACTGGTACACTGATCGGAGTCTTTGTCATCTGTCTGCTGAAGACAGGACTTCCGTTCATCGGTCTGACAGCAAACTGGCAGCAGATCATTACAGGTTTTGTCCTGATCGCAGCCGTTCTGATCGATATCTTAAAGAGAAAGAAAGAGGCAGGAAACTAGTTCTTTTGTTACATTGATAGATAACAGCCGGGAGCTGTATCAGCAGTAAAATGTCTGCCGGTTGTTACTATAGAAACTAAGCAAAGGCAGGTCATGCCGGAAAGATCAGCGTATTGATGTGCGGGCGTACCGGGATATACAGATATATGCACGGTATTTGTATATGTACAGACGCACTGACAGAAGCGTATCTTTTAAAATGACCGGAAAAACTTATTTCAGGAGGATATGAAATATGAAAAAGAAAGTTTTAGCAGTATTACTCGGTGGATGTATGGTAGCCGGACTTCTGGCAGGCTGTGGCGGCGGAAGCGACAGCTCATCCAAAACAACAGACGACAGCGCAGCAACAGATGACAGCTCATCAGGCGGCGGAGACTATCACTTCGAAGTAGTAGTTAAGAGCTTCCAGTCAACATACTGGCAGGCAGCTATCCAGGGAATCGATGCAGCAGTTGATGAGCTTGGTGTTACAGTAAATACAACAGGCCCGAACGCTGAGTCTGATATCGCTGACCAGGTTAACATGCTGAACAACGCGATCAGCCAGAAGCCTGACGGAATCGCCCTTGCAGCTAACGATCAGAGTGCCGTACTTGACTCACTGCAGGATGCTCTTGATGCAGGTATCCCGGTAGTTTGCTTCGATACAGGTGTTCCGGATGCACCGGAAGGATCAGTTATCGCTACGATCGCTACAGACAATGAGTCTGCAGGTGCTGTTGCAGCAGAGAATATGTATCCGGTTATCAAGGATGCTATCGCTAATGCAACGGATCAGGTAAGAATCGGTGAAGTAAACCAGGATGCTACATCTGCTAACATCTCCGGACGTGGTATGGGATTCATCAACAAGATGAAAGAACTCATCGAGGCTGACGGAAAGACAGTTGCAGTTATCGGTAACCAGTTCTATGTAGACCAGGTAGAGAACAATGGTGATGAAGCATCAGCTGACGTTATCATCGAGGTAGCAGTACCGGCTCAGACAACAGTTGAGCTGTCCGCTACAGAGGCTTCCAACATCATGAACAAAGAAGATACGATCGCTATCTTCGGTTCCAACCAGGTTACAGCAGAGGGTGTCCTCACAGCTAACCAGAACCTGAGCGTTCTCGCAGCTACTCCGGACGAAGGTATCGTTGGTGTAGGATTTGACGCTGGTGCTACTCTGAAAGCAGCAGTTGCTGACGGAACACTTATCGGTGCAGTTACACAGGCTCCTGTTGATCAGGGTAACCTTGCTATCCACGCTCTGTATGACTACTGCGAAGGCAACGACGTAGAAGACATCGCTACAGACAGCTACTGGTATGATGCAGAGAACATGGAAGACGAAGACATCGCTCCTAACCTGTATGACTAATCGGTAACGGTTATTTATAACGATTGTTTAAATCGGATTTCAACTTAAACGTGCATATGGGCTACTGATATATTTATCAATAGTCTGAATAGAAAAGGAATCGGGAAATTCCCGGTTCCTTTTTAAAAGAAAAAATATTATAATGAGGAGGACATCATAATGTTAAAAGGAATCCCGAAAATCTTATCACCTGAGCTTCTGAAAGTATTGGCGGAGATGGGACACAGTGACAGACTGGTTATTTCAGACGGTAATTTCCCGGCAGAGTCTATGGGAAAAGATGCGATCGTTATACGATGTGACGGACATGGCGTGCCGGAGCTGCTGGATGCGATCCTGCAGGTATTCCCGCTTGACACATATGTTGAGCATCCTGTCAATCTGATGGAAGTAATGCCTGGGGACGATGTGGAGACTCCAATCTGGGATACCTATAAGGAGATCATCCGCAAATATGATGACAGAGGAGATGCTGTTGTCGGAAATATCGAGCGTTTCGCATTCTATGAAGAAGCTAAGAAAGTGTACGCAATCATTGCGACAGGTGAATCTGCACTTTATGCAAATATCATGTTGCAGAAAGGCGTAGTTACTGACTGATAAAAAGATCGGGCAGAACACAGAAATACCAGAGACGGAGGATAATATATGCTGGATCATGTAGAAATTATTTTTGAAAATATGAAACCGATGATGAAGAAACTCAAGAAAAAAAATTATAAGGCAAATATGGAAGAGTTTTTAGGAACACACGGCCATTATTTTCAGGAAATGACAGAATTGACAGAGAACGCGGAAGATAAAGGTGCGGTGGCTGATGAGATCGCACGTACTTTTGCCGATTGCGTAGAGAAGAAGTTTACTTCTCCTAAAAAGGGTAAGATCGAGAATGTTGTCCAGCTCGATCTGAATTTCTTCATGATCTATTATATTTTCCCTGCGATCCTTAAGACAGAGCATGAGGACGCGAAACTTATTGCCGACCATATCCGGGATGAGTGGAGCAGGCGTTTTAAGGACAGTGATATTCAGTATACAGATTATGATTCCCTGTATGCTGCATTCCGGGAGAAGATATTCGGTATATTTTAGGAGGATCTGTGTCTTGCAAAGATCAGGCAACTGTGATAGAATAATCGTGGTTTATCCGCAGGAGGTGTAGAGATGGATATCTTAAAGACCGTGATAACGATCATCTTTGTTATAGACTGCATAGCATTAGCTGCGATCATTCTTCTTCAGGAAGGCAAGGCTTCAGGACTCGGTACGATCAGCGGAGCAGCAGACACATATTGGGGACATAATAAAGGCCGTTCTATGGAGGGGACTCTTGTAAAAGTTACCCGTGTGGTAGCAGTTCTCTTCATTGTATTAGCTGTAGTTCTTAACCTTAAGATCTTCAATTGATCGGGCGGACCGGAAGATGAGCGTCCGGTAACGCTGCAGTGGTATGAAATGTACTATATCAGAAGATAATAATCATGTAAGCACTCTATATAACGGATATAGAGTGCTTATGTTTTTGTGCGATATGTCCGGAAAGCGGCTGCTGCGCCTGCACGAGCAGACAATTGACGGGCAATGGTCAGCGAACAGCAACGCTGTGAGCTGGCCGCGATACGCCCGGAAAACGGACGCATGGGGGCAGGCTTGCGCGAGCTGTACCGAATAGCGTAGATCGGATAGGAGAAGAGATATGGATCAGACATTCGAAAAACGTAAGAAAGTTATCTATGATTTTATCAGCGACGATCTGTATGTACCGATGAAGATAAAAGAAATAGCTATCGTACTTCAGATTCCGCGGGAACAGAGGGATGAATTAAAAGAGGTCCTTGATGCTCTTGTAGAAGAGGGAAAGATATCCTTGTCAAAGAGAGGAAAATACAGCAAAGGACATGCTGTACATTTGAAAGGAACTTTCCAGGCCAATGCAAGAGGATTTGGGTTTGTGACTCCGGAAGATGGAGGAGAGGATGTATTTATCCCAGAGGAGAATATATCCGGTGCATTCCAGGGTGATGAAGTAGAATACATCATAACTGCGGCACCTTCGGGAAGACGAAAAGAAGGTAAGATCGTGAGGATTGTTTCTCACAGTGTAATACACGTGGTCGGCCTGTATGAAAAAAGTAAAAATTTCGGCTTTGTACGTCCGGATAATCAGCGCTATCTGAATGATATCTATATACCTGCCGGAAAAGAACTGGGAGCGATGAACGGCCATAAAGTTGTTGTGGAGCTTACTTCTTATGGCGGCGAACATATGAAGCCGGAAGGAAAAGTTGTCCAGATCATCGGGCATATCAATGACCCGGGAACAGATATCCTTTCTGTTGTGATGGATTCCGGGATCCCAACAGAATTTCCTGAAAAAGTGCTCAATCAGGCTGTCCGTGTCGGCAAACCCGTAAGTGAAGCCGACTGTGCGGGGAGAAAAGACCTGCGGGAATGGATGATGGTGACGATAGACGGGGAAGATGCAAAAGACCTGGATGATGCGGTATCACTGCAGATAGAAGGGGAAAATTATATCCTCGGTGTGCATATTGCAGATGTCACGAATTATGTGCAGGAGAACAGTGCTCTTGACCGTGAGGCTTTTGAGAGAGGGACAAGTGTATATCTTGCGGATCGCGTGATCCCGATGCTGCCCCATAAACTTTCAAACGGTATCTGCTCTTTGAACGCAGGGGAGGACAGGCTTGCTCTGTCATGCATCATGACATTTACTCCGTCCGGGGAGATGATCGACCATGAGATCGCCGAGACGGTGATCAATGTTAACAGGCGAATGAGTTACAATGGAGTTGCAGGGATTCTTGCCGGAGAGATGCAGGATGCAGGTATGATCCGGGACGATAGCGGAGAGCATCAGAAATCTTCGGAAACAGCTGATGATGAGACTCTGAAGATTGTTACTATGATACAGCATATGAAAGAATTGTCTGATATCCTGCGGGAGCGTCGCGGCAGGAGAGGATCCATTGACTTTGATTTCCCGGAGACAAAAGTGCTTCTGGATGAAGAAGGACGTCCTGTAGATATCAAGCCGTATGAGCGGAATGATGCTACAAAGATCATCGAGGATTTCATGCTGATGGCAAATGAGACTGTGGCCGAGGAGTATTACTGGCGCGAACTGCCGTTTCTCTACCGGACGCATGAAGTTCCGGATGAAGAAAAGATACGACAGTTGTCTGCAT
>ERZ1090862.1311-NODE-1313-length-11066-cov-5.623104_pt1 | contig 11066 bp, 6 predicted proteins | sample MGYA00478481_ERZ1090862 | MGnify/ENA primary metagenome ERZ1090862 (study PRJEB33644, sample SAMEA5815745) | chicken gut metagenome | biome: Chicken; feature: Gastrointestinal Tract; material: Caecum | place: Ireland | collected 2019-01-01 | study: A study of the... | reverse complement strand
GGGTAAGTCGACCTCCGTGTGAGGTCGTGAATTGAAAGACGGCATACGGGGAGATAACGACTGTCAAAGAAGTCGACCTCCGTGTGAGGTCGTGAATTGAAAGGACGCCTTTCTTCTTATTATCAAAGGGCACCATGGTCGACCTCCGTGTGAGGTCGTGAATTGAAAGTGAAATATACCTGAACCAGGCTCATACTTTTGGGTCGACCTCCGTGTGAGGTCGTGAATTGAAAGGTCGAAAAAACTGTCTACTTAATAGGAGCAGGTAAGTCGACCTCCGTGTGAGGTCGTGAATTGAAAGATTTCGATATCATTCGCGTGATTCTCGTAGGATGGTCGACCTCCGTGTGAGGTCGTGAATTGAAAGATCGCTTAAAATCTTAATTAACTTCAACTCTATAGTCGACCTCCGTGTGAGGTCGTGAATTGAAAGATCGAGACTATATAGCTAACCGAAAACGGCTTAAGTCGACCTCCGTGTGAGGTCGTGAATTGAAAGATGAAATTGGCGGAAGAGATGAGGGATGATAGAAGTCGACCTCCGTGTGAGGTCGTGAATTGAAAGGCATAGCAGTCAAACTCTATCCGTTCCCTCTTTGGTCGACCTCCGTGTGAGGTCGTGAATTGAAAGATTCTGGAACAGAGGAGGAACAGGAAACCGCAATGGTCGACCTCCGTGTGAGGTCGTGAATTGAAAGATGCAAAAAATATGAAGCCTATGCCGATAGGGACGGTCGACCTCCGTGTGAGGTCGTGAATTGAAAGTGGTATCTGCTTTCATTCCCTCCGCATTCCCGCAGTCGACCTCCGTGTGAGGTCGTGAATTGAAAGGTAAGACGAATATAGGAGAGAACCCGCAATGATTGTCGACCTCCGTGTGAGGTCGTGAATTGAAAGCTTTACCGTGCCATGAGCGTTTATGAATGGGATGGTCGACCTCCGTGTGAGGTCGTGAATTGAAAGATTATCCGCTCACTACGTAAAAGCGCAAGAAGGGGGTCGACCTCCGTGTGAGGTCGTGAATTGAAAGTCAATGTCAATATAGTCTTTCAGTTTTATGACCGTCGACCTCCGTGTGAGGTCGTGAATTGAAAGCTCTCGATTGTCCCTAAAAACTGGTTGGATATGGTCGACCTCCGTGTGAGGTCGTGAATTGAAAGCCCGATCAGAATATGTTTTAATGTGAATGACGTGTCGACCTCCGTGTGAGGTCGTGAATTGAAAGACAGTAACAAGCAGTCATATTATGAATGTCTGTGGTCGACCTCCGTGTGAGGTCGTGAATTGAAAGGCAATGGGACAGCCAGTACAGCAGGCACCAGCCCAGGTCGACCTCCGTGTGAGGTCGTGAATTGAAAGGTAAGACGAATATAGGAGAGCGCCCGCAATGATGTCGACCTCCGTGTGAGGTCGTGAATTGAAAGAAGTGTGATTGAATAATGTATAAAATACCTGTTAGGTCGACCTCCGTGTGAGGTCGTGAATTGAAAGAGGTATCGGCTCTATCGTGAAGAGTGTTCCGAATGTCGACCTCCGTGTGAGGTCGTGAATTGAAAGATAATCCAGTCAACGTTGGCTTCCTGATAGTTAAGTCGACCTCCGTGTGAGGTCGTGAATTGAAAGATTTTCTCTGACAGATGGAGAAAGCGTGGACATGGTCGACCTCCGTGTGAGGTCGTGAATTGAAAGGCCGTAAAATTGGAGAATATATGTACAACAGAATAGTCGACCTCCGTGTGAGGTCGTGAATTGAAAGGTTACCCGAGCATATAAAGCAATATCGGCAATTTCGTCGACCTCCGTGTGAGGTCGTGAATTGAAAGACAAATCTCGTAACAGTTTTTTGCCGCCTCAGTGGGGTCGACCTCCGTGTGAGGTCGTGAATTGAAAGTATATAGCTTTTGAGGGTCTGCGGATAAAAGACGTCGACCTCCGTGTGAGGTCGTGAATTGAAAGGATGATTTGAACAAAGAAGCTATTGCGTTATGTGTCGACCTCCGTGTGAGGTCGTGAATTGAAAGATTGAGATATAAACGGGTATACTTGCATAGGTATTGTCGACCTCCGTGTGAGGTCGTGAATTGAAAGAACACGGTGTCAATCTGCTCAATGGTTAAGTCGTGTCGACCTCCGTGTGAGGTCGTGAATTGAAAGAACGACAAGTACATTAAGCTGGGAGACAATGAGGTCGACCTCCGTGTGAGGTCGTGAATTGAAAGATGATATGGCGCTTGAGAATGACTTTTCTTTTAATGTCGACCTCCGTGTGAGGTCGTGAATTGAAAGGTTCCAGCTGTCGGGGACATCCCATTCGTAAACGTCGACCTCCGTGTGAGGTCGTGAATTGAAAGATTAACGAAAAATCGTTAAAAGAAAAGTCATTTTGTCGACCTCCGTGTGAGGTCGTGAATTGAAAGACCGGACAGTACTTCATCAATGATCGAACCGACTAGTCGACCTCCGTGTGAGGTCGTGAATTGAAAGGTAAGACGAATATAGGAGCGCACCCGCAATGATTAGTCGACCTCCGTGTGAGGTCGTGAATTGAAAGGTAAAATCACTCGATCATTGGTGGACACGGCGGTGTCGACCTCCGTGTGAGGTCGTGAATTGAAAGATCTACCAGATTGACTGTAAAACAATATAAAATGTCGACCTCCGTGTGAGGTCGTGAATTGAAAGATTATCCAGTCGACGTTAGCTTCTTGATAGTTAAGTCGACCTCCGTGTGAGGTCGTGAATTGAAAGGTGATCGAGCGGGGAAGATTTTTATATGGGGCGTGTCGACCTCCGTGTGAGGTCGTGAATTGAAAGACTGAATACGGCAAGATATCAAGCGTCGATGAATTGTCGACCTCCGTGTGAGGTCGTGAATTGAAAGTCCAGTCGGGTAGTCTATGATCGATCTGATATTGGTCGACCTCCGTGTGAGGTCGTGAATTGAAAGGCAAAATTATCCCGTAACGCCAGACCCCAGCAACCCGTCGACCTCCGTGTGAGGTCGTGAATTGAAAGGTCAAAATGGATATTGCAACTACGACATGGTTACCCGTCGACCTCCGTGTGAGGTCGTGAATTGAAAGTTACACAAAGATGCAAACAATAATCATGGCTGGGTCGACCTCCGTGTGAGGTCGTGAATTGAAAGGCTGTAATTATGGATTATGAAGCCGCAGGGTATAGTCGACCTCCGTGTGAGGTCGTGAATTGAAAGGCTCTCTCTCGTTTCCGTGATTTCCAGATCGTAATTGTCGACCTCCGTGTGAGGTCGTGAATTGAAAGACTCCCGTTCTGAACTCTGTAAAACGGCAGACCCAGTCGACCTCCGTGTGAGGTCGTGAATTGAAAGAGTGACTCCTGGCTCATCATGTAATACTGCACCGGTCGACCTCCGTGTGAGGTCGTGAATTGAAAGATTATAACATCTTCGGGGCAGCCTTGCAAGCAACGTCGACCTCCGTGTGAGGTCGTGAATTGAAAGATCGATATGATCGCGTCTGCTCTCAATGCTGTTGTCGACCTCCGTGTGAGGTCGTGAATTGAAAGGTAAGCGGATACTGTTCCGTTCCGGTTCCGATCGTCGACCTCCGTGTGAGGTCGTGAATTGAAAGATGTTGATGAGACAAAGTATAATGGATCGATTATGTCGACCTCCGTGTGAGGTCGTGAATTGAAAGGCCCTCTATTACTTCAGGCTCGCTGTCAAAAGTCGTCGACCTCCGTGTGAGGTCGTGAATTGAAAGATACACGCCTAGTCTGTGGTAGTTAAACGTGTGAGGTCGACCTCCGTGTGAGGTCGTGAATTGAAAGTCGGCATGGCGTGTACAGACCCAGTACATGACGTAGTCGACCTCCGTGTGAGGTCGTGAATTGAAAGACCTTTTTCGGGGAAATCGAAGAACCCGCAAAGAGTCGACCTCCGTGTGAGGTCGTGAATTGAAAGACTAAATTGGCGTATAGACTTAATCGCATTTCAGCGTCGACCTCCGTGTGAGGTCGTGAATTGAAAGGTCTGGTGCGGGAACAAGAACGGCGGAGGAACTAGTCGACCTCCGTGTGAGGTCGTGAATTGAAAGGTATACGCTCATGGCACGATAGAAAAAATATTTGTCGACCTCCGTGTGAGGTCGTGAATTGAAAGGCAAAGTTTATGAATTCACCTAAAGCCGATATCCCGTCGACCTCCGTGTGAGGTCGTGAATTGAAAGGAGTGCGATGTGCCGGTGACAAATCCGGAGTACGGGTCGACCTCCGTGTGAGGTCGTGAATTGAAAGGACGCCTATAACGCTCATAAAGAAGGGGATAATGTCGACCTCCGTGTGAGGTCGTGAATTGAAAGGTCGGAGATACTGCTTATTTTTTCCTGAAGCAGAGGTCGACCTCCGTGTGAGGTCGTGAATTGAAAGGGTGCAGTGCCATAGTCAGCACCCCATAAATAAGTCGACCTCCGTGTGAGGTCGTGAATTGAAAGGATCAGCAGAAATATGAGCGGGCGCAGGATCGTGAGTCGACCTCCGTGTGAGGTCGTGAATTGAAAGGTACAGTACTATGGCGGGAGATGGATATTAGGAGCGTCGACCTCCGTGTGAGGTCGTGAATTGAAAGATCGAGACTACATAGCCAACCGGAAGCGGCTTAGTCGACCTCCGTGTGAGGTCGTGAATTGAAAGATCAATATGCTCCTTTGAGAATCTCTTACGCTTGTCGACCTCCGTGTGAGGTCGTGAATTGAAAGATGATCTCAACTCCCTCATCATCCTCTGGACTACGTCGACCTCCGTGTGAGGTCGTGAATTGAAAGGACACTCTGGTTCTTCATCATCTGCGGTGTATTGTCGACCTCCGTGTGAGGTCGTGAATTGAAAGAGCTTTAGATGGCCAAGAGATAAAAAAATGATGGTCGACCTCCGTGTGAGGTCGTGAATTGAAAGATTGCAGAGATCATAGCGGGGAAATATCGTTATCGTCGACCTCCGTGTGAGGTCGTGAATTGAAAGACTTTCGGGAGCTTGGAAGAGATTAAGATCCTGGAGTCGACCTCCGTGTGAGGTCGTGAATTGAAAGGTCACAGAGCTGGTTAACAAATATAACAGTTGTAAGCGTCAAATAAAACAGTGTATAGAAAAATAACCGTCAACCTTCTATACTAAAAGGTCAACGGCTATTGGCAAAGCTTTTTTACCATTGGATTCCATGGAAGATAATCACCATTGTAGGATCCGAACGGGTAGCGTGTCTGCCAGGAAGAGGAATTTCTGCAAACTCAGAGGCCCGGATTTGGCAAAAGCGTATTCTGATCTGCTGTTGCATGAATTCCGTTATTCTTACGAGGCAGATCCTCCAGGGCAAGTTTTCGGATTTTTGCAATCCAGTAATAATAACTTTTTAAAGAAATGTTATGCTGTTCACACCATGCCTGATTCGTCAGTCCAGAGGCTCTGCATTGCCGGATCACGTCCAGCCAGTATTGAAGTTTCACCTGCTTATCAGGGGTTAAAGAAGAAATGTCCATGAGTTCTCTCCTTTTTCTGGATTTAGAGTTTTTGGTGTAAAGCCTAAAAACTCTAACCCTAAGTTTACAGGAAAACTCTAAAGATTTCGCTACACGTTATTATTTGACGCTTACTAACAGTTGTCGTCGACCTCCGTGTGAGGTAGTGAATTGAAAGTTGCCTGAGGTAAAGCAGAAGTTAAAGGAGGAGTGGTCGACCGTATTTCCTGGTCGCAAACTCGACAGAGTACCCCTTACTGTGGAACGAAACATACTAAGCGCACTCCACCAGTTTGTTTTGGTAAGATAGGCAGGAGAACAGTATCTGTACGAATTTTAGGACTGGAAAAGAACCAAGAGTTTGATACCGCTTCCTCTAATGTCGAAATCAAACGAGTTTTTCTTTTCGAAACTGACACGGAAGAAGGGATGGAAAATGAAGTGCAAGTTCTCTCTTTCAGAAACGGTGATTTCTGAGAAGTTAGTCAGATATGCGTTGATTTTTTCTCAAAAAATTACTGTCAGAGAATCATAAACTATTAGATCATGTGTAGCTACTGCCTGCCGGCTTTCTGGAAAGAGGTGAGAGTGCCAACATCCAGAACTTCTGGAAGGATATCCAGAAGTATCTAGATGCAGTCTGGCTTCCGGTTTATCACGTCAGGATGCCAGTATTTCATATATCCCAAAGTCAGGCAGAACTTATAGAGGAATCCGCCTGTGTATCAAAAAAGGACGTGATCCTTACATCTCGGAATAGAGAATAGACTTATAACCCCTGAGAAAATGAGATTGCAATACACAGGGCGGTATGATGGGCGATGAGCGTCAGGAGTGCAAACTTTCTTACAATTTTATCTTCTATTATTTTTCCCAACAAATACGATTACCGATCTCTCGCCCAGCAGCAGGTTCTTTTCTGCGACAGGCATTTCTTTTTCAGCAAATGTCTGCTGTTTCGGGTCGCCTGTATTGACGGCAATCCTCCAGCAGTATCCGTCAGGAAGGTCGGGCAGACACATTTCTGCCGCATCCCAGTGTGCGTTCACCGCCACATAGACCAGATCCTCCCGTTCATTCTCTTCATCGTATCCTGAGAAGAGGACACAGGTGACATAAGCGCTCTCCGGCGCGTCCGGCATCCAGGGAGTCAGCCCGTGAATGCTCATGGAGGGGAATCCGATATAACTTGGCTCCAGATCCCTGCGGATGGCGGGATGATCCATGCGGAATGCGATCATATAACGGAAGAATTCAAACATTTCTTTATTTCTGTCAAGAAGACTCCAGTCCAGCCAGGAGATGGCATTGTCCTGGCAGTAGGGATTGTTGTTTCCGAAACGGGTATCACAGAATTCATCTCCGGAGAGGAACATGGGAGTTCCCCGGCTGCACATGAGTACTGCGCAGGCATTCATCATCATTTTTCTGCGAAGAGCCAGGATATCAGGATCATCCGTATCACCTTCCACGCCGCAGTTCCAGCTGTTGTTGTCGTCGAATCCGTCGGTGTTGTCCCAGCCGTTGGCCTCGTTATGCTTCTGGTTATAGCTGTACAGGTCGTTCAGAGTGAAGCCGTCGTGACAGGTCAAAAAGTTGACGGATGCATTGCCGCCCCGGTAGACCGGGTCATAGAGATCCGGGGAACCGGTCATTCGCTGCGCCGCGATACCGGCCATTCCGGGATCCCCTTTCAGGAAGCAGCGCATGTCGTCACGGTAGCGGCCGTTCCATTCCGCCCATCGTTTCCAGGAGGGGAAGGAGCCGACCTGATAGAGTCCGCCTGCGTCCCAGGCCTCTGCGATCAGCTTGACATTTCCCAGGATGGGGTCAAAAGCCAGGCTCCGCAGAAGAGGAGGCTGATTCAGCGGTGTTCCGTTCTCACTACGCCCCAGGATGGAGGCGAGGTCAAACCGGAATCCGTCCACCCGGTAATCTGTGACCCAGTAGCGCAGGCAGTCCAGAATCAGCTCCTGCACCACCGGATGATTGCAGTTCAGCGTATTGCCGCAGCCGCTGAAATTATAGTAGTTCCCGTCCGGGGTGAGCATATAGTAGATATTGTTGTCAAAACCCTTGAAGCAGAAGGAAGGTCCCATCTCATTTCCTTCTGCCGTGTGATTGAATACCACATCGAGAATCACGTCGATCTCATTGTCATGGAGCGCCTTGATCAGGTGTTTCAGCTCCATTCCCTCCCGGTTGTATTCAACCCCGGAAGCATAGCTTGTGTTGGGCGCGAAGAAGCAGACCGGATTGTATCCCCAGTAGTCCAGAAGTTCATTTTCATCGATCAGCCGGGCGTCCCGCATTTCGTCGAACTCAAAGACCGGCATCAGCTCAACTGCATTGATCCCAAGCTTTTTCAGATAGGGGATTTTTTCTTCCAGTCCCCGGAAAGTTCCGGGACAGGCCACGTTTGAAGTGTGGGACTTGGTAAATCCCCGGACATGGAGTTCGTAGATTACAAGATCCTCCATCGGGATCGGCTCGCTGCGTTCCAGTCCCCAGTCAAAGTTGTTCTGTACGACCCGGGCACGGTAGCTGTGCTGGGGATTGTTCTTGCATCCCCACTGGCTCTGGCCGGTGACGGCTCTGGCATAGGGGTCCAGCAGAATCTTTGTCTTATCAAAACGAAGCCCTTTCTTCTCGTCATAAGGGCCGTCCAGACGGTAGGCGTACTCGAATTCCTCCACATCCAGACCGAACACGATCATGGAGTAAACAAAGCCGATCTTATAGTTGTCAGGAAATTTCAGAGCAGCGAAGGGCTCCTCGGCTTCTCTGTGGAAGAGGAGCAGCTCACAGGACGTTGCCCCGTGGGACTGGATGGTAAAATTCACTCCGCCCGGGATGATGGTAGCGCCGAAGAAACGGAAAAATCCGGGACGTACCTGGAATCCGGATATGTTGTCCAATGGTTTTAACTGGCGACCGGGAACGAGCACCAGATCAGATGTATGCAGTGACATAAAGGTCATCTCCTTTTCAAATCAACAGGTCGGTTCCGTGAAGCCTGATGTGGGGACGGGGCGCCAAGCGCCGCCGTCATTTTCTTTCCAGATAAAATACTGCAACCTGGGTGCGGTCCCGCAGATCAAGTTTGTCAAGAATCATGCTTAAATAGTTTCTCACAGTTCCCTCGCTTAAATACAGCCGGGCTGCGATCTCTTTGTTGCTTAAGCCTTCGGCGATGAGACGGATTACGTCCAGTTCCCGTCCGCTGATGCCGTGAGCCGCATAATCGTAAGTAGGCTTTTCCCGGTTCATCAGTCCGGGAAGCCGTGAGACGATCTCATCTCCGAAGACGGACTGCCCGGAGGCAGCGGCGCGGATGGCGGGAACGATATTCTGATAGTCCTGCTTCAGAAGATATCCTGCGGCTCCGAGTTTTAATGCTTTGATAATATATTCGTCGTCGGAGAAAGTGGTGAGGAGCAGGATACGCGCGTCCGGAAATTCTTCAAGAACGTTTTCTGCCGCCTTGAGCCCGTCCGTACCCTGCATCCGGATATCCATGAGAAGGACATCGGGACGGTGCTCACGGAAGAGAGGCAGGGCTTCTTCTCCGTCTGAGGCTGAGGCTGCCACCTCAAAGTCAGGCTGTGCCTCCAGAATCATTTTCAGCGCGCTTACCACAAGGCAGTCGTCATCGATCAGTATCAGTTTCATCGTCTTGTCTCCTTTTCGGTATAGTAGCCAGGATCCGGAAGCCGTTCTCTGAAGAAAAATGGATATTTCCTCCCAGCTTTTCCACCCGGTCCCGCATGTTGGCAAGTCCCATGCCGTTTCCTCTTTTTTGTATCCGGGTGCCGTTATCTTCGATGAAGAGCTGATACAGCGCGGGATGTTCCCGGATCGTGAGGACAGCCTTCGTTGCATTGCTGTGCCGCATAATGTTGGAAAGAGCCTCTTTGGAAATGCTGATAAAGGCGTATTTCACATCTCTTGGCACGGTCCTTCCCGCATCATATTGAAAAGTGACAGGGCAGAAGGTGAAATCGCCGGTCAGGGAACGGACAGCTTCCTCCAGGTTCACTGCCTCGTCCCTCAGGTCGTGGACACTGGCGCGGATGCTGTCCATCGCAGAGTTCAGCGTTGTGTCCAGGGAATCCAGTGTGGGAGCAAGGGACTCTTCTCTGCTGACTGCTTTTGCCGCTCCGACTAAAAGGATAGAGCGGGAGAGAAGGTGTCCCACATTGTCGTGGATCTCACGGGCAATCCGGTTCCTCTCCCGAAGTGTGGCCGCATAGATCTCGTAGTCCTGCTTTTCCTGTATGGAGCGGTTTTTCTCTGTCAGCAGAAGATCCCGTTCTGTGCTGTCATCCTGGGTACGCCGGAGCGCTGCCTCAAGCTCTTCGCGTGTGCGGGTCTCTTCCGCCAGAAGAAAAGCCGTGAGAAACCCGAAAAGATCCAGACAGAGCAGAAGCATGGGAAAATCTCCGCCGCCGGGAAACGATGAGCCCGTCGATGTCAGTTCCCATCCTGCACGGAATAAAATGATGCAGAACAGAAGGACACCCGCAGCGGCAGCGGGGTACAGTTTCCGTCGAAACAGTCCGTAAGATGCCGCCGGAAAGAATAGGGCGGAATCGGGATTTGCCAGTCCTGTGAGAAAGAAAAACAGACAGAACAGTCCGAATATCCTGCCGTTCTCCGCGATACAATCTGCACAGAAAACAATCACAGCGCATAGAAATGCTGCTATATATGGAAGATCCGGCTGTACGAAAAACAGGGAGAACATACATAAAAGCATGACTGCCGCAGGATTGAGTACATGTTTCATAACGTATACGGACACAAAGTCCGCTCCTTTCCGATGCTGTATGACTCCATTATAGACCAAAAAAGAAAGAAAGCAAAGAAAAACAATGGTGATGTGACATTTGTCATGCTGCTTTATGACACCGGGCACTACAGAATAAGAGGAAGATGAAGTATCATAAAATTACAAAATAACAGGAGGGATATCACATGATAAAGATAGAGAATCTTGTGAAGCGATATGGCGATAACGTGGCGCTGGACCACTTTAATCTGAATGTAGAAGAAGGAGAGATCTTCGGCCTTCTTGGTCCGAACGGCAGCGGAAAGACTACAGCCATCAACTGCATGCTGGCGCTCCTGAAGTTTGACAGGGGCAGCATTAAGATCCTGGGAGAGGAGATGGCGCCGGATAACTATAAGGTGAAAGAACAGATCGGAATCGTCATGCAGGACGTGGCGGTGTTTGAGGAGCTGAATGTGCAGGAGAACATTGATTATTTCTGCAGCCTGTATGTGAAAGACCGGAAAAAGCGCAGAGAACTTGTGGAGGATGCCATCCGGTGCGTCGGACTGGAAGAGTACAGAAAATCTTATCCGAAGAAACTTTCCGGCGGACTTCTTAGAAGACTGAACATTGCCTGCGGAATCGCACACAGGCCGAAGCTGATCATACTGGATGAGCCGACCGTGGCTGTGGATCCTCAGAGCAGAAATAAGATCCTCGAAGGGATCTGTGAGCTGAACCGGCAGGGTTCTACCATCATATATACATCTCACTATATGGAAGAGGTGGAACAGATCTGC
>ERZ1090862.1300-NODE-1302-length-11103-cov-8.581101_pt1 | contig 11103 bp, 19 predicted proteins | sample MGYA00478481_ERZ1090862 | MGnify/ENA primary metagenome ERZ1090862 (study PRJEB33644, sample SAMEA5815745) | chicken gut metagenome | biome: Chicken; feature: Gastrointestinal Tract; material: Caecum | place: Ireland | collected 2019-01-01 | study: A study of... | reverse complement strand
CACCAATTCCCTTATAAAGAAATATTTTTTCTTTTTTTGGGTTTTGAGATAAAAGCTTATATTTTTTTAAAAAAGAATCCCGTTCTGTCGAGCTTTTAAATTTTGTAAAAGGCTTGTCAAAAATCAAAACTATTCCTCCAATCCAGAAAGTAATTTTAAAAATTCGTCTTCGTTAATAATTTTTATGTTTTTACCACTTGAAATAAGCGAATAAGCCTTTTCTTGTTTGGTGCTTAATCCGTCTTCACCGACAATTTCTTTATCTTGATCCCCCACAATTAAATAATCGGTTTTTGAACTGACGGAACTTCGCACAATTCCGCCGACATCTACAATCCTTTGCATTGCATCGCGGCGAGACAAAGAATGAAGTTCACCGGTGAGAACACATAACTTTTTATACAATGGATGTTTTTCATCGAAAGTAGTATTTGTAGTATTTACAGCGGAAGGGCTTATACGATCAGGAAGTTTTTCTACATACCTTCGCTTTTCGCCAGAATAAAATGAATGAAAAACTGAAAGTTCTGAAAAATATTGCCTTTTAACTTCGGGATAATATAGCACATATTCTGCCAAGGAATTTGCATCAGAGTGCTTGATTGATTCAATGACAATCTTTGCACATACTTCTGCATCACATAATGGATTGTGATGAGAAGGTATGTCGATACCAAAATAATTCGCGCAATCCATCAATGAACTTCCGCGGCTATGCTTTACAGGAGAGGGAAAATTCATAGTGTCAATGTATACAAAATTTGGCTTTTGCAAATGATAATATTCTAGGCAGTCATTAAGCACATTCATATCAAAATTTGCATTATGAGCAGCGATAACGCGAGTGGATTCAATATAAACGGAAATATAAGGAAATATTTCCGGAAAAGTTTTTGCGTTCTTTACTGATTCATACGTCATCCCATGGATTTGAGTATTTACTTTTCTAAAATGATGTGTCGGAGGTTTTATAAGAAAATAATCTTCTTTCACGATAGAGTTATTTTCCACTGCGACAATACCGACAGAACAAGCGCTATTAAAATTAGAATTAGCTGTTTCAAAATCTAATGAGACAAAATCGAACATATGTATACCTCGATAAACAATTATTCAAAACCGATTATTGCAAACGTAACCGGATCAGCTCCTCTGAATACCCGGTGAGTCGTGCAAGCTGCGACTCTGTGAGCTGACAATTTTCTGAGATGATTTCATCCGGAATTAACAACTCGACAGCAAACTTGTTTGCTTGCAACTCATACTTTTGGGTATTGAACTGCGTTCGGGTGTCCATGAAAATTGCGTTAGCTGTTTTATGCAAAAACATGTGCCCCATTTCATGAGACAAAACGAAAGCCCGATCATGCTGCGACAACCGTTCGTCAATATAAATGATATTGTTGCGTTTATAATATTGATAAAACCCCCGCACCCCGTCATCAAGCGGATAGTATACAAGGATAGCATTCATCCCTTGCATCATTTCAAAAGGGTCGCTGGTGCGGTATTTCTTGATAAGGGCTTTTACCCTTGCCCGCACATTCATAGGCGTTAATCCTTCTTTTTCCGGTATTTTTTGGGCGTATATTTTTCCTTGTTCTTCTTTTTGGCCATCTCCATCCCGATCTGCATGGCGGCCAATATGGATTCTATAGCTTCCGGGCTGGCCGGATCTCCGTCAAACATTAAACCCTCCTGACTCATCAGCTGCTCTCTGGTTTGATCCAGTATCTGTTGTATATCGCGCTGATCCTTTGCGGTTAGAGTAGGCTCGTCAGATTTTTCACCGTAGAAATACGACAAAGGAACATCAAAATAATTGCAGATCTTTTCTATCTTGTCCTTCTTAGGCTGACTTTTTCCGTTTTTCCAATCTGAAAGCGTTGCAGTAGATATTCCGGTATCTTTGTGTACCCTGTACGGAGTAACTCCTCGTTCCTTTAATAGTCGCTCAAATTTATCGTACATAAATAATGCCTCCAAATATCACGGAAATATTTCATAAAAGCTATTGACTATGAAAGAAAACCGTGCTATATTGAAGATACGAAAGAAAACCGTGATAAAAACGGAATTTCGTATCTCGGAAATATGATTGTTTTGCTGGTAACTTGACTATATCATATTTCCGAGATAAATTCAATATTTTATATCGGAAAGGCGGTGGAATAGTGTACAAAAAATTTGCAGAGTTATTGGAAAAAACTCACAAAACAATTTATAGAGTTTCTTCCGATACTGGAATATCAACCACAACTTTATATGACTGGAGAGATGGCAGAAGTCAGCCGAAACTCGACAAGCTAAAAATTCTGGCAGACTACTTCGGCGTAAGCATTGAATATTTTATCAATGATGGGCCGGAGCAGAAGGAGGTGGGGTGAAACGAAATTCTACAATGAAGAGAAAGATACAAGTGAACCAGCCAGCATAGGCGATGTACTCGGATACTACTGGGATTCTCTGAAATATTACAGAAAAGCAAAAAAGAGAGCCAACATAGGAACAGCTTTGGCTCTCACTGGAATCGGAATTGCTGTTCTGTCACTCTTACTCTAAAAGATGGACAAATATTTCCGGGTTCCTAGAAGTTATTGAAATTATTAGGCTGACAATGGACACGCAAATAGAAACAACGGAAAGAAAAATGGGAGTAAAAGTAACAACTTTAGATTCTTGTCTATCCTCCACAAATTTATTTCCTTTTGGTGTAAGACCAAATTTGCTTTTTTCATCAACGATAGAAGTTTCGTAAGTAAGAGATTTATCCTCTTTCCGATGAGCGGCGTAATGAGACTGGCAAAGAGAAATGACCGCTGTCGCATTATCTTCTCCGAACTTTTTAGATAGTGTGGAATAAAGCGTTTCTCCGTGTCTATAGAGATATTTCATAATTTTGTAATTGTTTTTATCAATAACTATTTTTTCCTTAAACATATCAGCTTTCCTCCATACGGAGGATTATACCACAGAAAGAAGGTGAGAAAAAGTGAGCGAGAAAGAAAAAGACATCCTGAAAACCATCGGGGAAGCCCTTCCCAAGATGAGCGAGAGAGACAAAGGATATTTTCTTGGCTATGCCGAGGCAATGTCCAGCCAGAAAAAAGAAGAGGATCAGGAGGAAAGAAAAGAAGAATGTTTGAAGACGAGATAAAAGAGATCATGGATATTAAAAAAGATGAAAATCTGGATCAGATGATTCAGAAAATCGATGCAGGGATATTAAAGAATCTTGCCGTCGTTGATGAGCAATACGGATATATGGACATCAATGCGCAGCAGATAAAGGATTTGGTGATAGCACGGAAGATTTTGATATCCGAAAAAAACGGACATGAAATCATAGAAAAGATAAAAGCATCATTGTAAAGGAGGTAATCCGATGATATTTCCACAGCCGATTATGCGGCTGAAGCCGCTGACAGAAATGGGGATCCCGGAAGCTACCCTGATGCGGATCTACCGCACAAGGGGACAGAAGGTAGCGAAGAAGATCACCCCGGGCAAGCGAAACAGCCCGCTGGTCTTTGACACCGCAGAGCTGGACAAAGCTCTGCAGGAGGAAATGAAGGCAGAAAACAGAAGTATAATGCGGGGCGGAGTCCCCTGCGGAGGGAGGAAAAATGTTTAAAAAAGGGGACCTGGTATACATAAAAGACTGTGAGGGAAGGCCGTGGTACTGGAACGCTGAAATGGATCAGTACAAAAACACGGTACAAAAAGTGAGGGGAAAAGGGGATGAAATAGTATATCTGGAACAGGCCGCCAATGAGGAGGGAAGACATTGGCTTTTTGAAGAAGAGGACATAATCCCGTTCCCGGAACCGGGAGAAAAAGTGTGGCTGAAAAGCCAGGAAGAGCTGGAAAAACAGTACGAGTCAAAGGGGATGTGGATCTTTGGACCGGATTACCCGATGCATAAAAAGCTTTGCGGGAAACTCCTGACGGTAGAAGCAACGGATCAAAAAAACGCGTTGCTGACAGCAAAATGTGAAGAAACGGCCTGGCTTGTGCCTATGTGGGCAGTCCGGGAAGTACTCAAAAAAGAAGAGAAAGACCCGGAAGAGAGGACGCCGGCGGAAGAAAAAGCCAGAAAACATTACAAGAAGATTGAAGAAATCATTGCCTGGTTATCGGAAAATGAATACACAGTTGAGGAAAGCAGAAGGTTTTTTGAGGAGGCGAAGAAAATAGCGGAAAACACCACCAAAATACAAAAAACGGATATAAATGAAGAAATTTATATGCCGTTAAAAAGGAAAGTGAATGCTTGGATCTACAGGAACACAGGAGAGTAAAAGAGGAATATGCAGAGCATGACATGGTACAGGATCCCAAGCCGGCAGGAATTACGCCGGCGCAAGTGGGAGAAGAAAAAGCGGAAGATCCGGAAGAGGATCCAGGAAGCCATGACCGCCGGAGGGATCCTGCTGGGGATGGCGATTGAGGCAAACCTATGGATGTTTATCCCAGCGATGGCGCTGCTCATAGCGGCGCTGGTGGTAGGGAGGTGAGAAAGTGCGATATACGCATAAAAATCCAGACGGACAGACATACCGGATCTGGATGGATCACGCCGGAGACTTTGCCCTGAAGAGCCAGGGCGGAGAACTATTTGCCTCCGGGGACCTGGTGGACAAGCTGGGGAGACTGGAGGATCAAGAAGAACAGAAAGAAAAAGGACACTCACACAGATGAGCGTCCGACATACCTTGCACGCAAGGCACTAACACCATTTTTATTATATGCCTGTATTGCAAGATATGTCAAGAAAATGGCGGGAAATCCGCCATTTTTAGGCTTGATAAACATATTAAAGATAGGACATACAGGCAGATGCTCAAGAAAAAAGAATATAGATTCGGGGATGGGGACTACATAGAGATTGAGATCTACCAGGATGGCCGGTATGGGGCTCCGGGGAAAAAGAGGGAACCGAAGAAGAAACCCACCACAGAACAGATCCAGAAACAGAACCAGAAAAATAAAGAGATCCGGATCCGGAGATATTTAAGGGCCAATTTTAAGAAAAATGATTATTGGATAACGGGAACATACCGGAAGGAGAATCGGACAGCCTCCATGGAGGAGGCAAAAAAGCATCTGGAAAAATACCGAAGAAAGTTGCGGGACAAGTACCGGAGAGCCGGAGCGGAATTTAAGTACATCTGCTGCATTGAGATCGGATCAAGGGGAGGCGTCCACTTCCACATGGTTGCCAACCGGATCGAAGGAGGGGACGCGCTCCTGTCTGAGTGCTGGACCCATGGTCATATCCACCTGACCCTCTTGTATGAGGAGGGAGGATTTCAGGAACTGGCAGAATACATCGGGAAGCCGGGGGAAGAGAAGTTTTACACGCATTCAAGGAACCTGATGTTTCCGAAACTCCGGATCCGCCGGATTCGGAACCGGGAATGGAAACGGCAACCCAGAACCTACAAAGGATACTATGTAGACAAGGATTCCGTAGTGGTTGGATATAATCCGGTCACGGGAAAGCAGTATATGCATTATGCTATGGTGAGGTTCAGGAGGGATTAAGGATGCAGGCAAACATATACATAGAGGCGGACAGCAAAGCGCCCCGCCGGCAGAAAAGGAAGTATGGTTACGTCCTGGAATGCATCTGCAGGGGACAGACCCGGACCGTGGAGCAGTTTGACTCCATCGAGGAGACCTTCCACGGGACCATGGTCACTGCGCTGGAAAAGGCACTGATCCGGTTTAACAAACCCTGTGAGATCACGGTCCACGCGCCGGACGCCTGGTTGCTGGACATGCTGGAGAACCAGCTGGAGAAATGGGCTGCCGGAGATTTCCTGAACAGCCAGGGGCGGCCGATCAGCTATCAAAAGCAGTGGATGCACATCTGGCTGCTGGCTAAGCAACACGAAATCTATGGACAGAGAGGACCACACGCATACAGCGAGTGGATGAAGGAGGAAATGAAAAATGCTGGAAGTAGGGAAGATTTATCAGTTCCGGGAGCGGATCCAGGAAGGGAAGGGCACGCTCATACGGAGAAGACCCATGCGCCTGGTGAAGAAATACCCGCATCACATGCTGTTTGAGACCCTGGGAGGGATCCGGGAATGCTTTACATATTGGGACGCAGGGAGGAAACTGGCGGGGGAAGATTTATTTATGCATAAAAATGAATAATTATAACAATTTTGCTGACGCCAGCAAAATCGAAAGTCATTACGGTGATTACGGAATAAAGATGGCAATTTGCCGGAAAGGAGAAAAGTGCATATGGGATGCATAAAGGTAGGAATTTGTGCATATTGCGGGCAGGCCCGCAATGTAAGCACGAAAGAAGACCTGGATCAGGAGCAGCTGGATGAACTGGCAACAGAACAATGCGGATGCCCGGATGGGTATCCGTACAGAAAGAAGAAAATGCAGAGGGAGGCATGCCTGGACAATATCCGGGAATTGATCGTGGAAAAGGATCCGGGGATCGCGGAGATTTTTGAAGCCTGCATCAATCCGCTGCAGGAGGGAGAATTTAAAAGTGTCACTATTGACACCGGGTATGGGAAGAAAGCCAGGATCAAGGACACCAAAGACGGACTGAAAATAGAGCTGGAAGAAAAAAAGAAGGATGAGGCGCTGGCATGATCGGATACCCAAAAACACCAACCAAAAAGCCGAGGATGCGGCACCCGAAAAGCATCCTGCAGGAAAAGGACGGAACCTGCTATCTCTGCGTGATCCTGCACGAGGATTACCGGATCCACAAAGACCTGCAGGAGCATCACATCTTTTCGGGTACCGCAAACCGGAAACTGTCAGAACAGTATGGCCTGAAAGTCTATCTCTGCCCGAACCATCATGAGAATGGGCCGGAGGCCGTACATAAAAACAAGATCGTTAGGCTGCTCCTGGAAGAAACCGCGAAGCGGGCCTTTGATAAGGCTTATCCGGGAGAAAGCTTCCGGGAGATTTTTGGGAGAGAATAACACACCGCCCATGTATATCACGGGACCAAACGGCTGCCGGGGCGGCGGCAGCCAGAAAGGAGGAAAAATGAAACTGGAGGGATGTGTTTACCCGGACTGTTTCCACTGCCGTTTTCCGGACTGCATGGCACCGACCATATGCTTTCCGGGAGAGAGCCGGAAAAACGCGGAAGCAGCGGGATTGACCAAAGGTGATAGAAGGAGGAAGGGGAAAACATGTTTGAAAAATTCGGGGAAATGAGTTCTTACCAGGAAATCAATGAGTTAGCAGAAAATCTCTTGAACGAGGGAGATGTGGACAGCCTAAAGGAAATGGCCGAAGAAAACGGGATCCTGGAGGAATTTGTCGCAATGTACAAGCAGGGGGACATCCCGACGCTCTGCGACGCCATGACGGCGGCCGTTGGGAAAATAGAAGTAGAATGCGAAGATCTGAAACCGCAGGAGATCATGGAAGACTGGGTGGAATACATAAAAGCCCAGTGCATGGACAGTGAGGAGCTGGCCAGAAGCGTGAGAAAAAAGGGAAAGACCCTGAAAGGGTGCATTGCCGCGCTGCTGAAGTGGTCCTTTTCTCATCAGCAGCCCATTGACAAGAAAATCATTGAGGATGCCGGCGTGAAAGCAGGCAGAGTCACCCTGGGGATCCCGGGCATGGGCCGGGCAAAAAAGATCATACGGGAATATTACCTGGGAGGGAGAAAGAAATGAAACGGAAAGATCTTTTAAGCCTTCCGGCCATGGGGGTAACGGATGAGATCCGGAAACTGGCCAATGCCGATACCGGCGTGGAGGATTTGGAAAAATACGGGTACAGAGAGGAGATAGTAAAACGATACGAACGGTTCGGATATCTCCGGGCAGGAGTCAGGGAAAAAATCCTGATGATTGAAATGTACATAGGGGACACGCTGCGGACCGGCAGCGAAGAACCGAGGTTTATTGTTTTCTTGTCGGGGAAAGAGAACACCTATACCACGTATGACACCAGGGACCGGAAGTGGAGAAGTGCAAAGATCAAGAACCTGGAAGACGGAAGATATCAGTACGGAAAACATTTTGATACAGGATACTGGATCGAAGAAAAAGAGAAGGAACTGGTGCTGAAATACCTGAAAAGCGAAGAGGGAGATGCAAGAGAAGCGATCAACAGCTGGCAGGGCAGAGCCATGCACAGAAAAGAGATCCGGGAGATTGACCGGGTCATGGACCAGGTAACCTGCTCCCCGGCAGACTTTGGACGGTGGGTGCAGGAGGAGGCGTTTTGGGAAAGACAGTACCTTTTTTATGACGGGAAAAGGGGAAAAGCATATTGTACTGCGTGCGGAAAAACCATGGCGGTCCGGATGCGGTCCGTACACAACAAGACCGTTGCCTGCCCGAACTGCGGACGGGAGGTAACGGCAAAATCCTGGAACAAGCAGAAACAGATCGGGGACAGCGTGGAAGCCGCGCTCCTGCAGAAGATACCGGACGGCTACATCCTCAGAATGTTTTGGTGCAGGAAACGTCTTGAAAAAGACGATTTGAAAGGCGAATGGAAGGAAGCGGTCAACATATGGGAGATAAGCCGGAAACTTTTAAACGATAGCATGATCGTACGGCGAGAATATGACTATGCGGAATTTAAACAGACCGGACGCATCCGCTGGTGCAGATCAAGCTATATCGGATATCACGCTACAGGGATCCTCTATCCGGGAAATATAAAAGGTCTCCGCGCCGGGATCCCAAAGCTTTGCGATATCGAAATTGAGAAGATGTTGGAAATGTATAAAGGACGGAATATCAGGCTGGAAGCGGTGCTGAATTCGACGCCGCTGCAGGGGTATCTGATCCGCGCGGGATTGACCAGGATGGCGTGGGAATCCTACGGAAGCGGGTGTCCCGTAAACAAAAAGGGGAAGACGGAAGGAGAAGTCCTGAAGATAAATAAGGACAGGATCGGAAGGCTGAAAAAGCTGAACGGAGGAAAGGAGATCCTTTTATGGCTCCGGTGGGAGGAGAAGACCGGAAGAAAACTCAGGGATGAACTGCTGAAAAGACTGGAGGGAGCGAAAATTACACCGGAAGACCTAAAAAGAGTCATGGAATGCGGAGCGACTCCGGAGAAGGCGCTGAACTACATCGGGAAGCAGGAAGGGAATTCGCGGGAAGCTTTAAGAGAATGGGAAGATTACCTGGACATGGCGGAACAGGAGAGGCTGGATGTCAGGGATGATATCGTAAGGTATCCGAAAGACCTGAAACGGAGACATAACCAGCTGGTAGAGATCCGGAATGAGAAGCGGGACGCGGAAAGAATCAGGAAAGGGAAAAAGAAATACGGGGAGCTTGATAAAAAGATCCGGAGCCGCCTTCCGGAAGCCGCCAGGTATTACTGGCAGGACGAGAATTACATGATTGTCCCGGCCGCGAAGTGCGAAGAGCTGATGAAAGAGGGAAGGGCGCTCCATCACTGCGTGGGAGCCGGCGACACTTACATGGCGCGGATGGCAAAAGGGTACAGCTGGATCCTCTTCCTGCGAAAGAAAGAAAGGCCGGAAGTTCCGTACTATACCATTGAAATCGAAATAAAAGACGATAAGATCCTGCAGTGGTACTCGGAATATGACCGGAAACCAGATAGGGAGCGGATCGAAAAGGTACTGCAAAAATTTAAAAAAAGCCTGAAAAGCGCAAGAGTGCAGATAATGGCAACGGCCTGAAAGGAGGAAATATGGAATATGTGCAAATGACCCTGGATGATTGGATCCAGATGAAGCAGAAGCTGCGGCAGGAGCTCCAGGGAGTGACCCGGAGCTTTGTCCGGATCGGGTACGCCCTCCGGAAGATCGAGGACGGGAAACTCTATGAACAGGACGGATACAGGTCCATCGCGGAATTCGCCCGGGCCGAATACGGCCTGCAGGCCTCCACGGTCAGCCGGTTCATGGCCATCAACCGGGAATATTCCATCGACGGGTACTCCGAACATCTCCGCCCGGAATATGCCAGCTTAGGCAGGAGCCAGCTGGAAGAGATGCTGCAGCTTCCGGAGGCAGACCGGCAGATGGTAGGGCCGGAAACCTACAGGGAGGATATCCGGGAACTGAAGAGGTTTAATAAATCCGAACCGGTACCCGGGGAAGCGGATGATATCGAAAAGCTGATCCGAAGTTTTTTTTACATGAATCCGGACGAACTGGATTCTGTGTTCCGGGAACTGAATGAAGGAGCGGATCTGGACAGCCTGAACTGGCTGACGGAGCTTATCAATCCTTCCGGGGACAGGATTTACAAGAAAGGACTTTATTTTGTTGCCATGGGAGAGGACTGTATCAAAATAAAAAAGTTCGGGTCCGATCCGGAAAAGATGTCCTGGGAGGAATTCCTGCGGATCACGGTCGGCATTTTCGGAGAAGCGGCCAAAAGATCAAAGCGTGTCTGGAAAGAATATTTTAGGGAGGAGCAGGAGGATGAAAAAGCAGAGGAACCGGGAACCCAGGACCAAAAAGAAGAGGAAAAACCTGCAGGAGGAAACGAAACAACTGAAGAAGTGCAGGCAGCAGGAGAGCCAGAAGAAAAAAGCGCGGCAGGCGGAAGCGACAAAGAGCCTGAGCCAGATCCTGAAGGAACTGGAAAACGGCCGGAAGAAGCGCTGAATCCGCCGGAAGAGGAAATTGCGCCGGCGCAAAATCGGAAAGATTACATAGATTTTCTGACCTTAGAAGAGACGGCAAAGTATCTTGCGGAGGAATACCGGGAGCGCCGGCTGCGGGTAGACATGCTGGGATTTCCGGAAAAACTGGAAGGTTGGCTAAAAGGGAAAGTAAAAGAGGATGGAAGCCCAAAGGAGGAAGAATGAGCGATAAAAGATGCCCTGTTGGAGGAATAGACAGAAGCAAGAAGATTGACGAAATCTCTTTACAGAATGCCGCAGAAACGCCTTTCTGGATGGCGGTATGGGCGGCAGAGCCGGACAGGATGATTGATGTCAGAATGTCTTACAGTGACTTGAAAATTATATGCGATCTAATAGAAAAGGAAAGAAGCAGGAGGAAAGGATGAACGAACTAAAAATCGGAGCACGCTATAAGCGCTGGCGCCAGGTCGGCGCACACCGGGCCTACCGGATGTGCCATGTGCTGGC
>ERZ1090862.1297-NODE-1299-length-11116-cov-12.469397_pt1 | contig 11116 bp, 8 predicted proteins | sample MGYA00478481_ERZ1090862 | MGnify/ENA primary metagenome ERZ1090862 (study PRJEB33644, sample SAMEA5815745) | chicken gut metagenome | biome: Chicken; feature: Gastrointestinal Tract; material: Caecum | place: Ireland | collected 2019-01-01 | study: A study of... | reverse complement strand
GCAGAGTGGAAGATCCTGCCGAAAGCAATCGACCTGATCGCAAACGGAAAAGTGCAGGTGGACGACCATAAAACAACGATCCTGCCATAACAGGTGCGCCAACAGGCAGGAAAACAGGACAATATCAATGCGGATAAGACCGATGAGGAGGTTTTTAATATGAAAGTACTGATCGTAGGCAGCGGAGGAAGGGAACATGCCATCGCGGCAAGTGTAGCCAAGAGCCCGAAAGCGGACAAAATCTACTGCGCGCCGGGAAATGCGGGAATCGCGGAGTTTGCTGAGTGCGTGGATATCGGGGCTATGGAGTTTGATAAACTGGCGGCCTTTGCGAAAGAAAAAGAGATTGATCTGTGTATCGTGGGAATGGACGACCCGCTGGTAGGCGGCCTTGTGGACGTCCTGGAAGAAGCGGGGATCCGTACATTCGGTCCGAAGAAGAACGCAGCGATTCTGGAAGGATCAAAGGCGTTCTCCAAAGATCTGATGAAGAAATACAATATCCCGACAGCGGCTTATGAGAACTTTACCGATCCGGATAAAGCGCTGGAATATCTTGAGACGGCAAAATTCCCGATCGTTCTGAAGGCGGACGGACTTGCACTTGGAAAAGGCGTGCTCATCTGCCAGAACCTGGAAGAGGCAAAAGAGGGCGTCAAGACGATCATGCTGGACAAGAAGTTCGGTACAGCGGGAAATGAGATGGTTATTGAAGAGTTCATGACCGGACGGGAAGTGTCCGTTCTGTCATTCGTGGACGGTAAGACCATCAAGACTATGACAAGTGCGCAGGATCATAAACGCGCAGGAGACGGAGACACCGGTCTGAACACCGGCGGAATGGGAACCTTCTCTCCGAGCCCGTTCTACACAAAAGAAGTGGAAGAGTTCTGCGAGAAATATATCTATCAGCCGACGGTTGACGCTATGGCGGCGGAAGGACGCCCGTTCAAAGGCGTGATCTTCTTCGGTCTGATGTTGACGGCGGACGGCCCGAAAGTACTGGAGTACAATGCACGTTTCGGCGATCCGGAAGCGCAGGTCGTACTGCCCCGTATGAAAAACGATATCATCGATGTAGTCGAGGCATGTATCGACGGTACTTTGGATCAGATCGATCTGCAGTTTGAAGATAATGCGGCTGTGTGCGTGGTACTTGCATCCGACGGTTATCCTGTGAAGTATGAGAAAGGCTTCCCAATCAAAGGGCTTGAGGAGTTCAAGAAGCATGACGGCTACTATTGCTTCCATGCCGGAACAAAATTTGAGAACGGACAGATCGTGACAAACGGCGGGCGCGTGCTCGGCGTAACAGCAAAAGGAAAAGACTTAAAAGAGGCAAGAAAGAACGCTTACGCTGCTACCGAGTGGGTAGAGTTTGAAAATAAGTATATGAGACATGACATCGGCAAAGCAATCGATGAAGCATAAGAATTGTGAAAAGACGGGTACCCGAAAGTGCCCGTCTTTTCTTGACTATAAGTTAAGTTGCGCATACAATAGTTGTGTATACAACTATTGAAAGGCGGCGTTAGAATATGTTGCGGCGTATTTTTTCTTATTCCGGTAAATACAGAAAATATCTCGTGTTTGCAGCTCTCTGCATTACAGCAGAATCAATATTTGAACTGATCATCCCGCTTATTATGGCGGATATCGTGGATACGGGGGTTGCAAACGGAGACAGATCTTATATTTTTCAGCAGGGCGGCTGGATGTGCGTGTGTGCAGTGGCAGCTCTTCTTCTGGGAATCGGCAGCGCGCAGTTTTCCGCAATTGCCGGTCAGGGACTTGGAGCCAACTTAAGAGAGGCAGAATATGAGAAACTGCAGCAGTTTTCTTTTGCAAATGTGGATCATTTTCAGGTATCCTCTCTTGTCACCCGTATGACCAGCGATGTTACGAATATTCAGAACAGCATCTCCAGCGGTATGCGCCCTGCATGCCGCGGTCCCGTCATGCTGATCGCGGCCACGGCAGTTGCTTTTTCCATTAATGCAAAACTGGCGCTGGTATTTCTGATCGCTCTTCCTGTATTAGCGGCATGTCTGTGGCTGATCATTACAAATGTACGTCCTCTCTATGGGAAGATGCAGGAGGCGATCGATATGGTGAACCGTATCATCCAGGAAAATCTGACGGCGGTCCGGGTGGTGAAAGCGTATGTCCGGGGCAAATATGAAATCGGGAAATTTAATGAAGTTAACACTAATCTTCAGACCCAGTCTGAGAAAGCGTTCAAACTTGCTACTACAAATATGGCGGCAATGCAGTTTGTCATGTATGGAACGATCATCAGCATCCTCTGGTTCGGAGGCGGGATGATACGAATCGGATCTATGCAGGTGGGAGAACTTACGGGATTTCTCAGCTACGTACTACAGATCCTAAATTCGCTGATGATGATATCCAATATTTTTCTTATGCTTACAAGATCTCTTGCTTCCGGCAGACGTATTCTTGAGGTTATGGATGAGAAGATCGACATAACGGAGGAACAGGCGGAGAGGATTGAAGTGACGCGCGGTGAGATTGAGTTCCGTCATGTTTATTTTAAATATAGTGAGAATGCGGAGGAGTATGTACTTTCTGATATCAGCTTTCATATCGGGGCGGGACAGACGGTAGGAATCGTGGGACAGACAGGATCCGCGAAGACAACAATGGTGCAGCTGATTCCGCGTCTCTACGATATTTCGGCGGGAGAACTGCTCATAGACGGCAGACCGGTGAAAAAATATCCTTTGAAACACCTGAGAGATGCGATAGCCATGGTGCTCCAGAAGAACACGTTGTTTTCCGGTACGCTTCGTGAGAATCTGTTATGGGGCGATAAGGACGCCTCGCAGGAAGAGATTGAGGAGGCCTGCCGGATAGCCGGAGCGGATGAATTTATCAGCCGTCTGGAAAAGGGATACGATACGGAAATGGGACAGGGCGGTGTTAATGTCTCGGGAGGACAGAAGCAGCGTCTATGTATTGCACGGGCGATCTTAAAGAAGCCGAAAGTGCTGATTCTGGATGATTCGACAAGTGCAGTGGACACGGCGACCGAAGCGAAGATCAGGGAAATGCTCCAGGAGAAGCTGCCTCACATGACAAAGATCATCATTGCGCAGAGAATCACCTCTGTACGCCATGCGGATAAGATTATCGTTCTGGACGACGGGCGGATCAAAGGCATAGGAACTCATGAGGAACTGCTGGCAGACAATCAGATCTATCAGGAAATCTATGATTCTCAGAAGGAAGGAGCTGATCTGTAATGGCAAGATATACGGGATATAAACGCCCGAAAGATACGCGGAAAGCACTTCTGGAACTGTTTAGATACATGGGTTACCACAAATGGCTTCTGCTTGTAGTAGCCGTGCTGGTGGTGATCAGCACCGGGGCCAGTGTGGCGGGCACTTACCTGTTAAAACCGGTGATCAATGATTATATTCTTCCAGGGGATATCAGCGGGCTTATACTTGCCCTGACGGGAATGGGAATCATGTATCTGTGCGGCGCGCTTGCTACGTTTGGTTATAACCGGCTTATGGTAAAAACATCACAGAAAGTAGTGGGCGATATCCGACGGGATCTGTTTGCACATGTTCAGACACTTCCGCTGAAATATTTTGACGCTAACACACACGGCGAGTTGATGAGCCGTTTCACCAATGATGTAGATACGATACAGGAGGCGTTGAATAACAGTTTTACTATGGTTATACAGAGTTCCCTGACACTTTCGGGAACGGTGGTTATGCTGCTGGTGCTTAATGTACGGATGGCTTTGATCGTGATCGTATTTCTGCTCGTCATGTTCTGGTTTATCCGCTGGAACGGAAAGCGCAGCAAAGACTATTTTAACAGGCAGCAGAAGTATCTGGCAGAGATTAATGGATTTACAGAAGAGATGGTAACGGGACAGAAAGTGGAGAAGATATTTAACCATGAGGAAGAGGATATGAAGATCTTTCGCAGGAAGAATGAAGATCTTCGCGTTGCATCGACAAAAGCGCTGGCATATTCTTCAATGATGATCCCCAGCATTGTAAGCCTGTCCTACGGGTGCTATGCCGTCTCCGCCTGCGCGGGAGGTCTGCTTGCCATTGCGGGAATGATGGATCTGGGCAGCCTGGCGGCATATCTGGTCTATGTCCGGCAGAGCGCTATGCCGTTAAATCAGTTTACCCAGCAGGTGAACTTTATCCTGTCCGCTCTGGCGGGAGCTGAGCGTATCTTTGAGATGATGCATGAAACGTCAGAACCCGATGAGGGAACGGTGTCTCTTATTCATGTAAAGAAAGATAAAAACGGAAAACTTGCTGAATGCGAGACGGCGGAATCAGACAGTGATTATGGATGGAAAGATGCTGAAGGAAAACTTACTCTCCTCAGAGGAGACGTCCGGTTTGAGAATGTGGTATTCGGTTATGTGCCTGAAAGAAAAGTGCTGTCAGGAATCAGCCTTTATGCGAAGCCGGGACAGAAAATAGCTTTTGTAGGTTCTACCGGGGCCGGAAAGACGACGATCATTAATCTGATCAACAGATTCTATGAGATACAGGGCGGACGCATCCTTTATGATGGCATCGATATTAGAGACATCAGGAAAGATGATCTGCGCCGCTCGTTGGGAATGGTCATACAGGATACCCATCTGTTTACGGGGACTATAGCCGACAATATCCGTTACGGGAAACTGGATGCAACAGATGAAGAGGTGATAAGAGCAGCGAAACTTGCCAATGCGGATTCTTTTATCCGCAGATTGCCGGACGGATATGACACAATGCTGTACAGTGACGGAAGCAATCTCTCACAGGGACAGAGACAGCTGCTTGCTATTGCGCGGGCCGCAGTAGCACAGCCGCCGGTGCTCATCCTTGACGAGGCTACGTCCTCCATTGATACCAGGACAGAACGACTGATCGAAAAAGGTATGGACGCAATTATGGACGGGAGGACTGTGTTTGTGATCGCTCATCGCCTTTCTACTGTAAGAAACTCAGAGGCTATCATGGTGCTGGAACATGGCCGGATCATTGAGCGGGGCAGCCACGAGGAGCTGCTGGATCAGAAAGGAAGATATTATCAGCTCTATACCGGAATGTATGAGCTTGAATAGATCACCGGAAATGGAAAAAGCAACGTGATGGAGGCGAGAGGAAGATGAAAGAAAAACTGAGAAAACTTCTCTTTGAGATTGAGCAGATCAAACGGAATAAAGTGCAGGAGTTTCTGCTCGGGCTCGGACTTACACCGGGACAGGGGCAGGCCCGGATCCTGATGTCACTGGCTTCTGCTGAGCATGTTACACAGAGACAGCTGGCAGATGACTGTATGCTGGATGTGACAACCATGTCGCGGACTCTTGACAGACTGCAGAAGCAGGGCCTGGTCAGACGGGAGAGGGACCCTGTATGCCGCAGAGCTTACAGGATAAGCCTGACCGAAGAGGGAAGAGTGAAAGCGGAACAGGTCAGAGCAGGGTTTCGGATATTGGAGGATGTGCTGTTCGACGGATTGGATGAAAATGATATGGCCGGACTGGAGCAGGCATTGGAGAGGATAAAGGAAAATCTGAAAGGGGAGTAGGAACATCCGGGAACAGATATTGACACATTGTGGAAAATAGCACAGAATAGAAAAGAATGATCGGATGAACAGAGAGGAAAATATATGGATCATATTAATGTGCCTAACAGCAGACAGAGGAAAGGCAGCGTACGATTCTCGGTCAGGACTAAGATCCTTATGCTGACTGCCATCGTAGTACTGCCTTTTTTGCTCGTAATTTTTTATCTGCTTGCCTCAATGAGCAATTACAGCCGCGTGTACGAAAGGATTGTCAGCGATATCACAGTGGCAAATAATTACAACCTGAATTTCAAAGAAGAGATGGATGAAAGTATGTACAAGCTGGTAGTCGGCTATGTGACATTCGACAATATCTCGGAAAATGAGATGCTGGAAAATCCCTATGAGCTGATCGATGAGCTGAGAAGTGAGTTTACGGATCTGATGGATGTAACGGCGGAAGGCGAGAGCAGAGTATGGCTTCAGAGTCTGCTCAACAATCTGGATACACTGGAAGACAGAGTAGATGATATTGTGGAAAGTACTGCTTCTGACGGACAGTATGATGATAATATAGACCGGCTGGATAATAATATTTATGTCCTTACGGAACTGATTCAGGATGATATTCAGTATTATATCTATTATCAGACACAGAACATGGAAGAAGTGACGGCGGATCTCAACCATCAGATCAGAGACTTTATTATTCTGTTCATCGGGATCATCGCAATACTTGTGCTTGTTATTACAATCGCAGCGGTACTGATCGCATCCGGAATCATAAAACCTGTCAGAAAGCTGTACGGAGCCACACAGAAGATTGCCAGGGGGGATTTTACGGCCAGGGCACAGATCAACACGAAAGATGAGATTGCCGAACTGGCGGAAGGATTTAATACGATGGCCGGAAATATGCAGGGGATGATACAGAAGATCAAGGAGGACGAGCAGAAGATGAGGCGGACGGATCTCAGGCTTCTCCAGGAACAGATCAATCCGCACTTTCTTTACAATACACTTGATACGATTGTTTGGCTTATTGAAGGAAACGAGGCGGATCAGGCGGTTAATATGGTCGTTACCCTGTCGGATTTTTTCCGGCAGGTGCTCAATAAGGGCAAAGAACTTATTACAATCAGGGAAGAAGAACAGCATATCAGAAGTTATCTGGAAATCCAGTCTATGAGATATCACGATATACTCGAATATGATATTCAGATTGATCAGGTACTGTATGATTATCAGATTCTGAAACTGACGTTACAGCCGGTGGTGGAGAATGCGCTCTATCACGGAATAAAATATAAGCGCGCCAAGGGATATATCCACGTCAGCGGTGAAATGGACAGAAATCTGATCCGGCTGACGGTCAGGGATAACGGCGCAGGAATGGAAGAGAAAGAACTGGAAGAACTCAGAAAAGAGATTGAACGCCCCTGCCAGGAGACTGAGAAAGGATTCGGACTTGCAAATGTTAATGAGCGTATCCATATGTATTTCGGGGAACAATATGGCATTGTTATCCGGTCGGAAAAGGACCGTGGAACGATCGTTGAGATTACGATTCCGGCAATAAAATCAGCGCCTTCTCAGGATGTGCAGCAAACCGGGGCTGTGCTTTAAAGGCACTGTACAGGGAGAATTAGTATGTTTAGGACAGATTTATGGAAGTTTTCCCAAAGAGTGGGAAGAGCCGTTGTCATATTGCTTGCGACAGCCGTTATGTCTGTCGGCTGCGGTAAACAGTTTGATGTCGGAGATACGGAAGAAAGAAGCCAGGAAGATGAGAACCTGATTGTGGTCGGAGTTTCACAGGTGGGGAGTGAATCTGTATGGAGGACTGCCAATACAGCTTCCATACAGGATGTGTTTACGAGAGAAAACGGGTATCTGCTGATCTTTGACAACGCAAGGCAGAAACAGGAAAATCAGATCAAGGCTATCCGCAGTTTCATCTCCCAGCAGGTCGATTATATTGTGTTCTCACCCATTGAAGAGGATGGATGGGATGATGTACTGCATGAGGCGAAAAATGCGAAAATACCGGTTATTCTCATGGATCGTATGGTACAGACACAGGACAAGTCGCTGTTTACTGCATGGATCGGCTCAAATTTTGAGGAAGAGGGAGAGAATGCAGGCAGATGGCTCGCGGACTATCTGGAAGAACAGGAACGGCAGGAGGAAATAGTCAATATCGTAGTACTTCAGGGAACGGAGGGCAGTACATCTACCATCGGACGTACAGATGGATTTAACAAGGTTGCTTCTGAACACAGGAACTGGAATATTCTGGAGCAGACGGACGGAGACTTTACAACCGCCAAGGCAAGAGAGGAGATGAAGCGGCTCCTTGATACATATGAAGATATTGATGTAATAGTGTCTCAGAATGATGATATGACTTTCGGCGTGCTGGAAACGCTGGAAAATGCGGGGATAGAAGCAGGGGCGGATGGAGATGTTATCGTTATATCATTTGATGCGGTAAGGTCTGCTCTTGAAAAGGTAGAGTCCGGAGAGATTAATGTGGATATTGAGTGTAATCCTGAACAGGGGCCGTATATAGAGAGAGTAATACAGACACTGGAAGAGGGCGGAAAAGCGGAAAAATATTCTTATGTTCCGGAACAGATATTTACGCAGGATAATTTAAGCCGTGAGCTTATTGATGAAAGAAGTTACTGATGATACAGGGGGATGAATATGCTGAAAGTATTTCTGGTAGAAGATGAAAGCGTGATTAGAGACGGGCTCAGGGATAATATTCCCTGGCAGCAGTACGGGTTTCAATTTGTAGGAGAGGCGGCAGACGGTGAGATGGCGCTGCCGCTGATCCGTAAGACAAGACCGGACGTGCTGATCACGGATATAAAAATGCCTTTTATGGACGGTCTGTCACTGAGCAGGATCGTGAGTAAAGAATTTCCCAGGATGAAGATCGTTATTATCAGCGGGTATGATGACTTTGAGTATGCAAGGCAGGCAATCGAGGTGGGCGTCGACCAGTATCTCCTAAAACCAATTACAAGACTGACCTTAAAGAAAACTCTTCTGGAGATCAAAGAGAAGATAGAACAGGAACTGAATAAGAATGATTATCAGACTCAGTACCAGACAGAAATGCACATATATGAACAGTTTTCCAGAAGACGTTTTATGGAAAAAGTGCTGACGGGAGAATTGCCGGTGAATGAGATTTACGAGGAGGCAGCCCGGCTTTCGCTGGAAATCTCGGCTCCCTGCTATAACCTGATGCTCTTTTGTTTTCAGGAGAAAAATATGAATCTGTCCGGTGAGGGAATGGAAGACTTTATGAGAAAACAGGATGAAGTGCTCCATTATTTTTTACGACATCCTGAATACCTTCTGTTCCGCTGGAATGCAAGCTCTTACGGCGTGCTTATCCGTTCTGAGGCGGCTCTGATCGATGAACTGTCGGAAAAAGGGCTGGCGCATATCAGGAATTTCTGTATGCAGCAGGAGCAGCTTGACTGGTATGTGGCGCTGGGAGACCCGGTGGAACGTCTGAGTTTGCTTCCGGAATGTTACCGTCAGGTAAATCATTACTTTGCATACAGGTTCATACTGCCGGATATGCATGTATTTACCAAAGCATCGCTGGAAGATTATCTGAACGCTCAGGAGGAGAAAAATATCGACAGTGTGGAGCCTTCAACCATGGCGCAGGAAGTGATCAGGGATTTCCTGGAAAATGGAAATGAGACCGAGATCCACGACTTTGTTGATTCCTATCTCCAGAGTATAAGCAAGGCGTTGAAATCCAGAATGTTCCGCGCTTATGTCGTTCTGAACATTCGGTTCACAACAATCGCATTTGTGGAATCTCTGGGGGCGACGAAAGAGGAATATCTGTCGGAGATCGGAAATTACGCTCAGGAGATGAATATAGAAACGGACGAGGTGCCGGTGTATTTTGCGGATATGCTGCAGGCGGCTATCCGAATCCGCGATGCGGTGAGCAGCAACCGGAACAGAAAGATGATCAGCCGGGCGCTTGCCTATATTGACGAGAATTATATGAATGAGAGCCTTTCTCTGAATACCGTGGCAGCGGAGGTGGAAGTAAGCGCTAATTATCTGAGCGCGGTGTTCAGTCAGAGTATGAAGAAGACGTTTGTAGAGTATGTAACAGAAAAAAGAATGGAGAAAGCGAAAAAACTGCTGAAGACTACGAGTCTTTCTTCAGGGGAAATCGCAGCTGAAGTGGGATACAAAGATTCCCACTATTTCAGCTTCGTTTTTAAGAAAACCCAGGGGGTCAGCCCGAGAGACTATCGTGCCTCCAAAAAGGAAGACTAATTTCGCGTGCTTTCTTTCAGATTCAGTGACCAGGGGATTTCCTGTGAGTTTACAGGAAGTCCTCTCATTTTATTAATGACGGTCTGCGCCGCTTTTGTCCCCATCTCATGAGGCCTGTGAGCCAGCGTGGTGATAGAAAGGGGACCGTAATTGCTCAGATAGGTATTGTCAAAAGCGGTGACGGCCATGTCATCCGGAAGATGGTAGCCGGCCTGTCTCAATTCGCGGAGCAGATAGTATGCGATCATGTCGTTATAACAGATAACTGCGGTACAGGAATTAAGCGACTCTTCAGCGATCCTTCTCAGAAATGCCGTATCTCCGTGAGATTCCAGAGCATTTTGATCCCGGGAATCAAACCAGCCGGTCCGGTCGTCAGAAATATGAAGATGCAGGGCGCGCATAGTTTCTGCAAATCCCTGATAGCGTTCGATGCCTTGAAGGTCATCTGTCTTAAAGATGCCGCCGATAGCGGTGTGACCCTGTCCGGCCAGATACCTGACAAGCATTGCGCTCCCGGCGGTATTGTCATCTTTGACATACAGGCTTTCCGGCAGAGAAGGATAGTAATTGTGAAGGAATACAACAGATGTTCCTTTTTTCATGAGCTGCCGGTATACTTCCAGGTTGGGATTGGGAAGAACGGTTTTGCATCCTTCTGCGATGATACCTCTTGGAGGAGCGGCGAGAAGATCTGAAAGTATCCGGTATTCCAGGTCTATACGGTTATGTGTTACGCAGATTGAGCAGGAGAATCCGTTTCTCGACAGTTCGGAGCGGATATCATTCAGGATAACGGGATAGATATACTGCTGATCGCTTGGGACCAGGATATAGATATTATTTTTGTCCGGATCAGATAATACCCCTGTTATGTATGAGCCGCTTCCCTGTTTTCTGACGATCAGCCTTTCTTTCTCCAGAAGGGAAAGCGCCTGCCTGACAGTCTGGCGGCTTACATGATATCTCGTGCACAATGCCTGCTCCGTGGGCAGTTTTTCTATGCCTGCTTTAATATCCTTTTCAATCAGTTCTCTTAATTTCCCCGCAAGCCACTTATACTTGATCGCCATAGTGGAATCCTCCTTTAATTTTCGACTTTTTCAGAAAGTATTTATGTGAAAATATTATAAAGAAATCAAAAAATATCTATAATTATTTAACTTTATTCGAGTTTATATAGATTGTGCACAGTAAATAAAAAATAGTAATATTATAG
>ERZ1090862.1295-NODE-1297-length-11119-cov-7.421547_pt1 | contig 11119 bp, 7 predicted proteins | sample MGYA00478481_ERZ1090862 | MGnify/ENA primary metagenome ERZ1090862 (study PRJEB33644, sample SAMEA5815745) | chicken gut metagenome | biome: Chicken; feature: Gastrointestinal Tract; material: Caecum | place: Ireland | collected 2019-01-01 | study: A study of the... | reverse complement strand
CATTTGCCGAAGACTGTTTCATAAATTCCAGACTGTTCTGCATACTCCACAGCAGCGTCTGCACAGGATATTTTTCCTGATCTATGATATAGAGCATTCCAAGGAACCAGTCGTTCCAGTATGCGATCATCGTAAACATACCGATCGTGGCGATACCCGGTTTGGAAAGCGGGAGCACGATCCGGAAGAATGTCTTGAACTCAGTGGCTCCGTCCACTCTCGCGGCCTCTATCAGTTCAACCGGTATACTCTTATAGAAGGTCCTCAGCACCACGATATAGAATGCATTGAACGACATCGGGAAGATCAGTGCCCATACGCTGTTCCCCAGACCAAGCATCTGTGTGTTCACCATATATGTTGCAACGATTCCTCCGTTGAACAGCATCGTAAAGAGCATCAGCAGCGTAAACAGCCTGTTGTATGCATAATCGCTACGGCTGAGCACATATGCAAAACTTGCACTGATCGCCAGGCTGAACAGCGTTCCGACTACAGTCACGAAGATCGTGATCCCATAGGAGCGGATGAGCTGGTCTCCCAGTTTAAAGAAAAACTCATATGCAGCCAGGCTCCACTCAGACGGGAAGAAACTGTACCCGTTTTCAAAAATACTCTGCTCACTGCTGAATGACACGATCACCACGAGCAGGAGCGGGAGCACACAGGCCAGAGTCCAGACGGAGAAGCAGATATTCAGCACGATATCAGCTTTTTTGGATATCCGGTTTATCGTCAGATCAGGGACCCCTTCATCCCTGTTCTTTTTCCTCTTAAATATACTTTTCATCCGTAACCCCTCCTGTCAGAATAATGCGCTGTCCGAATCTATCTTCCGTACGACGAGGTTTGTTCCTACCACAAGGACAAATCCTACAATCGACTGGTACAAACTTGCCGCAGATGCCATGCCGACATTTCCGGTCTCTTTGAGCGCTCTGTATACATATGTATCAATAACCTGTGTCACATCATACAGCGGTCCCGAATCCCTCGGAAGCTGGAAGAACAGACCAAAGTCAGCGTAGAAGATCCTTCCGATCGCCAGGATCGTCAGAACGATCATCATAGATTTCAGGCACGGCAGAGTGATATTTTTGATCTGCTGCCATTTCGTCGCCCCGTCGATCACCGCAGCTTCATAGTAATCGTTCGGGATGCTTGTCAGAGAACTCAGGTACATGACCGTAGAGTATCCGATCGTTTTCCAGATCTGGAAAAACGTCAGGATAAACGGCCATTTTCCCGGCTCAGAGTACCAGTCCACTCCGGCAAACCCGAAATAATTGAGCAGGTGGTTGAACAGACCGTCGTCCACACTGAACAGCGAAAATGCCATAAATGAAACGACAACCCAGGACAGGAAGTAAGGCGCCATAAAGATCGTCTGATAGATCTTTGCCCTGCGTTTTTTCAAAAGTTCATTCAGACCGATCGCCATAGCAACCGCCATCACAAGGTCCAGGATAATGAACATTCCATTGTAGAGCAGCGTGTTTCGAGTGATGATCCACGCATCCGTCGTCTTGAACAGGAATTCAAAATTGTCGAATCCGATCCACTCGCTCCCAAAGATCCCGTCTCTGACACTGAAACGCTTAAATGCCAGGAGCAGCCCCGACATAGGAAGGTAGCGGAACAGGATCATAACGATCAGTCCCGGCGCTGCCATGATAGTCAGTGGAAGGTTTTTCTTAAATACCTGCCAGAAACTTTTTTTCTTTTTTTTCACGACAGCCGGGTTTGTAGTTGTAGTTTTCATAACATTCCCCTTTTCTTTCCGTGTTTTTCTACGTAAAGTGTATCATCCGTGCCCGAACTTCAACAACGGCACAATTTTCATATGAGGTGCATCTTTTTTATCTGATGCTATCTGCCTAAAATAAGTACCTCTCCTCATTATTTTTAGGAAATAATTCACAAATCCGTCAGGCATATGCTATAATACCCGATGATCGTTACAGATCGTTATCAAATGTGAGTTACAGATGAGGAGGAAGATATCTATGATAAAAGTACTGCTTGTGGACGATGACTATCTTGCCCTTGAAGGGCTGTGCCGGATGCTGCACTGGGATGATTTCAACGGCGAACTGGCAGGCTGCGCCACAGATGGGGTGGAAGCCGTCTCGATGATCGAGGACAACCCTCCCGATGTCGTTGTCGCAGATATCAAGATGCCCCGCATGAACGGCATAGAACTTTCCCGCTATCTGTACGAGAATCACCGCGGCACCCGCATCATCCTCCTGAGCGGGCACAGTGAATTTGAATATGCGCAGAAAGCGCTGCAGTACCGCGTGACAGATTACATCCTGAAGCCTGTCACCAGGCAGAAGATAAAAGAACTGGAACTTCTTCTCACGAAGATAGGCAAGGACCTTGCGGCAAAGAAAGAGATCCGGCGCCTGACCGGAAGTGAGGCTCTGAAAGACCGGATGCTCTCCCTTCTGCGGCGTGGAGATGAGAAAACCGTCTATGAATTTCTGCACGACGGAGTGCTTGCCGAAGCGCTCCTACATGACACGGCAGGCACGCTCGGCTCTACACTGCTGAACTACACCTTTTCCTACCAGAGTGAGATCGGCAAAGACAAGTCCTCTCTTGAAGACATGAAAAAGCAGGGGATGGAGGACTACTGGGATCTCTCCTCACCTCCGGAACGGGTTTCTTATCTTTACACCCGCTGCCAGGAACTCATGGCGTACGCCAGGAACAGGAAAAGTGAATATGAACAGCCGATCGTGGCGCACTGTATCCAGGTGATCCAGGAATGTTTCTCTGATCCCGGCTTTAATATCTCCCAGCTTGCAGACCGCGCCAACCTGTCTCTTCCTTATCTGAGCACGGTCTTTAAACAGGCAATGGGACAGACGATCAGCAGCTATCTTTCCCGCCAGCGTCTGCTCTGCGCCCAGGAACTGCTGCAGGATATCTCCATCCCCATCAAAGACGTATGCGCCCGGTCGGGATACGAAGATCCGCACTATTTTGCCAGATCTTTCAAAAAACAGACAGGCATGACTCCCAGCGAATACCGCAATCTCTACAGTTCAAGGGACCTTCACCCTGACCTTCCCGAAAAGGAGGCGCATTCATGAGCATCACCAAACGCAGCTTTCTGATCATATGCCTGATCATCTCCGGCATACTGATCACACTGAACCTGGTCACCTATGGCCTCTTCCAGTATTCCATCACCAACCAGATCCTGGCGTCATATGACTCTCTGGTGGATGCCAACAACTCTCTGTGCCGCCTTTTCACGCAGGAGCTGGACCAGCTCACTTATATGTATACCTCAGATGAGGAGCTGGGGAATCTGCTTTCCAGACCGGTTGGCGATGACAGGCTGGAGGATCTTCAGACGAAATCCGAACTGAACAGCCGGATAGCTTATATCCTGAATTCCCAGACTACCCTGTCCAACAAAGGGTTTTCTTCCGTACTTTATATCAATCCGGAACTTCCGGTGAGCACGCTTTTTGGCTCTGATACCACGGTCCGGCGCGTCAGCCGTCTCTTCAGTGCAGACACTGTCCTTGACAGCGAGTGGTACAGCCATGCACTTGACCAGGTCTCACGCCAGTATATCTTTGTAGACGGAGAAGACGGGTATCTCTGTTTTGCCAAAAAGCTCCAGAACAGCCATTATTCCGGTCCACGCCTGGAAGACGGGGTCGGAGTGCTCCTCTGCCGTGTGCCGGCGAACCGCATCCCGCAGATCTTTTCTTTTCATCCGCTCACAGCCAACAGCGGATTTGCGCTCTTCAGCCGTGACGGAGCCCTTTTGTACCAGTCGGACACACTTCCCGACCTGTCGGACGCAGCGGAACAGTTTCTTGGAGACACCTCTCATCAGAGGCTGGGGATGAACGGCAGTTCTTATATATACAGTTCGGCGGAACTTGACTGGGGACTGCAGCTCCTCTTCCTCACGCCATACAGCGATATCACGGAACAGCTCCACACCGTCATGCTCCCTTATCTGTTCTGCTCGCTCTTTTTCCTCGTCATCGGCGCACTGTCCTCCCTTCTGCTCTCAAGAGGCATCACCCGTCCGGTGGTTCAGCTGACCCGGAAGATCGAGAGCATCCAGGACACGCGCAGTGTAGACTTGTCGGCATTTTCAGGTTCCGGTCCGACGGAGATCCGCCGGCTGAACACCAGTTTTGCAGATCTGATCCGCCGTGTCAACCGGCTGAACGAACAGATACAGAGATCTGCAGAAGAAAGAAGGATCAGCGAACTGAAGGCGCTTCAGGCACAGATGAATCCGCACTTTGTATTAAATGCCATGAATACCGTGAACTACATGGCGCTGATGCGTGATCAGGACGATATCGCCGCCACGGTAGACTCTATCGCCAATCTGATGCGCTATAGCATCACAGAACCCGACCAGCTTGTCAGCATCCACACAGAGGTGCAAAATATCCGGGAGTATATCTCCATCTATACACTGCGTTTCCGCCAGGAGATCCGGCTTGAGATCTCGGCATACCAGCCGGACACAGAGATCTTTATCCCAAAATTCACTCTGCAGCCTCTGGTAGAAAATTCGATCCGGCACGGCATCACGCGCCAGGACGCCGGCATCACTGTCTTTCTCCGTGCATGGGAGGAAGGCGGCAGGCTCTTCGTGCAGGTGACCGATACCGGAAGGGGCGCAGATCCCGACAAACTCAATGCCTATCTCCGGTACGAGGACGTGGATCTGAATGTCTCCCACGGATTCGGGATACGAAACGTAAACGAGCGCATCCGTCTGCATTTCGGAGGAAACAGCGGCCTCTCATTTTCTATCGATGAAAACGGGCGCCTTGCCGCTACGCTTACGATCTGCCAGGATAAAAAAAGTACACCTGATGAAAAGAAATGACTCTTTCCAATATGACAGCCGGGCGGTATATTAGAAGAAACCGTCCGGTTTTTTTGTCCGGATACAAGAAAAGGAGCAGAATATCATGGCTAAAACACTTATCGTTAACGGTATACACAACTATACCGCACCGGAAGAATACATTCCCCCGAGATCAGAAGCAGTCAGGGAGCATCTGGAATGGTTTATGGACCAGAAACTGGGTCTGATGATGCACTGGGCGCCCGGATGCCAGCTCGGCACTTACGAGAGCTGGCCGCTATGCGACGGGGACGCCTCATGGAGTCAGGAAGACATGACATGGGATGATATCGAGACATGCAAGCAGCAGTACCGGGACGCAAACAAAACATTCAATCCCGTCAAATTTGATCCCGAAGGGTGGGCACGGCTGGCTGCTGAGTGCGGGTTCAGATACCTGCTTTTCACGACAAAGCATCACGACGGATTCTGTATGTATGACACAGAAACGACCGACTATAAGATCACGGCAGAGAACTGCCCGTTCCACGCGCATAAAGATGCGGACATCGTGGGCGCGCTCTTCCGGGAATTCCGCAGACAGGGACTCGGTATCTCTGTGTACTTTTCCAAGCCGGACTGGAACAGCGAGTATTACTGGGCTCCTCAGTTCGGTCCCGCGACCGACAGAAATGTAAATTATGATATCGCGGAGAATCCTGAGCTTTGGGAGAAATACGTGCAGTTCACGCACCGGCAGATCCGTGAACTCTGCACCGGATACGGCAAAGTCGATGTCCTCTGGCTGGACGGCGGCTGGGTGCGCCCCGACAATCTGGGGCAGGATATCCGCCTCGGAGAGATCGTCGAGGAGATCCGCTCTTCCTCCCAGCCCCACCTGATCGTCTCTGACCGCACCTGCGGCGGAGAGTATGAGAACTTCATCACGCCGGAAAAAACCGTACCGGAGACAGCCCTCAGTGTCCCGTGGGAAACGTGTACGACCGTGGGAAAAAAGTTTTCTTTCCACTACACGGATACGTTTAAGAGCGGGCATCAGCTTGTCCTTCTCCTCCTGGACGTTGTGAGCAAAGGCGGAAATCTGGCTCTCAATATCGCGCCGCAGCCGGACGGACAGCTTCCCGCTCCTGCGGTACGCTCTCTGCAGGACATGGGCGCATGGCTTAAGCTCTGCGGAGACGGTATATATGGGACGCGCATCTGCGCTCCGTATTTCGGGGAAGATCTGTTCTATACACAGAAAAAGGACAAAATATATGTCTTCTATGCATACGGAGATACTCCCTCTCTTCCGGAGCAGATCTCTCTTCTCTCCGAAAGGCCTGTAAAAGCCGTCACCTGTATGCGGACCGGCACTCCGGTGCATTTCCGCCAGGACGGAAATACGGTCACTCTCTTTACGGAAAACCTGCCAATGGGAGGCGCATTCTACGCCGAAGGCTTCTGCGCCGTTACGGAATAAGACCGCACAGATGCCGTTAGAAAAGATCGCTGACTGTCTCATTTACTGAGATAGTCAGCGATCTCTTTCATTCTCGGAGCACATTTCTCAAAAAACATCTGATATCCCGCACAGAAATGATTTCTGTAAAGCCCCGTTTCCTCATCCTGCATCCTGTGTCTGCGGCATCCGTTGCGGCAAAGATGAAACCAGCAGCACTCCCTGCACGCCTTGTCGTGTTTCAGGGACTCCTCCACAAAGTGTTTTGCCGTCTCACTTTCGAAAAATTCCCCGATGCTGTTGTCATTGTAATTTCCCAGGCAGTATCCGTCCATGGCGTAAAAATCACACGGGTATGCCCTTCCGTCCGCTTCCGCCACGCACTGTACGCTGCAGGTCCCTCTCTGCTCACAGGACTCCGGCGGGATTCCCATGAGGATCCCGATATAATTTTCAAACTGCCGGATGTAAGGCGCTTTTCCCTTTCTCCAGTCCTTCTCCCACAGTCGGAAAAGTTCTGTCAGGAACGTTCCGTAAGCTTCCGGCGTCAGGGAATACTCCTGTTTCCCCGGCTCCTCGTCCGACGGATCGAGGCAGGCGATATACTGCTGGTAATCCCAGCCGTTCTTTTTATATTCCATGTATATCTCTCTTGCATGCTCTGCGACCGGGCGTGTCACGACAGTGAGGATATTGTAGGCCACGCCGTACCTGTCAAGCAGCTCTGCAGCCCGCCTGACCCGCGAATAGGTCGGACCTCCCGCCGCGTCATGCCGGTATCTGTCATGCAGTTCTTCTGTCCCATCCACCGATATGCCGATCAGAAAATCATGTTCCTTAAAAAAACGGCACCACTCCTCATCAATGGCGTACCCGTTTGTCTGAAGCGTGTTTATCACACGGATGCCTCTCCGGTTGAAACGCTCCTCAAGCCGGACCACCTCCCGGAAAAAGTCCAGCCCCCGCAGAGTCGGCTCTCCCCCCTGAAAGGCAAAACAGACCTCGTCTTTTGCCTGCCTCATCGCCTTTTTTATCAGGTTTTTCGCCGTATCCACGGACATCATCCCGCGGACTCCTTCTTCACGTTTCTCCATCTCGTCGCAGTAAAAACAGTAGCTGCACCGCATATTGCACAGTCCGGAAGCCGGTTTGACCAGCACTGTATGAAGCGTCATGCGCTCACCCCCCATTTCTGTCATCTCACGTCTGCCCCTCTTCTCTGCTCCCTTCTCTGGCACATCAGCCCCACAGCCAGTCCCAGGACCGCCGGCACTGCCCAGCCGAACCCCTGCTCTGAAAACGGCAGGAGCCTTCCCGAGAGCTCCGTCAGCCATCCCACCGGAGCAAGATCCTGCATCTGCCCCGGGAGCGCCCGAAGGAAGTCAAAGACGGCTGCCGCTGCGGTAAACCCGAGCGTCCACCGCAGGACGACGGGGCTGTCCCCGAAAAATCTCCCTGTCAGCGTCAGCGCGACCAGCACGATCGCGACAGGATAGAGGAACATCAGTACCGGCATGGACCAGGCGATGATCGAATCCAGTCCCAGATTGGCGATCAGGAACGAAACGATACAGAAGATCACCGCCCATACAGAGTAGGATGGTCCCTTCGGGAACAGTTTCGCAAAAGTCTCTCCGCAGCTTGTGATCAGTCCCACCGCGGTCTTCAGGCATGCCACCGTGACTGTAACCGCCAGGATCACTGCTCCCACACTGCCGAAATAATAGTCCGCGATATCCGCCAGTGCCTCTCCCCCGTTAGCAGATGCCGGGAACACACCCCGGCTCTGGGCGCCGATGACCGTCACCAGGATATAGATCACTGCCATAAGAAGGGAGCTGAACAAGCCCGCCTTCACCGTGCTCTCTGCCACATCCTCCGGTTTTTCCACTCCCAGGGAGCGGATCACATCCACAACGATGATCCCGAAGGCGAGTCCTGCCAGCGCATCCATTGTATTGTACCCTTCCAGAAGACCTGTAAAAAACGCGCTGTCCGCATAGGCTCCGGAAGCTTCTGCCGACCCGATCCCGCCCATGGGAGAGATCAGGGCCCTCACGACCAGGATTCCCAGAAAACACAGGAAAAGGGGATTGAGCACTTTTCCCACCCAGGTCAGGATCTCCCCCGGGCGAAGGGAGAAGAAGAGCACTGCAGCAAAAAACAGGAAAGAAAACACGGCGAGCCCGACGCTCTGCCCCGTTCCCGGAAGGATCCGCCCGATCCCCACAGTATAGGAGACTGTAGCGCATCTGGGGATCGCGAAAAAGGGGCCGATCGTCAGATACAGCGTGCAGGTAAAGAACAGTCCGAACCTTCTGCCCGCCCTGCTGCTCAGTTCCAGGAGCCCGTCCTCCCGGCTGATCCCCAGGGCAGCCACGCCAAGAAGCGGCAGCCCGACTCCCGTGATCAGGAATCCTGCTGCCGCCTGCCACATACTGCCGCCCGCCATCTGTCCCATAGACGCGGGAAAGATCAGATTCCCCGCTCCAAAAAACAGTCCGAACAGCATACTTGCCACAAATATAAGCTCTCTGAATGTCAGCTTTTTCATATTTTTTCATCCTCTTGTTTTCCCGGCAGCGTAAGCGGCAGGAAAGCGGCGTTTCTCTCCCCGCTTTCCTGCCATCTCACGGCCGTGTCATTCTTTCTCTGATTATAGACATTCTGAGCCTGTTTTACAATGCTTTCCCCTTCTTTTCTTCTATATGATTTTCCGCTTTACTCTGGAACTGAACTTGTTCCGGAGACCGGACGCCTGCATTCTCTGCCGGCAGTTCCACCACCGCCCGAAACTGGTCGCAGTCGATCCGGATGTCAAACTCTCCACCCAGCGCTTTCGTATACGTACTGACGATCGCCAGCCCCAGTCCGTTCCCCTCGCTGGTCCTTGCCTTATCGCCCCGTGCGAACCGCTCCACGATATCCTCCTTTGTGAAGTCCATGAAATATCCGGCTGTGTTTGTCATCTCCAGGCAGATCTTCCTGTCCTTTTCTTCCCCGTCTTTCACATATGTCTTTACAAACACCCGGGTTCCTTTCGCGGAGTATTTCAGAGCATTTTCCAGAAGGTTCTGGCAGATCCGGTAACAGTACATGTTGTCAGAGACGAGCTCTGTGCTTTCCTCCGTCTTCTGTGTGATGAACTCCAGGCCGCTCTCCTTCATCCGGTCGTCCATGTCCGCGAAGATCTGATCGATCAGCCGGTTCATCTCAAACGTTTCCATTTTCAGTTCCACATTTCCGCTGCTCGCCTTCGCAAGGGAAAACAGGCTGTTTATCATCTCTCCCAATTTTCCGGCCCGCTCCGACAGGACATCTACGTAGTCCTTCATCACGTCGCTCATTTCTTCCTTCTTCATCAGCTCGATATAGCCGACCATGGAAGTAAGCGGCGTCTTCAGGTCATGGGATACGTTGGTGATCAGGTCGATCCGCAGCTGGTCGCTCCTCGAGACTTTCTCCATACTCTTCCGCTCGATCTCACGGGCTTCCTCGATCCTGCGGCGAATAATCTCTTCCTTCGTCTCCTCCTCCTTTTCAAGGACCAGATCCAGTTTTTCTCCCCAGAACCGATGCACTGTCCACTCCGCCGCCATAGTCTGGAGCAGAGCTGTCAGCATGAGTATATATCCCGACACATAAGACATATAATAGGGATATCCAAGTATCAGAATAAGCATATACATTGCTGTGAGCAGAAATACGCCTGTTCCCGCCTGCAGGAACCTCCGTTCCATCTTCCGGGCCGCCGACTTCCACTCTTTATATCCTTTTTCCCCTTCCGGCATCCATTCTCCGAATCTGGTCTGAAGCGTCTGTCTTATCAGAAGGACAACCCCAGGACAGAACAGAAGATTTCCAAGAAATCCCATCAGGATTCCCATCTCATCCCATATCTCATCCCGGAAAATGAGCAGCACCAAAAAGCAGGCGCCTCCCACCACCATGAGCACTGCTCCGGCAAATGCGGCCAGATCCCGATTCCGGTTCAGGATCTCTGCCCATTTACTCCTGTCATCTGTATTTTTCCATTTTGTAGCCAATTCCCCACACCACCTTTACGTATCTTGGTTTCTTTGTATCAATCTCAATCTTTTCCCGGATATGCCGGATATGCACCATGACCGTGTTCTCCACCGCGAAGTTCGCCGACTCCTCCCAGACTTTTTCATAGATCTGCTCGGCAGAGAATACCTGCCCCAGGTTCTCCATGAGCAGCAGCAGGATCTTGTACTCCGTGGCGGTCAGCCGCACTTCCTCGCCCTCGGCGATAGCGATCCGCTGCTTCTTATCCAGCACAAGGCCGCCGTTGACGATCCGGTCCTCATCCTCCTTCGGCGCCCCGCCGCCCCAGGTGTGATACCGCCTCAGATGGGCTTTCACCCGGGCAGTGAGCTCCGATGGATTGTAGGGCTTCTCCACATAGTCGTCTGCCCCCAGCATAAGTCCTGACACCTTATCGCTCTCCTCTGTCTTCGCCGACAGGATGATCACCGGGATCCGGTATTTCTCCCGTAGCTTCATGAGTGCGGACAGTCCGTTCATCCTGGGCATCATCACATCCAGAAGGATCAGATCGATCCGGTTCGCCTCCAGAGCCTTCAAAGCTTCCATCCCATCGTAAGCTTTCACCGTGTTGTACCCCTCGTACTTCAGCAGTTCACTGATGGAATAGACAATCTCCTTGTTGTCGTCCACCACCAGGATCGTTTCCTGTTCCATGTATCTCCCCCGTTTCTTCTTTTTCTGTTCATATAGAATATAATAGACGGGGCTTAAAAAAACCTCAACGCAAATCTTAAAAAATTCTT
>ERZ1090862.1283-NODE-1285-length-11185-cov-10.895687_pt1 | contig 11185 bp, 14 predicted proteins | sample MGYA00478481_ERZ1090862 | MGnify/ENA primary metagenome ERZ1090862 (study PRJEB33644, sample SAMEA5815745) | chicken gut metagenome | biome: Chicken; feature: Gastrointestinal Tract; material: Caecum | place: Ireland | collected 2019-01-01 | study: A study of... | reverse complement strand
TATCTTTGCGATGAGGAAAAATGTATGGTTTTAGAACTGGAACGGGCCTGCTACAACGAGATGGAGCGTGAGTCGATGGAATACTTTTACGCAGCTGAGAAAGAACTCCAACGACAGCGCGAGCGGATTCGACAGTTGGAGAACATCTTGACAGAGAACGGCATTCCTGTTCCTGAAGAAAGTTGACCTGAGCTCTGCTGGCTGGCTTAGCTGGCAGAGCTTTTGCATGTGCCACAGGGGGTGTCGTTTTAGAGCGATGAGGTGTCGCTGGTTCTCCGGCAGGGTGTCGCTAAAACTCCGGCGATGCAGGTGGGGCTTTAGTGCGTGAAAGTGGTGCTCAAATCGCGTGCAGATGGGGCTGGGGTGGCGATTTTTGCACTGTTGATACACGCTAATAGCAATACTATGCGGAGATGGCTGTGGCAGGATATGTTTAACAATGTTGGTGTTTATGAATCGGGAAATGTAGTGATTCACGCTGTTGTGAGTGTAATACTGATTTATACGGTATGTACGGTAATTGATATTTGCCGAATTAAGCTGTTTGAAGCACCACTCATGAAAAAATTGAAATAGCAGGAAGACACTTGGTACGGAATGACCTACCATGAGGATGTCGCAGCCATAAAGGACAGCTTCAAGAAAATGTTAGAGAAAGGCGTGTACAAGGCTGATTTATTTGCAGACTTGTGATATACTGAGGGAGCAACATAGCTCCCTACGCTGCTCAATAATCACACACCTCTCCGTGGTGAGCAGCAGGCAACGATCTAAGAATCAGGGATTCGATGATCGGCGAAGATGTGATGATACAAAGATAAAGGGAGGGCAATTATGAATACTGTTTATGAGCAACTATTATATACAACGTTAAGAATAGAATGTAAAAACAGTGAGGGCAGAGTGACATCAATAGGAACAGGATTCTTGCTGTCTCGTCCTGTAGGGGAAAACCAGTATAAATTGTATTTGATTTCGAATAAACACGTGTTGATTGGAATTCCCAATACTGCTATATCTTTCACATGTAAAGAAAATGGGGAACCGAAGCATGGACATAAACAGGAGCTTAACCTTCAAGGTATAGATCGAATTGTCAAAGGGCACCCCAATCCAAATGTCGATATTGCGGCAATGGATTGTACGGAGCTTTTTATTACTATGGAAGATAAAATATACTATAAGTATGTTGATTATTCTATGCTTGCTGATTTTCATGAGCCAGAATTATCGGTTGCGGAGAATGTGTATTTCGTTGGCTATCCAGATGGTAGATATGATATGGCTAATAATCTACCGCTTATTAGAACTGGCATGATTTCAAGTCATCCGCAATATGATTTCAATGGACAGCCTGAATTTGTGATTGATGCACAAGTATTTCCAGGTTCAAGCGGAAGCCCTGTTTACATAGACTTGACATTCGAGAATTTTAAGAATGGGCAAATTGTAGTAGGACAAAGAAAGCTGAAATTGCTTGGTATTGTTGCGATGACAATGATTCGGAATAATACATTGCAGGCAATCCCAACAGGAACGAATTACATTACGCAAGAGGTGCTAGGATTAGGAATTGTTTTTAAATCGACAGCGATTAAAGAACTCGTTGATTCGATGCCATTAAATTAAAAAATATGAACCACTAAAAAGGGAAAGAGGTTATCATGATGCCCAGAACGAAAGGCAGCAAAAACCGCCCCAAAACCAATACCGACTACGCAACCCAAATAACGGAAAAGCAATCCGAAATCACAACCTTGCGGCGCAAGTTCGTGGAGGCCATCCCAAATCCAGTCGCCGCAGATGAGCCGTTTACTTTGGCACAGCAGGGCCGCAACTACTGCGACCAGCTGTTCTCCACCCCGCTGATGTCACCGAGCATTTTGCACCGCCTTTAGCACCATCTCCAGATGCTTGCTTTCGATCCCGTCCGGCACCTCGATCTCAGCTTCCCCCATCTTGATCCGAATGGTGGGCGTACTCTGCGCGAGGGTAGAATGGTGCATGGATGCTCTTTCTCGATCCGCTTCGGGTATGGCCAGTGCGACAAACTGCGGCTCGCGCTGGGGAATGGTTGCGGCTGCTGGCAGCCTGGGGCACCCTTGTTCTGCCTGCATCTGTGAAAGAAGCTGTTCGCGCAGCGCTTTTTTTCAGCGGTAATATGTCGAGCAGGCACAGTGATGTTCTTTGCACCACTGCTCTACCGTTTGCCCACTCTGTGCCTGCTCGTGGAACAGTTGCAGCCACTGGCTGCCTTGCGATGACATGACTGCTGCTTGCATCCTGGTTCCTCCCTGTGCTGCGTCTTCTGAAAATCTCTTGGGAGTTTTTGGTGCCTCCAATAACTCCTTCTGGCTTAGCACTATTTTCTCTTTTCACAGGATTCTTGTACAGGACGGGTGGTTGATGGGCGGTTACAAAGGGGAGAAGATCTTGGCTCGATTCTGGATTGTCATCCGTGGTTTGATGGGAGCCGGCCGAGAGAGATGGAGCAGGGCAGCATATTTTATCTGAACGGCTCGCCCTTCCGGCGTGTTCTTATAATTTGTCATTTTTTATTCCGCCTTTATGTGGCAAGTCAATAAAATCCTCTAGCATTTGACCGTTTTCTAAATAACAATTAGCTTGTTCGGAAAGTAGAACTTGAAACGATGAAACAGGGTCAAAGAATAAAATAATATGTGCAATAAGTTGATTGCGCAACGTAGACGTTATTGAAAGCCAATGCGCGCCAACAAGTGGTGTTCGACTTAATCGCATTAAGTAATCTGGAACATAACTGGCTTCAGGTGGCCTTTCACAAGTGTCTTGCATCATACCGGAAATAGCACGATTAAGTCGATTGCGAATTTTTAATGCGGTTGGATCATCCCAATAGGCGTCACCGAATTTTAATAGAGCGTATTCATATCCGATTTTTAGAGCTTCTAAGAGAAAGCGATTGATATCCAGCATAATATCGTAGCGAATCTCTGGCTGAAACTCTTGAACGAGCGATTCATCTATTTTGGAGACAAATTTCTGGATTTGTTCCGGCGTGGCATGAAGCCGTTTTAGTTTCTTGGCGGCCATGGTTCGTGCTTCCTTGACTGAATTAGCGTGAATGGTTATTTTATTGCCGCTTTGTGTAATGGAGGGCACTACAGATGGTATAAAATTCTCATCCATCCGAATCCGTTGTCCCTCTTCAGTTACTCCTTCCTGAAAAGCATTTGGGATGACACCATTTTGACTGCGCAGTTGAAAAAATTGTCGTGAGGATTTTATAAAATGATGATTGACGAAGTAATTATCAACATAGGTGCCGAGATTGCTGTTACACTGTTTACAGACATTCCTCAGAATTAAAGTGGAATTTCCAAGACATTCGGGAATGATGTGTTCGACGGTCCATTGATTTCTGTCATTGAATTCGTCCTCAGTTCGACCACAGAAAATGCAACGCATCATTTGATTCCTCCCATACTCAGCTTTATGGCCGTTGATTTGTTTATTTCTCTCTTTCATGGTGGCGCCTTCCAGATAGTTCGTGCCTTTCAGTACGGCGTTCTTGCCGAATTTCTTCTTCAGTCCCAGCATGACCCCTTGGAGCTGCTTTTCCTTATGGATAAGGGCAGGAGAGTACCTGTCCCTCTGAGATACTGTTGGTGCTGGGGCGATATGCCTTGATCTCTTTCATTCCGCATGGTTCCAGACCCAAGCATGGTCGATCAGCAGTTCAGCATCGACACCGAACTCTTTATATAAAATGTCCTGATAGTTCAAGCTGTACCGGGCAAGTTCACCCATTGTGCGGATGCCGTGCTTCTCCAGCTTCTTCACTGTACCGGGGCCGGTCATCCAGAAGTCGGTGAGTGGCTTGTGATCCCAGAGGAAGTACCTATAACTCTCCTCGTCCAGTTCAGCAATACAGACACCATCTGCATCTGGCTGAGCGTGTTTGGCGGTGATGTCCATTGCCAGCTTTGCCACCAGTATATTTTGTGTGATTTATATTTGGACAGTGATTGCTGGCGCACCGCCAAGGTTATATGGAACAGTTTTCCCGGCATGGCTACTGTTTTACCTTCTGTATAGATTGTAGAGCAGGAAGATTAGAACGATATGTTCAAAAAAGTAGTGGTGTATGGGTAATTGTTGCGGTAGGTATAGAACTATTGCATCAATAGTTCTATATGTTGGTGGTTGCTCTATTACCTTGGCCAGCAGTCAGCTGAAGTTTAGTAGCTGCTTATATGCCGCGACAATTTTGCTATGTCTGAAAAAGAATGAGGACAAAGTACAGTATAACACATGGATAAGTAAAATAGGAGACTGTTCATTTGGAATCTTCTTTTTGCATTGTATGGTGCTGTGGATTGTAAAGAAAATTCTTTCTATGGCAGGAATCAACCAATGTTGGATTGCTTTCTGGATGCTTACTTTTTGGCTTACAACTTTTATAAGCTATACGCTTGTAATGCTGATAAGAAATAAAGTCAGTGACATGAAAAAACTACGATGGATAGGATTTGACTGAGTATTCCGGGGCATTTATCATAAGGATATGGCTCTGCCGGCAGCTGCCCTTCGGAAAGACCCATTGAGAAAGAAATGTCTTAAGCATAAAGAGCGGGCAGTTTGCTTCAACTATAGTAGAACACTTAGTAAAAGTCTAGCCGGTTTATTATTTAGCGCTTCCAATGGAAAAGCAGTGGACGATGGTTACAGAGGCGTTCATGTATATTATCAGAAAAGCGGAAGACATTATCCTATAGAAATCCAGTTTAATACGTTGTTTGACAGACAGTTGAGCAACTGGCTTTACGATTACAACGGAACTATCCGATAGAGACGGACCGACCGACATCGCCCGGCGGCTGAACTCGTCGGCGTTGTAGGTGAGATATTTCTGGCGTTCCGGCGGCATGATATGTTCGCGCTTCACCAGCGGATCAAGCTGCCGGGTTTGCAGCCGGCGGTGGTTGGCTACGCGACTGCCGTGGTAGAACACCTCTACCGTCGTTTTGGTCACGCGGATGTCCACGTGTTCGCCAATCAAATTGTAGGGGACGGAATACTTGTTCCTGCCATCCGTAACAAGATAATCGTTTGCGACCTTGGCAATCGACCAGACAGCCGGTTCAAACGCTGGCAGGCAGCGACAGCATGTAGGGCTTCTCTTCTTCCAGATAGGCGCTGCGGCGGCAGCCATCCATTACCTTTGAAACGTTTGCACCTTTCCAACTTCGGCCGAATTTGGCCGAAGTACTCCAATCACCCGGTACGATGGCGCTGGGAATGGCGCTTTTTGCAGGGCTGACACCGCATACAGATAGGGCGGGGGAGTGTGTTTTTGCGTCTCGCTCTCAGCAAAAAATCGTATGGTGCAGGCCCCAAAATCATGGTATAATAGGTACAAATCGTATGGTGGGCTAGGCCAAAAAACGTGTGCGAAACGCTACCATTCCGGAGAATTGTCCCGGCAAAATATGTGACATTGTTTCATATTATTCCGGTGCCGCAAGCTCGCCGGCGCTATATGATTCTGTACCTTTATGCGCCTCGCAGGAACCATACAATTCTGTACCTGCACGCGGTCCGGCATTTCCTCGCTAGAACCATACGATTCTGTACTTTTACGAACTCGCTTCCGCCTGTCGATTTCGTACCTGAAACGACTGATTTGTCCGATGAATATCACGATTTTTTGAAACTCAAAAAGTGAGGGGTATGCCCTTGTCGGGCGCTTCACGTCAGCTCACCAATACTCCATCCAACGGGTGGTGTGGAATGCGGTGGAACAGGCGAAAAAGCACAAGATTTTCTGCAAGGTGGCAGCACGATAAACGGTCGCTTTATCGTCCATATTTTCCGCGGGTTTCCCTTGTAAAAGGGGCGCGCCACAATGGGGTTCAAGAGGCCTCTAATAATTGTGCCGATGTCCAGCACAGCGGTCACAAGGATGGGCCCTGCGCTGTTGGGCAGGATATGGCGCAGAATAATCTGCGCCGAAGTATCGCCTGCCAGCCGGGCCGCCGCTATGTAGTCGGTGCTTTCCAGCGCCAGCGTCTGGCTGCGGGCGATCCGGGCGTATTTCGGCCAGCTGATGACAGCCAGCGCGAAGATCGCATTTTGCAGCCCGCCGTTGAGCAGTGCCGCGATCGCCAGCGCAAATACCAGCCCGGGAAAGGCCAGACATACATCGGACACCCGCATCATAAGCGAATCGACCACACCGCCCAGATGGCCGCATACAACACCGACGGCGGCTCCCGCTGCGGTGATGATGACCACCAGCGTCAATGTGGAGATCACGCTGGTCTGCAGGCCGACCAGAATGCGGGAAAGCAGATCCCGGCCCAAACGGTCGGTCCCGGCGGGATGGGCCGCGCTGGGCGGCTCCAGCGTGGTGAAAACCTGTGCGTTGGGGTCGTAGGGGCAAATCTGCTCCGCAAAAATCACCACAAACATCAGCAGGGCCGTCAGCAGAAGAAAGAAGAACAGCCGCTTCTTCGTATGATTCTTTCGGACTTTCTGGCGCCGCACCGAAACAGAAGCCGTCATGCTTTCTCACCTCCCAGCCGAATCCGCGGGTCAAGGGCCCGATAGGACAAATCTGTCACAAGATTGACGCAGACATAGAGAATCGCCATCCACATGACATACGCCTGGATCATTGGATAGTCCCGCATGTTGATGGCATCCACCGCCAGCTTGCCAACGCCGTCCCACATGAAAATCGACTCCACAATCGCGGTGCCGCCCAAAAGACTCCCGATGGAGAGCGTCAATAACGTGAGGATCGTCACCAGGCAGGCCCGGAGAACGCTTTTTGTCAGGGTCACGGAAAAACGAACGCCGCGTGCTTTTGCGCCCGCCACATAATCTTTGCTGAGTTCATCCAATACCGCCGCCCGCACCTGCCGCAGATATTTGGCGGACATGGCAATGGCCAATGTCATTGCGGGGAGGATCACGCTCTGCAGGTTTACCTCGCGGGAAATGACGGGAAACCAACCCAGTCGGATTGCAAAAAAATACATCAGCAGCAGACCGACAAAAAAGTTCGGCATGCTGTTTCCCAGAAAACTGGCCGTGCGGATCAGGTAATCCGTCAGGCGGTTCTGTTTTACGGCGGCCAGTACGCCCAGCGGAAGGGAGACAAGGATGGTCAGCAGGATGAAGATGGCCGTCAAAAGCAGTGTAGCGGGAAGTTTTGAGACAAAGGTTTCGAAAACATCCTGCCCGGAAATGTAGCTGGTTCCCATATCCCCCCGCAGCAGATTCCCCAGCCATACAAAATATTGGGTCAGGAACGGCTTGTCCAGCCCCAGCTCCGCCCGGGCGGCGTCAACCGCTTCCTGTGAAACAGACATTCCGGTGTTTTCCATTTTTTGGAGCACCGCATCGCTTCCTGCCAGCCGCATCATACCGAAGGAAAGGAAGGTGATGACCAGCAGAATGGGGATCAACTGCAGAAGGCGGCGGAGCACATATTTTTTCATATCGCCGCCCCCTCAGGCAGGTTTGGAAGCCGCGATCAGGAACATGGGGGTGGAGGCGTTGTTGATCCACTCATCCCGCGTCCACACCTGTTTCCACACCTCTGTATCCGCGGATACCCGCATGCCAAGGCGGCCAAGGATATCCTGATCCCACTGGGGGCGCAGATGCCTGGAAAGCGGCGCCTGCCGGGCAATCGCCTCCATGGCGGCAACGTCCGTCCCCGCGGTATCGTCCGCCGCCCCGGCTGCACGCACATTCTCCCGGTCGGAATGGTGCCCCGTTTCTGCCTGGGCATCGTAAAGATAACGGTACCAGTTGGCGTCAAAATTCAGCAGCAGGCCGTCCTGCTTCAGCACCCGGACCCACTGTGCGTAGGCTTGTTCCGGCTTTGAAAGGTTCCATGTCAGGTTGCGGGATACGATGCCGTCAAAGCTGCCGTCGGGGAAAGATAGCTCTTCCGCATTCATCTGCTGAAATGTTATTTTCTCCGCCAGGCGGCCGGCATTCCTCCGCGCCTGTTCCAGCATGGCGCTGGTATAATCCACGGCAGTGACACGGTAGCCCAGTTCCGCCAACAGAATGGCGAAAAAGCCGGGGCCGGTCCCCACGTCCAGAACATGGATGTCCTTTCGGCGCCTTCCTTCAAAGTGGAGCTGAATGCGGGCATCCAATGCCTGGCTCCAGACCTTTCGCTGTGCCGTGCAAAGTTCCGCACGGTTCACATCGGAATAACCGGGGGCCCGTTTTGTCCAGTATGCGATATTTTCATCTTTATAGTTTTGCAGCCGGTTCATATTTCCACCTTCCTACGCTGTTGCCGAAATGGCGAATCCCGGCGTAGGATCATAAAATTCATCCTTTTCCCGGTAGACTCTCTGCCATACGTCCGGATCGATCGTGATGTGGGAAAAACCTGCCAAAGCCAGCAGCTCGGCATCCCATTCGGGGCGTGGGCGCTGGGTTGGACGCAGAAGGTTTTTCATGCGTTCATATTCCCGCATCAACGCTTCGCCCACATCCTGATGGGCGTGATGCGCCGGCAGCGATGAAGGCGGCTTTTCCCGGCAATAGTCGGCGTCAAAATTGATGAAGATGCCCCCCGGCTTCAAAAGTCTGTGCCAATTTCGGTATGTTCGGGGCAGATCGGGCAGCGCCCAGGTCAGCTTCCGGGTCACGATGGCGTCAAAACTCCGGGGAGGGAAATCCGGAGCTTCCCCGTCCATAGTATAAAAATCCGGTGAAATCCCGATTCTTTCGGCTGTTTTCTTTGCCTCCCGGATCATATCAGGCGTCAGATCAATCCCGGTTACATGGTGGCCCCGTTCAGCCAGCAGAAAAGCGAAAAAACCTGTGCCCGTGCCGATGTCCAGAATGTCCAGCTTCCGCCCCCGCGGAAGATACCGGTCCAACTCGGCAAGCCATTGTTCATGCTTTTCGCTGGCAAATTCCCTTTGCCGGAGCCGGGAAAAGTTCTCCGCCCGCCGGGACCAGTAATTTGCCATATCATTTTTGATTGTGTCCATAGTTCTCGTGTTTCCTTTTGTCGATCGTTCGGTTCTCCATGGGCGACCATCGGCGTTCCCGCCCCATTCCCGGGGACAGTCCGGCAGGGAATGATGCCCGCCGCCTTCGCGTAAACCGGCGCCGGGGAGACACCGTGGTCTGCGGTCTGTTGTACAGTGAGTCAGGATCCTGTAAAATATGAAACTGCTTTCGCTTTTCGGAACTTTTCAGAAAAAGAAAAAGCCTGCCGCTGCACTTCCATGTGCATACAGCAGACTTCTGCCTGTGTCGTTCCTGCTTCAGCTTTCTTGCATAGGCTGCCGCCTTTGCGGCAGCGGATGGCAGAAGGAAGGCTCTGGGCGGTCTTCTGGCCGCCAGTGCCGCTGCGCGCAGACACTCTTTTGGCTTCTGCCAACCATAAACATAAAGATTATACCATGCCACACAAATTTGGGAAGCCCCCCGGGGGGATACGACAATTGACAAATTTCACAGTTCCTCGTACAATACTAGGGAATGATCAACGCACAGGAGATGAACCTTTATGCCCCGTTACGCACAGCCCCATTCGGAGGCTGCCTCCACAGAACCCCATCCTCCGCATCACCATGAGCACACCCAGACCAAGGCGGTCCTCAATCGCCTTTCCCGTGCCATCGGACATCTGGAATCTGTCAAACGGATGGTGGAAAACGGGCAGGACTGTGCGGATGTGCTGATCCAGCTTGCCGCCGTGAGGTCCGCTGTCAACAGCACCGGTAAAATAATCCTGAAGGACCACATTGAACATTGCCTGGTGGATGCCGTCGAACAGGGGGACAAAGAATCCATCGAACGCTTGAACAGGGCGATCGAGCAATTTATCAAATAGTCCCGCAGCGGGATCGCGGGACAGCAGGAAGAAGAGGAAGTCCGCGTGTTGAGTTTCTCGACACAATCAGGCCGGCCCCCGGGGGCCGGCCTTTTGCTGTGTTCAGTCATCCCAATCGTCGTCGTGGTCGTCGTCCCAGTCGTCGGCATCGTCCCAATCGTCGTCGTGGTCGTCGTCCCAATCGTCGGTGCGGTTTTCGCCCACGTCATCGAGGTCATCGTCAAGGTCGTCGTCCCAGTCGTCAGCGTCATCCCAATCGTCGTCAAGGTCGTCGGGCGTGTCGGCTGGGATCTAAACGCCCAAGGCCAAGCGGTCGTCGACAACGTCGTCGTACACCTCTAGCTAGTAATCCAAAGCGATTTCGTAGTCGCCGTCGTCCAGATCATAGTCCCGCTCGACAAACTGCAGGTCGCTGCGGCCCAGCTGGGCGGCCAGCAGCTGCTGGGCTGCCTCGGCGTTGATGTACCCTTCCGCCGCGTGGGTGTCGTCCCAGTCGTCCGCATCCAGCGCCACCGTGCGGGAACCGATGCCGTCCCGCTCAACCGTTGTGCGGATCGCCTGCTCCATCTCGGTCAGGAAAGTGGCGTCCGGCTGGGCGGACCCCTGCTCTAGCTTGAGCACGATGTTTTTCTCCTGCCCGCCGATCGTCTCGTCAAAATAGCCGCCGGCGTTGATCCGGCCGACCAGTTCGCCCGCCACTTCGGGGCAGGGGCGGCCGGTGTAACCGTCGTAACCGTTCAGCACGGCCTGGCCGTCCGCATTGCAGGCACGCAGCGCCAGCACCCGGCCGCCGTCGTCATAGTCCATCTCGATTTCGGGGTTCACGCTGAGCAGTACGGTGCCCGCGGCTGCCGTCTGCGCGGTGGCCGGCGTCTCCGCAGGCGCAGCGGTCGGGGCGGCGGCCGAAGTCTGCGCAGCCGAAGCGGGTTGGTTGCCGCAGGCGGTCAGGGCCAGGGCGGCGGTCAGGGTCAGGGCGAGCATCGTCATCTTCTTTTTCATTTGGGTCATCTCCTTTGTTTTGGCGTCTGCCTTTGTCTATAGGATACGGGGGAACTTTTTGAAAACCGGGGTCGCGGAAAAAACTTTTTTCATTTTTTCCGTGTCGGTTTTCCTCCCTTACACCCATAGAATACGGAGGGCAGAGCGCAGAAACCGGGGGAGCCAGCAAATTTTTTTCGGAAGTTCGGTCCCCTACCTCTCAGTCATCGTCCCAGTCGTCCGCATCGTCATCCTCCCAATCGTCGTCCCAGTCATCGTCGTCATCGTCCTCCCAGTCATCATCGTCGTCATCATCCCATTGCGGGGCCGGTGTGGGGGCAGGGG
>ERZ1090862.1276-NODE-1278-length-11205-cov-9.990404_pt1 | contig 11205 bp, 10 predicted proteins | sample MGYA00478481_ERZ1090862 | MGnify/ENA primary metagenome ERZ1090862 (study PRJEB33644, sample SAMEA5815745) | chicken gut metagenome | biome: Chicken; feature: Gastrointestinal Tract; material: Caecum | place: Ireland | collected 2019-01-01 | study: A study of... | reverse complement strand
TGTGCCAGTCGCAGACCTGCACGGTCTGGCCCACCTTGATGACGCCGTTCTGCACCCGGCCGACCCCCATGCGGCCCACAAACTCGTTGTAGTCCACGCTGGAGACCAGCATCTGCATCGGGGCGTCGGGGTCGCCTTCCGGCGGGGCCACATACTTCAGGATGGTGTCGAACAAGGGCTTGAGGTCGGTGCCCTGCTCGGGGTGGGTCCAGTCATAGCTGGCGGTGCCGTTGCGGCCGGAGCAGAACACCATCGGGCTGTCCAGCTGCTCGTCGGTGGCGCCCAGGTCCATCAGCAGTTCCAGGATCTCGTCGATGACCTCGGCAATGCGGGCATCGGGGCGGTCGATCTTGTTCACCGCAATGACCAGCGAAAGGTTCTGCTGCAGGGCTTTCTGCAGCACAAAGCGGGTCTGGGGCATGCAGCCCTCGGCCGCATCCACCAGCAGCAGCACGCCGTTGACCATCTTGAGCACCCGTTCCACCTCGCCGCCGAAGTCGGCGTGGCCGGGGGTATCGACAATGTTGATCTTAACGTCGTTGTACACGCAGGAGCAGTTTTTGGCCAGAATGGTGATGCCGCGCTCCCGCTCGATGTCGCCGGAGTCCATCACCCGCTCGGCCACCTGCTGGTTGGCCCGGAACGCGCCGGACTGCTTGAGCATCTGGTCCACCAGGGTGGTCTTGCCGTGGTCAACGTGGGCAATAATGGCAATGTTGCGAAGATTTTCCCGAATCATAGTCTCCCTTTTCCCTCTTTACTGTCATAACTGTCGTTCACATACCTTGCAGAAAGCGCCCGAAAGCGCCGTATACACATACGGTTTATATTGTACGTCATACCGCTTTGTTTGTCAAGAATCGCAAAATGCTTTTTCCTATGATATAATAAGGGCCATACACGGGGCCTGCCCCGACAGGAGAGGAAGCAAGTGAAATGGAACAGTCCCGCCACAAAGTCAACATCATCGGCCACCAGAACCCGGACACCGACTCCATCTGTTCGGCCATCTGCTATGCCTGGCTGAAAAACCAGCTGGGCGGCGCCACCTACGAAGCCCGCCGCGCCGGCAAGCTGAACCGGGAGACCGCCTTTGTGCTGAAATATTTCGGCATGGAGCCCCCGCGGCTGTGTACCGATGTGAGCCCCCAGATCAAGGACATCGACATCCGCCGCCAGCCGGGCATCGACCCCGAGACCAGCGTGCGGTCGGCCTGGAACCTGATGCGGGACGCCGAGATCGACACGCTCTGCACCGTGAACGCCGACAATGAGCTGCTGGGGCTCATCACGGTCAAGGACATTGCCAACGCCAACATGGACCTGTTCGACACCGGCGTGCTGGCCAACGCCCACACCAGCTACCGCAACGTGCTTGACACCCTGGAAGGGGAGATGATCTGCGGGGACCCGGAAGCCGCCATCACCACCGGACGGATCTTCATCGGTTCCAGCCCCGAAGCGATGGAGGGCAGCATCGGCGCCGGTGACCTGGTGCTGGTGTCCAACCGGTACGAGACCCAGATGTGCGCGGTGGAGTGCGGCGCCGGCTGCATTGTGGTGTGCTGCGGGGCTGCGGTGCCCAAAAGCATCCTGGCCCGGGCCAAGGAGAAAGGGTGCAGCATCATCACCACCCCCTACGATTCCTACGCGGCGGCGCGGCTGATCTCCACCGCCGCCCCGGTGCGGCATTTCATGCGCCGGGCCAACCTGCTCAAGTTCAGCGTCAACACCCCCATTGAGGACGCCCGCAAAGTCATGGCCAGCGTGCGGCACCGGTATTTCCCGATCCTGGACGAGAAGGGGCAGTACTGCGGCGTGGTCAGCCGCCGCAACCTGCTGAACCTGCACCGCAAGCAGATCATCCTGGTGGACCACAACGAGCCCGCCCAGGCCGTGGACGGGCTGGACCAGGCGGAGATCCTGGAGATCATCGACCACCACCGCATCGGCAGCCTGGAGACCGGCGGCCCGGTGTATTTCCGCAACGAGCCGGTGGGCTGCACCGCCACCATCGTCTGGCGGATGTACGGCGAACAGAACATCACCCCGCCCAAGCCCATCGCGGGGCTGCTGCTGTCGGCGATCCTGTCCGACACGCTGCTCTTCCGCTCCCCCACCTCCACCCCGCTGGACGAGGCCGCCGCCAAGGCGCTGGCCGCCATTGCCGAGGTGGACATTCCGGCCTACGCCGAACAGATGTTTGAAGCCGGCGCCGACCTGACCGGCCGCACGGCGGAGGATGTCTTCTTCTCCGACTTCAAGGTGTTCAGCCGTGGGGATGTGAAGTTCGGGGTGGGACAGTCCAGCTACATGACCCCCCGGTCCCGGGCGGCCGCCGAGGCGCTGGTGGGCCCCTACCTGCCCGAAGCGCTGGGCCAGGCCGGCGTGCCGATGGTGTTTTTCATGTTCACCGACATGCAACGGCAGGCCACCGACCTGATGTTCTGCGGCAAGGACGCCGCCGAGATCGTGGGGGAGGCGTTCCACACCGAAGTGGCCGACGGCAAAGCCGTGCTGCCCGGCGTAGTGAGCCGCAAAAAGCAGCTGATCCCGCCGTTGATGGCCGCGCTGCAGGCCCGGGCGGAGGAGGCGTGACCCGCCCCCCTTCCCTGCCGGCCCGCCTTGACAGCCCCGCCGGATTCCATTATAATAATACCGATCAATTTGCCGCAGAGCGGCGGAAAGGGTGTACACAATGGGCTGGAAGCTGGTTGTGCTTTTCTCGACGAAAGGCTATATTTGACCCGCTCCGTCTGGAAGTGTACCCTTTTTTCGCCCCGAAGGCAGGCGGCGGTCGCCGGACCGCCCCCCTGTTTCGGGCTGCGGCAGGCTGAGCGTGGAGTGCATTGGGCGCCATGGCAGTTTGCCATGGCGTTTTTTACTGCCCGCGGGGCGCAAGGGACACAGTTCGAACCAAAAACCATCCGCGTCTTTGTGAAAGAAAGGTGTCTTCCCATGAATCAAAATCTTAAGCGCCCCGCCCGCCGGCTGCGCCGGCAGCTGCGGGGGATCTATACCTACCAATTCGTCAGCTGCCTGGACATTGTAGGCGCCGTCTGGGTGGCGCTGCTGGCCGCCCGCGGCTACAGCCTGTGGCAGATCGGCCTGGCCGAAGGGGTCCACCACATCGTGGGGCTGATGGTCGAAGTCCCCAGCGGCATGGCCGCCGACCTGCTGGGCCGCAAGCGCACGCTGGCCCTTTCCGGCGTGATGGCGGCGATCTCCGGGCTGACCATGGCCCTGGAACGGGGCTTCGGCTTCGTGCTGGTCTCGATGGCGTTTGCCGCCCTCTCCTACAACCTGATCTCCGGCACGATGGAAGCCCTGACCTATGACAGTCTGTGCGAGGCCGACCGCACCGACCTCTACCCCACCGTCCAGACCCGCTGCGCCTGGCTGCTGAGCGCCGGTAGTTTTGCCGGGCGGGCCGCCTCGGCGCTGACGGCGCTGCTCAGCTTTACAAAGTTTTATCTGCTGGACATGGCGCTCGGCTTTGCCCGCAGCCTGTCCGCCCTGTGCCTGCGGGAACCGGTGGTCACCGAGACCCAGGCGGCCCGGCAGGCGGCCGACGCCAGGACCCTGCTGGTGACCCTGCCCCGCCGGCTGCGGGACCATGTGGGGGCCACCCTGGGTTTTCTGGCCGGGCGGCCAGCCGTGCGGCGGCTGCTGCTGGCCAACGCCCTGATCGGTCTGCCCAGCTACCTGACCCTGATGTTTTTGCAGCAGCGGCTGAGCGCGGCGGGGGTATCCACCGCCCTGCTGGGGGTGCTGACCTGCCTGATGGAAGCCGGGCGGCCGCTGGGCACCTGGCTTTCGCTGCGGGTGCGCCCCCGGCGGCTGCTTTCGCTGTATGCAGGGTGTGCGGCGGCGGCCGGGCTGTGTACCGTCGCCGCCGGGCTGGCGCCGCTGCCGCTGGCCCTGGCGGGCAGCTGCGGGTTTGCCGCCACGGAGATGCTGTGGAGCCTTTGCAGCGAACGGCGGCTGAACGACGCCTTCCCCAGCGACCAGCGGGCCACCCTGGTGAGCGTGGACAGCCTGGTGTACAGCCTGCTGATGATCCCGGTGTCCCCGCTGACCGGCCTGGCCGGCGACCTGACCGGGGCCCCCGGCGCCGGGCTGGCGCTGCTGGGCCTGGCGCTGCTGGCCGCCGGGGCCGCGGCGGCGGTGCGGCTGCACCGGCCCCGCCGGTAAAATTTCGGGCTGTACATTGGCCCGCAGAACCGTTACAATAGAACCGGAAGACCAAACGGCAAGGAGGCGGCGAGATGGCGGACCCTGCGAAACGGCGGCCCCGGGTGACCGTGCTGGGGGTACTGGCGGTGCTGGCCCTGCTCTCGGCAGCGGGGGCGGCGGTGTGCATCTGGGTGATCCTGGGGCGCAGCACCAACCCGCTGTGGTCCCGCCGGGCCAACGTGCTGCTGCCCGACCTTGTGGGGCTTTCCCGCACCGAGGCGGAAGCCCTGCCCGAGACCGCCGCCCTGGCCGTGACCTGGGAGGAAGTGTACAACCCCGCGGTGGAACCCGGGCTGGTCTGCGGGCAGGACCCCGCCGCCGGGCGCACCGTCAAGGAGGGGCAGGCCCTGACCATTCAGATCAGCCTTGGCACCAACTGGCAGACGATGCCCGACCTGACCGGCGCCGACCGCACCCAGGCCCTGGAAACGCTGCGGGAGATGGGGCTGCAGCCCACCGTGGAGTTCTGGAAGGACAACACGATGGACCCCTACACCGTCGTGCGCACCGAGCCCGCCGCCGGCACCCGGGTGGCCGCCGGCGAGGCGGTGAAGCTGGTGGTGGTGCGGCCCATCCCCGACCCCTTCCGCCCGGTACCGAACCTGGCCGGGCTGGAGGTGGCCGAAGCCCGGGCCCGCCTGCAGGAAGTGGGGCTGACCGCGGTGGTGCCCTCCAACCGCGCGGAGGGGACCGTCACCAACCAGGACCCGGTGCCCGGCACCCTGCTGCGGGTGTTCGGCACCGTGCGGCTGTATGTGGGGTGAGCCCCCGCCCCGGAAGACCTGACAACGCCTGACCAAACGAACAGCGCCCCCGGGCAAGCCGAATCGCTTGCCCGGGGGCGCGTTGTTCTTCCCGGCCGCTGGGGCCCTGCCGCTCGGGATCGTATGCGGCGCCCCGGCGCGGGGCCTTCAGCCGGCGGGCTGGCGGGCGCTGCGCAGCAGGCTTTCATGGGTGGCGATCATCAGGGCCAGCAGCACCAGCAGGTAGAGCGGCAGCAGCCCGGCCGAAAGGCGGCTGGCCAGCAGGCCGAAGAGCGGCGGCATCAGGCAGGTGCCGACATAGGCGCTGGCCATCTGCACCCCGATCATCGCCTGGGAGCGGGCCGGGCCGAAGTGTGCCGGCGTGGCATGGATGATGCTGGGGTAGATGGGCGCACAGCCCAGGCCCACCAGCGCAAAGCCGCCCAGCGCCAGCCAGGCCGGCCCCGGCAGCGCCAGCGCCACCACCCCGATGGCCACGACGCCCTGCCCCAGGCGGATCATACGGGCGTCGCTGAGCCGGAAGGTCAGGAACCCGCAGACTGCCCGCCCCGCCGTGATGCCCAGGTAGAACAGACTGGCAAACCCCGCCGCCGCGCCGATGCCCCACATGCAGTGCAGCCAGCTCATGTGGCGGCTTTCATAGTGCAGCGCCACATAGTTGTTCAGCGCCACGTCCACGCTACCGGCGCCAAGGCCGTAGGGCACCGCCCACAGGCAGAGCTGCCAGAAGGACCCGCTGAGCGAAAAGCCCAGCAGCGCCGCCGCGGTCATGCCGACGCTGATCGCCGTGACCCGGCCGGGCCCCCGCCGCCGGCATCGACCGCCGGGCGCTGCGGGACGCCGAGCGGATCAAGGCGATGCTGGGCTGCGTCCACAGCCGCTATGCCGAGCCGCTGACCGTTGCCGACATTGCCCGCAGCGCGGCGCTCAGCCCCAGCGAATGCCTGCGGTGTTTCCGCCGGACCGTCGGCCGTACCCCCACCCGCTACCTGCGGGATGTGCGGCTGCAGCAGGCCGCCGCCCTGCTGGCCGGCACCGGGATGCCGGTGGCCGAGGTGGCGGCCCGGTGCGGCTTTGACGATGTGAGCTACTTCACCCGGACTTTCCGTGCCCAGCGGCAGCTGACCCCCACCGCCTTCCGGCAGGCCAGCCGGGCCGGGCCCGGGGAGACCGCCCCCTGAAAGCCAAACAGCCTGCCTTGCCCCGGTCGGGACACGACAGGCTGTTTTCCGTTTGGCGGGGGCCGTTCACCCCACATGGGTCAGTTCCCGGTCGGGGTCGGGCGGCGGGGTTTCTTCCTCCGGCGTTTCCTCCGGGGCCGGGCCGGGGTAGCTGGCGGCGGCTTCCGCCGCGCTGCGCTGGGCCAGCAGGTCGTAGATCAGCCCGCGGACCACACCGTACACGGTGGCGAAGGCCGGCACCCCCAGCACCATGCCCGCCGGGCCCCACAGCCAGGCGCCGCCCACGATGGCGAAGAGCACCCAGAAGGCCGACAGCCCCGAGGCATGGCCCAGCACCCGGGGCGCCAGAAGGTGGATGTCCAGCTGCTGCAGCAGGATGACCAGGACGAGAAAGACCAGCGCCTGCACCGGATTGACAAACAGCAGGATGATCAGCCCGGGCAGCGCCCCGATGTACATGCCGAAAATCGGGATCAGGTTGGCAAAGGCCACCAGCACGCTGATGAGCGGCGCAAAGCTGAGGCCCAGCAGGCTCATGACCGCGCAGAGGGCCAGGCCGATGAGGGCCGACGCCACAATCTTGCCGAAGAAGAAGCCGGCGAAGGTCTGGTTGGCGAACCGGCAGAGCTTGAGGGTGCTGCGGGCCGCCCGGCGGGGCAGAAACGCCCGCACAAGCAGACGCAGCTGGTGGAGCAGGTGGTCCTTGTCCCCCAGCATGAAGATACTGCCGGCCAGGATGATGAACCATTGGGTGGTGGAGGCGGCCAGGCTGCCCAGCGTGCTGACCAGACCGGGCGCCCAGCCGGTAAGCAGGCCGGACAGGCCCAGCAGCCACTGTTCGTAGTTTTCCAGCGCGGCCACCACCGGTCTCAGGTCGATGCCGTACTGGTCCTGCCAGTTCCACAGCACCTGCTGCATGTTGGTGACATACCCGGGCAGGTGGACAAAGAAGGTGGTGACGCTGGCCACCACCTGCGGCACCACGAGCCAGACCAGCAGAAACACCGCCAGCCCGGCCAGCAGATAGGCGATGAGGATGGCCGCCCAGCGCAGACCCGGGCGGTTGTGGAAGAGGGTGTGGTGGATCGGGCGGACCAGCGTGTCCAGCACATAGGCCAGCACCACGGCCCAGCCGAAGGGGGCGGCCAGTTGCAGCAGCGTGCCGCCCCAGTGCAAAAACGCCCCCACCTGCCCGGCCAGCATATAAAACGCGATGCACAGGCAGGCCAGGCCCAGCCAGTCCTTGATGGTCTCGGGTTTTTTATCCAACCAATGCTTTGTACCCATTTATGGCGCTCCTGTTCTTCAAAGGCGGGGTGCGGGCGCCGGCTCGGCAGGGGGACGGTCCGCAGGGATAACGGCAGGCAGGTCAGCCGCCGGAGGCTTGCTCCCCGTCCCGGTCGGCCAGGGTGGTCTCGCCGCCGGTCTCGGGGTCCAGGCCGCGGGCGGTCAGGCCGGCGCCCACCGCCTGCTTGAGCAGCGCGGCGATGACCGCCATGACCGGCACGCCGATGACCATGCCCGCGATGCCGAACAGCCCGCCGCCCACGATGATGGCCACCAGCACCCACAGCCCCGAGATGCCGGTGGCGCCGCCCAGGATGCGCGGCGCGATGAAGTTGCCGTCCACCTGCTGGACCACCAGGATCAGGATGCAGAAGATCAGCGCCTGGAGGGGTTCGCCGCTGAGCAGGAGCAGCAGTGCGCTGGGGATGGCGCCGATATACGGCCCGGCGATGGGGATGATGTTGGTCACCGCCACCAGCACCGCGATCATCGGGGCGTAGTTGAGGTGCAGGATCAGCATGGCCACGAAGGTCTCGATGCCGACGAGCAGGGCGTCCAGCAGCTGGCCGCCGATATAGCCGCTGAAGGTGCGGTTGGCCAGCTGAAACACGGCCAGCACCCCAGCGGCGGCCCGGGGCGGGAACAGCGCCCGCAGCAGCGCCCGGCAGGCTTTGAGCAGGGGTTCCTTTTCGGCCAGCAGGTAGATGCTGGCGGCCAGCGCCACCACCATATCCACCACCCGGCCGGCGGCGCCGGCTGCAGCGCCGGCCACCGTGGGCATCACGCTGGTGAAGAACTGCTCCACCATGTTGCCGGAATTTTCAAGGAAGGTGGTGAACCGCTGGGTGATGGCGGTGTCCATGTTCAGGTCGGTCATCACGCCGCCGAGGAAGTCTGCGGCGTTGTCCAGGTAGGTGGGCAGCGCGTTGACAAAGGTGCTGGTGCTCTGCACCAGCTGGGGCACCACCAGCCCGATGACGGCGGCCAGCACCCCGAAAAAGGTCAGGAAAGCCAGCACGATGGCCGGCCCGCGCTTGCCTCGGCAGACCTTGTCGGCGTAAAAGCGGGTGGGGATGTCCAGCACATAGGCCAGGGCGATGCCCCCGGCAAAGGGGGACAGCGCCCCCAATACGGCCTTGAAGCCCCCGGCGGTGTTGGGCAATGCGTTGACCACCAGCCAGATCAGGGCGGCGGCGGTAAAAAGACAGAGCCAGTCCCGCACGGTGCGCGGAACACGGTCGAGCCAATTCTTCATGGATTCCTCCTTCGGGCGGGGGTCCGCCCCGGTTTGATGCTTTCATCCGTCTGCGGCCGGGCCGGGCGGCGGCCGAATTCCTGTTGGCCGCGGCGCCCCGGGGGGCGCCGGCAGCGCGGCTTTCCGGCCAAGGGCGCCGGCAGTGCGCATTTTGGTATACCCATTCCCGGCCGCACTGTGTTATAATACCCTTATGTACTTATGATACCACAGCTTGGGTCACACGGAAAGGATTATTTTATGAACATTCTGGTCAGCAGCTGCCTGCTGGGGGCAGCGTGCAAGTATTCCGGCAAGGACAACTTCTGCGCCCCCCTGGCGGCGGCGCTGCAGGCCGGCGGCCATGTTCCGGTGCCGGTATGCCCCGAGGTGTACGGCGGCCTGCCCACCCCGCGCCCCCCGGCCGAGCGCCGCGGCGACCGGGTGGTGACCGAGGACGGCGCCGACCTGACCGCCCAGTACCGCAAGGGTGCCGAGACTGCCCTGCTGCTGGCCGAGGCTGCCGGCTGCCGGGCGGCCATCCTGAAAGCCAACAGCCCCAGCTGCGGCTGCGGGCAGATCTATGACGGCAGCTTTTGCCACCGCAAGGTCCCCGGCGACGGGGTGACCGCCGAACTGCTGCGGGCGCACGGGCTGGCGGTGTACGACGAGACGACCGGCCCGGCCTGGCTGACGAGCCTTGCGGACCGGCAGAAGGAGGGGCATGTATGAGCGACAAGACCTACCGCCTGGCCCTGGTGCTGGAGGGCGGCGCCGTGCGGGGCATCTACACCGCCGGTGTGCTGGACGTGCTGATGAAGCACGGCGTACAGGCCGACATAGTGATCGGCACCTCGGCCGGGTGCATCCACGGGTGCAACTATGTGTCGGGCCAGGCCGGGCGCAGCATCCGCTATTACCGCAAATACCGCCGGGACCGGCATTTCATGGGGCTGTACTCGCTGCTGACCAGCGGGGACATGGTGGGGCGCAAGTTCTGTTATGAGGAACTGCCCACCCGCCTGGACCCCTTTGACGAGGCCGCCTTTGAGGCTTCGCCGGTGGACTTTTATGTGACGGTGACCAACGTGGAGACCGGCCGGGCCGAGCACATCCTGTGCGACGACCTGCGGGTGGGCGGCAAGATGGACCTGCTGCGGGCCGGCGCTTCGATGCCGCTGTGTTCCCGCATCGTGACCTACCACGGACGCCGCTATCTGGACGGCGGGGTGGCCGACAGCGTGCCCTACCGCGCCGCCCGGCAGCTGGGGGCCCGGCGCTGCCTGGTGGTGCTGACCCAGCCCGCCGGCTACCTGAAGCGGGACAGCTCGCTGCTTCCCTTCCAGGTTATGTACCGCCGCTATCCCCGGTTCCTGGCGGCCATGGCCGACCGCCCCGCCGTGTACAACGCCCAGGTGGTGGAGGTGGAGCAGGCCGCAGGGCGGGGCGAGGCATTTCTGATCCGCCCCAGCCGGGACACCGGCATTACCCGGATGGAGCGGGACCCGGCGGTGATCGACGAACAATACGCCCTGGGCCGCGCCGACGCCGAGACCGCCTGGCCCGCGCTGCGCCGCTGGCTGCAGGCACCCGTCCATACAGACGAGGCAGCGCCGGCGATTTGAGCGCCGCCGGCAGAATTTGTGAAAGGAGCCGCTATGGACAGCATCCTGTTGATCGACGACGACCTGGCCCTGTGCCGGCTGCTGCAGCGCACGCTGCAGGCCGAAGGGTATGACGCCCGGTTCAGCCTGACCGGGGCGGAGGGGCTGCAGACGCTGCGGCAGGCAGACTTCCGGTCCAAAACCGGGACTAGGCCGCGCTGTACCGCCGGGAACAGGCGGCCGGCCGGGAGCTGATGGTGAACCTTTCCCACGATGTCCGGACCCCGCTGACCACCCTGCTGGGATACCTGGACGCCATCCACCGCGGGGTGGTGACCGGCGCCGAGGGGACGCCTGCCTGGAGGTCGCACGCGGCAAGGCCTGCGAGCTGAAGCAGACGGTTGACGACCTGTTTACCTGGAGCAAGCTGCAGGCCGGGGAGCGGCACGGCGGCACTGGTCGCCTTTTTCTGGGGCGCTTTGGGCGGGCTGCTGTCCAACCGGTCGCTGTTCCTCCACCTGAATCCGCTGTCCGCCGGGACAGCCCTCTGGCGCCGGGAAGCCGGGCGGGGCCTGTTTTTTGATTCCTCCCGCCTGGGGCTCAGTCTGTCCGGGCTGGCCGTCGCCGTCGCGCTGGGGGTTCTGGCCGTCGCCGCCGCCCGGGACCGCGCCTCTGTCCGCCACCGCGGGAAACGCCGCCGGCGCGGCCGCCCATGAGGGCGCCCGCCCGGCCCCGACGGCACCAGGCAGCACAGACAGGCTGCAAAGGCTGCATACAGAGAGGCCCCAGCCACGAAGGCGGGGGGGGCGGGTTTTGTTTTTTTTTTTATAATAAATAGCCAAAACACCCTGCCGTCGGTAATCAGAATCTCCCAGCTCACCAATTTCAGCGGGGCGGTT